>Ga0209675_1002144_pt1 | contig 10409 bp, 9 predicted proteins | sample AraplaCol_mLB_r2_2_FD_184280 | JGI IMG/M metagenome (GOLD analysis project Ga0209675, IMG submission 184280) | Arabidopsis root microbial communities from North Carolina, USA - plate scrape MF_Col_mLB_r2 (SPAdes) (version 3) | ecosystem: Host-associated > Plants > Roots > Endosphere | place: USA... | reverse complement strand
GCTGTGGCAGCACTTCCTGGCGAGCATGTTCCGCGTGTTCTCGGCCTTCCTGCTGGCCTGCGTCACGGCCATTCCGGTGGGCATTGCCATGGGCATGAGCCGCTTCTGGCGCGGCATCTTCGACCCGCCGCTGGAGTTCTACCGGCCGCTGCCGCCGCTGGCCTACCTGCCGCTCATCATCATCTGGTTCGGCATCGACGAGCTGCCCAAGGTGCTGCTGATCTTCCTGAGCTGCTTCGCGCCGCTGGCGCTGGCCGCGCGCTCAGGCATGCGCAGCGCATCGCAGGAGCAGATCAACGCGGCGTATTCGATGGGCGCGAGCTACATGCAGGTGATCCGCCACGTCATCCTGCCGTCGGCGCTGCCCGACATCCTGGTGGGCATGCGCATCGCCATCGGCTTCGGCTGGACCACGCTGGTGGCCGCCGAGATGGTGGCGGCCAACATGGGGCTGGGTCAGATGGTGCTGAACGCGTCGAACTTCCTGCGCACCGACATCGTCATCATGGGCATCGTCGTCATTGGCGTGGTCGCGTACCTGTTCGACCTGCTGATGCGGTGGCTCGAGCGCCGGCTGGTGCCTTGGAAAGGGCGCATGTAACGGGTGGCGGCGGCGCCACCGTCACGGGCACCGGAGGCGGCAGCGCCGGGCCTTCGGTCAGCGCTTCCATCGACTGCTCGAGGTATTCGAGCATCGCGCGCATCGCGGCGCTGTTGTGGCGGCGCTGCGAGTACGCCGCGTACAGCCAATGCTCGCGCGGCATGTGGTCGCGCAGCACCGGCACCAGCGCCCCGCGCTCCAGATGAGACTGCGCCAGCGGCGCCGGCACATAGGCCACGCCCACGCCGCGCAGCGCCAGCTCGATCAGCGCGACGGCATCGTTGGCTTCCATGCGGCTGTGCACCGGCACCTCGTGGGGCTCGCCGTCTGTCTCGAAGGGCAGGTTGGCGGTCTGCTTTGCAGAAAAGCTCAGCACGTCGTGGCGGCCCAGGTCCTCGGGCACCTGCGGCATGCCGCGCTGCGCCCAGTACGAGGGCGCGGCGCACACCACCATGTCGAACTGCACGAGGCGGCGCACGATCAGGTTCATGTCGTCGATGCGCCCGCCCGTCAGGTGGATGTCGATGCCTTCCTCGATCAGGTCGAGGTCATCGTTGGTGAACACCAGGCTCACGTAGACGTCGGGGTAGCGCTTGATGAAGCCCGCGATCACGTCCGAGAGCCAGCCGGCGATGAGCCCGTGCGGCGCGCTCATGCGCAGCCGCCCGCGCGGGTGCGAGCCGTGCGCCTGCAGGTCGTTCAGCGTGTTCTCGGCCATCGTCACCAGCTCGGTGCTGCGCTCCAGCAGCACCTGGCCAGCGTCCGTCAGGCTCAGGGAGCGGGTCGAGCGGTTCAGCAGGCGCACGCCGCTGCGGGTTTCCAGCTCCGCCACATAGCGGCTCACTGTGGCTTTCGACATGCCCAGCGAAATCGCCGCGCGGGAGAAGCTGCGCCGGAACGCGACTTCGCGGAAGGTTTTGATGAGGTCGAGGCCGTCCATAAGTGGGCGGATTGTTCCAGCTTCCGGATTCGGGGTTTTTCGCGGGGGCTTCGGCGGTTTTCCCCGGCTGCGGTGCGGATATCGGCGTGGCTATACTGCGCGCCGTCACGTCAAAAAGAGGCGTGATCGGGATTGGCCTCCCGTTGAAATCACTGCGACGCAAGCCGCAGTCACCCCGCAGGGTCTGCGGCTTCGTCACTCTTGCTTCCAGTTTTGGCGGCTCGATGGGCGGGCGCAAGCCCGGCCGGTTTCACGCAAGTGGTTTCCCGGTAGGCCAACCCGTCGAGCCGCCGCCTCCGATTGGCCTCGGGTGCGTCGGTTTCAGCAAACCGAAACCCTTGGAGGCCATTCATGGCTCGTGTTCCTTCGTTCCCCGAACCTTCTGAATTTGCCAGCGCGGAGTCGCTTGCGCTGCAGGCGTGCGATGACGTCGAGAGTCTTCGCGCAGTGCAGCGTGCATATGCGTGCATCGAAAAGCTCATCGATCCCCAGCGCGTGCAGGACACGGAGGAGGTCCGTCCGAATCGCTCCGAACTCAGCGCGCTGGTGCAGGTGGTCAATGAGGAACTGCATCGGCGAATCGAGACGGCCGATGCTGCGGTGCGGGCGCTGCGTGTTGCCGTGGGCGAAGGCGGTGCGAAATGACGGCGTCGAATGCCGACGCGCGACACGCGGCAGCCAGTTGCCGCAGTGAGAGCGACTGAAAACGTCGACTTTGTCCGCAAATGCGCCTGCCGAGCGAGCGGCTTGGAAAGCAAGCCGGGCTTCTGCGAGGGCCCAGGTGCGGAACGCCAGTGAACTTTAGCGGCTAGAACTCGGGGCCGTCTTTGTTGCACCACTGGCCCCATCCGACCTTCGCGAAGCGGGCCGTTGAACCTTCGCAGATTTTGATTTCGCGCCACTGGAGCCGCGCGATGTGTGCCACTCTCGCACCGATCTGGGCTCGCGACCGGCTGCTTTGGGTGAGGTCCAATGTCTCAAAAGGGCCCGAAGCCGAAGTTCGGCTTGCTCCAGAGCCGACGTTCAACTCTCGGTAACGAGCGGTTCGTCGTCCCAGTCTGAGAGAACGGACACGCACCAATCGTCACTGACCACGAGCCACTCCCGAAGCTTTGGGTAGAAGCCCGCAGCCATGATTGATGATTGGGCCTTCGTTTCTTCAGCCCAGCCATTCGACATCACCTCGTAAAGCAAGCAGCCTTCGTTCGTCTCTTCGCTTTTTCCGCTACCCCAATTCAGCGGAAGGTCGCGCTCATCCAACACTCGATAGCCAACAAGGCCATGAAACTCAATGCGTGAGGTCGTGGACTTCAGGCCATTCAACTTCACGTCGACGATAAGACTTGAACCGTTAGAGGCGACACTGACAACGATTGCCGTCGACGGCGAGCCGCGAGAGATAGGTCGTAAGGAGGGCATGTCTAAGTGCGGTACTGCGAAGCAGGCATCATCGAACCCGCTGCACAGGGTAACGGCCGAGTAGAAAAACCTATGTGTCCGTAACGACCGGAATTGGCCGACTGTAGCCTGTCGCGGCATCCGAGCTTCGGGCCCAAAGCTGCCGGACGCCCCTTTCAGATTGCTGACGTTCAAACTGTGCAGGTCGGTGTCGTACCCATTCGGTGGACTAACTCAAGACACGAGCTACGTCAGCGAAGCGGGCTTGCCGCAGATCGGGCAGATCACCTGCTTGGCGTAGCCCGTTAAGGTGTGCCCGCAGTGCCCGCCCTCTTGCAATGAACCGTCATCCATATGGTCCTCCGGGTTTTGCGCGCGGGCGAACAGCAAGACATCCCAATCCGAAGGCTGATTGGAACCTTCGTGCTGACGATGGGCCTCTGCCAAACACAGCCTGGCCTCCTGCCATTCAGGCCTTGCGACCTCGCCTGTTCTCTGCGCCAAAGCAGTCGCTATGACTTCGACGAGTTCGGACTGAGGCATCTGAACAAGCGCCTCGACAAGCTGGTTGGTTGATATTGTCATGTCCGCTCCTGGCCGACTCCGGCCTGTCGCATTTTGCCGTGGTCGCAAGGCACCGCAGCGGGATGCAGCGGGACGGCGTCGGGCGCCAGGTGTCTTATCGCGAAGATTCGATGTCGCATTGACGCAAGATCAGTGTCGTTCCGCACCAGGCATCGAGAATGCCGGCGCTAATGCTTCGCCGCCGATTTCATGTTTCAACTCTCGCCCGATGAATGGGCGGCTTTGAGGTCACAAACTGTGACCTCAAACATCGGCCGCGGCGGCCGGCGGAGCGAGCGGCTTTGAAATCACAAACTGTGATCTCAAACATGGGCCGGCGCGTTTCGCGCACCGATAGGTGCGCGCTACTTCGGCCGACGCAAGCGCACCGGTCCACCCGGAGACGTCGCATCGACCTCGTTCGTGCCCCGCGTGACCCGCAGCGCTCCTTTCGCCGCCAACTCCGAGGCCACTCGACGCACGGCCGGCATCAGGGCGCGCCAGGCGACATCACTGCTCGCCAGCGCGCGCGCCACCTCCGACGGACAGATCGACGCTGCCGCATCACGCTGCGCCAGCAGTTCGAAGATGGTTCGCTCGATCGTCTCGTCGCTCTTCATCGAAGCAGTTTCCAGCTAAAGCAGTTCAGGCCGCTCACGCATCGCATCCGCGGTGCGCCGCATCGCCGCACGTTCTTCCGCGCTGAACCGCTGCAGGTTCTTCGTCATCATGACGGTGCGCGGGTTGTTCTCCAGCATCCGTTCGTGACGCGCCACGAAGTCCCAGTACATGACCGTCATGGGGCATGCGCCGTCGCCGCTGCGCGTGCCGGGCTTGTAGCGGCAGCCGTCGCAGTAGTTGCTCATGCGCCGGATGTACGCACCGCCTGCGGCGTAAGGCTTGGTCACGAAGCGTGCGCCGTCGGCGTAGAGCGACATGCCCACGGTGTTCGGCAGCTCGACCCATTCGACGGCATCGACATAAACGCTCAGATACCACGCATGCACCTGCGACGGCGCCACGCCGAAGGTGAGGGCGAAGTTGCCGGTGACCATCAGGCGCTGGATGTGATGCGCGTAGCCGGTGCGCAGGGTCTGGCCGATGGCCTGCTTCATGCAGTTCATGTGGACGTCGCCCGTCCAGTACCAGCCGGGCAGGTCGTGGTGGTGCTTCAGTGCGTTGGCTTCGGCGAGCTTGGGCATGCGCCACCAGTAAACACCGCGCATGAACTCGCGCCAGCCCAGAATCTGCCGCACGAAACCTTCCACCGATTCCAGCGGCACGGCGCCCGCGCGCCAGTGCGCCACGGCGGCGTCGATCACTTCGCGCGGGTCGAGCAGCTTCAGGTTCAAGGACGAAGACAGCAGTCCGTGGTACAGGAAGGGCTCGTCGGTCCACATGGCGTCCTGGAATCGACCGAAGTCCTGCAGGCGGTAGGCGATGAAATCCTTCAAGGCCACAAGAGCCTGTTCGCGTTTCACCGGCCAGTCGAACTGCTCGGCGCTGCCGTAGTGGTCGCCGAAGTGCGTCTCGACGTCGGCCAGCACCTCGCGGGTGATGGCATCGGGCGCGAACGAGGGTGGCGGCGGCAGCATGCCGGGCCCTTCACGGTCGAAGGCGCCGCGGTTGTCGTGGTCGAAGTTCCACTGGCCGCCCTCGGGCTGACCGCTGTCGTCCAGCAGCACCTGGTGCTTCACCCGCATCTGCCGGTAGAAGGCCTCCATCACGAGGCGGCGCTTGCCCTGCGCGTGTTCCGCGAATTCGGACCGCGAGGCCAGAAAGTGCAGGTCGTCGCGAACCCGCAGCGGGACATTCGCAGCCTGGCAGACGCCGGCAATCGCCTGCTCGAGGCGCCAGTCGCCGGCTTCGGTCATCACGACCGCCTGGGGGCGGTGGCGCGACAGCGTGTCGGCCAGGGCGTTGCCGATGGAATCGAAGCGGTGCGTGCCGAGCTTCAGGTACTCCAGGGGCATGCCGCGCGAGGTGAGCGCCTCGGCAAAGTGGCGCATGGCCGACAGGAAGATGGCGGTGCGCATCCTGGTGCTGGGAACGTGTTCGGATTCTTCGCGCACCTCGGCCATCCACACGCGGTCCTGCGCGGCGTCGAAGCCCTCGAACGCCACGCTTGACGTGCTCAGCTGGTCGCCCAGCACCACCACCAGGTTTCGCATCGACAGGTTGAAGAGTGAAATTGCGGCTTGCCAGCTTAGCGGCGGCGCGCCGCCCGCTTTGTAAGAGAACGCCAGAACCGGGCAGCGGCGTCCACAATGGGCCGGCGCATCCAAATGCCGGGCTGCTGCGTACCAGTGCCTGCGGCATGCGCTTCGACGTGCCCAACGAGGAAAAAACCGACATGCCTCAAGACATCTCATTTGCCATCCGCTGGGTCGAGAAGGGCCTGGTGCCGGACACGGTGGTTCGCCGCGGCATTCGCCGGCTGCTGAAGGACCGGCTTCAGGAGCTGAAGGCGGGCAACGCGCTGGCCGTGGCCGACCTCACGCAGGACTTCGTCGCGCGCATGGGTTCGGCCAACCTGGCGCCGCTGCCCGAAAAGGCTAACGAGCAGCACTACGAGGTTCCTGCCGCCTTCTTCGGCGAAGTGCTGGGAAATCACCGCAAGTACAGCAGCTGCTATTGGCCCGAAGGCACCCGGACGCTGGAAGAAGCCGAATCCGCCGCGCTGGCCGCGACCTGCGAGCGGGCCGGCCTCGCGGACGGGCAGGACGTGATGGAGCTCGGCTGCGGCTGGGGTTCGCTCACGCTCTGGATGGCCTCGCACTACCCGAACAGCCGGATCACGGCGCTGTCGAACTCCAACTCGCAGCGCGAGTACATCGAGGCGCAGGCGGCCCAGCGAGGCCTGCGCAACGTGCGGGTGCTGACCCGCGACATCAACCAGTTCGACACCGACGAACGCTTCGACCGCGTGGTGTCGGTCGAGATGTTCGAGCACCTGCGCAACTGGCCGCAGGCCTTTGCGAACGTGGCGCGGTGGCTCCGGCCGGGCGGGCGCTTCTTCATGCACGTGTTCGCGCACAAGGAGGCGCCGTACCCGTTCGAGGTGCGCGACCCGAGCGACTGGATGAGCAAGTATTTCTTCTCGGGCGGGATGATGCCGAGCGACGACCTGGCGCTGCACTGCCAGGACGACCTGAGGCTGCTGCGCCGCTGGCGCTGGGAAGGCAGCCACTACCAGCGCACGGCCGAGGCCTGGCTGCGCAACATGGACGAGCGCCGCGACGCGCTGCGCCCGCTGTTTCAGGCCACCTACGGCGCGGAGGCCAATGTGTGGTGGACGCGTTGGCGGCTGTTCTTCATGTCGGTGGCGGAGCTGTTCGGCTTCGACCATGGGCAACGGTGGTGGGTGAGCCACTACCTCTTCGAGCGCCGGAAATGAGGCTCGCCCCCAGGCTTCGCGCACTTCGTGTCGCTTCTCCTTCCCACTGCCGGCGGCGGCGCCTGTGGCCCGGCGAAGCCGGTTCCACGGCGCCCCGCGGCTCAATGCGGGCGCGCCTGTCATGAGCAGCATGGTTCATGTTGCCTTGGGGGGCCTGGCGTTGACCGCATTGCTGGCCTTCGCTACGTGGGTCGCCAGCCTGGTGCGTCACGACGCGAGCCTGATCGATCGCATGTGGCCGCTGTGCATCGTGGGGGCGGGCGTCGTCTACTTCGTGCTGCTGCCGGCGCAGACGCTGCGCGGGCTTTGCATGGCCGTCGTCGGGACGGCCTGGGCGGTGCGGCTGTGCCTGTACATCACCTGGCGCAACTGGGGACACGGCGAAGACAGGCGCTACCAGGCGATCCGTGCGCGCAACCAGCCGAACTTCGGCTTCAGGAGCTTGTACCTGGTGTTCGCGCTGCAGGCGGTGCTGGCATGGACGGTGTCCGCACCGTTCCTGCCGGGCATGGCGGCGCTGCGTCCGCTGGGCGCGCTCGACCTGCTGGGCATGGCGCTTGCGCTGTTCGGCACCTTCTTCGAGGCGATCGGCGACGCGCAGATGGCGCGCTTCAAGGCCGACCCGAAGAGCAAGGGTCAGGTGATGGACCGCGGCCTGTGGCGCTACACGCGACACCCCAACTACTTCGGCGAATGCTGCGTCTGGTGGGGGTTGTGGCTCATGGCGCTCGGCGGCGCGGGGTGGGGCGGCGCGTGGAGCGTGGTGTCGCCGCTGCTCATGACCTTCCTTCTGCTCAAGGTGTCGGGCGTTCGCATGCTCGAAGGCGACATCGGCGAGCGCCGGCCGGCGTATCGCGAGTACATCGCGCGCACGAATGCGTTCATTCCGGGGCCGGTGCGCAGCAGCCGGAAGATGCCATGACGCATCGCGCCATGCGACTGTCCGCCCTTGCCGTGGCGGTTGCCTCTCTGGTCGTGTTCTCGCACGCCGCGTCCGGTTCGGCTTCAAGCCTGGCGCGCGGCGAATGGGACTTTCGCGTGCTGCTCGACGACGCGCCCATCGGCGAGCACCGCTTCGCGCTGGCCAGCACCGCCGGCGGAGAGCGGCAACTGGTCAGCGAGGCCAGCTTTGCCGTGAAGCTGCTGGGCGTGACGGTCTACCGATACCGGCATTCGGCCACCGAGACATGGCGCGGCGACTGCCTGCGCCGCCTGAGATCGACGACCGACGACGACGGCACGCCCGAGAAGGTGGATGCCGAACCGGCCGGAGACGACGGCGCATTGGCCGTCACGACGCCCAAGGGCACGCGCTTGGTCGACGGCTGCGTGATGAGCTTCGCCTACTGGAACCCGGGCATCCGCGGGCAGGAACGGCTGCTGAACGCACAGAGCGGCAAGCTCGAGGCGGTGCGGGTCAGCCGCGCCGGCAGCGGCACGGTGGATGTGCGCGGCCAGCAGATGGCAGCAACGCGCTGGCGCATTGCCACCGAGGCGCAACCGATCGACGTCTGGTACTCGCCGCAGGGCGAATGGCTCGGGCTCGATTCCATCGTCAGCGGGAACCGCAAGCTCAGTTATCGGCTCAAGTAGGCTTGTGCCTTCGACGCCGAAAGGGAAGCGATGAACGCCTTGCGCATTGCCGCCACCATGGCCGCCTTCATCGGGCTGGGGGCGCTGGCAGGTGCGATCTGCGAACAGGTCGGCCGCTACCGCGCGGCGCGCGACTTTCCGCCGCCGGGCCAGATGGTCGACATCGGCGGGCGGCGCATCCAGCTCGACTGCCGCGGCACCGGTTCGCCCACCGTGGTGTTCGAGTCCGGCCAGGGGCCCGACGGCTCGCTGGCCTGGTCTGCGGTGCTGCCAGAGGTGGCGGCGCACACGCGCGCCTGCGCCTACAGCCGCGCGGGACTGATGTGGAGCGATCCGTCCGGCGAGCCTTCGACCGCACGGCAGGTCGCGCAGGACCTCCATGCCGCACTGCAGCGCGCGGGAGAGCGCGGCCCCTACGTGATGGTCGGCCAGTCCATCGGCGGCCCCTACGTGGTGACCTTCACGCGGTACTTCGGTGCCGAGGTGGCGGGGCTGGTGCTGGTCGACCCGTCCCACCCCGAGCAGGCGGCGCGGGTGGTGCGCTACATGACGGAGTCGCGCTCGCTGCTGTCGCGCATCGTGCTGAACCTGGGCTGGTCGGGACTGGTCCGGCTGATGGCGCCGGTGTTGCTGCCGCAGGCGAACCACCAGTCCGCACACGATGTGCAGGCGGTGCGCGCCTTCGCGCCCACGTCGTTCCGCACGGAGCTGAAGGAAGGCGATGCCACCGAGCCCACGCTGGCCGAGGCCGGCGCCTTTCGCGAACTGGGGGATCGCCCGCTGGTCGTGCTTACCGCCATGGCGCCCTACACCGAGCGCGAACTGCACGGCATGAAGATCACGTCCGCGCAAGGCAGGGAAGTGCAGGCGCTCTGGAAGGAGATGCACGACGAAATCGCGGGCTGGTCCACGCGCGGCACGCACCGGCTGCTGCCGGACGCGGGCCACGACATCCAGTTCGACGACCCCGGCGCGGTCGTGAGCGCGGTGCTGTCGGTGGTCGCTCAGGTGCGCGCGGGCGCACCCGTGCGCGTTTCACCGTGAGGGCACCGCCACGCGTGCGTCCGCAGCATCCGCCGGCAGGGCCGAGCGCCCGATCATCCAGGCGCACACCGCCGACACCACCCCCGCGAACAGCACGTAGATGCAGATCTGCCACGGATCGCCGTTGCCCGACTTGAGCAGCGCGGTCGCGATGATCGGCGTGATGCCCGAGGCGAAGATGCCCGAGAACTGGTAGACGAAGCTGATGCCCGTGTAGCGCACCTTGGCGTCGAACAGGTCGCAGAAGAGCGCCGCCTCCGGTCCGTACACCGACGCATACAGGATGCCGAAGGGCACGATGATCGACAGCCAGATCAGCAGCACGTTGCCGCCGCTGTGGGTCATCAGCCAGAAGCCCGGAAACGCCGACACGGCCGTGATGAGCGAACCCCACATGTAGACCCTGGGCCGCCCCAGCCGGTCGGACATGCGCCCGAAGAACGGAATCGCGAAGCACATCACCACCGCCGCTGCCATCACGCCCAGCAGCGCCTCGGTGCGGCTGATCTTGATAGTGCTCGTGAGGTAATTGATGGAGAACACGCCGAAGATGTTGAAGAACACGCCGTCGATGTAGCGCGCGCCCATGCCCTTTAGCACATTGCCGGGATAGCGGCGGATCATGTCCATGAACGGAATGCGCAGCTCGGCGTTGCGCGCCTTCACGGCAGCGAACTCGGGCGTTTCCTTCACGTGCAGGCGGATGTACATGCCCACCATCACCATCGCGCCCGAGATCAGGAAGGCGATGCGCCAGCCCCAGGCCAGGAACTGCTCGTCGCTCAGCAGCCAGGACAGCAAGGCCACCACGCCCGACGCCAGGCACAGGCCGATGGCCAGCCCGATCTGCGGGAGCGACGCATAGAAGCCGC
>Ga0209675_1002141_pt1 | contig 10415 bp, 6 predicted proteins | sample AraplaCol_mLB_r2_2_FD_184280 | JGI IMG/M metagenome (GOLD analysis project Ga0209675, IMG submission 184280) | Arabidopsis root microbial communities from North Carolina, USA - plate scrape MF_Col_mLB_r2 (SPAdes) (version 3) | ecosystem: Host-associated > Plants > Roots > Endosphere | place: USA... | reverse complement strand
CAACTCGGTAGTCGAACGAGGTGTGTGAATGACCGTGAATCCACAAAGCAGGGATGTCAAAGAACTCGTCCGGCAACTCGCTGACAAAACCTGCAGAGATCCAGTCCGACGCGTACCAGGGCGCCAGCGAGCCGCGGTGAGGCGCGTGGTGGGTCAGGACCACCGTAGTCCCGTCAAAAGGCGTTTCGAGCCGTTGCTTTAGCCATCGACGTTGGTGGTGGTGAATGCGCCGCGCGTCTTGCGCGCGAAAGACCTTTCCGTCGCGTTCCTTCCATGTACCAGGAAGTGCATTTGGATCGGGAATCCGAATTTGTCGAAAGTCGCTCAGACTGGCTTCGACCAACCGCACGGCCAACTCCACATTGCTTTGAGGACCGTGCGGTGTCTCGATCGCCAATTCAAAGTCCGTCCAGAGGGTTGCACCGAGAAAGCGCACGCCATCCAGTACAAGCTCATCCCCGTCCAGGATGTGCACGTGAGTACCGGCGGCCGCATCCCGCATGGCCGCCAGCGTCCGATCCATCCTGGATTTGCGGGACACCCGGTAGTACTCGTGGTTTCCAGGCACGATGATCACTTGTTTGGAAGCCAAAGCGTCGCTGCGCAGAGCCCACTGGATTGCCATCTCACCGGGTTGATAGATGTCGCCGGCTAGCACCGCGACGTCGAACTCGACATCCCTTGGAACCTCGAACGTCCCGAACTCACTGTGCAGGTCTGATAAGACCAGGAGACCGAGCATGGCGTCACTCCTCCTCGTCTAGTTCAGACCGAACGCTTTGGGGGGGAACGCTGCCGATCGCCTCATGGCATGACCTTGAACGACGCGCTCGCTCGAGTGTCGTTCGATAGGCGGAACAATGCCGGGAGCGCAATACCTCGAGAACGATTGACTCTCTCCAGACGCCCTCAAGACCCTCCTCTTCCATCCTGTTCATCAAGCCTGGCTGATGCTCTGGACATAGCGCAAGCAGAACTCCAAAATAGAAAGCTCGTTCAGAGCGTGCCCCGCAGACAAGGCAGGATTCTCCGGAAAGGCGCTCAGCCTCAAAGACGATTACATCGATGAGCGAAACAAGGTCCGTCAACTCTTCGGACCTCACAACGGCCACGGCCCGTCTTGATTCGTCATCAATATCGGTCAAGTATTGCCAGTTCTCTCCGAGAGAATAGACGCAGCGCGCTCGACCGTCTTGGAGATCGATCGAGACCCAGTGAAATAAGGCGCGGGATCGGCCAACAAGCACTCGCTCAATGCTTGCAAACGCGGAATCTAGGATTCTTGTCCAGCCCCGATAAACAACGAGGTCAAGATGAGGCCCTTCAAACATCGAAGAAAAGCCCTGGAGTAGCAAAGCAGCATCTCGCATCGATCGGCACCCCAGCCGGCGCGTGCCGCCCCACCAATGCGGGCACTACTACAGGCGCCGTTTGTCCAATGACTTGTCTAACGTGTATCATATAAGCGGGTTCATAGAGTAGTCAATCAATATTTTTTCCTGAGCCACGTGGCACGCAGATTCACCGGGCATCGCGTCCCGTCGGAGCTCCCCGCTGTCATTGATGGCGTGCGATTCGGGTGCTACTTCTGCCTGCACGGAGGTGATGTGGCACGATGGCAGGCACAGGCGGACACCTACTGTCAGACCTTCGGCGCTCTATCCGCTCTTGAGTCGGACGCGACTCGCGGAGCCCAAATGGCCGGAGGCTCCATACTGCATTCGATGCGAGCGGTTCGCTGCGCGCTCAGCGCAGCGACTACGTTGCGCCGTTCGAGCGATCTTTGCCAGATGCAGGACGCGTGGCTTTGGGGCCTGCCTTTGCGGCAGCCTCGTTTTCGAGGTTGCGTCGGAACCTCTCTGCCTCTTCGATCATCTCCTTGGAAACACCAAGCATTCGCGAATCGTCCGGAGAGAATGTATGTATTGCGTCGAGCAGCCGCTTGAACTTGCTACTGGCGCGAGTAGTTTCAGCTTGCATACGCCGATGCACCTGCTGCAGCATGCTGATCGCCTCGGTTCTAGCATTGCTCGGTCCAGCTGACCTTGAACTGGATCCCGCAACACTGACATTCGGCCCGGGAAGATCTAGAAATCCAAAGGAACTCAGCTGATCAGGTGTACGAATCGCGTTTGCGATTGATTGAAGCTCCTTGAATCTAGGTGAGGCAAGGGCCGCCTTCATATCGATCTCGGATAGCTCAGCAACGCTTCCAGTAAGGTTTCGAATCGCATGGCGTTGAGCCTCCACGTGCAGTACCGCGCACAACCCGCGAACACCCCCCGATCCGTCGAAAAGCCACTTTTCATACTGCTCAGCCGGCACCGCATAAGAATCAACGAGCGAGAACTTTCGCATGCCAGGCACGAAGTCTTTGGACCACCATCGAGTCGAGGCAGTCGGCGCTGGTTTCATGTGATGGATTCCGCCCCATGCAAATCGGCGCCTCACCTGCGAGAAGATCATGAGGTTCTCAAAGGCAAGCGGATTTCCTGCCAGTAGGACAGAAATGCCAAGGTTCATCAGGCTTAGGTAGAGCAGAGCGAACTCGATCTGCCAGGCACTATCCGCAAAGGTCTTTTCCTGCTTTTCGTCGACCACCAAGATGGCGACCCGATGCAAAACAAGTTTCTTCACCACGACCACGAGCAGTACGTCAATGTTGGCGGTCCTTTTGTTCTCTTCCGAATAGCTCGTGCCGAGCTCCGCGTCCATCGCCTCCAGGATCCGGTGAAGAAGGCCGCCACGCGTTCCATTCGTGGCATGGTCGAGGTGGAGGTAGACCAGTTGCACAAGCTTTGTCCACCCGCATACGTCCGATTTCCCATAGTCCACCACCGGTTTCGGCACAAGGACTCGTAGGAGCATGCAGATGAGGCGCGTCTTACCTGATCCAGTTATGGCGGCGATGATGCCACCCGCACCATCGAGGCCCGATAGGCGGAGCATGGCAAGTCTGTCGCCACTCAACAGCACACGGTTCGTTCGCTGGAGGTTTTCCACTTTGAGCGGGTTGGAAAGAACCAGGGCATGTCGAAGTATTCGCTGGACGTCGGCAGCGATTTGGAAGAGGTCTTGACTGGTGACGAAATGCTGGTCGTAGCAGTCGAGAAGCGGCTCGCGATACGCGGGTGGAAGTTCTTTCCACGAACCCGTTGCTTCTAGCGGGAACGAGTCAAGGTTACTTGCCCATTCGGGATAAGGTATGAAGGGGTGAATCACCTCTAGGAATGGATTTGGCCCCGTTATTGCGAGTTCAGGGCAAGACCTTAGATCAAGGGGCATCAGGCACCTCCGATGTTTGCTTTCCCAGCCGCTCGTTGGGCCTCCTGCTGTTCGTGATGCAGGCGCATCGCTCTCGCAGCGGATTCATCAAAGTCGTCGTCGTCGACAGGAGAGGGCCGCGGCTCCGCCGTGCTCCCAGCTGAACTTGCATCTCGGCTTTTGGCACCCTGAAGCAGCGCCTGCTCCGAACGCACGTTCTCACTTAGGTTCTTCCGATGGTCCTTCTTGCTCGGCTTCTTACCTAACTCTGCGATCTCCGCGTCTTGTTCGCGTTGAGCTGTAGCTTCGGTGTCCCTCCGCTCCCAGAGGCTGTCCACCTTTGCTTGCTCACGGGCGCCGCGCCGTGTGTCCCTATCGAGCATTCGTCGATGAATGCGCAAAGCCCAGTCGCACAGTGTCTGCTTCACTGCGCTGGAGCCGCGCTCGACCCATCGAAGCGGAATGCTTTTCGGCTCTGCGACCAGCCAGGCCTTTGTGAGATCTTCGGGATCCATGCGCAGATGCGCCGATAAGGTATGCCCGTTCCTTTTCACCATGGACAGTATCTTCAGAAACTCGGGGGCGTCGCTGCTATATCTCAGTCGAGGCAGGAGCATTCTTCTTCCCCCGACCGTTCCGTAGACGGCGACCCCGTTTTTTTTAACTACCGCGTCGAAGCATGGGAGAGCAAAGGGGCGAAGTTCGTCAACGTCGCAGGAGAGCTCAGCTGAGTTGCGTGCGCGCAGCCAGTTGAAGATGTTCAGTCGGGTTGGGGGAATGTCTTCTGGCATGTCGAGGGGCGCCAGGTCCGGGACTTCCTCATCGTTGTACGCGAGAACGTGCTTGAGGAACTCCCGCATGTACTCAAAGTAGTTGAAGAGTGCGGTCTCCGACGCATGCTGCTCGCCACGGTCAAGATGCTTGCCGCCGAACGTCGCCCCCGGCAGCTTTTCGTCGAGTTGCTGATGGTCAACTCTGTGTTGACTCTCAATGTCACCCTTGTCGTCGCCTCGCCTCACGCGCGTATATAGGACTGCAAAGCCGAACTGCTCCTCGATCTCGGTGATCTCTTGAGCCTTCATCTCGCCGTTGTCAGCATGATTCGCTCTGCAGAGAATCGATGGAACTCGATCCTCTGCAATATCGATTCCAAATCTCTTGAAGAGCGGAGCCTTTGGGCTTGCCCCGCACAGGATGGCTTGAACCGCCGTCCGCGGGGATGGACTGTCCCAGCCGCAGTACCAGCCAAAGATCACCGTGGACCTCCGCTCCTTAAGAAGGCTTCTTGTCATCGGAGGAAGCTTGATTAGGCGACTCGCTATGGATGTTAGGTAGGTGTCAGTCGAAGTAGAGTCGAAGACGGCCGTCTGCCCCACTGAAGTGACAGTATCTTGGACAGAGCCTCCTCGCGTCTCCGTCTTCTGCTTCCATTTGCTTGATCCCAGGATCCGCTCGGTCACGCTGGCGTGGTCATTGAGAATCTCTCCCCATCGCCGGAACTGAGCGATAGTTGGTCGCTCGTCCTGCGGGTAGAGGATCGCACGTATGCGACCGTCTGGAAGAGCTTCATGCTTGGCCCAGTAGACGCTCGAAACCGCGAGGAAGGCATCTTCAACCGTGACTCCAGAAGCTATCAATCGCCAGCCCATGGCTAGCTTTGCCTTGTCCGAGTCCGGTGATCGGCTAAGTTGCGAAAGTTTCGAGTCCGAATCTTTAAATTGAATGTCCCGATCGCCCTTGAGCGGTGCGCCACGGGTTTGAGTAAGACCAGCCTTGTAGCGCTCATTGCTGCAACCGAGCTTGTTGTCTTGCCTCTTCTCTATCCCAGGATTGCCACATTGGGAATAGTCGTCGAGTAGCGCATCCTTCTTGGACCCTCCGGCCCAGTACTTGTGCATCCACGAGTACATCGTTGACAGTGCGACGTGCAACTCCGCCGCCCTCGACGCGATACGCGATGGGAGGCCCTTGTCGGTCAAGAGGATGCTGAGGCGATAGGCGATCTTATCCTCAGACATGATCAACGGAGCGATCGCATCATATCGTTGATCTCTTTTCTTGAAGTATTGGAGGAGCTTCTCTTTCTTCTTGCCCGTTGTCGCATCGAGCCGGTCTTTGTCGGGCTTCGTCTTGACTTCTTTCACCTGGATTTGGCCGATCTGTCCGCAGAGCTTGGCGGCCATCAGATGAGATACGCGCTTCCGGTATGGCGCCGTGACGTAGGAGCGCTTGCGGCTCGGGTGAGTCAGCGACTTCTGAGGAAGGTCGATCAGAAAGACTTCGGTCCGCGTTTCATCAAAATCAAGCACTCGGGCGATGCCCGTGAGAAACTTGCCATCTCCAACATTCGCGAAGATGCTGCCCACGGCCACATCGTCATCGGGCGAAGCCGGCTCTGTCATGATGCAATGTCGCACCACAGTTGCCTGAGGTGCTCCTTGAGCGTCCTGCCTCCGCGGATCAGTGGATGCCAGGTCTCAAGCGGCAAGGAAAGATCATGGTCAATATCTTGGGTCCATATCGCTAGTCTGAAGAAAGGCATCAGAGAGCCCTTGGGCAGAGCTGCGGTCTCTTCGATCGATGAGACGATGTCATATGGAGGTGCGCAGTAACCCATTCGGGTGCATGCATCAACGATGATCTCGTACTCGGGAGATGCTCGAACTCGGCCAAGTTCTTCGGGTCTTATTCTTGGATGCAGCGCGTCCAGATTGACCCACAACTCCCTGGGGATGGCTTCGGGGTGAGCCAGGTTCCGCTGGATACCACTTTCGGCGCAATACAGCCGAAGGAGCTCAATCCGTTCTTTGGGGCGGCTAAGAGGATTGGGCTCGTACGCAATTTCGCGCGGCTTGCAGTCGTGCGCGATCACGTTCCATTCGTTTGGACCAGAGCGCCAAGTTGTGAGGATGTCGATCGTCGCAACGTACGGGATGTCGGTGCCCGCATAGACACCGTGGTCAATGCCAGCATCGCTCGCGACCTCGAGCAGGCCGCGCAAGATTCGGCTCGGAATGCCAGGCAGCCCGCAAAGAGGATGTTCATGGGACCATGGCCATGCGGGATAGTTGTCCCGAACATCGTAAGCTCCAAGCCATTGCAGCAGAACGATGAGGTGCTCCTCTCCGGTTGCCCGAAAGTGATGCGAGTGCCCTCCAGGTTTTGGGAGATGCCCGACGGTGCTGGAAGGCGAATAATCGCGCTTCGTTACTCTGAGCCAAGGCTTGTATGCAAGCCCGTGACCTTGCCCGTAACCCGCTTTGATGAGAGCGTATAGCTTGTCCCAAGTCATCCTGCCCGTCTGTGGAGGAGGACGCCTTCGGCCTGTCTTGCTCTTAGAGGGCTTGAGTGTGACGAGCACTTCTCTCATGCGGGTGAGCTCCCGTGGGCGCGAGAGGTAGTGAGAGAAGGAATCTCATCCCCCGCACTCGTCGAACTCGTCCCGGCAGATCGTTCCCGCGTGAAGTCGCTGTGCGGCGCGACACAGCGCGCACGAGACGCGTCGTGACTCAAATCATCACGCTTGGAATTTGAGTTCTTTGCGACAGAAAGCGCTTCGCGCTTTAAGGTCAAAAAGCCCAAAAATCGAGTGATTTTTGGGCTTGAGGCGGCGTGGGGAGCGAGGCCAAGTGTGTTCACCTTCGTGAAGGTTGAAGAGAACACACGCGCGCACTGGATAGCTCGCAAAAACTCAGGAGACTTTCCGAGCCGGACAGCGGACTAGACGTGAGCTTGACGGTATACGCCATCATCGCATCGTAGCCCGCCCCGGCACACTGTCAACGTCTTCCATATGCCCTGGACGCATACGTGGTTGACGCCATTGACTCACCTATGCACCCGCATGTATGGTACATCGACTGCTCATCGCGATCCTTGGCGGAATGGAACGCTTCGGTTCACCGTTGAAATGTTCGGATATATCCCTGCACTGCAATGCGACGAAACGCTGTACAGCATCTGCGCCGCGATTCACGCGCTGAACGGCGCTACGAGTGCGACAACGACGTCGATGGAGCTGATGGGTGTACTCCATGGAGCGCGACAGCACGACATTCCTTCACACGTCCGGCTCCTGGCACCGCTCGTCGGCGGCGCTCAAGCGGCAATTCTTGACATAGTGAAGACGCACACCATTGCGGGCTTCTACCTCGCGTTTGCCGATCCCAGCGTGAATTCCTTGCTATCCGCGACATGGGCCGAGAAGGACGACGGTCGCTTACGCAAACTGCTGGATGGATCGTCGCGAACCTTGAGAGCAAATCACCCTCTGCGCTGGTGCGTCGACTGCATCAAGAGTGACATCGCACGGCTAGGTCGCCCCTACTGGCATGTGGCTCATCAGCTACCGTTAAGTCTCCTATGCACCGCTCATGGCCGCGAGCTCGAGGTAGCGACTGGCCGGCACAAACGCTGGCTTCTTCCTGGCGATCCGGCTCGCACGACATCAAGGCTCGCGCTGGATGAACACGATCGAGTTCCTGCCGAAAGCCTTTCTGCTCTCGTTGCTACAACACTTGAGCTTGGCGCGATAGACATCGGGGTCCTGAGAGCGGCGGTCCTACAGAGACTTCAAAGGATTGGTGTCATGCATGATGCCCGAAGCGTCAGACACGAAAGAATACTGGAATGGTTTGGCAGCACGGACGTATCGCGGCTACTGCTGCATCTGCCAGGCGACCTAGCCTGCCTTGCCAAAGGGGACTGGATCGCAGGCCAGTTGTGGCGTCACAAGAGGAGTCATCCGGTCCGCTGGATTGTTCTCTGGAGTTCGCTGGAGTGGAGATCGATCGCTGAATCGAGCTTGTCCCTGCACGACGTAGCGAGCAAAAGAATCGTCACGGTAGATGGCCAACTTCAAATGTTTGGCTCGGCAGCCCTGCCGCTGACGCCCGACAAAGTTCAAGAGGCATTCGCGAAGGCTAGTTCAATAGCCGAAGCAATGGAAATGCTGGGCGCCTCACGCGGAAGCATTTTCAGATGGTTGGAGTCAGACCCGGCTTTGAGAGCTCGGTGGAAATCGCGCCTGAGGGCCAAGAGGCAATCCGAAGCCTTCGCTCACGTCGTCGCCACGCTTGAAGCCGATGTGCAAAGCGATTACAGAACGCCGCAGCGTCTATTTGGTGCTGACCTTAGATGGCTGCGGCTCCGCGCGCCAGAAACGTATGCAAGACTTGCTCCACGCGTTGGCGAGGGGCGATCGACTCAGTTCGATCTTTTTGCGTGAAGTAACGTATTCTTTTTTCGACCAAGTAGATAACGGTCTAACCATGCAGGCGCGGCAAGTCTCAACCGTTTAACCACGCTCGGAGCCAGGCTGCGGAGCACTCTATTAGAGATCTCAGGATTCAGATCCCCGAGGCTACTTAGATATGCTTTACCAAGCTCGATTCTTTGTCGATCGCTCCGATAGCGCCTGGGAAGCCGAACCGACGGGCGCACCAAATCAATGCCAACGGGCACTTGGGCGGGGTGCTCTTTTACCAGAACGGGCACAAAAACGTCCAATGCCAATGGACATTTTTTGGCCAACCATTTACACACACCGGGCAGCAAATTTATCAACTCAGACCGAGTAATTGCCGGATTTTTCTCGGCGGCTTCAGCAAGCATTTCGATAGCTCGTTGAATTTTCCCCAGTTCGGATGGAAAATTACTCACCATAAGATGCTTCGAAGGAACTGTTGCCTCAAACCGATTCCTGTCGTTTTTGCGCAACCAATTATAGACGCCAGTAATGGCCCGTTTGATCTCCCCTCTGCTGGCCTCCGGATTGTTTTGAACAACCATCTGGAGAATTCTCCGAAATAGCCGTCTGCGATTGCTTCCCCAAAAAGGGCTGTGGCTCCGAACCCGCATTCGCCCTTCTGCAACCTCCCTACATGCCCATTCCTGCAAGTCGGCTTGAAGCGCATGAGGAAGATCGTTTAGGAATTTGCTAACTACATGAGCCCCGACTCCACAAGCTTTCGCCACCGACCGGGTCTGAAAATCGTTACGAATCAAGTTTCCGACTGCGAGTGGCAAGCGGGCAGCCACTGCTGCTTTCGCTAGCTCCCTGCCGAAGGCTTCTTCCTGCGCATAAAGGCCGTCAGCGCCTCCATCTTCGTGTGTGAAAGCGCTTATTACCGAAGGGTGGCTGCTGTCCAATGCTTCGCGGATTAGTAAACGCGTGAAGCAGTCGCACGGCCTAACAGACAGCTCAATCTCATTCTTAATCGAAGTTGCGAGACCTTTTTCATAAACGGACCGATATTCCCACCTTGAGCAGATCAATGCGACTAGATAATCGATAGCCGACTCTGCGCCGCCGTGTAGTCTCACGAGAAACGTAACTACATCCGCCCAATTTAATGGCCGCAATTCATGAGCGTCTCCATTAAAAATCCGAACACACAATTTCGCGAGCGAAATTTCCGCAGGTCGGCCTTGAATTTCACCTGTTTTAGCGGTGGAGCGACCACAGTTCCAGCATGTGTTACTTGGAAGCCGAAAGCTGCTTCCTCGATCGTAGACCGTGCCACAATCACTGCATCGGCTTCGAAGCAAGTTGCCGTGCCATGGGCAGCAACTCACGAACGGCAATTGATGAATTAATCTCCACCCAGCAATTTTTCCTGCTTTGACATCATCGACGGCGCACTGGTGACACTGTCTCAGCTCGTCGAACGAAGCGAGATTACGAGAGCTTGCATAAAGTATCGGAGAGATTGTGCTAGGAGAATCAAGGAACGCGGCTTCCACCTTTGGGTCGAACAAGCGTGCAAAAAAGCCAAATAGGGTATGACGATGCAGCATCTCATAAGTACCGCAGTCGTAACCGATCACGTCGGGAAGGATCGCTAGCGCTGTAGTCCCACCCAACAGCGTTCGTTTAATGGGCAACGCGTGTCGAAAGTCGACCGCCTGTCGTAGGAAGGCATGTGTGGAGTAAACCGTTGCGCTTTCGGCCGGACACTGAGGAACGTAGCCGAGCTCTTTTGTGAACTCTATTGACTTGTCGACCAGCGTCTGTGAATTCGCTCGAGCCATTTTCAGAACTTTGGCAACGTGAAGCAGAGGTGCCCTTTCCCCTCAGCGCCCCCGTGAACTCAAGCTCAGCTTTTTGCAAACTCTATTGGCGGCGCCCACGGCGGCGGCGGCAATCCGGG
>Ga0209675_1002137_pt1 | contig 10427 bp, 8 predicted proteins | sample AraplaCol_mLB_r2_2_FD_184280 | JGI IMG/M metagenome (GOLD analysis project Ga0209675, IMG submission 184280) | Arabidopsis root microbial communities from North Carolina, USA - plate scrape MF_Col_mLB_r2 (SPAdes) (version 3) | ecosystem: Host-associated > Plants > Roots > Endosphere | place: USA... | reverse complement strand
CGTTCATCCTCGAAGTCCGGTACTCATTTAGGTTTTGCCTAAACTCCGTTCCTCCTTCTTCGGATTCTCGCAACCTTCTCGCTGCTGAAAAGCCGACTTTTTGAACTCTCATTTTAACAACAATAAAGACTCCGAGAGGTCGTATCTCTTCGGAGTCTTTTCAGCTTATGTCGACGTCATTACTATCCGCAGTCGTCATCATATGTGTCTTATAGATTGGATCATTTCAGCTTCTGAGTCTCTTCTTTCAATTGCTGCTCTTCCTCTTGGAACGTAACCCCTTCCACCTTCACATTCACTTCTACGACATGAAGGCCGGTCATATTCTCTACCGCTTCGCGTACGTTCTGCTGAAGATCACGGCATACTTGGTGGATCATGGAGCCATACACGACGATGACACGCAGATCAATCGCTGCTTCTAGCTGACCTACTTCGACGATAACACCTTTCTGAGCATTTTTCCCCGTTAATCGTTTGGCCCATCCTTCCGAGATCCCACCCGACATTGCACTAATGCCTGGCGTCTCCAATGCAGCGAGCCCCGCAATGGTAGATACAACATCATCAGAAATTCGAATTACACCCGATTGAACTAGTTCTTCAGTCATGGACTTCCTCTCCTTTCAATAATAACCATAATAATAGTTTAATGCCTTTGATGACCGAAAGCAAATAAGTAAACATCAGGACATTTACTTAAGGAATAAATTGGTTTATAGTTAGAGAAAAAAATTATCGAGGTGTGGAAAGTTGAAACAGAAATTATTTTATGGCGCGTTGATCATCACATTTATATTGAGCGGGCTTGCTCATTATACCGGGATGGATTCAACGATTCAATTTATTATCTCAGCGATATCGATTATTTTCGTCGCTGGATTCCTCGGTAAAGCTACAGAGAGTGTTGCTCACTATGCAGGACAGCGGCTTGGGGGATTTCTGAATGCGACCTTCGGGAATGCAGCAGAACTTATCATCGCCATTTTCCTGATCAAAGAAGGTTTGTTCGATATGGTGAAGGCCAGCTTGACCGGGGCTATTATCGGAAATTTGCTGCTCGTCCTAGGACTCAGCCTATTCGCTGGCGGACTCAAATTCAAAGAGCAACGATTCAATGTATCGCTTGCTGGACATAATGGAACCCTCATGCTCATGGCAATTGTGGCGTTGTTCATTCCTGCCATGTTCGCCGGTACCAAAGTGATCACCCATGAAGAGACGAATACACTCAGTTTAATCGTAGCAGGCGTCCTTATCGTGGCGTACATTCTCTGGTTGTATTTCTCCATGGTTACCCATAAAAATATACTATCCGATCAAGAAGAGATGGAACCCGATCACCACGAAGAACCCGCTTGGTCCAAAAAAACCTCGGTTCTATTCCTTGTTATTGCGACCGTTATGGTGGCATTAGTGAGTGAATGGCTGGTTGGAACTTTACATGAATTCTCGGCCGAATTCGGCTTCACAGAGCTCTTCCTTGGCGCATTTGTCATTGCGATCGTCGGAAATGCGGCTGAGCATAGTGCAGCGGTCATGATGGCGCTTAAGAACAAAATTGGAACATCCGTCGAGATTGCTGTTGGCAGCAGCCTTCAGATCGCGCTATTCGTTGCTCCGGTCCTTGTATTCGTGAGCTTCCTTTTCGGGAACCCAATGGATTTCGTCTTCACAACGATCGAGCTCGTCGCCATTGGCGTCTCTGTTATTATTGCCAAATCCATTACGCAGGATGGCAAGACCAACTGGTACGAAGGCTTCCTGCTCTTACTCGTCTACATTATTCTTGGCGTAGCCTTCTTCCTCGTCTAAGACTAGTCTAGGCCGCACCCTATAAACACAAAAAAAAGGTAGCTCTCCGTAATGGAAGCTACCCTTTTACATTCAACGCCTCATATAAGACGGCTAAGTTCCGCTCAAGCTTGCTGAGAATCTCTTTCCCTACCGCTTCTTCAACCAGCCCTGTACGAACGGCAAAATCAACCTCACGCGAGAATCCGTACATTTGCGTATCAAGCACTTCCTCATATAGAGGACACTTGCGGGTCGCCAGATTCTCCATCTGAACTTCAATAAGTTTTTCGATTTTATCTGCATCTCCCTGAAGCAGAGACAAAGCTTTATGATTCAATTGTTCCATGAAATCTGATGAAGACATGTAACTCCCCCCTCTATGTCCGAAAATCAATATACTGCTAATCCTAATATTAAGCCATTATGAGCTATTACACAAGAAAATAAAGAAAAAAAGCGCCCTTCATTACAGAAGGTACGCTTTTTTCTTGAACATGTCACAATTAGACAACGGTTACTTGCAAACCGTGTTTCTCGAATACTTCTTTCATTGCTGCTCTTGCTTCTTCTTCATCCGGACCGTGGACGTGAAGTTCGTAAGCATGACTATTCACAAGTGTTGTGAAAAGGCCGAGAATACTTTTAACGTCGATATACTTGTGCTCTGCTTGAAGTACGATCGAAGAACGGAATTTACTTGCTGTTTGAGAAATCTCTACGATAGCTGTGTTGTTAGACATGGGAACGACCTCCGTCTAGTACGAATTTTTATACAATTTCATGATACATTGATCTTCTGTGGAAACGCAACCATTAAATTCACAAGGTGTTATTTCAAGTTCTCTGGATTGAGTGGCTCTAGCTCCGGAATTACGAAAATTCCGTCTTTACGGATCAGAACATCGTCAAAATAAATTTCTCCGCCGCCATACTCTGGACGCTGAATTAACACGAGATCCCAGTGAACTGCAGAACGGTTGCCATTGTCTGCTACGTCATATGCTTGACCAGGCGTGAAGTGCAAACTGCCCGCAATCTTCTCATCGAATAGAATATCTTTCATTGGCGTCAAGATATATGGGTTGAAGCCAATAGCGAATTCCCCAATGTAGCGTGAGCCTTCATCCGTATCCAGAATGGAATTTAACTTCGCTGTGTCATTCGACTTCGCTTCAACGATCTTCCCGTTCTCAAAGCGGAAGAAGACATTCTCGAAGGAAATTCCGTTATATACTGTCGGTGTGTTGTATTGAAGCGTTCCGTTAACGGAATCACGAACTGGCGCCGTGTATACTTCTCCATCTGGAATATTCTTTTGACCGGAACATTTCTCTGCGCCAATGCCTTTGATCGAGAATGTCAGATCGGTACCTGGCGATACGATACGAACTTTATCCGTCTTCAGCATCAACGCTTGAAGCGCATCTTGCGCACGATCCATCTTCGCATAGTCTAGGTTGCATACGTTGAAATAGAAGTCCTCGAAGGCTTCCGTGCTCGTATTCGCAAGTTGCGCCATAGCTGCATTCGGATAACGCAATACGACCCATTTCGTTCTCTTCACGCGCTCTTCCGAATGAATCGGATGGCTGTAAATGGAGTTATAAAGCTTTAAATTGTTCTCTGGCACATCCGAAAGATCATTCACGTTCTCTCCTGCACGAATACCGATATAACAGTCCATTTTCTGCATCCGAGCAAGGTCATACTCCATCCAAGTTTTCAGATGTTCTTCATTGGTGTTCATCAACATAGCGCGAAGCACGGTGCGATCTGTCAGCTCAACGAATGGATGTCCACCGCGTTTAGCAACTTCCTCGATAATGCATTTCAATAGGTCGCGTTCTGTACCGATCATCTCAATCAGTACATTCTCACCCGGTTGTACATCTACGGAATAGCCCACTAAATTCTGAGCTAATTTCTCCATTCTCACATCTCTCATCTTCGTTAACCTCCCCTTAATGTCGCCCTACAACAGGTATTATGTATAGATTTATTGCATGCAATTATTGTACCATGGTCAAATCTAAACGTAAATTCATTGGTAACCATCAAATTTAGATTCAGACACGACAACCTCTTTCCGTCTCACGCGATCCTCGTAATAGATTGTTGTTGTCTTCGAGTTCAACTTCGTTGGTAGGAGGGTCGAACGATCGATCCACATCGTGTAGAACGAATTCACCTGCATATCTTTTGTAATTTTATGTAATTTATCGTAGCCATTGGTTATAATGCGACCAAGCTCTGATTGTAACTTTGAACGATCCCGATGGGATAGTGAGTGAACATTCTGAACTTGAATTTTCCGCTCTTCTAGTTTGCGCATTTCATCATTTAAATTCTGGGTGAGCAGCTTCTTTCCTGCTTCTGGCGCCAACGTCATCCGCATGACAATATGCGTTCGATTTGATGCATACGGGTCAATCTCCATCGTCTTCTCTAAATGTTTAATCTCTTCGAGCAGCCGGAGCGGATTCCATCGATCTGCAAAAGAAGTCTCTTGCTTATTCGCCATCGACATCTGAAATCCTTGCAGCTGATGCCCTTTTACCGTTCCATGAAACTTAATGGGTTCACGAATCATTGCTTGATTCCCCCCATAGATAACGGATTGGCCGCGAAACGTAAAATTATCTGTACCCGAGAGACCGGATAGAGCCAGTTGATACAATTCATTCGGGTCCTTCTTGGACTCAATCGCATAACACCCCATCATACTCACCAGCAAACCTGCAACAAGACAGTAAGCCAACCCATGCAACCATCGATTCCACATGCATCCACGAGACAAAGTTTGCACCTCCTTCTATAAGCCCATAGTCGCCTTATAGCGTTTCCTGAACCCTCGAAGTTATGCGTGCGCTTAGAAGCTTCATAAACAACAAAAAAAGCACCCTTTCTGATGGAAAGGATACTTCAGATATTAATCAATTGTAATGCGATTGCGTCCATTATTCTTCGACTCGTACAGCGCCATATCTGCCTTATAGAAGAGCAGCTCCACACTAATCTTTTCGTCGTCCCAGTTCCACTCGGATATACCGCATGAGACCGTTACGCCGGGATTCGTCTCAAGTTCAACACGGCCCCGGATACGCTCTGCGACACGTGATGCTTGAGATTTCGACAGCTGCGGAAGATAAATTGCGAGTTCTTCCCCGCCCCACCTTGCCGCAATATCGGAATCGCGAATCGATGAACGGATAATCTCACAGACCTGACGTAGTATTTTGTCGCCAATCTGGTGACCGTACGTATCATTAATCTGCTTGAAGTGATCGATATCCACGACGATCAGAGAGCCACAGAAATCAATCTTCTGCTTCTGGTGTACACGATCATCCAAATAATGTCTAGCATAGAGCCCTGTCAAATTATCATGATTTGCCATCCGCTGAACCTTCGCGTGTAGCGAGGCATTCGCAATGGCAAGACCAATATGCGTAGATAACACTTGAAATAACTTGAAATTGTCATAAGAGAAGTAGTTCGCATCACGATGTGCCAGCAGAATTGCACCATTCACTTCATTATTAATAACTAACGGCACCGCCATCAATGAACGTGAGTCCGTCTCTCCCATGAAATCCGAACGAACCTTGCTGAACATCTTATAATCGAGCAAAATAAGCGGTTCCTTCGTTGCATACACGAGCCCGCTGAATCCATAATCTGTGGAATAAATTTGCTTAGAGATTACATCAACATTACTGGACATGACTTTGAAAAAATTTTTCTCCCCGTCTAACTGAAGAATGGAGCAAAATTCCGCCTTGAAAATATGCAGCAGCTCGTTCAATGCAAAATCAAATACTTCACTTAAGCGCAAGCTTTGATTCAGCTGCTTCGTTAATTCATTAATAAGGCGCAGCTCACGAATCAACATATTCGATTGCTCGTACAGCTTCGCATTCTCAAAGGCCGTACCGGCTGTATCTGCGAGCATTGTAATTAATTGAAAGTCAAGATCCTCCAGCAAATGCATCTCCAGACTAATAAACAGCACCCCATATACCCCTTGTTTCCCGCTTAGCGGCACGGCAATATTGACCTGTTCTGTCTCTGATACTTGCGAAGATATCTCTTGAATCATTCGACCTTCCATAAATGCACGGACACACAAATCATCGGTAAAATTATGAAGGATAAGCGGCTTCACATGTTCGTTCGTACTGCGGTGATCAGATGAGATATATAATTCCATACTTGCTGAAGGATATAGAAACGAAATACTCTCGATGACTTCACTGAGTACAGAATCAACGTCGAATTTCCCGTGAATCCGTTGGACAACATTAAAGAATACGGTCTTCTTGCGTGCTTCTCGGTCCGTATAATGCTGCAGCTGCATCAGGTCGCTAATGAAGATATGCTCAAATCGACGGTAAAAACTATTTCGTAACGTCATTACAGCCATCGAGAGTATATCCAGCATACTGGACTCATACGCATCAGCTGGCATTTGATAGGCCAAAACGGCGAAAACTTCTTGCCCTTTGCGGCTAAGAAGAGGTACAGCAATCGTTGCATGTGCATAGACAGCAACCGTAGGCTTCTTCGTTGATAGCACAGCTTGTACAACTTGTTCGTTCCAAGCTGCAACTGATTCTTCCGAGCTATCACTTTGATTCGAAGCGATCATCTTCCCTTGGTAGTCAAATACAGCCAGCAGGCCAAGATGAAGACTTGGATAATCTGAGATCGCACGCAGCCATTCCTGGAAGCTTGCAATAACCAGTGGTTCGATATATGGATAATCACTGCTTGCAATATCTTGTTGTTGCAGCCATAGCTCATTATCATCGTAATTACTTAAGGGTGAAGTAGGCCATTGGACTGTATGATGTTGTTTGAGCTCTACTTGAGCATTTCGTAGATTATGAATCATACGCTTCCCACCACCCGCCTTGAGTCATCAAATCCTTGCAACGAAAAACCTATTCTCATCATAACGTTTTTTCATATATTTTGCACTATTATTCTAGCAGTTCTTCATAATATTTTAGGTATTTCGAACTATAAATTTTTCCGGCGGAACGGATAACTTGACATTCGACTCAGAACTCATATAATATTTATTGATGAATGCATCGGGCGTAACGATTGTGTCACCCTCACGAATTTTGTTGCTGACAGGACAGCGGCTGAACTTTTCATGTCAGAGTTGAATGCGAGATACACTCGCACAACGGTAAACAAAATTCGGCGCAAAAGGACCCCACTAAATTTTACATTAAAAGGAGTCTTTTATACATGTCACGTTACACAGGTCCTAAGTTTAAATTAAGCCGCCGTCTTGGAATTTCCTTGAGCGGTACTGGTAAAGAATTGAAACGTCCTTTCCCTCCAGGACAACATGGCCCAGGCCAACGCAAAAAAGTTAGCAACTACGGTATGCAACTTCAAGAGAAACAAAAACTTCGTCACATGTACGGTTTGAACGAAAAACAATTCCGTAACTTGTTCGACAAAGCTTCCAAAATGCAAGGTATTTCCGGTGAAAACTTCATGATCTTGCTTGAGAGCCGTTTGGACAACCTCGTATATCGTCTTGGTTTTGCAAACTCTCGTGCAGGCGCTCGTCAGTTGGTTTCCCATGGTCACATCACAGTTAACGGTAAAAAAGTAGATATCGCTTCTTACCTTGTTAGCACTGGCGATGTAATCAGCCTTCGTGAAAGAAGCCGTAGTCTTTCTTCGATCAAAGAAGCTCTTGAAAACCGTAACCACCTTGCTGGTTACCTTGAGTACAACGACAACGCTATGGAAGGTAAATACATCCGTTTGCCAGAGCGTGCTGAGTTGCCTCAAGAAATCGATGAGAAACAAATCGTCGAGTTCTACAGCCGTTAAGATCAATTATTGCACAATACGAAAACCCTTGGTCCTCGGATCAAGGGTTTTTTCTTTATTTTTGCGTCGTTCTCCCTCCTCATTCACAGATCTCTTTTCCAAAAGGTACCCCACTTATGCTATAATAGTGCTGTTAAAAGGAGGCCAGTGCATGGATGAAGAAAATTTGCAGACCAAATCCGATAAACCAGCTCCGAGCAAAAGATCCGGTGGACGAATCGCTTGGAGTATTACGAAATGGTTCTTAATTGTCGGATTTACGTTAGGGTTGTTCGGAGGAAGTGCCGTTCTCGGCTATGTTGCTTCGATCGTCAAAGACGACCCTGTTCGATCTGCCGCACTCATTGATGAGAAGATACACGAGAATTCTGAGACAGGATTCGTATATTTTAACGACGGAACGCTAGTGGGACAATTGCGAACCGACGAAGACAGACGATTAATTGCGCTCAAGGATATTCCACAGCCATTAATCGATGCAGTACTCGCCATTGAAGACAATAATTTCTACAATCATATTGGAATCGACGTCAACGGTGTCATTCGGGCCGTCAAGCAGAGAGTATTGAATGAAGACATTCAGACGGGCGGAAGTACGCTCACGCAGCAATTAGCGAGACGTGTATTCCTGAATCTAGACCGTACGGATAATCGGAAAGTCAAAGAAATCTTCCTCGCGATCCGCTTGGAGAGATTCTTGACCAAGGATGAGATCTTAACCGCTTATTTGAACAAAGTTCCGTTCGGCAATGGCTCTACAGGGTATAATCTGTTCGGAGTAAAAGCAGCAGCTAAAGGCATATTCAATCTCGATATCAATAAAATCAATATCGCTCAATCCGCATATATTGCAGGACTGCCTCAGTTGCCTAGCGCTTACTCTGCATTCAACGGTAAGGGTGCATTTAACGAAAAAGGATTCAAACGTGCCGTTGAGCGTCAGAAGCTCGTACTGCGCCGGATGCTCGAGGAATCCAAAATTACAAAACAACAATATGACGAGGCGCTTAGCTTCGACATTAAAGCTTCACTCGCAAAGCCGAACCAAAAAGCTTATAATACATACCCTTATCTCATGATGGAAGCGGAACGTTCTGCTTCAGAAGCACTTGTGCTACAGCAGAATCCAACGCTGACGGTTGCGGATTTGCGTAAGAAAGAAAACGCGGAGCTTATGCAAGATGCGCGTGAGCAAATGCTGCGCAGCGGCTACAAAATTTATCTAACGATCGACAAAAAGATCTATGATGCGATGCGTAAAATCGCGAGCGATCCGAAGAACTTCTCGCCAGACAGCAAAACGAAAGGCATGGAGCAGACAGCTGCTGTGATGCTCGATCATAAGACTGGCGCAATCCTCGGAATGATCGAAGGTCGCGACTACTATGTTGAGCAAATGAATTATGCGACACAAATGCTCCGTCAACCTGGATCTGCGATGAAGACGTTAGGTGCGTACCTGCCAGCGATTGAGGAAGGTACAGTTCAACCGGCTACGATCCTGGACGATGCGCCGATCGTGCTCAAAGACGGAACGAAGGGCTTCCATATCCCGAAAAATGCAAACAATCGTTATAAAGGGTTAGTCACAGCACGACAAGCACTGAATCAATCGCTGAACTTACCTGCTCTGAAAGTATTCCTTGATAAGGTTGGCATCGAGAAAGCATGGACTTTTGTGAAGAAGCTCGGCATTACGTCCATTCAGCCTGAAGATTATTATGCGCAAACAGGCGTTATCGGAGGTCTGAAATACGGGGTATCGGTTGAAGAACTCACGAATGCCTATGGTACCATCCCGAACAAAGGCGTGCTGAACGATGCTTATATCATTCAGAAAATTGTAGATACCAAAGGAACTATCGTCTATCAGCATCAGAATAAGCCACAAACCGTATATTCCGAGCAGACGGCATACATCATGCAGGATATGCTCCGTACCGTCATCGCAGGCCCTTCTGGTACAGCGGGTCGATTGTCGGGAGAATTTAAGAAATACGGTAAAATTCCGATTGCCGGTAAGACAGGTACAACACAGAACTATGGCGATGTCTGGTTTATGGGCTTTACGCCGGATATTACACTCGGGGTCTGGGCTGGTTATGAACAGCAGATCAATACCTTGACGGGTGACGGCAAGATGCGTGCGCGCAAAATTTGGGCCACGATCATGAACCAAGTCACGGATATCAGACCAGAATTATTCCAGACCAAATCCTTTGAGAAGCCAAACAATATTGTGTCTATGACGGTATCTGGGTACAGCGGTAAGCTTCCGACATCTTTGACGAGACAAGCGAACCGACTTGTGACCGATATCTTTAACAAGAAATTCATTCCGACCAAGCAGGATGATGCCATTACAAGTATGAAGATCATTTCATATAACGGCGTCAATTATATTGCACAAGACGCAACACCTGCAGACATGGTACAAGAGAAGATCGTCGTCAGACGCGAGAAATCCATTCAGGACTTGATCGAGGAAATCCAAAAAGCACTGCCTAGAATGCGGAGCAGCAGCCGGAAATCCATTCAATCCTATCTGCCGCAGGATGCGGATCTTGATGCGCCATCCAAAACAGATCCAAGATCGGATGACGGGCATGCACCAGGAGCACCACAAAATGTACAGCTTCAGAATTCCAGCGGGAAAGCGATTATCACCTTTGCCCCGAATGGGGAAGCAGATGTCGTTGGTTATCGCCTATACCGTTCGATGAACGGCGGTGGCTATCAAGTGACCTCCACACCGGTGCTGACAGGGCAAC
>Ga0209675_1002128_pt1 | contig 10461 bp, 6 predicted proteins | sample AraplaCol_mLB_r2_2_FD_184280 | JGI IMG/M metagenome (GOLD analysis project Ga0209675, IMG submission 184280) | Arabidopsis root microbial communities from North Carolina, USA - plate scrape MF_Col_mLB_r2 (SPAdes) (version 3) | ecosystem: Host-associated > Plants > Roots > Endosphere | place: USA... | reverse complement strand
GAGCTGGAGAACCTGGTGCGCCGTCTGGCGGCTCTCTATGCAGATGATGTCATCGGCGTAGAGGTCATTGATAACGAGCTGGCCGAACCGCCGCAGGCGCCGCGCAGCGCCGAGCCGAGCGAGGAAGAGACGCTGACCGGCGCCATCGAACGGCACCTGACCAAGTATTTCTCCGCCCAGGGCGAGGACCTGCCGCCGCCGGGCCTGTATGACCGCATGCTGCGCGAGCTGGAAATCCCCCTGATCTCGCTGAGTCTGGCCGCTACCCGGGGCAACCAGATCAAGGCGGCCCATATGCTGGGCCTGAACCGCAATACGCTGCGCAAGAAGATCCGCGACCATAATATCCAGGTCATCCGGGGTCTGAAGTAGGGCGGGGCCTGAAGTAAGGCCCCGGACCGGGTCCGGGCGGGGTTTCCGCCCGGCCAAGGGGTGCTGTATGGCCCCGGCTGGGCTATGATCGGCCGATGGCCGGCATATCCGCGATTCACGCCCCATGACCGACGAGACGATCCCGGTGGAAACCGTACCGCCGCTCGCGCGGCTGTGGCGGCGCGGCCTGGACTGGTTTCGCCGCCATAACCTGATCCGCCATCTGGAAATCACACTCGCCATCGCGGCCCTTGCTGCGGGGACGCTGACCTATCTGGCGATGACGCCGGGCGCCAACCGCGACCTGACGCCGCGCGAAGTCCAGATCCTGCTGCTGACCGACCTGGTCATCCTGCTCAGCCTGACCACCCTGGTCGCCCGCCGCCTGGTGATGCTGTGGATGGCGCGGCGGTCGGGCGTGGCCGGCTCGCGCCTGCATGCCCGCCTGGTGATGATGTTCGCCGCCGTCACGGCGCTGCCCACCGTGCTGATGACGCTGTTCGCCGTGCTGTTCTTCAATCTCGGCCTGCAGACCTGGTTCAGCGACCGCGTCAACACCGCGGTGAAGGCATCGGTGGCGGTGGCCGAGGCCTATATCCAGGAGCATCGCAAGACCATCCGCGCCGACGTGCTGGCCATGGCGGTCGACCTGAACCGCGAAGCGCCGCGCCTGACCCGCAACCCCTATGCCTTCCAGCAGGCGGTGCGCCAGCTCTCGCGCCAGCGCGGCCTGGGCGAGGCCATCGTCTTTACCTCGACGGGCGAAATCCTTGCCCGCAACGAACTCAGCCTGCTGATGGAATTCGACCGCATCCCGACGCGGGCGATCCAGGATGCCAACGAGGGCCAGGTGGTGATCATCACCGCCGAGACCGACGACCGCGTGCGCGCGCTGGTGCGGCTGGACGGCTATCTCGACGCCTATCTTTACGTGGGCCGCTTCATCGACGCCAAGGTGCTGGGCGATCTCGACCGTACGCGCTCGGCCGCCGTGCAATATAACCGCCTGGAGCAGGCGAGGGCTTCGCTGGAGATCAACTTCGCCATCCTGTTCATGCTGGTGTCGATGCTGCTTCTGCTGGCGGCGATCTGGTTCGGTCTGCTGATCGCCACGCGCCTGGTCGCCCCGATCAGCGAAGTGGTCTCGGCGGCGGAGAAAATCCGCGGCGGCGACCTGACCGTGCGTGTCACCGAACGCGCCGACGAGGACGAGATCGCCACGCTGGGCCGCACTTTCAACCGCATGACCGGGCAGCTGGCAGCCCAGCAGGCGGAGCTGATCGCTGCGAACCGTCAGCTCGACGAGCGCCGGCGCTTCACCGAAACCGTGCTGTCGGGCGTTTCGGCCGGCGTCATCGGCGTCGATCCGCAGGGACTGGTGACGCTGCCCAATCCGTCCGCGCAGGCGATGCTGCAGAAAAGCTTCGAGGACATGGTGGGCAAGCCCTTTGCCGAGGTTGCCCCCGAAATGGCGCCGCTGTTCCAGCGCCTCGCCGACCATCCCGCCGAACCGGTCGAGCGTGGTCAGGTTGTCGTGCAGCGCGCCGACGGCGCCCGCACGCTGCTGGTGCGTGTTGCCCGCGAAGTGACCGGCAACGAATTGCTCGGCTATGTCGCCACCTTCGACGACGTGTCGGAACTCGTTGCGGCCCAGCGTAATGCCGCCTGGGCCGATATCGCACGGCGCATCGCGCATGAGATCAAGAATCCGCTGACACCGATTCAGCTCTCGGCCGAGCGGCTGAAGCGCAAATACATGAAGGAAGTCCAGACCGATCCGGACATCTTCGCTCAGTGCACGGATACGATCATCCGGCAGGTGGGCGACATCGGCCGCATGGTGGATGAATTCTCCACTTTCGCCCGCATGCCGCGTCCGGTCTATCGCGAGGAAGACCTGACGCAACTGGTGCGCCAGGGTGTGTTCCTGCAGCAGGTGGCGCGGCCGGATATCCGCTTCGACACCGATCTGCCTGCTGCGCCGGTACGGATGAATGTCGATGCGCGCCAGTTGGCGCAGGTGCTGACCAATACCCTGCAGAATGCTGTCGATGCCATCGATGGCCGCGACCGTCCATCCGGCATGACCCTGCCGGCGGGCCATATTTCCATCGGTCTGCGGATCAATGAGGGTGCGGCCGACATCACCGTGCTGGATAACGGCCGCGGTCTGCCGGTGGAGAATCGCGACCGCCTGTTCGAGCCTTATGTCACCACGCGCACCAAGGGCACAGGCCTTGGCCTTGCCATCGTGAAGAAGATCATCGAGGAGCATGGCGGCAGCATCAGCCTGTCGGATGCCCACCTGTTTGATCCCACCGCGAAAAATGGTAGCTTGGCGCGCATTCGGTTGCCGGGAATCATTGCCGGCGTGGACGCGGAAGCCGCTGCGACTCCGGAATCGGGAGCGCTGAAAAGCCAGGAAACGCTGCGCAAGTTGTTAGGTTCGGATCGTCATGGCGCGTGATATTCTTATCGTTGATGACGAGGCGGATATCCGCAATCTGGTCGGCGGCATCCTGCAGGACGAAGGCTATGAAATCCGAATGGCCGGCGATTCCGAAGGCGCGCTGCGCGAGATGGAAGCCCGCCGTCCCAATGCGGTGATCCTGGATATCTGGCTGCAGGGCAGCAAGATGGACGGTCTCGAAATCCTCGACCGCATCATCCGCGACCACAGCACCGTGCCGGTGATCATGATCTCGGGCCACGGCAATATCGAAACCGCGGTTTCCGCGATCAAGCGTGGCGCCTACGACTATATCGAGAAGCCGTTCAAGAGCGACCGCCTGCTTCTGCTGGTGGAACGCGCCCTCGAATCCGCACGGCTGAAGCGCGAGAATCTCGATCTGCGCCAGCGGTCGGGCACGGCGGTCGATCTGGTCGGCGTCTCCTCGGCGATCACCGCGCTGCGCCAGGCTGTCGAGCGCGTCGCGCCCACTAACAGTCGCGTGCTGGTCTCCGGCCCGCCCGGCGCCGGCAAGGAAATGATCGCGCGCCAGCTGCATCAGCGCTCGCGCCGCGCCGGCGGCGCTTTCGTGGTATTCAATGTCGCTGCGGTCACGCCCGACAAGCTGGAGCAGACGCTGTTCGGAGTGGAAGAACAGGTCAACGGTCAGCGTCAGCACCAGATCGGTCTGCTGGAAGAGGCCCATGGCGGCACGCTGTTCCTCGATGAAGTGGCCGAGATGTCGCCCGAGACGCAGGCCAAGTTGCTGCGCGTGCTGACCGAGCAGAGTTTTGAGCGTGTCGGTGGCCGCACCCGTGTGCAGGTCGATGTCCGCATCATTTCGGGCACGGCCCATGATCTCACCGCGCGGGTCGGGCAGGGGCAGTTCCGGCAGGACCTGTTCCATCGCCTGAATGTCGTGCCCTTGAAAGTCCCGCCGCTGCGTGATCGCCGCGAGGATGTTCCCCTGCTGGTGAAGCATTTTGTGCAGGTCGAGGCGCAGCGGCAGGGCGTACCGCAGCGCGACCTGGCTGAAGACGCGCTGCTCGCCTTGCAGTCAGCAGAATGGCCCGGAAACGTCCGCGAGCTGCGCAATGCCGTTGCACGGTTGCTGATCATGCTGCCGGCCGAGCAGAAGGGCATGATACATGCCGACATGCTGCCGTCCGATCTCGGTGCGACGCCGCCGGTGGCGCTGCGGCCGGAAACCACCACGGAAGTGATGGCGCTGCCGCTGCGCGAGGCACGCGAGATGTTTGAACGTGAATACCTGCTGGCGCAGATCACCCGCTTCGGCGGCAATGTGTCGCGCACCGCTAGCTTCATCGGCATGGAGCGCTCGGCGCTGCATCGCAAGCTCAAGGCGCTGGGCGTGGTCAATCTCGACCGTCCCGGCAGCTGACTTCCAAAAAAGGCAGACTCCCAGATGTCGCGTATCGCTTATGTGAACGGTCAATACGTCCCCTACGGCCAGGCCGCCGTGCATGTCGAGGATCGCGGCTTTCAGTTCGCCGACGGCGTCTATGAAGTGGTCGCCGTCTCGGACGGCGGTTTCGTCGACCTCGAAGGCCATCTGGTGCGGCTGGAGCGCAGCCTGGACGAATTGCGTATCGAACGGCCGATGACCCGCGCGGCGCTCAGCATCGTGCTGCGCGAAACGGTGCGTCGCAACCGGGTGAAGAACGGCAGCGTCTATCTGCAGATCACCCGTGGCGCATCGAAGCGGGAATTCGCCTTCCCCATCGACATCCCGCCCACTGTGGTGGCGATCGCCCGCCATATCGACTGGAGCAAGGCTGCCGCCAATGCGGCGAAGGGCGTGCCGGCGATCACCCAGCCCGACATCCGCTGGGGCCGCTGCGACATCAAGACAGTCGGCCTGCTGCCGGCCGCGCTCGCCAAGCAGGCGGCAAAGGAGGCTGGCGCCTATGAGGCCTGGCTGGTGGACGAGAAGGGTTTCGTCACCGAGGGCAGCTCGTCGAATGCCTGGATCGTGACCAAGGACAACGTGCTGGTCACCCGCGCGCCGACGCATGAAATCCTGAGCGGGATCACCCGTGCCGCCGTGCTGGAGCTGGCCAAGCGGGAAGGGCTGACCGTGGAATTCCGCGCCTTCAGCGTGGCCGAGGCGCAGGCTGCCAAGGAGGCCTTCGTGTCCTCGGCGACGTCCTATGTCATTCCGGTGGTGACGCTGGACGGCAAGCCGATCGGCAATGGCGGTCCGGGCGTGGTGGCGTCAAAGCTGCGCAGCCTCTATGAGGCGCATGCAGCGACGCACAGCACCGACTGGCAGGCGCCCTTCATCGCGCCGTAAAAAAGCAGTCCGGCGAGCCGTCAGTACACGGCAGCTAGCCTGAGCATACACAGGCACTTACACAGTGGCGTGACCCGATGCCGCAGTGCACGCCATTGTTTTGCCACTTTCACAAATTAATGCTTTAATCCCTGCGCGAGGGGCAGCGGCCGCCGCCCCCGCAGGACCGGACCGGTGTACAAGCCATAAGGCTGGCATCGGAACTGGTAAAAACAAAAAGAAATACAACAACATAAGAAAAGAAAGGTCCATAACAATGGCCGCCGACAAGCCTCAGAACGTCCAGGACGTTTTCCTCAATCACATCCGCAAGACCAAGACCCCCGTCACCGTTTTCCTCGTCAACGGCGTCAAGCTGCAGGGCATCATCAGCTGGTTCGACAACTTCTCGGTGCTGCTGCGCCGCGACGGTCACATGCAGCTCGTCTACAAGCATGCCATCTCCACCGTGATGCCGTCGGGCCCGATCCAGCTCTTCGACCCGGCCGCCCAGGGCGGCACTGCGGCGCAGGGCGGCGGCGAGCAGGCCTGATCGCCTGTTCCGACAGGAACATGACCGGTTGGGGGAGCGTTTCTCTCTCCAGCGATGCTGCTTAAACTGCGCCGGATGAATCCGGTCCGCATCCAATCCGGTTGGTGAATGTCCGATTATGAACCCCTTGAGGACGAGCGCGCCCGACGTGCGCTCGTCCTTCATCCGTCTCTGAAGGCGACCGCAGCCAAGGCGAACGCGGCCGATCTGCGCCGTCGTCCCGAGGCGCGGCTGGCCGAGGCTGTGGGCCTGGCGGCTGCAATCGATCTCGAGGTCGTGCATGCCGAGGTGGTCTCCCTCTCGGCGTGGCGGCCGTCCACGCTGATCGGCAGCGGTAAGGCCGCCGAACTGGCCGCGCTGATCGAGGAAAACCCGGTCGACGTGGTGATCGTCGATGCCGCGGTCACGCCGGTGCAGCAGCGCAACCTGGAAAAGGCGCTGAAGGCCAAGGTGATCGACCGTACGGGTCTGATCCTTGAAATCTTCGGCGCACGCGCCCGCACCAAGGAAGGCCGCCTGCAGGTCGAGCTGGCGCATCTGAATTACCAGCGCTCGCGCCTGGTGCGGTCCTGGACCCACCTTGAACGCCAGCGCGGCGGCTTCGGCTTCCTTGGCGGCCCGGGCGAAAGCCAGCTCGAAATCGACCGCCGCCTGATCGGCGAACGCATTGCCCGCATCAAGCTCGATCTCGAGCAGGTGGTGAATACCCGTTCGCTGCATCGCCGTGCGCGCCAGAAGGTGCCGTATCCCGTGGTGGCGCTGGTCGGCTATACCAATGCCGGCAAGTCGACGCTGTTCAACCGCATCACGCGGTCGGAGGTCTTCGCCAAGGACCTGCTGTTCGCCACGCTGGATCCCACCATGCGCACCGTGCGCTTGCCGTCCGGCCGCAACATCATCCTCAGCGACACCGTCGGCTTCATTTCCGACCTGCCGACGCATCTGGTCGCCGCTTTCCGCGCCACGCTGGAAGAGGTGATCTCGGCCAACCTGATCCTGCATGTGCGCGACCTGTCGCATCCAGATACCGACGCCCAGGCCGCCGACGTGGCCGACGTGCTGGCCTCGCTGGGTGTCACCGAGAGCAGCAGCCTTGCGCGGCTGGAGGCCTGGAACAAGGCCGATCAGCTTTCGCCTGACGTGCGTGACACCCTCCAGAACCAGGCCGACCGCCAGGACGATGTGGTGCTGGTCTCGGCGCTCACCGGCTATGGCTGCGACACGCTGCTGCAACGGATTGATGACAGGCTGGCCAGTGATCGAGTCGAGATCGACGTTACGCTGGATGCCGGCGACGGCGCGGCGATTGCCTGGCTGCACCGCCATGGCGAAGTGCTGGAGATGCAGGAAGAGGACGGCCACCTGAGGCTTTCGGTGGCCTTAAGCCAGGCGGAAGCTGGCAAATGGTTGAAGCGTCAGGAAGGGAAACCCGCGTAATGGCTGCAGTACAGATCGATATGGATGCCGTGCGTCTCTTGATGGAAGAGGCGGCGCGCACGACCATCCTGCCGCATTTCCGCAAGCTCAAGACCGGCGACATCGACCAGAAGGCCGGGCCCCATGACGTGGTCACGGTGGCCGACAAGGCCTCGGAAGAGTTTCTCACCCCGCGGCTGCGCGATCTGATCCCCGGTTCCATGGTGGTGGGCGAGGAAGCCACCAGTGCCGACGAGAGCATCATGGAGGCTTTGCGCCGCCCCGGTTATGCGTGGCTGATCGATCCGATCGACGGCACGGCGAATTTCGCCGTCGGCAGCCAGCTCTTCGCCGTGATGGTGGCGCTGGTGAAGGATGGCGACGCGGTCGCTGCCTGGATTCTAGATCCGATCCGCGGCATCTGCGCCATGGCGGAGAAGGGCAAGGGCGCCTGGATGCGAGAGGCCGACGGCAGCATGCGCAAGCTCAGCATGCCCAAGCCGCCATCGCTGGCGCATATCTCGGGCGCGCCCAACCTGCGCTATGGCGACCGCGATTTCGCCGCCCGCATCGCCCATCGCATGGACAAGACCGCCGGCGTGATGATCCTGCGCTGCGCCGGCCAGGAATACCTGGCCATGCTGGACGGCCATTTCCATTACGCGATCTACAACCGCGCCATGCCCTGGGACCATACGGCTGGCTGCCTGCTGGTCACCGAGGCGGGCGGCATCGCCAAGCGGCTCGACGGCAGCCTCTATCGCGCCGCCGATAAGCCCTTCATCAGCCCGCTGATCGCCGCCTGCGGCGAGGAGCAGTGGACCTGGCTGAAGGACCTCTTCACCGCCTGATTCCGGGGCGAAAACGGATTGGGCGCGGGGCCTTTCCCGCGCCTGCGGTCCAGCTGCTCCGGCGGCATTTCTGCCTTGAAATAAGCTATTGTAAATAAACATATTTTTTGAACGGCACTGTAGTGCGGAAGCCGTCCGGCGAACGTTGCTGTGGCCCCCTCGCCATGGTAGTTTTCCCGACCTGATTCCAGGGCCGATTCCGGCCCGTTTCGGGCTTGCGATTCCACCCAAAAATCGCCCGTTGAACTCCTATTCCGGACGCCCGTTACGTGACCGATCAGACCCAGTCTCCGCAGGACATCCAGCCGATCTCCATCGAAGAGGAGATGCAGCGCTCCTACCTCGGTTACGCCATGAGCGTGATCGTGTCGCGTGCGCTGCCCGATGCGCGGGACGGCCTGAAGCCGGTGCATCGCCGCATCCTCTATTCGATGCACGAGAACGGCTATACCGCCGACAAGGCCTACCGCAAGTCAGCCCGCGTGGTCGGTGACGTGATGGGTAAGTACCACCCGCATGGCGACCAGTCGATCTACGACGCCATGGTGCGCATGGCGCAGCCTTTCTCGATGAGCCAGCTGCTGCTCGACGGCCAGGGCAATTTCGGTTCGATGGACGGCGATAAGGCCGCGGCGATGCGCTACACCGAAATCCGCCTGGAACGGGCGGCGGAAGCGCTGCTGGCCGATATCGACAAGGACACCATCGACTTCCAGGCGAACTACGACGACAGCACGCAGGAACCCAGCGTGCTGCCGGCCCAGTACCCCAATCTTCTGGTGAATGGCGCCAACGGCATCGCCGTCGGCATGGCCACCAACATTCCGCCGCATAACATGGGCGAGGTGATCGACGCCTGCTGCGCCTATGTTGACAACCCGGACGTGACGCTGGAGCAGTTGCTCGAAATTCTGCCGGCGCCCGATTTCCCCACCGGCGGTATTATCCTGGGCCGGGCCGGCGCCAAGTCGGCGATGTGGACCGGCCGCGGCTCGGTGATCGTGCGCGGCAAGGTGCATATCGAGGAAATCCGCAAGGATCGCGAAGCCATCATCATCACCGAGATTCCCTATCAGGTGAACAAGGCCTCGATGATCGAGAAGATGGCCGAGCTGGTGCGGGCCAAGAAGATCGAAGGCATTTCCGACCTGCGCGATGAATCCGACCGCGATGGCGTGCGTGTGGTGGTCGAGATCAAGCGCGATTCCATGGCGGAAGTGGTGCTGAACCAGCTGTACCGATTCACCCCGCTGCAGAGCAGCTTCGGCGTCAACATGCTGGCGCTGAATGCCGGCAAGCCGGAACTCCTGAACATCAAGCAGCTGATCACGGCCTTCGTCGGCTTCCGCGAGGAAGTCATTCTGCGCCGCACCCGCTTCCTGTTGAACAAGGCGCGCGACCGCGCCCATGTCTTGGTCGGTCTGGCCATCGCGGTGGCTAATATCGACGAGGTGATCAAGACCATTCGCAATGCGCCCGATCCGCAGACGGCGCGCGACCAGCTGATGACCCGCGAATGGCCGGCCCATGACGTGGCCGACATGATCGGTCTGATCGACGACCTGAGCCACAAGGTGATCGACGGCAAGTACAAGCTGTCGGAAACCCAGGCTCGCGCCATCCTCGACCTGCGCCTGCAGCGCCTGACCGCACTGGGCCGCGACGAGATCGGCGACGAGATGAAGACGCTGGCCGATGAGATCAACGAATACCTGTCGATCCTGGGCAGCCGCGAGAAGCTGATGGGCATCCTGCGCGCCGAACTGGTCAGCGTGCGCGAGCGTTTCGCCGTGCCGCGCCGCACCCAGATCGCCGAACTGGAATTCGAGCAGGATGACGAAGACCTGATCCAGCGTGAGGACATGGTTGTCACCGTCAGCTTCGGCGGCTACGTCAAGCGCACTCCGCTGTCGACCTATCGCCTGCAGAAGCGCGGCGGCAAGGGCCGCACCGGCATGAGCACCAAGGACGAGGATTTCGTCACCCGCGTGCTGGTGGCCTCCACCCATACCCCGGTGCTGTTCTTCTCCAATATCGGCCGCGTCTACAAGCTGAAGGTCTATCGCCTGCCGGAAGGCACGCCGCAGTCGCGCGGCAAGGCCTTCGTCAACCTGCTGCCGCTGGCCGAGGGCGAGAAGATCACCCAGGTGCTGCCGCTGCCCGAGGACGAGGCCAAGTGGGGCGAGCTGCATGTCATGTTCGCCACCGCCAAGGGTTATGTCCGCCGCAATGACCTGAGCGACTTCGTCACAATCAACGCCAATGGCAAGATCGCCATGAAGTTCGAGGGCGAGGATGCCGACGACCGTCTGGTCGGCGTGCTGCCCTGCACCGAGCAGGATGACATCCTGCTGGCGACTTACGCCGGCAAGTGCGTACGTTTCCCGGTCGACGACGTGCGCACCTTCCAGAGCCGCGCCTCCACCGGCGTGCGCGGCATGAAGCTGGCCGAGGGCGACCATGTCATCTCCATGTCGGTGCTGCGTCATATCGAGACCGGCCCGGAGGAGCGCGAGGCTTACCTCAA
>Ga0209675_1002127_pt1 | contig 10462 bp, 9 predicted proteins | sample AraplaCol_mLB_r2_2_FD_184280 | JGI IMG/M metagenome (GOLD analysis project Ga0209675, IMG submission 184280) | Arabidopsis root microbial communities from North Carolina, USA - plate scrape MF_Col_mLB_r2 (SPAdes) (version 3) | ecosystem: Host-associated > Plants > Roots > Endosphere | place: USA... | reverse complement strand
GTCAGCGCCGACGAGGCGCCGCTGCACAAGCTGGGCTCCGGCCAGTGGGAAAAGGCCAAGCGCAAGGCCGCCGAGCAGGTGCGCGACTCGGCCGCCGAGCTGCTCAACATCTACGCCCGCCGCGCAGCGCGCGAGGGCCATGCCTTCCGCTATTCGCCGGCCGACTACGAGGTGTTCGCCAACGACTTCGGCTTCCAGGAAACCGCCGACCAGAAGGCGGCCATCCATGCCGTGGTGCAGGACATGATCTCGCCGCAGCCCATGGACCGCCTCGTGTGCGGCGACGTGGGCTTCGGCAAGACCGAGGTCGCGTTGCGCGCCGCGTTCATCGCCGTCACCGGCGGCAAGCAGGTCGCGTTTCTCGCGCCCACCACGCTGCTGGCCGAGCAGCACTACCAGACGCTGGTCGACCGCTTCGCCAAGTGGCCGGTCAAGGTTGCGGAAATGAGCCGCTTCCGTTCGGCCAAGGAAATCACCGCCGCCGCCAAGGGGCTGGCCGAGGGCCAGGTCGACATCGTGGTCGGCACGCACAAGCTGCTGTCGCAATCGGTCAAGTTCAAGAACCTGGGCCTGCTCATCATCGACGAGGAGCACCGTTTCGGCGTGCGCCACAAGGAGGCGATGAAGGCGATGCGCGCCGAGGTCGACGTGCTCACACTCACCGCCACGCCCATCCCGCGCACGCTGGGCATGGCCCTGGAAGGCCTGCGCGACCTGAGCGTGATCGCCACCGCGCCGCAGCGGCGCCTGGCCATCAAGACCTTCGTTCGCAACGAAGGCACCGGCGTGATCCGCGAAGCCGTGCTGCGCGAGTTGAAGCGCGGCGGGCAGGTGTACTTCCTGCACAACGAGGTCGAGACCATCGAGAACCGCCGCCAGAAGCTCGAGGAGATATTGCCCGAGGCCCGCATCGCCGTGGCCCACGGCCAGATGCCCGAGCGCGAGCTGGAGCGCGTCATGCGCGACTTCGTGGCGCAGCGCTACAACATGCTGCTGTGCTCGACCATCATCGAGACCGGCATCGACGTGCCGACGGCCAACACCATCGTGATGAGCCGCGCCGACAAGTTCGGCCTGGCGCAGCTGCACCAGCTGCGCGGGCGCGTCGGACGCTCCCACCACCAGGCCTATGCCTACCTCATGGTGCCGGACACCGAAGGCCTCACTAAGCAGGCGGCCCAGCGGCTCGACGCCATCCAGCAGATGGAAGAGCTGGGCTCTGGCTTCTACCTGGCCATGCACGACCTGGAGATCCGCGGCACCGGCGAGGTGCTCGGCGAGAACCAGAGCGGCAACATGATGGAGATCGGCTTCCAGCTCTACAACGAGATGCTCAGCGAGGCCGTGCGTTCGCTCAAGGCCGGGCAGGAGCCCGACCTGCTGGCGCCGCTGTCGGTCACCACCGAGATCAACCTGCACGCCCCCGCCCTGCTGCCCGACGACTACTGCGGCGACGTGCACCTGCGCCTGTCGTTCTACAAGAAACTGGCCACCGCGAAGACGCCCGACCAGATCGACACGCTGCTCGAGGAAATCGTCGACCGCTTCGGCAAGCTGCCGCCGCAGGCGCAGACGCTGATCGACACGCACCGCCTGCGCGTGCTGGCGCGGCCCTACGGCGTGATCAAGGTCGATGCCGCGCCCGGCATCATCAACATCACCTTCAGGAAGGACGCGCCGGTCGACGGCATGGCCATCATCCAGCTGGTGCAGAAGAACAAGCACATCAAGCTCGCTGGCAACGAGAAGCTCCGCATCGAGCGCGAACTCAAGGAGCCGAAGGAGCGTGCCCAGATGGTGCGCGACGTGTTGCGCAGCCTCGGACAACCCCTCGTCAAGGAAACCTCCCCCGCATGAGCGCCACAGAAATTTCGCCCGGTCTCGTCCTGCAGCGCGTGAAGCCGCCGCTGAAGCTCGCCGATTTCAAGCTGATCGCGTTCGACATGGATTCCACGCTCATCAACATCGAGTGCATCGACGAGATCGCCGACGCCGTCGGCAAGAAGGCCGAGGTGGCGGCCATCACCGAGGCCACGATGCGCGGCGAGATCAAGGACTTCAAGGAAAGCCTGCGCCGCCGCGTGGCGCTGCTCCAGGGCGTGCCGGTCGAGGCCCTGCAGCAGGTGTACGACGAGCGGCTCAAGCTCAACCCCGGTGCGGCCGAACTGGTCGCTGCCTGCAAGGCGGCGGGCCTCAAGGTGCTGCTGGTGTCGGGCGGATTCACCTTCTTCGCGAACCGCGTGAAGGAGCGCCTGGGCATCGACTTCGCGCGCTCCAACCTGCTCGACGAGGCCGGCGGCAAGCTCACCGGCGAGGTCGTCACCCAGAGCTGGGGCGACATCTGTGACGGCGCCGAGAAGCGCCGCACGCTGCTCGAGGTGGCCTCGCTCATGGGCATCTCGCCGCAGGAGACAATCGCCGTCGGCGACGGCGCCAACGACCTGCCGATGATGGGCGAAGCAGGCCTCTCGGTGGCCTATCACGCCAAACCGAAGGTGCGCGAACAGGCCATGGTGGCCATCAACGAAGGCGGGCTCGACCGCGTGCTGGAGATCCTGAAATGACCGATGCCGCAGGCGACGCCCCGTCCCTTCTTTACCGCGCCGATGCGCTCGTCGCCTATGCCGATGCGCTGCTGCAGAAGGCCGGGCTCGCCGCGCCGAAGGCCGCGGCGGTCGCCCGCACGCTGGTCGAGGGCGATCTGCTGGGCCACGACACGCACGGCCTCGCGCTGCTGGCCGGGTACGTGAAGGAACTGGAGTCGGGCGGCATGGCGCATGACGGCGCCCCCGAGGTGCTGTCCGACCGCCCCGCCGCCGTGCTGTGGGACGGCAGGCGCCTGCCCGGCCCGTGGCTCATGGAACAGGGCATGGACCTGCTGGTGCCGCGCGCACGAGAACTGGGCACTGCGTCGCTCGTGATTCGCCGCAGCCACCACATCGCCTGCCTCGCGGTCTACATGCTGCGCGCGCTGCAGGAAGACATGCTCATGCTGCTGGCCTGCTCCGATCCGAACACCGCGAGCGTCGCGCCCTTCGGTGGCACGCAGGCGGTGTTCACGCCCAATCCGCTGGCCATGGGGTTCCCGCTCTCGCAGGGTGGCGTGATGGTCGACATCTCGGCCTCCATCACCACCAACGGCATGAGCAACCGCAAGCGCGCCGCCGGCGAGACCTTCGCCGAAGAGTGGCTGATCGACGCCACCGGCAAGCCCTCGAACAATCCGCAGGTGCTGTTCGACCAGCCGCCCGGCACGCTGCTGCCGGTGGGCGGCCTGAGCCACGGCCACAAGGGCTACGGCATGGCACTGCTGGTCGAGACCCTCACCGCCGGCCTGGCGGGCCACGGCCGGGCCGATGCGCCAGAAGGCTGGGGCGCCACCGTGCACATCACGCTGCACGACCTGAACGCCTTCGGCGGCAAGGACGCCTTCCTGCGCCAGATGGACCACGTGGCGGCGCAGTGCCGTGGCAACGTGCCCATCGACCCGGGCAAGCCTGTGCGGCTGCCGGGCGAAGGCGGATTGAAGCGTCGGGAAGCGCAGTCGAGGAACGGGGTGCGGCTGCACCCGTCGATCGCGCGTTCGCTGCAGGACGCAGAGCAGCGGCATGGCCTGCGGCTGGCGCAGGCGCTGGCCTGACGAGGGTCAGTTTTCTTCGGCGTCGCCCGACGCGCCGCGGGGAGCGGCTTCACCGGCCGGGCGCGGCTGGCGCTTGGCGGGCCTGGCAAGGATCTCGATGTAGAACTGCTTGCCGCCCTCTTTCACGACGCCGTCGATGAGGCCGGTGATGGCCGAGAGGTGAATGACTTCCGCGCTGTCTTCGGCGGCGCCGAACCTGCAGTCGAAGTCCCAGAAGTCCGCGCCTTCGGGCAGTTCGCGGCGGCGTTCGCGCTTGATGTACTTGCGGATCTCGTGCTTGATGGCTTCGAGGAGACGGTCGGGGTGCTTGCCCTCGACCTGAAGCTGAAAGGTTTTTCTCATGGGTGATCGTAACGCCCTCATTGCGCCGCTGTGTACAGTCGGCGCATTCAACGGACAACAGGTGAAGACATGGCGCGCGCGAACGACTGGGCAAGCAAGGTGATGGCATTGGTCAACGGGGGCAACGCGCCTGCCGCCATTGCGCAGATCAAGGTCGCGCCCTCGGTCAAGGACCTGAAGGCGCTGCAGACCATCATGACGCTCTCGAAGATGAAAGGCCGCTATCCCAACGTGGATGCGGCCATTTCCGACAACCTGGACCTGCTCGCAGCCCCGCGGCTGCACCGCTCGCCCTGACCTGAAGCGTCAGAGCGCCTGGCCCAGGCGCTTCACGCCCTCTTCGATCTTCGCCACGTCGGCGGTGGCGAAGCTCAGGCGCAGCGTGGCCACGTCGGGGTTCTCCGCATAGAACGGCGCGCCGGGCACGAAGGCCACGAGCTTCTCGATGGCGCGCTTCGCCAGTTCGTTGGCGTCGGCCAGCTTCCCGTTGGCACCCGTCAGGCGCGCCCAGAAGAACAGGCCGCCGTTGGGCTGGGTGAAGCTCACCGCGTCGCCCAGTTCGCGCGTGAGCGCATCGCCCATGGCCCGGGCGCGCTGGCCGTACACCTCGCGCACGTGCGCCAGCGTGGCCGGCATGCGGCCGCTCTTGAGGTATTGCGCGGCGGTGGCTTGCGAGAAGGTGCTGGTGTGCGCGTCGCTGAACTGCTTGCACATGGTGGCCTTGGCCAGCAGTTCGGGCGGGGCGATCATCCAGCCGATGCGCAGGCCGGGGCTGAGCACCTTGCTCAGGCTGCCGCAGTGCGCGATGAGTTCGCGGCTGCCGGGCACGTCCTTGCTCAGGGACATGATCGACGGCGGCGGCGCTTCGCCGAAGTACAGGTCGCCGTACGGGTCGTCCTCCACGATCAGCGTCTGGTACTTCACGGCCAGTTCCAGCACCTTCTTGCGACGCTCAAGGCTCAGCATGGCGCCGCTGGGATTGCCGAAGGTGGGAATCAGGTAGACGAACTTGGGCTTGTGCTCGGCGATGAGCTTCTCGAGTTCGTCGGTCTTCACGCCATTGGCATCGATGGGCGCGCTGATGAGCTGCGCGCCGTACAGGCGGAAGCACTGGATGGTTGCCAGGAAGGTCGGGCCCTCGACGATCACCTTGTCGCCGGGCGAGATCATGGTCTTGCCGAGCAGGTCGAGCGCCTGCTGGCTGCCGGTGGTGACGATCAGGCCGCTGGGGTCGACCTCGACGCCCTTGGTCTTCATGAAGGCCGAGAGCTGCGTGCGCAGCGGCTCGTAGCCTTCGGTGGCGCCGTACTGCAGCGCACCGCCTGCCTCTTCGCCCAGCGCCTTCTGGCTCGCTTCCTTGAGGCCCTCGACGTCGAACATCGCGCTGTCGGGAAAGCCACCCGCAAAGCTGATGATGCCGGGCTTGCCCAGCAGCTTGAAGAGTTCGCGGATGGCGGAGGTTTCGACGTTGTCGAGGCGGGAGGCGAATTGCATGATGTGGCTCTCTCTTTCTGGGCCGCCATTGTCGCGAAAGCGGCGGGCAGGAAAGCTGCGTGGGCTTATTGTCTTTCGACGATATATTGCGCATACCGTTGCAAGGCGGTTTTTGTGGTCGACGCGAGGAGGTTCATGCGATGAACATCGATATCGATTCGGCGGCAGAGCTCTCGGCCCACCTCAAGGCCCTGCGCAAGACGCATCACCTGACGCAGGCCCAGCTGGGGCTGCGACTGGGCGTCAAGCAGACCCGGATGGCGGACATCGAGAAGAACCCGGGCGTGGTGAGCGTGGCGCAGTTGCTCGAGGTGCTGCATGCCCTCGATGCCAGGCTGCTGCTCGCGACACCCACGGAACCGCGCCTGGTGCCCCCTGCACCGGCGGACACCAGACCACACAGACGAGAACCCGGAGGCTCCGGCCCCGCCCCATGAAAAAAGAAAACATCCCCCTCTTCTTCGCCACGCTGCAGGCGGCCAACCCGGAGCCGAAGACCGAGCTCGAATACGGCACGCCCTTCGAGCTGCTGGCCGCGGTGCTGCTCTCGGCGCAGGCCACCGACGTGGGCGTGAACAAGGCCACGCGCAGGCTGTTTCCGGTGGCGAACACGCCGCAGGCCATCCTCGACCTGGGCGTGGAGGGGCTGGAGGAATACATCAAGACGATCGGCCTGTACCGCAGCAAGGCAAAGCACCTGATCGAGGCCTGCCGCATGCTGGTGGAACTGCACGGCGGCGAGGTGCCGCGCAGCCGCGCCGAGCTCGAGGCGCTGCCCGGCGTCGGCCGAAAGACGGCGAACGTGGTGCTGAACGTGGCGTTCGGCGAGGCCACGATCGCGGTCGACACGCACATCTTCCGCGTGGGCAACCGCACCGGCCTGGCGCCGGGCAAGACGCCGCTGGAGGTGGAACTGAAGCTCGAGAAGCGCGTTCCGAAAGAATACCGCCTGCACGCGCACCACTGGCTGATCCTGCACGGGCGCTACATCTGCGTGGCCCGCAAGCCGCGATGCTGGGAATGCGCGGTGCACACTTTCTGCAGCTACAAGCTCAAGACGCCCGCACCCAAGGCCGCATGACATCCGAAGAATGACGACACAGACGAAGCACAGCCTCTCCACCGCCGCAGCCCTGCTGTTCGCGGCCACGTTCGCGGCGATCCCCGCTGCGGCATGGGCGCAGCCCGCCGGCGGCCTCGCGCCCGACGCCATGGCGCTCTATGGCGGGCGCTGGTCGACCGCGTGCGGCGACGCCGGCGCACCCACGCTGCAGGTGCGCCAGGACGCCCTGATCGCCGAGAGCGGCAAGCGCCGCGTGGTCGGCCGCGCGCCGCAGACCGCCTACAGCTTCTTCGGCAACAGCCCGCCGCCCGCCGGATTCGACGTGGCGCTGATGAGCGAGGTCGGCAAGGCCGGCGCCATGACCTTCCTCGTCTACCGCGACGCGCGCGGGCAGTCGGTCACGCTCGACGCCGACAAGCCGGTTGCCGGCCAGCTCGGTCCCGACATGGTGAAACTGCGCTACTGGCGCTGCGACGGTGCCGCGCGTGCGGCGCCGCCGTCCGGCGAAGTCCAGCCCGCCGCCAGGGCGCCGGCGCCGCCCACCGGCAGCCCCGCCGCGCTCGCGCAGGGCCCGGCCATGCAGAAGGCGTGGCTCAAGGCGCTGGGCCCGCGCGAGACCGACCGCTGGCTGGTGCGCCGCGAGGGGCCCTCGCCCGAGCCGCAATGGGTCACGGTGGACGGCACCCGCTACCTGCTGCACGCCTTCTGCAAGCCGCACGACTGCCACGACAACAACGCCATCGCGCTCTACGACCAGGGGTCCGGCGGCATCTACGGGCTGGTGCAGCGCGACGGGCGCAACAAGCTGGTCGGCGCGCCGCCGCCCGCGCTGGCGCCGCAGCTCGAAAGGCTCTGGCGCGAGCAGTGGCGCCAGAAGAACTGAGCCGGGCCGGACCCGGTTGAATCGGCACCGGCCGGGCCGCGCGCCCCGATCAGCGCAGCTTGAACATGCTGACCGCATGCACCAGGCCCGCGGCCTGGTCGTTCATCGACTGCGCCGCAGCCGAGGCCTCCTCCACCAGCGCCGCGTTCTGCTGCGTGGTGCGGTCCATCTGCTTGATGGCGTCGTTCACCTGCTCGATGCCGGCCGACTGCTCCTGGCTCGCCGCGGTGATCTCGGCCATGATGTCCGTCACGCGCCGCACGCTGCCCACGATCTCCTCCATGGTCTTGCCGGCCTCGTTGACCAGTGCGCTGCCCGCATCCACCTCGCCCACGGAGTCGCCGATCAGCGTCTTGATCTCCTTGGCGGCCGCCGCCGAGCGCTGCGCTAGGCTGCGCACCTCCGAGGCGACCACGGCAAAGCCGCGCCCCTGCTCGCCGGCGCGCGCAGCCTCCACCGCCGCGTTCAGCGCCAGGATGTTGGTCTGGAACGAGATACCGTCGATCACGCTGATGATCTCCACCACTTTCTTCGACGACGCGTTGATCGACGCCATCTTCTCCACCACCTGCTCGACCACCTCGCCGCCGCGCGACGCCACGAGCGAGGCCGAGCCGGCCAGCTGGTTGGCCAGCCGCGCGTTGTCGGCGTTCTGCTTCACGGTCGATGTCAGCTCCTGCATCGACGCGGCGGTCTGCTCGAGCGAGCTGGCCTGCTCCTCGGTGCGCGACGACAGGTCGCGGTTGCCCGAAGCGATCTGCCCCGATGCGGTGGCGATCGAGTCGGTGCCGGCGCGCACCTGCCCGACCACCTTGGCGAGCTCGTCGTTCATGGAGCGCAGCGCGCCCATCAGCATGCCCGCTTCCGACGTGTCGGTCACCTCGATGCGCGCCGTCAGGTCGCCCGAGGCCACCTGCTGGGCCACGCTCACCGCCTGGCCGAGCGGCCGGGTGATCGAGCGCGTCATGCGGAAGGCCAGCAGCAGCCCGCCGACCAGCGAGGCGCCGCTGATCGCCAGCATCAGCCAGCGGGCGCTCTGGTAGGTCGCCTGCGCCGAGGCGGCGCTTTCGTCGGCGCTCTTCTTCAGCAGCTCCTGGAAGCCGGAGACATGCGCCAGCACCTGGTTGAGCAGCGGCATGCATTCCTGCGTCAGCACCTTGATGGCGGCGTCGGTCTGCTGGCCGGTGGCCAGCGTCAGCACCTTCTGGGCGATGGGCAGGTACTGCGCCTCGAGCGTGCGCAGCTTCTCGAACATGCGGCGCTCCTCGTCGCTGGCGAACACGGGGTTGGCGATGATCGTTCCCAGGCTCGCCATGCCGGTGTCGATCTCCTGCTGCGAGCGCGTCACCAGGTCGACGTCGCCCTTCTGCGCCGCCCGGTCCGCCACCAGCGCCAGGTTGCGCGCCGCGATCGCCCGCTTGCCGATGGCCGACTGCACGTTGTTCAGCAGGTCGAGCTTGCGCGCGCCGACCTCGGTCGCAAAGGCGATGCGGTCCGACAGATTCGTCATCTGGTGCAGCCCGATGCCGGTAATGACCAGTTGCAACAGCAGCAACAAGGCAAAACCCAATCCCAGGCGTGCACCGATTTTGAGATTCGACAGATCGAACATGTGGGGAGCTCCATGATGGTTTCATCCGTCATCGGCGCGGGTTCCTTGCGCCACCCCACCCTCGAAGGGCGGGGTAGGCAAACCCTGAGAATTGCAATTTTTGGCCACCTGTATGAATGAGAATTCAGGACAGATGCAACCCGACTTTCTCCCTGGTGCGCCCGCGTTGCGCACACGCAGCCGGCGCCTGCTGGTCCGCCAAGCCCTTCTCGACCGGCTTGCCGGCCCGGAGCCGGGTCAGCGCCGGTGCATCGTCCTGCGTGCGCCCCCGGGCTTCGGCAAGACTTCGCTGCTGCTGACCTGGCAGCGCCAGCTGGTGGCGGCGGAAATCGACATCGCCTGGGTACGGCTGGCCGACATCGAGGGGGGCGACCTGCAGTTCATGGCCTCCCTCATGGCCGCGCTGGCCGGCATCGACTCCGCCATCCCCCGCGCCGCGGTGGTGCATGCGCGGCCCGACGCCGACGCCATCGAGCGCCTGGTCATTGCGCTGGTGCGCGGCGTCGCCGCCCACGGCCGCCGGATCGTGCTGATCGTGGACGACGCCCACCGCGCCGAGAGCGGCAACGTGCTGAACGCGCTGCAGCTGCTCGTCGAGTACGCGCCTTCCAACCTCCTGTGCGTGTTCGCCGGGCGCGACCACCTGCCGGTGACCATGGCGCACGCGCCGGTGTCGAAGTCGGTGCTCGAACTGCGCAACGAAGACCTGCGTTTCACCCTGGCGGAGTCGCTCGACTACTTGCGCATGCGGCTGCCCTGCATCGACGAGCGCGCGGCCGCCGCGATCCACCTGCTCACCGAGGGTTGGCCCGCCCTGCTGCGGCTGGCCGGCGCCGAAGTGCGACGCCGGCGCGGCACGCCGTCGCCGCTGCTTCACGGGCGGCCCGACCCCGAGCCCTTTGCCGCGTACTTCCGCGCCCATGTGTTTCCGCGGCTGTCGGTGACGCAGCGGCGCCTGCTCACCCTGTGCGCGGCCACCGCCCGGTTCAGCGCCGCCCTGTGCGCCGACCTCGCCGGCGAGGGCTACACCGCGCCGCTGTGCGCCGAGCTGCTGGAACCGATGGTGCGCGAAGGCCTGCTGACCGCGTTGCCGCACCGGATGGCCGGCGAGCGCTGGTGGCAGCTGCACCCGCTGGCGCGCGCCGTGCTGCTGCTCGACTTCGGCGCCTGGCCCGAGGCGGAGCAGCGCAAGGTCCATGTGTCGGCCTGGCAGTCGCTCACGCTGCGCGGCATGCACCACGAGGACGTGCGGCACGCGCTGGCGGCCGGCGACACCGACGCGGCCGGCCGGCTGGCCGAGCGCGGCGCCCTGACGCTGTTCCTGCAGGGCCGCATGAGCGAAGTGATCTCGCTGGTGCGCCAGCTCGACCCCGCCACGCTGTGCACCAACCCGAACCTCCGTCTCTGGATGGGCTGGGTCGAGCTGGC
>Ga0209675_1002123_pt1 | contig 10471 bp, 5 predicted proteins | sample AraplaCol_mLB_r2_2_FD_184280 | JGI IMG/M metagenome (GOLD analysis project Ga0209675, IMG submission 184280) | Arabidopsis root microbial communities from North Carolina, USA - plate scrape MF_Col_mLB_r2 (SPAdes) (version 3) | ecosystem: Host-associated > Plants > Roots > Endosphere | place: USA... | reverse complement strand
GTGCTCAATAACGTGGATGAAAAAGTGCGCGGTACGGGCATCGACCTGCGCTACGTGGTGGCCAATCCATCGTCGTACCTCTACTTCACGCCGGATCGGCCGGTGGCGCCGGACTACAAACGCTTTGCGCCCTACAGCACGGCGGTCTGTGCCGACTATGACAAGTACCGCTACGGCATGGGCGACATGGTGGCGTACGCAAAGGGTGCCGATGGCATGACGCTGTATCGGCGCTACATGCAGCGGCAGGTGACGTACATGGCGGGCAGCGAGGACAACGACCCGAACCATCGCGTGCTCGACAAGGCGTGCGGCGCCGAGGCCGAAGGACCAACCCGACTGCAGCGCGCACGCGCCTACTGGCGCTACGAGAAGTTCCTGGCAGGCGCGTCACCGATTACCGCGCACAAGACATTCGAAGTGGTGGGCGTGGGGCACGACCAGGCGCGCATGTTCGGTTCGCAGTGCGGCGCGCAGGCGGTCTTCGATATGAACCCGGCGACGAACTCGGCTGGCGCCGCGTGCCGGCCGCCGCAACCGTAGCGCAGGGCGCATGACGTAAGGCGGGTGGGTTTGTCCGCACGGCGGGCGCGGGCGGCTGGTGCTACGATGCGGCCAGCCTTTCGATTCGCGTCCCCGCCTCATGTTCGTGCTCTCCCGCAGGCGCGTGACCGCAGCGCTGTTGTCGCTGCCGCTTGCACGCCCCTGGCATCCGAGTCTTGCCGCTGATGTCATGCATCTGCTTGTCGGCTATGCCGCAGGCGGCGGGGCCGACCACATCGCGCGCATCGTCGCGGACGGGCTCACTGGCGATGGTGCACCAACGATTGTCGACAACCGGCCCGGTGCCGCCGGACAGATCGCCATGCACGAAGCGGCCCGCGCCGACGCCACGCGTGAAACGCTGCTGCTCGGCACGGTAGGCTCGGTGAGCATCGCGCCAATGCTGCCCGGTGCATCCGATGCGATGGTCGCATCGCTGCATCCGCTGGCCATCGTCGCCAGCACACCCCACGTATTGCTGATGGCCGGCGACGGCACCCGTTCGCGCGCGGAAGACCGTCGCGCAGCCCTCGCTTTCCAACTCGACGAAGCCCGCCGCCGCCCAGGCGAAATCGCCTATGCATCGTTGGGCGTGCATTCCAGCGCGCACCTCGTGGCCGAACAGATGTGTCGCGAGGCCGGCGTCACGATGTCGCACGTTCCGTATCCCGGCAGCGCCCGCGCATTGATCGACCTGCAAGGCGGGCACGTGGCGCTGCTGTTCAGTACGTTGCAAGCATCGCTCCCCCTGATGCGTCAGGGTCGCGTCCGCGCACTCGCCGTCACCGGCCGCACGCGCAGCCCGCTGGCACCCTCTGTCCCCACCTTCGCCGAGTCCGGCATGCAAAGCATGTGGCAGGACGCGTGGTACGGCTTACTGGCCGCACCCACGGTATCGTCCGCGCGCCGCGCCACGCTTGAACTCCGACTCGCCCGCTTGCTGAAAACATCGTCGCTGCGCCAACGCCTGTCACAGGATGGCGCTGAACCGCTTGGCCTCACTGGCGCGGGAGCTGTGACCTACCTGACGCAACAGCGCGAGGTCTGGCGGAAGACGATTGCTGCGGTGTCAGGACGATTGGTTTGAGGGCGTGAACACCTCCTCACTTTCTTGAAAATCCTCCCACAGTAGGGGGCATGACCCCCATCGGCAGGGTGTCGGTGCCCTTGTCTGGATAGTCGTCGAATCATCCCGAAACGAATTAACGGCTTTCGCGCGCTGAACTTTAGTCGTCAGCCAAAAACTGTGACTGCTTGTCTTCCTCGGTAATACAAAGCCTTTCGGACTGAAACCGAGACATCGGCATAGGCTGGAAGTCCTTTTCCGATCTCTCTTCAGAAGCCGTCTTCTCCCTCGGCGCTCTCCCGTTGCGCAACATCAACAAGATTGCCAATACGCCCGCAAGTCGGGTTTTACAGAGTGTCGGACTTTGCTAATGTCGCGCTCCAACAGGGATAGCCAGGGTCAGTCCACGCGACGCGACGGCCACCGGCATTCAAAAAGACAAGAACGAACGGAGCAGTACTTTGTTGGGATACCGGGTAATCGGAGGCCGCCTTGCACGCCAGGCGGTCCGTCCCCGCGTGCGCGGTGCAGTCGCGGGACTGACACTGATCGCGCTAGCGGTGCAGAGCCACGCGACGGGTGTGGTGATCGATGGCAGTACGGCTACCACCGTCAACGTGGGCGCAAGCGGACGCACGACGGTGGGCGTGGCGGGTGCCGTTGGCGGTGTGTCCACGAATAGCTTCCGCGAGTTCAACGTGCCGCGCGCGGGTGTCGACCTCGACAACTCGGCGGCCAGGGCACGCACGATCCTCAATCAGGTCACCGGTACCAACCCCTCGCTGCTGGAAGGCCCGCTCAGTGTGCTCGGACCTCGTGCAAACGTGGTGATCGCCAATCCGAACGGCATCAGCGTGAATGGCATGGTCGTGCAGAACGTAGGCAACCTTGCGTTGACGACAGGGCAGGTCACCTTCAACGATTTCACTGTCAACGGACAGTTGCAGCGCAACCTGGTGCTGAACACAAGCCAGGGCGCAATCGACATCGGACCCGGCGGGTTGTCGGGAACGCTGCTGAACCTCGAACTGATCTCCAAGCAACTGCGCGTGGACGGAAAGATCGAGAACCTCTACGGCGACCCTAACTCGCGCGTGCGCGCCGTGGTGGGGGACAGCCATGCGGAGATAGACGCCAGCGTGTCGCCTGGCGACAACCTGACACCGTGGATCTCCTACACAGCAGGCACCGCATCGTCCAACAAGATTGCGCTCGATATCACGGCTGCAGGCAGCCTGTTCGGCGGACGTGTGGAACTGATCGTGACTGACCAAGGGGCGGGCGTGCGGAATGCCGGCTCGGCCTTTGCCACAGCGGGGGATTTCGTGATTTCCGGCAGTGGCGATCTGGAACTCGCTTCAGGCAAGGTCGGCGCCTACCGCGACGTCCTCGTCGGCAGCGGGGGCCTGCGTGGGAGCGGGTCCATCTCGGCAGGGCGTCACGTACAGGTTTCGTCCGATCGCATCCACCTCGCAGACAGCGCGATTGAAGCGGGAACGACGACGACTGGCGATCTGGTCATCGGCAAGACCGGGCAGGCGCACAGCCAGACGTTGTCACTCACCGATACGACGCTGGACGCCAGTGGCGGGCTGGGTGTGTTCGACGCAGGCGCAGGAGTGTCTCTCGCAGGTGTGCGCATGGGCGCGAACGGCAATGTCGTGCTGGAGGGGATGGGCGGATTCAGCGTGACGGGTGGCCGGGAACGCTCGTCGCTGGTCTCGCACCAGGGTGCCATGTCGATCAAGGCCACGGGATTGCTTGCTAGTGCGACCGATATCGATGGCGTCGGCGGCGTATCCATCAAGGCAGGCAATGCCACGTTGCAGGATGCCACGCTGACGTCTTCCGGTGGCGCGGTGGACGTTGATGTGGCAGGCGCATGGCACCAGCAAGACGCCGACGTGATGGCAGCCTCCAATGTCGTGCTCCACGCCGGATCGATGGATCTGATATCGGGCACGCGTCAATCCACCATCGTGGCGAGGAATGGCGGCGTCCTGCTGGGTGTCGATGGTGACTTAAACAATGCCGGTGCCTTGCTGCAAGGCCAGCGCCGCTTCGAAGGCGCGGATTCAGAAGGGGCGGTGACGGTTCGCGCGGGTGGCTCCATCTGGAATGAATCCACACCGCAGTACCTCGGCATTCTCTTTGGCGCCGCCGATGACGTGGTGGTGCGAGCGGATGGCGATATTTTCAACCGGCATGCGCGCATGCTGTCCAATGCGCGGCTCGATGTGGCGGCAGCTGGCGACCTCATCAACGAGATCACCAAGCAGCCCGGTGCCAACGGTGAACAGGCGCTGATCGATTCCACATCCGGGCGGCGCTGGATGGTCTTGTCCAAACGTAGCAGTACGTTCGATATCGATTACGGTACCGCCGATCGCGAGGGACAGGTCGCTTATCTGCTGTCGGATACCGGCACCTCGCTCCGAGGCCGGAACGTCATCAACACTGGCGGCGAGATCTACGCCAACAACGGCCCGATCTCGATAAAGGCTGCGGATACGTTCCGCACGGAAGGTGTGACCACGGGCCAGGCGCATTACTCGCGCACCTGCATGATCGTATGCCGGACTTCAGCGTCATCCAATACCACCGTGACGGGCGGCCTGCTATCCGCTGGCGGCAATATCGACATTACCGCCGGCCGATCTGCCGAGAACATCGGTGGTCGGGTACTGGCGATGGGCGACCTGACTGTGAACGCGCCGTCGACCTATGCGTCAGGCGTCACCGGATACATGGCGATTGCTCGCAATCGCGGCTTCAAGGTGTTCTTCGGCGATACCTGGGCACGGCTGTACGCGATGGACGTTGGCGGAAGCTGGATGGCGACAGGCCGCACGCGCATCAGCGGCGATGGGATTGTGAACGGCGGCAGCTTTGATGGCGATGTCGTCATCGCTGGCACCACCACGACAAGCCGGCCACGGAAGCAAGAGCCGGTTTCGGTGGAAAGCCACCTCGGGATGACAACGTGGCTGTGGCGATGACGCAATTGCCAGTACCAGTACATAGGCACCTGCGCGCTGCGGCTGCATGCTGGCTGATGGCCGTCGCAGGTTCCGCCATGGCCCAGGTGCCTCCGTTGGGTCCTGTGCCACCGGAAGACCCGGCTCAGCGCTTGTTGCGCGAGCAGCGGCAGCGTGACCTGCAGCGCGAAGCCACGCAACCACCACCGCAGATCGAGAATCGTGTCTCGACGTCGCCAGATGTGCGCGTCGAGGATATCGAGGAAACCGCTGCCACATTCGAGATTCATCGCATCGACGTCGAGGGTAATACCGTGCTGTCCGACGCGGAGGTCGAAGCGATTACCGCCCGGTTCGTCGGCCACAGGCTGGGTGCCAATCGCATCAACCTGCTGCTGCGCCGATTTACCAAAGCCTTCGTGGCCCACGGATACATCACCACGCGGGCCTACCTTGGCGAGCAGAATCTGGCGAGTGGCGTGTTGCGTGTGACAGTGGTGCCGGGTCGCGTGGAGTCACTCCAGCTGAATGGCAAGACGCTGCGCCCGGGATCGCTGCCGCTGTTCGATACGTCCGCAGGCGGATGGGTCACCGACGCCGGCACCGTATGGCAATTCCCGGCACCGGGCGACACCTTGCGCCTGGCCGATCTGGAGCAGGGCGTCGATCAGTTGAACCGGCTGCGCCGGAACCGCGCCGAGATGCAGATCCTGCCGGGGCAGACACCGGGTGGCTCGGTGGTGGCATTGGCCAACCAGCCAAGCGACCGCTTCCGCTTCAATGCCGGCGTGGACAACTACGGCAGCCGCGTGACAGGTATCTCGCGCACACGGGTGGGTATCGATGCCGACAACGCCTTGGGACTGCAGGAATCGCTCGGCGTGAGCTATGTGGGCACGGCCGATACCAATGCGGCAGTCGCCTCCGCCGCTGTGCCATTTGGCTACAACACGTTCAGCTACACGGCATCGCTGTCGGAGTACCAGAACACGATTGGCGATAGCGCGCTGCTCTATGGCCGCACGGTCGGGCACACGTTCGGCTGGAACCGGGTCATCACGCGCGACCAGCGCGGCCGGCAGGCGCTGGACCTCACGCTCACATGGCGCAAGAGCGAGCGCGAGATCAACAATCTGCTGCTCGACCCGCAACGGCTGACGGTGCTGCGCGCGGCATGGAACGGCTTGTGGCGCTTTGCGGCGAATGGTCAGCAGGGCTATGTCACGGCAGAAGCCGGGTACTCGCGCGGCTTGCCATCGTTCCACGCCACGTCCGATCCATCGGATATCCGGCACGACGAAGCACATGCGCAGTTCAACAAACTTGACGCCAACACGACCATGCAATTGCCGCTGCCGACGATTGCGGAGCGCGTGCAACTCGCATGGCGCGCCCAGTTGGTGGGGCAGTGGACCAACGTGGCGTTGTTCGGCTCGGAACAGATCTATGCGGGTGGCATGAGCACGGTGCGTGGCTTTCGCGAAGGTGTGATCGCCGGTGATCGCGGTGCCTATCTGCGTAACGAGTTCGCGTGGGTCAATGCGCCTGTCATTGCCGGTATCCGCATGGAACCGTACGTATTCCTCGATGGCGGCGAAACGCAGTACGTGGCCACCCGCCAATGGCAAGCCGTGGCCGGCGCCGGCGCGGGTATCCGCCTGTCGGCCCAATGGGCGCGACAAACCTTCACAAGCGAACTGCTGGTGGGCGCGCCGCTGGCGCAGCCCGCCAACCTTGGGCCGAAGCGCGGCATCGTGCTGGCCACCCTGAACTGGATTTATTAGGAGCAAGACACCATGCAAGCCAAATTCCATCGTGCCGTCCTGGGTGCTGTCATGGCGCTGGGTCTTCCATGCGCGTATGCCGCCACGGTCAATGGCGTGGCGATTCCCGACAGCGCCATCGTCGACGCCGTGCGCGCGGCGGGCCTTCCCGACTCCGCGCCGGCACGCGAGGCCATGAAGCAGCAATTGATTGCGCGCGAACTGTTCCGACAGGAAGCTGCAAAAGACAAGACGCTGGATCAGCGGCCAGACGTTCAGGCCTTGCTGCGCGAGGCGCGTAACCAGATTCTCACCCAGGCCTGGCTCAAGGACCACATCAAGCCCGCACCGGTGACCGATGCAGAAGTGCGTGCGCGGTATGACGCCATCGTCGCCACGCTCGGTGACAAGGAGTACAAGGCGCGCGTGATCGAGGTGGCCGACGATGCCACGGCCAGTGCCGCACTGGCGCGCATCAAGGCCGGCGAAGACTTCGCGAAGATCGCGCAGGACATCAGCCTCGCACCGTCGAAGACCGCGGGTGGCGCGATGGAATGGCTCAGCTTCAAGGTGCCGGTGCAGGAGGGCAAGACACAGAACCTGCCACTGCCGATTGCGCAGGCGATCTCGTCGCTGCCGCCGGGCGCCGTCACACCCGCACCCGTGGCATTGGGTGAGCGTCGCTACCTCGTCAAGGTCGATGCCGTGCGTCCGACGCAGATTCCGTCATTCGACGCCGCCGCGCCAGGTATTCGCCAGGCGCTTCAGGCACAAGCACTGGAGCGCGCCACGCTGACCCTGGTGACCGGCCTGCTGACCAAGGCAAAGATCACCCAGTAGTCAGCGTCTTTGCTCGTCAAGTCATCGCTGTTCTTTTGAAGCCCTGACGGCTGCCTGTTCGCCGTCGGGTGCCATCCGACTGAAGCCTCCTGTCTAGCCATACCATGCAACGCGACCGCTCGGCCACGCTGTACCCTGCCTCTTCGTCTTCCGCCCCTGCCACTACGGAGGGTCCGGAGGATATGTCGCTGGCCGACCGTGGCCGTCGCAGCATTGCAGCACGTGCTGTTGCGGCGTGCATTGCCACGACGATGTGGTTGGGGCCGATGTCGATCACGCTGCAGCAGTCGAAGCAGGCGGCCGGCGTGCTAGGCGCGGGAGCTACGCCCGTGGATGGTCTTGCCACTCACGTTGGGGCGGTTCGGCAGGGTCTGCTGGGTTGGGCGATGTCACGGCTGCCAGTGGTACTGAGCTTCGGGCCGACCGAAGCATTGGCCGCACCCATCGCAGACCCCACTGCGCCAATCCGCTTTACCCCGACGATCTCGACGACGACCGGCCCCGGCGCGCCCGCTGGTGGCGTGCCCGTGGTAGGCATCACCACGCCGAATGCGCAGGGCGTATCGCTGAATCAGTATCGTTCGTTCGTCGTCGATCCCATCGGGCTGATCCTCAACAACAGCACCACGGGTGGTGGCGCGTTCCTGGGCGGACAGGTTGCAGCGAATGCCAATCTGGCGGCGTCCGGCCCCGCGCGACTGATCGTCAATCAGGTGACCAGCAGTGCGCCGGCGCAGATCAATGGCATGGTCGAGGTCTTCGGCACACAGGCCGGTGTGGTCATCGCCGCGCCGGGTGGGGTCTATACCAACGGTGCGGGATTCACCAATACTTCGCAGGTCACGCTGACCACGGGCACACCGCAGTGGTTGTCGGCGTCCGGCGCTGCCACGAGCTTCGATGCGGCGGCAACGGCAGGATTTCTTGTGGAAGGTGGCCGCATCCAGATCGGCAATCCCACGCCGGGGTCGGCGAGCACCGGGATCGAGGGCTCAGTTGGCAACATCAACCTGATAGCCGAATCGATTGGCGTAGATGCGGCGCTAAACGCGGGGCGGCAGATAAATTTGGTGGCAGGACGGCAACTGGTGAAGCCGGATGGCGATGGTTTCACGACCGTGCCCACGGGTGCCAACAATGCCACGACCAACACTACCGCTGCAAACGGACTGGCGATAGACGCCACAGCGTTCGGTGCGATGAATGCAGGGCAAATCCGCATCGTCAGTACTGCGGCGGGTGTCGGCGTACGGTCCGATGGCAACCTCGCCGCATCGTCCGGCAACCTGACTATCGATTCGGCAGGCAACCTCAAGATCGGCAGCAGCTATGCTAAGCAGGCGGTGAACCTGAATGCTGCCGGTACGCTTGAAGCATCGGGCAATGGCAGCGGCGAAGCGGGCTTCACGGTCAACGCTTCGGGCGATGTGACGCTGGGTGGCACGCTGGAGTCGGGTAGCACGCTGGCCGGGTTGTCGTCCGCAGGCGCAATCAAGGGCGCGGGAGGTGTCAAGGCGCAGCAGGCCGTGGCATTGGATGCAGCAACCAATGTCGACATTGGCGGTGCGGTCAGCGGGGCGACGATTGTCGTCAAGGCTGCGGGCCAGGACGGGCAGGGCGATATCCGCCTGGGTGGCGACGTCACGTCGCCGGGAACCATCGCGTTGCAGGCAGCGCGAGACACGGTCATCGACGGCAGCGCTGTTTCGGCTGGAGACTTGAATCTTGCCTCGCAGCGCAACCTGACCATCCATGGTGCAGCAGGTAGCACCACCGGGAATGTATCGCTGACGGGTGTCGATGGCAGCGTCACGACCACGGGCAACGTGGTATCGCCCGGTACGCTGAACGTGAACGCAGGGACAGATGTCAGCCTGGGCGGCCAGGTCATCTCCACCGGGAAGCTCGACGTCACCGCGCAGACTGGGAGCATTACCACCAGCGGACAGATCGGCAGCAATGCCAGCATCGCGCTCCAGGCGGCGCAGGACGTGACGGTGGGCGGCCAGGCACAGAGCGCGGGCGATACCACGATCACTGCCACGCGGGGCCATGTCGCCGTCAACGGCGCGCTGACCAGCGACGGTAACACCACGATCACGGCAGGTGGCAATGCCGCGGTGTCAGGCAGTCTATCGAGTGGTGGCAATGCCAGTGTGTCGGCGGAAACGGGGTCGGCCACGATCAGTGGATCGCTGACGAGTATCGGCAATGCCAGCATCTCCGCTGCGCAGGACGCGACGTTGTCCGGCAGCACCATGGTCGGCGGCAACCTCGGCGTGTCGGCGGGACGCACGCTGCAGGTCGGTGACCTGACGTGGATCGGCAAGGATGCCACGCTGCGCGGCGGCGACGTGACGATCGGTGCGCCAGCAGGCAAGCAGAACGCGGTGAACGGCACGCTTGATGCGGCTGCCACGCGCAGCCTGTCACTGACTGGCGATACCACCGCAACCAACGTCGCGCTGAATGGCGCGACGATCAGCAACACCGGTGGTACGGTCGCCGTTCAGCAACTGCAGGTCTCGGGTGGATCGGTCACAAACACCGGCACGCTGGCAGGCAATGCCGCCACGCTCAATGTTGCGAACCTGACGAACCGTGGCGTGCTGGGCGGCCAGAACGTCAGCGTGACCGTTGCCAACGCTTTCGATAACGCGGCAGGGCTGCTCTCCGGCGCGCAGACACTGACGGTGTCGACGGGGGCGCTGGTGAACAACCAGGGCGGCACGCTGTTCGCCGGGCAGGCGCTGCAGACGATGGCCAAGGCTGCCTTCCTGGCCGGGCGAGGCGCCGCGCAGGCCGAGGTCGTGATGGCCGGCGTGACCGGCGTCGACTTCCTCGCACCCGTGCCGGTGGGCAGCGAGCTCACGCTGCGCGCCTGGGTCAGCCGCATCGGGCGCAGCTCGATGACCGTGTGCGTGACGGCCATCGCCGACCAGCCGCGCGTGCCCGCCCAGGAAGTCCTCAAGGGCGTGTTCGAGATGGTCGCCATCGACGCGCACGGCCGGCCCACCTCCATCGACCGCGCCTACATCGACAAGGAAAACGCATGACCATCACCACCGAAGCGACCCCATCGTTCAAGCCCAAGAAGTCCGTGGCCCTGTCGGGCGTGACCGCGGGCAACACCGCCCTGTGCACCGTGGGCCGCACGGGCAACGACCTGCACTACCGCGGCTACGACATCCTGGACATCGCGCAAGTGTGCGAGTTCGAGGAGATCGCCCACCTGCTGGTGCACGGCAAGCTGCCCACACGCGCCGAACTGCGCGCCTACA
>Ga0209675_1002120_pt1 | contig 10492 bp, 12 predicted proteins | sample AraplaCol_mLB_r2_2_FD_184280 | JGI IMG/M metagenome (GOLD analysis project Ga0209675, IMG submission 184280) | Arabidopsis root microbial communities from North Carolina, USA - plate scrape MF_Col_mLB_r2 (SPAdes) (version 3) | ecosystem: Host-associated > Plants > Roots > Endosphere | place... | reverse complement strand
CGAATTCGGACGGTGTTAGGCAATTTCTTATTTAGCGGAGAAGATGTGCTTAAGAAAGTGACAGCCTTAAGCGGCGGAGAAAAAGCCCGTGTCTCGCTGGCAAAGCTGATGCTCTTGAAGGCCAACATGCTCATTCTGGATGAGCCGACGAACCATTTGGATCTCTTCAGCAAAGAAGTGCTCGAGTCTGCACTCATGGATTATGAAGGAACCTTGCTATTTATCTCCCATGACCGTTACTTCTTAAATAAGATGGCCGAACGGATTGTTGAGCTTGGTCCCACAGGCACACAACATTTCCTAGGAAATTACGATGATTATGTCGAGAAAAAGCAAGAAATTGCCGAAATGTTGGCCGAAGCTGCAGCTATGCCTAGCAAAGAATCCACAGCGAACACGACAGCGAACGACAAAGCTTCCACTGGCGCAGCTTCCTTCGAAGACAATAAACAAGCCAAACGCGAGGAACGAACTAGGCAGCGCAAACAAGAACAGCTCGAAGCCGATATCGCTCAGCTCGAAACGGAGATTGCAGAGCTCGAGCATAAGCTTACACTTCCTGAAGTCTATCAAGACTATGTTGCCGTGCAGGAGACTCAAAGCCAAATCGATGAGAAAAAATCCCGCCTGGCCCTAACTTATGAGCAGTGGGAAGAGACCATGGCCTAAGAGGTTGTTCGAAATTGAAGCACGCACTTCAACTAAGCATTTGTACACAGCCTTATCCACAATTCAAGTGTATAACTTTATCCATCATGCGGCCTACATGGCCGCATTTTTTATTGATATACGAGGGGATGAGGTCCAATTTCCATAATTATTCACTTTTTTATCCACATTATCCACAGATTTAACCGATTCGGCATGAAAAAGCTATCCCCGTTTTCCATAAAACCCGCATCACTGCACGCCGTAGCGTTGCAACAGTTATACACAGCTCTCGTCGGATATGTGGATAACTTTGTCCACAAGGTTATCACAGGACCTGAATTTCAGCTCTAGAGAACAGAAGATTTCTCCAGTTGCTTTGTGCTATAATACGACTTAATGCAAATGCAATGAACGCACTCTATATTAAGCAATGAGGTGATTGACTTGGCTGGCTCTTTATTCTCTATGCACGGCCTTTCCATTCTTGCAACCATATTAGGCGGATCCGCCGTTATCTTCTTGCGGCTGCGCGCTGCGAACAAACCAACGAATATGAAAAAAATTATTATGCCGCCGGTCGGTATGGTAACCGGCTTCCTCATGTTCGTGGTACCTGAGTTTCGAGTCCCGCTCACGTGGGCATTGGTCTCTTTTCTCGTCGGAGCGATACTCTTCTCCTATCCGCTGATCCTTACGTCACGATTCGAGCAAAAGAATGAACAGATCTATCTGAAACGCTCCAATATGTTCATTTTCGTCATTGTTGGACTCCTCGTCCTTCGCGTCATCCTGCACGATGTGCTCGAGCAATACATCACGGTGCCACAAAGCGCAGGCCTATTCTTCATTCTCGCATTCGGCATGCTGCTTCCATGGCGTGTCGCCATGCTCATGCAGTTCCGTAAACTGCAGCATGCGAATGTTCAGGCGTAACGAAACACCCCCGAAATAAAAAGGCTGTATCGACACTCTTCCTTGAAGAGAATCGATACAGCCTTTCGTATATATAGACTAGCTCTGAACAGACCAAGCTTGGAGTGACAATGTCGGCTCCCCCTTCAGATCGAGCGCCGTAAATTCACCGCGCTTCCACTTCAGGTATGCAGCCGCACCAATCATTGCTGCATTATCGCTGCATAGGGCGAACGGAGGAATGAGCAGAGGCAAGCCTTCAGCTGCACAACGTGCCGTCAGTGCTTCGCGTAGCCCTCGATTCGCGGCCACACCACCGCATAAGAGCAACTTCTTCACTTTAAATTCCTTCGCTGCGCGAATTGCTTTTTCCGTCAAGACTTCAATGACCGATTCTTGGAATCCACGCGCGACGTTCGCGAAGTTCAATTCTTCATTCCGCATCCGCGTCTGATTGATCACGTTCAGCACCGCAGATTTTAGTCCGCTAAAGCTGAAATCGTACGAATCCGGCTCTAACCAGGAACGCGGCAATGGAACCGCTGCTTCCGCTTCGTGTGCAAGACGGTCCACATGCGGGCCGCCAGGGTATGGGAATTGCAGCGCACGTGCAACTTTATCATACGCTTCACCTACCGCATCATCCCGCGTCCGTCCAATCACACGAAATACGCCTTCGCTCTCAAGCAATACAAGCTCCGTATGACCTCCAGATACGACGAGCGCCATACACGGGTATTCCATCTCATGTACCAACTGATTCGCATAAATATGACCTGCAATATGATGCGTGCCGATCAACGGTAAGTCCAATGCCATCGCGAGCGCCTTGGCCGCTACGATGCCCACGAGCAGCGCCCCAACAAGGCCAGGTCCCATGGTCACCGCAATCGCAGACAAATCGGTTAACGCGATGCCTGCCTTCTCAACCGCTTCCTCTGTCGTGATCGTAATGGTCTCCACATGCTTGCGTGAAGCCACTTCTGGTACGACACCGCCGAACCGTTTGTGCGTCTCAATTTGACTCGCCACGATATTCGACAATATTTCTTTGCCGTCTTTAATAATCGCCACGCTTGTCTCATCACAGCTTGTCTCGATGGCTAATATATAATTCGGCTTTCCTTCGCCGCCTACGTTACTCATGACTGTCACCTGCTTCCCTCGATCCAGGGGTTGTTTCTCCCAATCCGATGGATTCCCACTGTTCCGGAATATCCGCCCACATAATGAGTGCATCTTCATTATTATCGGAATAATAACGAGGGCGAACGCCTGCTTGCGAGAAACCAAATTTATGATATAAATTTTGCGCGACATGATTCGACACCCTGACTTCAAGGGTCATCTTCTTCATCCCGACAAAACTTGCTGTCTTCATCATTTCCTTAAGCAATCTAGCGCCGAGCTTCCGACCACGATACCCGGAGCGAACGGCAATATTCGTAATATGCGCTTCATCCATGATGAACCACATCCCGCCATAGCCAATAATCTGGCTATCCCATTCCATGACCATATATTTAGCAAAATGATTATGCGCTAACTCATTCCGGAACGCTTTTGCTGTCCAAGGCAGCGTAAATGCTTGTTTTTCTAATTCTACGACATACGGAATATCGTTCAGCTGCATTAGCCGAAAGCAAAGCCCGTCTGTTGCCTGGTCCTTATACTCATCCACGATTCGCATTCTCCCTTCACTACTTCGCAAGCAGTTTTGCTTCCGCCTCTGCAAGCTGCGTATAATTCGGCTCCAATCGATGCGCATCATCGAAGTCCCCTTGCATCAGTCTTTTGCCACCTGTCAGACCGAGCCAACGCGCTTCCATCGTGTACGACACAATATGCACAGGACAGTTAATTAGCGACTGCAATCGCTCCGCTTCCGCTAAGTGAAGTTGTACGTCACCGACAATCCAAATATGTGCCGGAGTACCCTGTTCTATCGTGCGTTCAACAATTTGATCCACCCAATCCTTCATGAGACGCACTCGGTCTTCCGCTACACCTTCCCATTGAATGGCATCAGCAATGGCTTGACCGAACCATAGCGAGGTGTACACTTGCCCGCGCCGCGCGTCCATCAGAGGTACAATCCAGTCTACACTTTGCATCTTCTCAGCCTGCTGCTCCCGGACATTCAACGTTGCTAGTGGAAGCATTACATCTCTGTTCCCCTCAACCTTCATCAATGATTGTGTCGCGTGCTGCCATCCCGCAAGCGCCAATCCTTCCAAGCTAGAGACACCAACAATCGGCTTTTTCCATACCCAAGCCAGTGTCTTCCCTACGGTAACGCCAATACGTACGCCCGTATAAGAGCCAGGTCCTCGCCCCACAATAATCCCGTCGAGATCCTTCTCCTGAAGTCCCAACCCTTCAAGCACCTGCTTAATAGTTGGAATTAAATATAAGGAATGATTGCGTTCCGCAGAAGAAGACACCTCTTGCAGTACTTTGGTCCCTTCTACCACGGTAACGGTAAGCATATGCGTGGATGTATCAATTGCCAAGAACCGCTTACGCGGCGTTATATCGTCCTTCATCATGACTAGACCCCATTCTCGTTCAGTTTCTTGCACCATGCTTCATAAGGAGATCCCATGCCGCGGAAGTGAAATACGCGCTCCGTCTCTCCTGCGTATTCGATGTAAATGTGCAAATGTTCCGGCGGAAGAAGCTCCGTAATCAGACTCGACCATTCCACGACCGTTAGCCCTTGTCCATAGAAATATTCATCCAGACCAAGCTCGTCCGCTTCCTCGATCGACAGACGATAGACATCCATATGATACAGCGGAAGCTCCGTTCCATCATACTCTTTAATAATCGTAAACGTCGGACTATTAACGACATCCTCCACGCCAATCGCACGAGCAAGCGCCTGCGAGAAGCGTGTCTTTCCCGCTCCTAAATCGCCATCCAGCGCAATGATTGCTCCCGGCTGAATCCAATCGGCGAGCCGCTTCGCGAGCTGTTCCGTATCTGCCTCTTGCATGGAACGAAATGTATACGTATAAGGCACAACCTTCAACTCCAGTTCTACACAGCATGCAACAATACACGATCTATTCGTCGTGTTCATAATGCTCTTATTATATCGGTCCTCATTCATACCTGCAATATTCGAGACATGTACTCGAAAAAGCCCGAACCGATAAGGCCGCGGTTATCCACGTCTACGGTTCGAGCTGCTTGACACTCCTATTCCCTTCACTGACCACTTATTGCTCTTTCAGTCGATCTACGGATACGGTCTGCACATCGGTCGGACGTGTGCCTACCTGCACAGTAGCCATTTTATTCGCGATATCCACATTCTCGATCCAGACCGACTTTCCATCATCCAAATGCACCGGAATGGTGTCTTTGCTCTCATAAATTTCTTGCGCGCGGCGTGCATCCATCAGTTAATGTTCCTCCTTGATGATTCATTGCAGTGATGTAATCTTATACAATATACCCGTATCATCAAATTTCCATTCACCAGCGGATCAGCACTATAGCAATGGAGACAGCATCCTCGCCAATACTTCTTTTCCCTTCTGAATCCGAGAACGCTGCTCAAATTCCTTCAGAATGAGTTCCGTACTGTCTTTCAAATCTTGCTCAAAATCTGCATAGAGCCGATCTATTGTGCCTCGATCGAACAGCACTGCATTTAATTCAAAGTTCATAAATAAACTGCGCATATCCATATTGGCTGTTCCCACGGAAGCCAGCATCCTGTCAATCAGGACGACTTTGGCATGCATGAATCCTTTCTGATACTGATAGAATCGCACACCTGCCTGCATGAGCTCTTCCACATAAGATAAGGAAGCCAGATTAACCAGCTTCGAATCGTTCACTCCTGGGATAATAACCCGAACATCCACCTTGCTAACCGCAGCCGTCTTCAGCGCCGTAAAGATACTAAGATCCGGAATAAAATAAGGTGTCTGCAGATAGATCCGGTGCTTCGCAACCGATATGGCCCCGAAGAACATTTCCTGAATCGCATCCCATTGCGAATCTGGACCACTCGCGATCATCTGCACTTGCTCCGAGCCTTGGCATTCATGCTTCGGATATAGGTTAGGGTCACTCAGCTCTCGATTCGATACGACAAACCAGTCATTAATGAACGTATTTTGTAGAAAATAGACCGCATCACCGCGAATCTGAATTTGTGTATCCCGCCAAAATCCGAGCTTTTTATCGTTTCCTAAATATTCATCACCGATATTGATGCCGCCGACGAACCCGATTTTACCATCCACGACGACGATTTTGCGATGATTCCGAAAATTCACCTTTCGATGATACAAGGCAAATAGCGGTGGCAGAAAACTATAGAATTCAATTCCACTATCCTTCAGCGGCTTCACGAACCGATTGTTCAGCCCATAGCTGCCAAGACCGTCCACAATAATGCGTACCTTCACACCTTGTCTTGCTTTCTCTAGCAGCAGCTGTTGAAACCTCATGCCAATTCGATCTCCGCGAAAAATATAAAATTCCAAATGGATATGATGTTCCGCCTGCTCCATGGCCTTGAACATCGCCTCATAGGTGGCTTCGCCATTCGTTAGCACCACGGTCTCATTACATCCACTAATCGGACTCTCTGACAGATGCGACAGGAGCCGGAATAATCTTTCTTCTCGGCGCAGTTCAAAATTATTACTCTGAAGATGACGGGTCACAATCGAAGAATTCTGCCAGATCAGCTTTCTTTTTTTCCGAAAAATCGAAGTACCCTTCTTCCTGACCTTCCGGCGATTCTTATAATCTTGAGCCACGAAATAATAGACCGCAAATCCGATCACTGGGAAGCAGAACAGAATAAGCAGCCAAGCCACCGTCTTCGATGGATGCCGGAATTCCACAATAAGAATCGTCGCAATCTGAAATATAAATATGATTAATGCCAATGCGAGCCATGCCATACCTCTGATCCCTCCTTGCCTTCTTCCCCGCTCAGAGGATATTGTCGCTTACAATCACTCTACTCTTATTTATAACATTAAATCCGTAACCTATACGCATGAATTGTCATCGAAAAACGTTGTTCACAACATTTTTTCGGCATGTTTTGGCGGACAACCGAATAGAATCCCATCTATAGCAGTCTATTCCAATCGAATCGGTGCTTTTCTTCCGGTAGAAAGGAGAACCCTTGAAGAAACGATGGATTACCAGCAAGATGACACTGCTCGTGATACGTGACGCCGATCAGTCTGTCAGACAAGTCGAGGTGCCCAAGTTGCTAGTCATCACCGTCCCTCTTATTACTGCTGTATCCCTATCTAGTTTTATCCTCGGGCTCCAAATGCGCTCTTCATCCCAGATTGAAGGGCTGCAAGGAAGAATTTCCGCGAATGCCGCAGCGAACGCAACGACCATTCAGCAGAAAGACCACACCATATTCTCTCTCCAAAATGAAGTCATCGAGATCTCCTCTGATGCACAAATGATGAAGGAAGGCATGGAACGTATACATAAGATGGAGAAGACGCTGCACAGCCTCATCCAAAAATACGGCAAAACAGAAGAAACAAACGACTCCAGCGTCACAAGGCTTCCTTGGGATGCCTCGGAGGATGTCGGCGGTGAGTATTTTCCAGTCAGCAATGAAGAGATCCTAAGGCTTGCCCAGGATACAGCCGTTGATCTGGAGCAGATGGAAGCCGTCATCCAGGTCATGCAGCAGAACGTCTCGAAGACCGTTGAACGCGTACAGGATGTGTTCCAGAATATGCCTACAGGCTGGCCGACGACATCCAAGCGACTAACCTCCAACTTCGGTTACCGCCGTGATCCCATGACTGGAAGAGCAGCTTATCATGCCGGTGTCGATATTGCAGGAAAAGTAGGGGATCCTGTCTTCGCAGCTGCAGATGGAAAGGTCATTACGACCGGGTCCGACAATTCTCGCGGCAAGTATATTGTGATCCAGCATGCAAAAGGCTACGACACTTGGTATATGCATTTGAGCCGGATTGAAGTGGATGAACAGGACGTTGTAGTCAAAGGAGACCGAATTGGACGGCTCGGCAATACGGGACGAAGCACAGGCCCTCATCTTCATTTTCAAATTACCAAAGAAGACCGGCTTATCGATCCACTGCCTTACATTACAAATCCAGAGGAGGAATAATTCACGATGCGGCGACAAAAGAAACTACGTCTTACCGATACATTAATCGGACAAGGAACGACAATCGATGGACATCTGACATGTCAGACGAATTTGCGGATCGAAGGGCATTTTCAAGGGGAGATCGAAGCGAGCGGGACGGTTACGGTTGGGGAGCAAGGCGTAGCAACGGCTAACATTCAGGCTAGAGAGCTTGTTATTGCAGGCAAAGTCTATGGTGATGTAACGACTAAGGGGAAATTAATAATTACCGGCAAAGGCCAATTCCACGGCAATTACCAGGGCTCATCGATTATTATTCATGAAGGTGGTATCTTCAGCGGTGAGAGTCGGATGGAGAAGTCTGAACCTCTGTCCATTGTCCAAGATCCAGAATTGCCAGTGGCGAAGAAGAACAAAAAGCAAGCCGGCTAGAAGAGCCGCTGCAGTTGGCTGGGCAAGACCTCCCGGTTCCCGCCATACATGATTATAGAGGAGGTCTTGATTTACTTCACGACAGGAGAACTCTGATGATTCACAAAATTTACGAACTGCTCTTGAATCTGAGAAAGAGAATAACAAGCCTCGCAGCAACCAAGCGGTACGCCAACACGGTAATACCCTGTTGTAAAAACAATGCGCTGTCGCTGTACACTTTGTCTCGTATTGCATGCCAAACAATAGATGGATTCCACGGATTCCGTATGGATGGTTCTCACCTTCACTCAACCCCCAATGAGCAGACTTGCAAATGATACTTACAACATTTCAATGTTACAATATGTATCGTATCAACGTTACACCATTTCTCTCAAATTGTCAATTCATAGGGATAAAATTTCAATCATTTCTATTCACCCAGTCCGTTAAGGCTTCATGCCAATGACGCAGAGGGGTGATTCCCTTGCTCCTACATGCAGCAGGTTCCAATACAACCCGTTCGGGGCGTCTAGCACGCCTCAGCGCCTGATCAGAAGAGCTCTGCGGCCAATCGAGCGCAGGGGTAAGCGCACCAAAGGCTTCGCTGAACTCGTGCTTCGAGCAGGAACCGCAATTCGTTATATGATAGAGACCGTAACAACGTTGCTCTAGCATCCTCTCAATTTGCTGGATCAAATCTGGCACAAAGGTCGGACAACCCATGGCAGTGGATTCTGCATTCCATACCGATGAACGGTTGGAACTGGCTGCGCGATAGATCTCTTCCTTCACGGGAGAAGTTCCGAACAGCCACGCGGTCCGCACGATCAGATGCTCCGGATGAATAGCCTGTACGAAGCGATCGCCGGCGACTTTGGATGCACCATAAGTATGAACCGGCAATGGATAAGCTGTCTCTTCGTAAGACTGATCGGGCGACCCTTGGAAGACTTGATCAGTGCTGAAGTGTACCAATTGCGCACCGACCGCTCTCGCTGCCAGTGCAATGTGCCTTGCGCCATATGCATTGACGCGATAAGCTTCCTCCGGCTCCTCCTCTGCAGCATCGATATCCGTGAATCCAGCCGCATGAATGATGATATTCGGTCGATACTGCACGCATTGCTGCATTACCGCCTCCGCATCCTTCACATCGAGCTCCTGTCTGGTACGTGCAATCACCTCATCATAAGGTGCCCAGGCTTTCCGGAAGGCTGAACCTAATCTTCCCTGCGCACCGGTTATTAATACTCTTCCTCGGGAACTCATCCTTCTTCACCCTCCAGTTCAAGCTGCGCATTCGCTAGGAATGGATGCTGTTCGTCTTTGGGCGACAGCATCGGACGATCTGTCGGCCATGGAATGGAGAGCGCAGGATCATCAAAGCGAATGCCCCGATCATGGGCAGGCGCGTAGAATTGGTCCACTTTGTAGCTGACTTCGGTATTCGGAACAATCGTACAGAAGCCATGTGCGAACCCTTGAGGTACAAGTAGTTGGCGTTTATTCGCAGCGCTCAGCACATATCCGACCCATTGGCCGAAGGTCTCTGAGCCTGGCCTGATATCTACAGCGACATCATAAATCGCCCCTGCCAAGACGCGTACCAGCTTCGTCTGCGCCTTCGGCGCAAGTTGATAATGAAGGCCGCGCAGTGTCCCTGCAGGTTCCGATAAGGAATGATTGTCTTGAATGAATTGATAAGGAAGCCCCGCTGCTGCATATTTCTCCGCATGATAGCTCTCCATGAAGAATCCACGGGCATCGCCAAATACATCCGGTTCAACCAATACGACACCATCTAATTTCGTAGGAATAACTCGCAAGGTTCACCCTCCTCCGTGTCAACAGTAATGCATGTTCAAAAAGTCGATTTTTTGAACTACCTCTATGAGATAACCTGCAATGCAGGATCTGTATTGTTATATGCGAGGTCACCCGGCTTTGATAACTCATGAAGGAAAACAACTTTGCCGCAGCGTCCTTCGCGCATGAGTTCGAAGGCTTCCTCATAACGATCCAATGTAAATGTATGGGTCACCAATCGATCCAAATGCAGCACGTCGCGATCCAGCAGCCCTTTCATCTGGTACCATGTCTCGTACATTCGGCGGCCTGTAATGCCTTCGACACGGATCCCTTTGAAGATGATCTGCCCCATGTCCAGTGGAACATCCTGTGTCGGGATCCCGAGCAGTGAGACACGTGCCCCATTCGCTGCACCCTCGAAGCCTTCGCGAATCGCTTCCGGATGACCTGACATCTCCAGAACGACCTCCGCACCTTCACCGTTCGTATGCTCTCGAATCGCCTGCGATAGCCTTGACTCCCCGCTGTGGATCAATACATCCGCTCCCATACGGTGAGCCATATCCAGTCGATACGGGT
>Ga0209675_1002117_pt1 | contig 10501 bp, 13 predicted proteins | sample AraplaCol_mLB_r2_2_FD_184280 | JGI IMG/M metagenome (GOLD analysis project Ga0209675, IMG submission 184280) | Arabidopsis root microbial communities from North Carolina, USA - plate scrape MF_Col_mLB_r2 (SPAdes) (version 3) | ecosystem: Host-associated > Plants > Roots > Endosphere | place... | reverse complement strand
CCGCTGGTGTTGCGCAGCAGTAGTGGCACCATCCGGGGCGCCGGTGGCTTCAGCCTCGCCGATCCGCCGCGGATCGATCTGCTGATCCGCAGCGATCCGCAGACCACGGGCGCGTTTGCCATGGACATTCCGATCCGCCTGCATGGGCCGCTGGACGGCAGCAGCCTGAAGGCCGAGCCGGCCCGCAATGCGGCCCTGCCGGAACTGCCCATCCCGGCCCTGACCGGCGCGATGGCGACCCTGGCGCAGCGGAATCCCTGCTGGAAATAGCGGAAAACCGCGCAGCGGAACCGCGACTGTAACACGGCCGTTGACTATGCCCGGTTCGCAGCGTTTCCAGGAGCCGTCGTCATGGCCGCAAAACCCGCCGCCCAGCCAGCGCCGAAAAAGTCCGGCGCCAGCCACTGGTTCACCCATTTCGCCAGCCGCGCCGCGCATGTCGCGGGCACGCCCTGGGTGTTTGCGCTCGCGCTGCTCAGCATCGTGATCTGGGCAGCGCTGGGCCCCATGCTGGATTTTTCCGAGGTCTGGCAGCTGACGGTGAATACCGGCACGACCATCGTCACCTTCCTGATGGTCTTCCTGATCCAGAACACGCAGAACCGCGACTCTGTCGCCATGCAGATCAAGCTGGACGAACTGATCCGTGCCAACCGCGCCGCGCATAATTCGCTGCTCGACCTGGAAGAGTTGACCGAGGAGGAGCTGGAGACATTCCGCGCGACTTACGAAAAGCTGGCCGAGCGCGCACGCAAGGAGGGGCCGGCCAAGCCGGCGCAGGCCTGACATGCTGTCGCCGCTCACGCCCCAGGATGCCGCCGCCGAAGCCGGCCTGCGCTATGTCTCGGATGCGATGCCGGGCATCCAGCGCCGCCGCCAGGGCACCGGTTTCGCCTATCGCCTGCCCGATGGATCGGCTGTGCGCGACGCGGCGCTGCTGGCGCGCATCCGCGGCCTGGTGATCCCGCCGGCCTGGACGCAGGTGTGGATTTGCCCGCAGGCCACCGGCCATATCCAGGCGACCGGGCGCGATGCGCGCGGCCGCAAGCAGTATATCTACCATCCCGATTTCCGCGCCTTGCGCGAAAGCGGCAAATACGACCAGCTGCCGGCGTTTGCGCGCCTGCTGCCGGCGATCCGCGCCCGCGTGGCAACAGATATGGCGCGGCCCGGCCTGCCGCGCGACAAGGTTCTGGCCACCATCGTGCATCTGCTGGAAACCACGCTGATACGCATCGGCAATGCCGATTACGCGGCGCAGAACGGCAGCCATGGCCTCACCACCCTGCATCGCCGGCATGTGAAGATCGAGCGCGGCGTGCTGCGCTTCCGCTTCACCGGCAAGAGCGGCAAAAGCTGGGACCTGGCATTACAGGATCGCCGCGTCGCCACCGTGATCCGCGCCTGCCAGGAGCTGCCGGGCCAGGAGGTCTTCCGCTATCGCGATGATGACGGCAGCGTGCAGAGCGTCAGTTCGGCCGATGTGAATGCCTACTTGCGCGAGATCAGCGGCAGCGACATCACCGCCAAGGATTTCCGCACCTGGGCGGGCACCGTGCTGGCCGCGCTGACCCTGCAGGCCTTCGGCACGCCGGCAAGCCAGCGCGCGGCGACCAGGAACTTGCGCGCGGCGCTGGTGCAGGTGGCGGCGAAACTGGGGAATACCGTGGCGATCTGCCGCAAATGCTACATCCATCCGGTGGTGATCGATCGCTATCTCGCCGGCAGCCATCGTCTGACCATTGCAGCGGTAACCGGTGACACAGACTCATTGCGTCCGGAGGAAATCGCGGTTTTGCGGCACATCGCCTGGAAACCACGCAAAACTGTGACGGACAAACAACAGAAACGTAGCGGAACTCCACTACGGTCACAGCGTTTTATTCCTGGCCGATCCTATAGTGCAGCACCCCGGCCCGCAGCCTGATCCCCAGCAGGCGACACGGACGAAAAGGAGTGCCCAAGATGCAGACCCAGATTCAAGTCCTCGACTGGACCGTCGACGCCGCCGCCAAGATCGTCGAGAACGACGATTACATCGTGTCGATGTATGACAATGCCGAAGGCGACTACGACGTCGCCTATATCCGCGCCAAGCGCCTGCAGTCGGATGCCTTCGAGCGCGCCAACCGCGCCACCGCGATGCGCGAGGCGCGCGTCGCCTTCACGCTGGCCATGCGCGGCCGCTGAACCGACCCGGTTTTCGGAAGAGATGGAAAGCCGTCGCAGCCTCAGGCCGCGGCGGCTTTTTCGTTGAGCGCGAATTCCCGCGCCAGCAGTTCGTAACTGCGCCGCTTCACGCCCTGGTCATGCGTCCAGGTCAGGATCACGATTTCATCCAGCTGCAGTTTCGCCGCGTAATCCCGCAGTTTCTGCGCCACCTGCGGGCCCGAGCCGGCGAAACTGCGCTGCCACAGGCTGTCCACCTCGGCCTCTTCCGAGGGGGTGAACGGCGGCACGTCGTCAGGCGCCATCAGCGGTCCGAGCCGGCCCTGGTTGCGATCCAGCTTCCAGCGCGCGCGGGTACGGAACAGATGCCGCGCTTCCTCTTCGGTGTCGGCGGCCAGCGCCCAGATGCACAGATTGGCCTTCGGCGTGTCGCCGAAGGACGAGGGCTTGAAGCTGCGGCGATAGAGTTCCAGCGCCTGGTCGGCGCCGCGTCCGTCGGTGATGAAATGGGCGAAGGAATAGGGCAGGCCAAAGGCGGCGGCGAGCTGCGCGCCGTAATCGGATGAGCCGAGCATCCACAGTTCCGGCGCGCTCTGCGCCGTCATCGGATGCGCTGCCACGCCACGGAAATTATGGCCCGACGGCAACTCCAGTCCATGCAGCCAGTGCAGCAAGTCGCGCACCTGGGCGGGGAAGCTTTCGCCGCCATCGCCATGCGGATTGAGGGCATAGGCCGTGCGGCCATCCGAGCCCGGCGCGCGGCCGACGCCGAGATCGATGCGGTTGGGGGCCAGGGCATCCAGCACACGAAACTGCTCGGCAACGTGAAGCGCGGAGAAATGCGGCAGCATCACGCCGGCTGACCCTAAGCGAATACGGCTGGTGCTGACGGCGAGCGCGGCCAGCAACACTTCCGGCGCGGTGCCGACGATGCTGGCGTGATTATGGTGTTCGGAAACCCAGTAGCGGGAATAGCCCAGCGCCTCGCAATGCTGCGCCAGCGCGACGGTGTCGCGGATGGCGGTGTCTTCGGTCTTGCCGACGGCGACGGTGGACTGGTCGAGAACGGACAGGCGCAGGGCTGGCTGGGTCATCCAGCGCATCTAGCGCAGGCCGGCCACACAGACAAGCGTGGTTACAGGCTGAATACCGCCAAAAGCAGGCCGGCGACCACCATGGCGATGCCGATGAACATCCAGATGCTGGTGGTCTGGCGCGCCTGTTCCACCGTTTCGGGCGGCGGCACGCCACCGGGCATATCCTGGGCGGCGCGAATCTCCGCCCGGATCGAATCCTCGATCACAGGAGGATGCAAAGTTGGGGTGTGCAAGGGATGGTCAACCTGGGCCCGGGCCATGGCGCGCGCTCCTGCTGAAAAGACGATGCTCGGAGTCAAACCCCAAGGATCGCCGCAGTTCCCTGACGCAGCAGGGAACTGGATGGGCGCTGCCGGGTTGGCTTCATTCACCCCTGAGAAACACGGAATGGAAAGGAGGCTGCCATGGCCGATCATCTGCGTTCGATCGAAAGCCGCAGCGACACACGACCCGGCGTGACCTCGCCGCTGACGCCGGCCGACAAGCGCGTCACCCAGCTGCTGGTGCTGCTCAGCCAGCGCTGCCACGACTCCCACCAGGGCTACCGCAAGGCAGCCGAGCAGAGCCAAGACGACGACCTCACCTATGAATTCGAGCAGATGGCCGAGGAACGCCGTGCGATGGCGACCGATATCGACAATGCGCTGCGCGGCCTGGGCGCAGAGCCCCCGAAGGGCGGCTCGTCGCTGGGCGCGCTGCACCGGCTGTTCGTGGGGGCGAAATCCCTGCTGGCGCGCAACGACCGCCGCGCCATCCTGGAAGAAGTCGCGCGCGGCGAAAGCGCGTTCGAGGAAACCTATGACGAGGTGCTGGTGATGGACCTGTCCTACGATCTGCGCCGCCTGCTGCAGGCGCAGCACCGCTCGGCCAAACGCGCTCGCGATTATTACGCCAGCCTGGCCGAGCGCACGCCGCATGACATGCAGAACGGCGTCAGCGCCACGGTGAATGGCGTGATCGCGGCCGCGCAGAAGCGGCCGATGCTGGTAACCGGCATCGCCGTGGTGGCCGGCGCGATCTTTGCCGCGGCGCTGGCTGGCCGGCATTACAAGCGCTGGTGAGGCGATGATCCGGATGCAGCAGGTTCCGGTCGATCCGCCGGTCGAGCCCGGCATTCCGCCGCCTCTGAAGGAACCGCCGCCCTTGCGTGAGCCGGAAGAGCCGCCGGAACGCCTGCCGCCGCTCAATCCGCCGATCCCTGAGAAGCTTTGATGCAGCGCCCACCAGCTTTCACTGGCGGGCGCTGCCGCATGCGACAGGCAAAAAAATAGCGGCTACCGAAGTAGCCGCCGAGTTGGGGGGAAGGACCTACAGAGGAAAAGAAGCAACGCCACTAAAACTTGCCGTCACCCGGCTTCAGATGTGGGGGAGCAGCATCTGAAGCCGGTGCGGCCGTCGGCGTAACAGCCTAGGCCAGCGGGGGACGGCGACCGGTGATCAGATGCGCGATCAGGCTGACCACGAAGACCACCAGGAAGATGAAGAAGAGGATCTGGGCGATGCTGGCCGAGGCGGCGGCGATGCCACCGAAACCGAACAGGCCGGCGACCAGCGCCAGGATGAAGAAGATCAGGGCCCAATAGAGCATGGTTGGTACTCCTTGTGTGTCGCCCGCCGGATGATCCCCTCGGGGTCACCCGTCGCGGCGGGCAGTCGCACAAGAAACGGGAGCCGCCGGCTTTGGTTTCCGTCAAAGGTGGGAGAAAACCGGGAGAAAGCTGTGACCGGCCGGTCACAGCCGGAGAACAGAAAAAGGGCGCCGCCTGCCCGGCGACGCCCTTTCCACTTGGAATCCAGCGATTTAAAGCCGGGATCAGCCCCAGGGATCAGCCCTTGAGGATGGTTTCCACCACGCGCTGCACTTCCACCGCCTCGCGCAGACGGGCGAGGTCCTGTTCCGCTCCGTTGGTCATGGCGGCGACCTTGTCGAGCTGCCGCTTCAGCACCAGCGGGCGCATCTTTTCATTGGGCAGCGCGTCCGCAGCCTCACGCCACTGACCGTCCGTATCCAGCTTTTCCGCGATCGACCAGTCGCGCAGGCGGACGCGGCCCTTCGGTCCGATGATGGTGAAGAGATTGTGGTCGGGCTTGTCGGTCTTGCCGACCACGCCGTCCAGCGTCACCGGCAGGCTGCCGGCGATCAGCGCGCCGCCGATCATGCGCTCGGACTTGCCTTCCTCCGGGTACAACACGCTGTGCGACTTCAACTGCAGCGGCCCGAACAGGCGGCGCGCCAGGAACAGGAAATGCGAGCCGACCTCGCGCGCGAAACCGCCCTGCGCGCGCGCATCCAGCCAGTTCACCGCATCGAGCTGCCAGGGACGCGGCCAGTTCGCAAAGCCGATCTCGATCTCGATCCGCTCCGGCGTACCGGTGACGCTCTCTTTCATCCAGGCGCGCAGCTGATCGACCGCGAAGGAAGACGCGAAGGGGAAATTCACGCCGGCGCGCGCGTTGTTTTTCTCGGCCTCCGCCACGAAGGCTTCGGCTTCCGCGACATCGACGGCCAGCGGCTTCTCGCAGAACACGGCCTTGTTCGCAGCAAAGGCCGAGCGCGCATAGCCCAGATGCGAGGCCGGCGGCGAGGCGATGTAGAGACAGTCGCAGGCATCGATGGTGGCCTGTGCCGATGCAAGGCGGGTGACTTGAGGCAAGTCGCTGCTTAAGCGCTGCATCGCGGCCTCGGACGGGTCCCAGACCCCGGCCACGGTGAGCACGGCCGGATCGTGGTTGAGGGCGGCGCGCAGCAGGCGCTCGCCCATGATGCCGTAACCGATGATGCCCAGACGCACTGCCATGATGTTTTTGCTTTCAGGATGAAAAGGGAGGGAGGGCGCGCATTATATGCAGGCCGCCGGCTTTGACCACTATCCCTAGTCTTGCACGCCGGATTGTCTTTACAGGACAGACACTTCCCGGCCGGGTTGCGTTCAACGCATATCGGCTTGTGGATATTTGCATTGGGAATTATCGGAAATTAACGCCACAACTGCTCCGCGCCCGGATACACATCGAGCGCGGGTGCTGCCGCGGGAAGGCAGCCATATTCGCAGTGACCGTGCAGCGGCCGCATGATACCGGCGCCGCAAGCAATAGCGGTCTCAGTCCATTCAGAAACTGACACAGGCGATCCGCCGTCACGGGGATCGCAACAGGAGACCTGTATGCGCGCCCTATCCCGGCTGAAGATCGGCCCCCGTATTTATATCGTCATCGCCATCATGGCGGTCCTGACCATCGGCATCGGCTGGATGGGCATCTTCTCGATGGACCGCTACGAGACCCAGAGCAACCAGATGAGCAGCCTGAGCGACCGCTCGCTGATCGCCCAGCGCATGCGCGGCAATCTGCTGCAGAGCATCGTCGACACCCGCGACATCTACGAGACCAAGACGCCCGAGCAGATCAAGGCCGCCGCCGACAAGCTGCACAAGACCGTCGCCGACACGCTGAAGCTGGTCGATTTCTGGGACAGCATCCTGCCGCCGGAAAACAAGGCCGCCTTCACCGACAATATCCGCAAGCCGGTCACCCGCTACCTGCAGACCCGCACCGACGTCGCCAAGGCCGCGGTCTCGACCGAGGATGCCGCCAGCGGCATCGAGGCCGCCCGCAAGGTCGGCTTCAACCCCGAGATCACCAAGCTGCGTGACGAGACCATCACCTATATGGGCACGGTGGCCGATCGCAACGCCAAGGCGGTCGACGACCTGAACACCCAGCTCACCGAGTTCTACAACGTGCAACGCCCGACCATGATCACCACCACGGCGATCGGCCTGGTCGCCGCCGTGCTGCTGGCTGCCCTGCTGGTCATCGCCACCATCACCCGGCCGATCACCGGCATCACCGGCATCATGCGCAAGCTGGCTGATGGCGACCTGAAGGTGGCCGTCACCGGTGCCGACCGCTACGACGAGATCGGCGCCATGGCCAAGACCGTGCAGGTCTTCAAGGACAACATGGTCGCCCGCGCCGAGGCCGAGGCCCAGATCGAGGCCGACCGCCAGAAGCAGACCGCCGAGCGTGAAGCCCGCGAGGCCCGCGAGCGCGCCGCCATCGCCGAGATTTCCGATCTCTGCGACACCATTGCCGCCGGCAACCTGGAAAAGCGCCTGAACGAGGCCGACAAGGACGGCTTCCTGCTGACCATGAGCCAGAAGCTGAACGGTCTGGCCGGCATGCTGCAGGCGATGACCGGCGAACTGGCCACCATCACCGCGGCACTGGCCGATGGCGACGTGACCAAGAATGTCGAAGGCCAGTATGCCGGTGTGTTCGGCACCCTGAAGGACAGCGTCAACCGCATGGCCGGCACGCTGAAGGACTTCGCCGGCCGCCTGCGCAACGCCTCCTCGGCGGTGCGCGACGCCTCGGGCGAGATTTCTGCGGGCAGCCAGGACCTGGCGCAGCGCACGGAATCGCAGGCCGCTTCGATTGAAGAGACTGCGGCCTCCATGCACGAGATCACCGCGACCGTGAAGCAGAATGCCGACAACGCCCAGGCCGCCAACCAGTTGGCCGGCTCGGCGCGCGGCACTGCCGAGAAGGGTGGCCAGATCGTGCGCGACGCGGTCACCGCGATGGCCGGTATCGAGGCCAGCGCGCAGAAGATCAGCGACATCGTCGGCCTGATCGACGAGATCGCCTTCCAGACCAACCTCCTCGCCCTCAACGCCAGCGTCGAGGCCGCCCGCGCCGGTGAAGCCGGCAAGGGCTTCGCCGTCGTCGCTCAGGAAGTGCGCAGCCTGGCGCAGCGCTCGGCCTCGGCGTCGAAGGACATCAAGGGCCTGATCTCGGAGTCCAATGCCCAGGTGAAGTCGGGTGCGCAGCTGGTCGGCCAGGCCGGCAGCTCGCTGGACGAGATCGTCGGCGCCGTGAAGAAGGTGGCCGACATCGTCGCCGAGATCGCGGCCGCCAGCCGCGAGCAGGCGACCGGTCTCGACCAGATCAACACTGCCGTGGCCAGCATGGACGAAACCACCCAGCGCAACGGCGCGCTGGTGGAAGAGACCTCGGCTGCCGCCCAGGCGCTCTCGGGTCAGGCGCAGGAACTGGCGCAGCTGGTCGGCTTCTTCCGCACCGGCAACGACAATGCCGCGCCGAGCGTAAGCCTCACCGCCGCGCGTCCGGCCCCGGTCAAGACCCCGGCCAAGGCTGCCGCACCGAAGCCGGTGGTGGTCGCCAAGTCCGCCGCGCCGAAGGCCGCTGCGCCCCAAGCTGCTAACCGGGCGAAGCCGCTGCCGGTCTCGGGCAATACCGCACTCAAGGCCGATGACGACACCTGGGAGGAGTTCTGAGCATGACTGAACGTCGCGAATATCTCACCTTCGCCATCTCGGGCCAGGATTACGGCATCGATATCCTGAGCGTGCGCGAGATCCGTGGCTGGACGCGGGAGACCCCGCTGCCCAACGCGCCTGCCAGCGTGCGCGGCATCATCAACCTGCGTGGCCAGGTGATCCCGATCTTCGACCTGCGCATCCGCCTGAACGCGGAAGCCACCGAGCCGACCGCCATTCATGTGGTGATCGTGGTGGAAGCCAAGGCCGGCTATTACGGCCTGCTGGTCGATGCGGTCTCCGACATCGTCTCGCTGGAGGATGGCGAACTGCAGCCGGTGCCGGCGACCGCGATGGATACCGGTTCGGGCTTCCTCACTGCGCTGGCCGCGCGCGAGGAGCGCATGGTGTCGCTGATCGATCTCGACCGCCTGGTCGAGGGCAAGACGGTGGATGCTGCCGCCCTCGAAGCGCCGGCCGACCTGCCGCTGCTGGAAAATGCCGCGTAAGATTTAAGCGTGAGAGTACAAGTAAGAGTAAGAGTTTAAGCGTTCCCCAGACACCGAGTATGGAAAAGGCGGGTACCGCAAAAACGCGGACCCGCCTTTTTCATTGCCCGCCGTCCATCAGGAGCGCGGTTCCCAGCCGGTGAGCGCGCGCTCCCAGCCCGGAAATGCCTGTAACAGAACAGACTGGAGGTCGCGGTCGGCGCCGCTCCAGATCGCCAGCGCCGTAGCGATCAGCGCCAGGCCGAGCGCGACGCGGATCGCGGTGCTGTGGCGCTGGAACCAGCCGAGCCGCCGGCTGGCCGCGCGGCCGCCGAACAGCACGCCCGCCATCGGGATGGCGGCACCCAGCGCAAAGGCCAGGGTGACGAACACGGCCTGCAGCGTGACCTGCTCGTTCAACGCCAGCGTGATGACGGCGGCCATGATCGGGCCGACGCAGGGCGTCCAGGCCAGGCCGAGCGCGGCGCCAAGCGCAAGGCCGCCGAAAAAGCCGTCGCGGGTGTCTGTGCCCTGCTGCGGTAGCAACCGCGCCGCCCACAACTCGAAGCGATGGCCCAGCGCCGGCACCGCCAGCAGCAGGCCGAAGATCAGCAGCAGCACGGCGCTGGCGCTGCGATGGACATCGGGCGGCAGCGTCCATATCCGCACGGCGGTTGCCAGGACAAGCGTGGTCAGGCTGAAGGCGCCGATGAAGCCGAGCAGCACGCCCCAGGGCCGGCGCGCGCCATCCTGCAGGCCGGATGACAGCAGGATCGGCAGCAGCGGCAGGACGCAGGGCGACAGCGTCGTGATGCCGCCTGCCGCGAAAGCGAGAAGCGGGGTCCAGCTCATGGTGCCACCATTAGTTTCTTGGCATCAGCCCTGCGTATGCGTGTTGAGTGATGCGATGCTGCCGCCGTTCCAGATTTTTATGCGGCGCCCCTCGGCGCTCACTTGAACATACGTGTCCTGGTAGGTGACGCCGTATTTCGCCTTCAAGGCGGTCTGCTTGTCGTAATCGGCAACCACAAGGGCGATGCCGGGCCGCACCTCGTTCCAGCGGTCGCTGAACTCGCGCGCGGCCTCCTGGCAGTTCGGACACCAGGTGGCGAAGAAGAACAGAACGGTGGGCCCTTCGGCCGCCAGCTTGCGCAGCTGCTCCTCGCTTTCATAGCGCAGCAGCAGCGCCGGACGCGTTTCCGCGCGCGCCACACGCCGCAGCACTGGCAGCACGGCGATGGCGGAGACAGCAGACAGGAGCAGGCGACGCGACACCGGCATGACGGCCTCAATCAATGATGATACGGCCTGTGATTATGCAGATGCGCTGGCGATGCGATACGCGATGCGGAATCAAAAGAAGTATCGCATTCCGAAAATTATCCTCAGTTCTGGTCGCGCTGCGTTTGTCCTACATCGGAAGTCCCCCCGATTTAAAAGGACCCGGAGAAAAAACATGACACCC
>Ga0209675_1002112_pt1 | contig 10533 bp, 6 predicted proteins | sample AraplaCol_mLB_r2_2_FD_184280 | JGI IMG/M metagenome (GOLD analysis project Ga0209675, IMG submission 184280) | Arabidopsis root microbial communities from North Carolina, USA - plate scrape MF_Col_mLB_r2 (SPAdes) (version 3) | ecosystem: Host-associated > Plants > Roots > Endosphere | place: USA... | reverse complement strand
AGCATCAGGAAGGCGTCTTCCGTGACCGGCTGGTTCAGCGGTGCGCCCAGCTCGCGCCAGTCGGGCAGCAGCTCGTTCAGCGCGATCGGGTCCATGATGGCGCCCGACAGGATGTGCGCGCCGGGCTCCGAGCCCTTTTCCAGCACCACCACCGAGATTTCCTTGCCATGGTGCGCAGCCAGTTGCTTCAGGCGGATGGCCGTGGACAGGCCGCCAGGGCCGCCGCCGACGATCACCACGTCGTATTCCATGGCTTCGCGCGGACCGACTGGATTGGGCATTTCTAGTTGAGGCATATCGAGATCACAGGGCCATCGGAGCAGCCCCGAAAGAGAGTCCTTGCGAAATCAACGCATACAGCTCGCTGCAGCTGCGCACGGTCCGCCAATCAAGCATGCGGTGTATACGCGTGCATGCAACGGTCGACGGATGTTAGACTGCGTAATCAACGCGGTCAATCAGCGCCGCGTCGAGATCGGGAAAGGCAGACGGATGGATGTTGAACTGAACGAGGCGCAGCGGATGCTTCGCGCCAGCGCGACGGACTGGCTCGCAGCGAATCGGATGCCACCGCTCCGTGCGGCGAAGATCGCCGACTGCGGTGAGGTTCTTTGGAAATCGTTCGCGGACATGGGATGGCTGGGCCTGCCCTTCGCTGAAGAAGACGGCGGGTTCGCAGGTGGCGCCGTCGAAGTGGGGGTCCTGGCGCATGCCCTGGGCGAGCAGCTGGTGGTGCTGCCATACATCACTTCCATCGTGATGGCCGGTTCCCTCGTCGCAAGGCTCGGAAGCGCCTCCCAGCGACGACGATTGCTGCCGGGCTTGCTCGAGGGCGATGTCCGACTGTCCTTCGCTCACTCGGAGCCTCAGGCTGGTTGGCCTTGGGACCCTCGCCATTTCCGGGCGGTCCGCGTAGCCGAGGGCTGGATGCTGATCGGGGACAAGTCGATGGTGGAAGCCGGCCACGAGCCGACGCACTGGGTAGTCACTGCCAGTTGCGACGATGGATGCCAACGTGTCTTTCTGGTGCCAGTGGGCAGCACAAGCGAACAGGTCCAGCGGGTCGAGTACGAGACGTTGTCCGCCGGCAGTGCGTGCGATCTGCGGTTTGCGAGCCTGGTCGTGCCCGTGGATGCCGTGCTCGGGGAGGGCCGCGACAGCCACGCGCAGATCCTGAGCGATGTGCTTTCCGACGGAATGATTGCCCTGTGCTGGTGCGCCTGCGGCGCGATGGACATGCTGGTCGCCCAGACCGCCGACTACGTCGGACAGCGCAAGCAGTTCGGCCGCCCGCTGGGCGACTTCCAGGCGGTGCAGCACAAGTTGGCGGAGATGGGCATCCAGAGCATGGAGGCCCGCGCCGCCTGCGAACTGGCGGCGATGCGCGCGGATCGAGGAGACGCTCGCTTTCCTCTTGCAGCCAGCACGAAGATCAAAGTCGCACTGGCGGCGGATCTCGTCGGCAAGCACGCAATCCAACTGCACGGTGCCATGGGCGTCTGCAATGAGTTACCTGTGGCTCCCGCCTTCAGGTGGCTGCAGGCCTTCGGGTTGCAGATGGGGCGGGCGAGCGAACACGCCGCAGCCGTCGGGAGATTCCAGGTGCAAACGCAGCGATTCGCGCAGAGCGCAGTGTGGGAGTGCTTTCAGTGAACCTCGACATCTCCCCGGAAGACAGGATGTTTCGGACAGAGGTCCGGCAGTTCATCGAAGGCCATTTGACGCCACAGATGCGTGAGGGTTCCCTGGCCACGTCTGGCTCCTACCCGGATCCGCGGGTAGGCATACCGTGGCAGCAGGCACTGAACCGGCGCGGTTGGCTGGCGCCGCTCTGGCCTCGTGAGTACGGAGGCACCGGATGGTCTGGATTGCAGCGGTTTATCTTCGAGAACGAGTGCGCGCTCGCAGGAGCGCCCCTTCTGCACCCCATGGGCATCCGCTTCGTGGGCCCGGTGATCATCAAGTACGGGACGCCTGACCAAAAGGCGCGATTCCTTCCTCGGATCCTTTCGAGCGAGGACTATTGGTGCCAGGGCTTTTCGGAGTCTGGCGCTGGCTCGGATCTGGCCAATCTGTCCTTGTCAGCCCGGCGGGAGGGCGACGCCTATGTGCTTCAGGGCTCGAAGATGTGGACGACCAACGCGCATCACGCCAACTGGATGTTCGCTCTGGTACGCACATCGCGCGAAGCCAAGCCCCAGGAAGGGATCAGCTTTCTCCTGATCGACATGCGTTCGGAAGGCGTGAGCGTGCGGCCGATCTCCACCATCGGAGGGGATCACGACGTCAACGAGGTGTTCTTCGATGGAACCCGGGTGCCGGTGACCCAGCGGATCGGCGAGGAAGGCCAGGGATGGGCGTGCGCAAAGTATCTGCTTGAGTTCGAGCGCGGCGCGGGGGTCTTCGCACCGCGGCTTCGATCGCAACTCAAGCGAGTCTGTCTTGCCATACCGGAAGCACACGATCTCGCGCCGGGTGTACTGGCGCGCCTTGGGGAGATCACCTCGGCGCTGGACGCATTCGAATGGCTGGAGTTGCGGACACTTGCGGCGCTTGCGCCGGGGGGCAGCCCGGGACCGGTGTCCTCGCTTCTCAAGCTGCGATCGAGCCGCCTCAAACAGGACATTGCCCAGCTTGGCCTGGACTTGCTGGGAGAGGCGGCCTTGCGCTGGCGAAGCGACTCTCTGTTCGCCAGCGAGCCGAATCGCCTGGCAGGGATCCTGGTGCCCGACTACTGCAACAGCCGGGCGTACACCATCTTCGGCGGCGCGGCCGAAGTTCAGCTCAACCTGATCGCCCGGATGATGCTATCCCATTCGAGAAGTTGAGAACTTGTGCCACGTTCGAGTTTGCGGACAACTCGCCGTGGCGGCATCTATTGATCAGATGACCTGCGCTTCCTGCAGCTTCAGAATTTCCTCGCCCGTCAGGCCAAGTTCGGTTGAAAGTATTTCTTGGGTGTGCTGCCCAAGGACGGGAGGCGCCATCGACGCGCGTGGCGCCAGGCCCACGTAGCGGATCGGACTGCCGCAGAGCTCGACGGGTCCCGCCTGGATGTGCTCTACCTTCACCGTCATCTGTCGGTGTTGCACGTGGGGATCGGCGAAGACCTCCGGATAGCTGTTGATCGGTCCGCACGGGATCCCCGCCAATTCAAGTGCCTCGAGCAAGGCCGCGGACGGCCATGTGGAGGTGAGCCGGCCGAAGGTTTGCGCGAGCTCGGGGCGATGCGCCAGACGTCGTGCGTTGGAACTGAACCGCTCGTCTTCAGCCAGCATGGGTTGACCCAGCACCTCGCAGAAGCGGCGAAATTGGGCCTCGCTCCCGCAGATCACCACGATCGGCCGGTCTGCGCACGGAAATGCCTGTGAAGGCACACCACCGTTGCCCTCCGTGCCGCGGCGTTGGGGCACGACGCCAGTGGCCAGGTAGGTGGCCATATAGTGGGACTGTGCTGCGATCGTGCTGTCGAGCAAGGAGATGTCGATGTGCTGGCCGCGGCCTTGGCGCGCATCGCGACCATACAGGGCGGCCACGATGGCCGTGGTCGCTGCCTGACTGGCCATGTAGTCGGCCAGGCTGGGGCCAGTCTTCATCGGCACGCCCCCCGGCACGCCGTCGGGCAGCCCCGTCACGCTCATCAGTCCGCTCATCGCCTGGAACACAGAATCGTATCCCGGTTGCGCGCTGTAAGGACCAGTCTGGCCGAAGCCGGTGATCGAGCAGTAGACGATGCGCGGATTCACCTCGCCAATACCGGCGTAATCGAGCCCGTATCGGGCGAGGTCGCCGACCTTGTAGTTCTCGATCAGGACATCGCTGATGGCAGCCAGCTGTCTGACGAGGCGCTGACCTTCGGGCTTGGAGATGTCGACAGTGATGGAGCGCTTGTTCCGGTTGGCGCACAAGTACATCGGCGACTCGCGGGTGTCTTTGCCATCTCGATCCTTGAGGAAAGGTGGACCCCAGCGACGCGCCTCGTCGCCCGTCACCGGGCGCTCGACCTTGATGACATCAGCGCCCAGATCCCCGAGGGTCTGGGCGGCCATTGGCGCGGCGAGGATTCGACTGAGGTCGAGGACTTTGACTCCTGCCAGCGGAAGTGTGGTCGTGGTCGTGGAGTGGGTCACGGCTGGGCGGATGGAAGTCATGTGGCTTGAGACAAAGGCAGAAACTCAGATCCCAGGTTGGGTGGCGGGGTGCTTGGCTGCTCGACGTGCCGTCACGAGTGGATAACCTGCTTCGGCGCGTGAGAGCACTACTTCGGGTCGGACGAAATAGCCGCATCCTTGATGACCTGCCCCCACTTGTCGAAATCGCGCTGAAGCCAGACCTTGTAGTCGGCCGGCTCCAGCCACGCCTTGGCGTTGCCCGCGCGGCGCGACTGCGCGTCGAAGCCCTCGCTCGCGGCGGCCCGCTTCAACGCTGCGTGCAGGCGCTCCACCACCGGGGCCGGCGTTCCCGGCGCCACGATGAGACTCATGGTCGAATCGATCTGGAAGGCCTTTTCGCCTTGCTCCAGGGCCGTTGGAAGATCAGGAAGACTCGGGGGACGGACAGTCGAGACCGTCACCACCGGCTGAACGACGCCGGAGGTGATGAAGGGCATGGCCGTGGAGGCATCGACGATCTTGATCCCGAAGCGGCCACCGATCAGATCCTGCATCGCCGGGGCGCTTCCCCGATAGGGAATGTGGGTGAATTTCAGGCCCTTCTGGCTCGCGAACAGTTCCATCCCCAAGTGTCCCGGGCTGCCATGGCCTGAACTCGAGTAGGCCAGCCCCGGGTCGCGCTTGGCCAGTTCGATCAGTTCCTTCAGGTTTGCGACGTCCACTACCTTGGGATTCACGACAAGGATCAATCGTGTGGCCACGAACTGCCCGAGCGGAATGAATCGTCGGTCCATGTCCAGTGCCTTCCCCGAGAAGTGGAGGGCCGTCGTGCTCGAGTTGCTGAGCAAGCCGATCGTGTAGCCGTCCGGCGCACTCTGTGTGACCGCGTCGAGGGCAATCAGACCTGCGGCGCCGGCGCGGTTTTCGACCACGACCGGCTGCTTCAGTTCGGGCTCAAGTTCTTTGGCGATGGCGCGACCGATTGCATCGGCTGGGCCGCCTGGCGCGTAGCCCACCAGCAGTTTCAACGGTTTGGTGGGAAATTCGTTCGCTGCTTCGACCGTGGAGTGAATCGCTCCTGAAAGGACAAGGAGGGCAGCGAGTAGGGCTCGGCGCATGTGCTTCCTTACAAAAAAGAAAATTTGAGATTGATGAAAGGGAAAACTCGTGGCGGTTCGCTGGCGGCAACGGGGGCGACCTGCTCTTCGTCTCCACGCTTCACCAGGGATCGACGGCAGGTCGCTTCTTGCCTTCACGGGGCACCACCGGTGGCAGCGCCTTCAAGCCGCGCACCAGCCAGTGCCGCGTGTCCGCCGGATCGATCACGTCGTCGAAGGAGAGGAAGGGCGCGATATTCACCGCCTTGCCATGCTCGTAGAGCTTGTCCACCAGTTCCTGGTGGCGCTGCTCGCGTGCGGCCGCATCCTCGATGGCTGCCAACTCGGCGCGGTAGCCCAGGCGCACTGCGCCCTCCAGGCCCATGGCGCCAAATTCGCCCGTGGGCCATGACACGGCGAAGACGGCCGCGCGCTGGAACGAGCCCCCACCGATGGCCATGGCGCCCAGACCGTAGCCCTTGCGCAGCACCACCACGAACATCGGCACCTTCAGGCTGGCGGCGGTGACGAACATGCGGGCCGCATGGCGCACGAGCGCGCGCTTCTCGGCGGCCGGGCCGACCATGAAGCCGGGGGTGTCGCACAGCGAGAGGATCGGGATGTCGAACGCGTCGCACAGTTGCATGAAATGCGCCGCCTTGTCCGCGTCGTCCGCGTCGATGGCGCCGGCCTGGTGGCGGGGATTGCTGGCCAGCACGCCCAGGGGACGTCCCTCGACGCGGATGAACGCGGTGATGACGCCCAGACCGAACTCGCGCCGCAGCTCCAGGACCGAGTCGACGTCCGCCAGCGCATCGATCACGGTGCGCACGTCGTAGCTGCGCAAGCGGTTCTCGGGAATCGCATGGCGCAGCTGCAACTGGTCATTGGCTTCCCATTGTTCGACCGGCCCTTGGAAGTACGAGAGGTACTTCTTGGCCGCGGCCACGGCGGCCGCTTCGTCGGGCACGACCAGGTCGACCACGCCGTTGGGCGCCTGAAAGCTCATGGGCCCCACGTCGTCAGGCGCGACCTTGCCCAGGCCGCCGCACTCAATCATGACCGGTCCGCCCATGCCGATGCTGGCATCGCGGGTGGCAATGATGACGTCGCACACGCCCAGCAGTGCAGCATTGCCCGCAAAGCATCGTCCGCTCACCACGCCGACGGTTGGTACCAGGCCGCTCAGCCGTGCGAAACGCCAGAAGCTGGGGTTGGAGGGGTTGGCCCCGCCGATGTTGTCCGTGTCCCCAGGCCGGCCGCCGCCGCCCTCGGCGAATAGCACCACCGGCAGTCGCAGGCGCTCGGCCAGTTCGAGCAGCCGGTCCTTCTTGCGATGGGCATAGTGGCCCTGCGTGCCGGCGAACACGGTGTAGTCGTAGGCGATCGCCATGCAGCGGCTCGCAATCTCGCCATGCAAGGCGCCGTTGACCGCACCGACGCCCCCGACGATGCCGTCGGCGGGGCTCACCTCTCGCAGTTCCTGCAGGCTGCGGCGAGAGCGTTGCCCTGCCACCGCGAGCGGCCCGTACTCCACGAAAGTGCCTGGGTCCAGCAGGTCCGCGATGTTCTCCCGCGCCGTGCGCTTGCCGGCGGCGTGGCGCGCGTGCACCGCCTTCTCGCGGCGCGCGTCCTGCTGCCACGCATGACGCTCGATCGACTCGGCGAGGTCGGGCCGGATGTGCTTCGGGTCCTGCTGCGAGCCGTCATCGGACTGGCCGGCCGCGACCTCCCTCGGCTCCAGGAAGAGGAGGGCGCTGTCTTCTTCGAGCACCTCGCCAACGGAAGCAACGATGCTGTGCACGCGTCCGCCCGCCTTGGCGTGGACGGTGTGCTCCATCTTCATTGCTTCGACGATGGCGACGATCGTGCCTTCGGCGACGGTGTCGCCAGGCGCGACCTCGATGCGCAGCACCCGCCCGAGCATCGGCGACGAGACGGGCACCGTGCCAGCCGGCGCCTCGATGGTGGACGCGTGCGATCCGGCAGGGGCGGTGCCGGCGCTTTCCGCACCTTGCGCCTCCTGCGCCGCAGCAATGTCGGCGGCCTCGGCGGCCAAGCGGGGAAGCGCACCGTCGAGGTAGGCGGTGTCGAAATCGCCGCTGCGCACCCGCGCGTCAGCCAGCAGTGCGAGCAGAAGTGGCGCATTGCTCGCCACGCCGGCAATGCGGAACTCGCGCAGTGCGCGGGCGGCGCTGTCGAGCAGCGAACCATGGTCAACGCTCCGCGCATGCACGATGAGCTTGGCGATCAGCGAATCGTAAGCCCGGCTCGGGTGAAGGCCGGTGTAGCCGCAGGTGTCGACGCGCACGCCAGGTCCCGACGGGAGGTCAAAGAGATCGAGCCGGCCACCCGACGGACGGATGGTGCCGTCGGCCCCCACGTTCTCCAGGTTGACTCGCAACTGTATGGCCATGCCCAGCGGCGGCGGCAGCGAGATCGCATCCAGTCCGAGCTCGATCAGCGTCGCGCCGCGGCAGACTGCGATCTGGGCCCGGACGAGGTCGATGCCGAACACCTCCTCGGTGACCGTGTGCTCGACCTGCAGGCGCGGGTTGGCTTCAATGAAGTGAAAGTCGTCCCCCTTCGCATTGACAAGGAACTCGAAAGTGCCGAGTCCCCGGTATTCGAGTGTCCGGGCGATGCGCAGCGCAGCGTCCACCAGCCGCTGGCGCGCGCGCTTCGAGATGAAGGGGGAGGGCGCGAACTCGATCAGCTTCTGGTGGCGCCGCTGGATCGAGCATTCGCGCTCCCCAAGGGCCACGACCTGGCCAGTGCCGTCGCCCAGGATCTGAATTTCGACATGGCGCACGTGGTCGAGCTTTTGCTCGACGTAGACCTCGTCGATGCCAAAAGCGCCCTTTGCCTCGGAACGGCAGCGCGAGTAGGCGTCGGCCAGTTCCTCCGCGCGCGATACGGCGCGCATGCCGCGACCGCCTCCTCCCGCGATGGCCTTGATCATCATGGCGCTGCCGGTCGGCAGCGACTCGAAGAACGCGCGGGCCTCCTCCAGCGACGTTGCGCCGCGGGTTCCGGCGATCACCGGCACCTCCAGCTCGCGTGCAAGCTGCCGGGCCCGCGCCTTGTCGCCCAGCAGCGCCAGCGAAGCGGCGGACGGACCGATGAAACGCACCCCCGCCTCCTCCGCTGCCGCGGCGAAGTCAGCGTTCTCGCTGAGGAAGCCGTAACCCGGATGGACGCACTCGCATCCCTCCTCTGCCGCGATGCGCAGTAACTGGTCGATGTCGAGGTAGGCAGCGGGACCGCTTCCGACCAGTGCGCGGGCTCGCGTCGCACGGCGCACGTGCAGCGCGTCGGCATCGTCCTCGGCGAACACTGCGACTGTCTCCATGCCGAGTTCATGGGCGGCCCGCGCGATGCGGATGGCAACTTCGCCACGATTGGCGATGAGCAGGGTCTTGGCGGTCATGGAAAGCATTTTGTCTCTCGTGTATACCGTGGCATGCGAACGTCGACAGATGCTAGACTATGTGTTCATGCCGGTCAACCGAGGCCGGGGGTACAGGATCTGGCGATGTCCACGCCTCGCCGGACGAGAGGAGCACCATGAGTCTTCCCAAAGGTTGGGCCGCGCGCCTTCGCCTGCCGCTGATTTGCGCACCGATGTTTCACGTCAGCACGCCCGCGCTCGTGATGGCGGCCCGGCGTTCGGGCATCCTGGGCGCGCTGCCGCGTGCCAACGCGCCGGACTACGATGTCTTCGACCGCTGGCTCGCGTCTATCGAGGAGGACGCCGGTGGCGAGGCGGCCGCGCTGCCGCCCGTTGCGATCAACCTGTCGACCCGGCTTGAACCGCCGGAGATGGAGCGCAACCTGGCCCTCTGCCGACGGCGTGGGGTGGAACTCATCATCAGCGCCACGGGGAATCCGACGGCCCTTATCGAGCGCGCGCGCGGCCACGGGCTGACCGTGTTCTCCGATGCGGTCAACCTGCGCTTCGCCGACAAGGCGATCGCGGCAGGCGCCCACGGGGTGATCGCGATCGGCAGCGGCGGCGGCGGCCACGCCGGAGCGATCAATCACCTGACGCTGGTTTCCGCCATCCGCCGCAACTTCGACGGCGCGGTCGTGATGGCCGGCGCCGTCGGAAACGGCTTCGCCGTGCGCGCAGCAGAGGTGCTCGGGGCCGACATGGCCTACATGGGCACGCGCTTCATCGCATCGGAAGAGGCCGGCGCGCCCCAGGTCTACAAGGAGTTGCTGGTCGAATCTGGCGTCGACGATGTGCTGTACACGCCGGCCATCAACGGCGTGCCGGCCAGCTGGCTCAAGTCGTCGCTTCGCCTTCAGGGGCTGGATCCCGCGGAACTGCCGTTGCGACCGCCTGGGGTGCGTGGCACGTCGCACCTGCCGCCGCGGGTCGTGCCCTGGTCCAACCTGTGGAGCGCCGGCCAGGGCGTGGAACTGATCGAGTCGATCGAGCCGCTGGCGCGCATCGTCGACACCATCGAGCAGGAATATGCCCGTGCGTGCGACGTGCCGCCATTCGGCAGGGCCGGCGCCTAGGCGCCGGCCTTCGGTACGTCAGGCGCCGCGCGCTCCGTCCGACCATTTCTGGTACATGTCGAAGAGCGCGACGATGTCGCGGCCGCGGTGCCCCTGCGCCAGGGCGAGCGCATAGAGTTCGCGCGCAGTCGAGGCCACCGGCGTGGGCTGCCCCACCGACCGGCCCAGGTCGATGCCCAGGGCGAGGTCTTTCTCGCCGAGCTCCATCTTGAAGCGCGGCGAGAAGTCGCCGGCCACCACCCAGGGGAAGCGTTTGAGGAACTGGGCCGAGCGCCCACCGCTCACCGAGAGGATGTCGAAGAGCATGTCGGGTTTCACGCCCGCGTGCACGCCGAGGGAGAAGGCTTCCGACGCCGCCAGGATGTTGGCCATGGTCATCATGTTGTTAACGATCTTGACCACTTTGCCGGCGCCGACGTCGCCGGCATGCTGGATGGTGCCGCTGAGATGGCTCAGCACCGGGCGGGCCGCCTCCAGGTGCTCGCTGGCGCCCCCGACGAGCAGGACCAGCTTGCCTTCTAACGCCTCCCCGGGACTGCCGCTGACCGGGCAGTCCAACATGCTGGCGCCCCGCGCCTGTACGGCCAGGGCAACCTCTTTCATGGTGCCGGGATCGATGGAACTGAGTTCCACGCAGGCGACGCCGCGCCCGATCCGATGGACGAGGCCTTCACTGCCCAGCCAGACGTCGTGCACGGCCGCCGAGTTGGGCAGGCTGGTCATCACCATGTCGCAACCGTCGATGGCAGCCCGCACGCTGTCGGCCACGCGCAGGCCCTTGGACGTAGCGGCTTGTC
>Ga0209675_1002108_pt1 | contig 10547 bp, 10 predicted proteins | sample AraplaCol_mLB_r2_2_FD_184280 | JGI IMG/M metagenome (GOLD analysis project Ga0209675, IMG submission 184280) | Arabidopsis root microbial communities from North Carolina, USA - plate scrape MF_Col_mLB_r2 (SPAdes) (version 3) | ecosystem: Host-associated > Plants > Roots > Endosphere | place... | reverse complement strand
AGACTCTTTGATTGCGCTTATTCCACTCCTATTGCTATATTCGCAACTTGCTTATCAGACGATTTATTTTTTGATATGGATAACCATCTATATGATCTTCATTGTGATTCCATTCCGCAGGGCCTTCCAAGCGACATTGGCGCTCAAACGTGAGCAGGATTGGTTCGTTGGGACGAAGCGGGTGATCCATAGCGATCTTCGGGTTGCTCAACTGAAAAATAAGCGCTCGGCACCACTCGGACTGTTCATCATCCCATTTGCGTTTTCGCTTGGATGGATCGGGTGGGCTGTGAATGATTCGACGCGTGATTTAGGCCTCCCGATAACCAGTCTTGGCATCACAGTAATCTTCTTGCTGGTCACCCTTCATATGCGCAGGGTGAAGGGGAATGTGTATAGTGCGAACAGTGACGTGAATCTCAGCATAAATCAAGCCAAACGCCGCATATGGTCATACGGTTGGTTGTTCATAGCGATCTTGGAGAACATCCATTTCCTGCTACTTGATCAGCTGCTGCGAAATGAGAATGTGCAATGGACAGGGGTGTGGCTTGTTGTTACGGTGCTGTTCACGGCTATTCCGCTTGGCATTATTCTGGCGATGAACCAACGTGTGAAAAGGTTAGAGCAAGACGTGCTTGCGAATGACGGGAAAATCATTTACTCCGACGATGACGAGTATTGGGGCAATGGATTTACGTATCATAACCCGAATGACAGCAGTATTTTCGTGACCAAAAGGGTAGGGATTGGTTTCACGGTCAATTCTGCGACGTGGGTTGGGAAATTGTTCGTCTGGGGATCAGCTGCCGTGTTCGCAGTTGTTATTGTTGGCGTATCGTTCTTGTTGATCCGTTCGGAATTGACATCCCCGGTCTTAACGGTTATCGAGGAGCAGAATGTGCATATTGATTATCCAATGTACTCATATGATTTTAAGGTTGATGATATCGAGGAATTGAAGCTTATGGACAGCATTCCGAAGGGGACGAAGACGAATGGGGAAGCGACGGATCGTTATGCACGAGGGAACTTCCGGTTGAAGGACATTGGCAGATCGAAAATGTATGTCGTCAAAAATAACCCGCCGTATATTCAAATGAAGCTGAAGAATATTTATGTGTTCTACAATGAGAAGGATCCGGCACAAACGAAGAGATTGTACGAGCAGCTTCAAGCGGCAGTCCGAGAGAGACAGCAAGCAACACAATAAACCTTAGGAGGTAGGTACATATGGTTGAGATGATCGCTTGGTTAGTTGGTGGAATTTTGTTTTTCTTAAGCGTATTGCATTTTTACTGGGCATTTGGTGGGAAGAAAGGCAATCATGCGGTTATCCCCACGAATGGAGCGGAAAAGCTCTTTCAGCCTTCGCCAATCGGCACAAGTGTAGTCGGTTTGCTGCTCGCTCTGGCGGCGTGGATTGCACTCGAATGGAGCGGCGCAGTTAAGACTCAATTATTCTCTGATGTTCTCCTCCTGCTTGGGGGCTGGGTTGTAGCTGCTGTGTTCATCATCCGCGGCATCGGAGATTTCAAATGGGTGGGGTTGTTCAAGCGCAAGAAGGGTACGGTATTTGCCAAATGGGACAGTATGCTGTATTCACCATTATGTCTCTTGTTAGGAATCTGCTATATTCTGATCGGTACGATGAGATAGGTTTGGGATTTTATAATCACGTTGCCCCCCTCGATAAGAGGGGGTTTTTTGTGTCTCTTAACCCAAATCTTCGCTCGTGATGCCGTATAATGCATGAAGCTTCGTGCGGCCTTCCTCCGTCAATCGAACGGCCCTTGAGCCGCTTTCTATTCGGACGATCCACTTCAATTCGAACAAATGCTTCGCAATGACAGCGCCTAGGAATCCGCCGATATGATGGACTCTTTCGCTCCAATCGAGGCATCGTTTGGCGAAGGTGCGTCGATTCACCTTCATGGACGTAAGATCAAGTCCGATCGACCGGAAATGCTCGAACCCTTGTGGTGTAACATCGAATTCCGTCTCGGAACGATGGGCAACGTAGCCCTTCGTGAGGAGGGCGTGGGCCAGAGCGACCCCTAGCTTGCCGGCCAGATGGTCATAACAAGTACGTGCATGGCGGACCTTCTCCATTTCTTGCGACTGGCGCAAGGAACGTATTTGTACAGGTGGAGACATGGCCGAGATCATCTCCATCAACTCAGCCACTTCTTGGCTTGCTAGCCGGTAATAACGATGTCTGCCGTGTTGTTCGACAGCGATTAGATTTCCTTTCACGAGTTTGGAGAGATGGGAGCTTGCGGTTTGCGGTGTGACTCTAGCAATATAGGCGAGCTCGCCTGCAGGCAGTGCATGCCCTCCCATAAGGGCATCGAGCATTGCCGCGCGGGTAGGATCGCCGATCAGGGACGTGATCGTGGTTATTTTCGGATATGCATTCATATTTCGATGATAATTTAAATATGCAAGGTTTACAATAGCTCTCAAGATCAATGCTAGGAGGGCATAGCCAATGAATGCAAAAGAACTTATACTTCTTGATTTGAAAGAGACCCGTCGTCGATTCTTAAAAGCAGCGTATGGGATCCCGGATGTTTATCTGAATTGGCAGCCGGATGTCGATGCATTAAGCATTGGACAGATGATTCGTCATGTGCTGCTTCATGATTATTCGTGGTATATGATCTTCATGGAACGCCGTCTGCCTACTGATGAAGAAAGAGCTCCGCTCTGGGATCTTCCGTTCACCTCGGTACAAGACGAGGTTGATCGATCGATGGCCTATCACGAGCAGTTTATTGCTTATGTTGAATCCTTGGATGTAGAAGATTTTGAGAGCAAGTTGATCCAGTGGCCGCATCGTCCGATTGCCCGGTATCTTGGAGATACGTTAGAGCGCAAGTCTTATCATGATGCCGTTCATACGGGGCAGCTGCTGCAATATATGCGGATGCTTCAATTAGAGCGACCGGATATTTGGGACTGATAGAGAGAATCATAGAACTCGACCGGAGGATGCGGTCGGGTTTTATTTTTGCCCAAATGGAATTCCAAGGGTTGACAAAAAGGATAACTTTTCATATCATAATATATGAACATATGCTCATATATACAATGAATAAAAATTTGTAAGCTAATTCATATTTTGATCGGCTTGAAGGGGGAGAATAACCTATGCATAATCATTCACATTCACATGGACACAGTCATAGTCACGATCATCACCACGGCCATGGGCATAGCCATGACCACGCTAGAGAAGGGAATAAGAAAGGTTTAATCATTGCGCTCTCGATTACAGCGGGGATCATGCTGCTTGAGTTCTTCGGAGGCCTGATCACGAATAGCCTGGCACTCTTGTCCGATTCCGGGCATATGCTGAGCGATACGAGCTCACTGATCTTGAGCTTGGTCGCGATCTGGTTCGCGACACGGCCAGCTTCGCCGAATAAGACCTATGGATATTACCGCTTCGAGATTCTTGCTGCGTTGTTCAATGGGGTGACACTATTCGCGATCGCAGGTTTTATTACATGGGAAGCGATCCAGCGGTTCAATAACCCGCCTGAGGTGGCTAGCGGCTCCATGATGCTTATTGCTTCCGTCGGTCTTCTTGCCAATCTTATCAGTGCATGGGCGTTAATGCGCAAAGGCGACGTGAAGAATAACGTTAATCTTCGTAGCGCTTATCTTCATATCATTGGGGATGCACTTGGTTCCGTCGGTGCAATCCTAGCAGGGATTGTCATGTGGCTCTTCGGTTGGTATATTGCCGATCCGATCATTTCCGTCGTCGTCGCGATCTTAATCCTGCGCAGTGCGTGGGGCGTCATTAAGCATACGGTGCATATCCTGATGGAAGGCACACCGATTACCGTGGATCAACATGAAGTGAAGCAAGCCTTGGAGCGGATCGATGGCGTGATCGATGTTCATGACCTCCATATCTGGACGATTACTTCGAACTTGGATTCCTTGACTTGCCACATGCTGATTGAGGACGATCAAGACAGCCAGCGCATTCTGCAAGATGCGATACATCTGATTGAAGAGAAGTTCAGAATCCAGCACACCACGATTCAGATCGAGACTTCGAAGGTGCATCATGGTAAGATGCAAGTATAATCATATTTCGAGCAGAAGTCACATGAGATATCCGTCTGATGTGACTTTTTTGTATGAAAAATGGACCGTGATCTGACTCCTCCAACTGCGTTATACTTAAGGGTATTATGGGGTAAGAGGAGTTGATGGAAGATGAGCAAGCAATCCACACTAGCCGAAGCGTTTCGCCAGTCAGTCTACAAGATTCCAGGTCATGGGGACTTGATCGTTCAGAATTTACGCACCGTGCTGGATCAGATCGATGGGGATCTCGAGAGTGATCGGTACGGATCAGGTCGGATTATTGAAGATTTTCAAGATAAGATGGCAGCTTATCTAGGGAAGGAGAAGGCCGTGTTCATCCCGAGTGGTACGATGGCGCAGCAGATTGCCGTGCGAATTTGGTGTGATCAGCGGGGCGTTGCCAAGGTTGCCTATCATCCATTAGCTCACTTGGAGCTACATGAGCAGGATGCGATCCGGGAGCTTCATCAGATCGAACCGGTGCTGCTCGCAGACAAAGACCGATTGATTCATCTGGAAGATGTCATGAACATGCCGGAAGACATCTCCTGTCTGCTGCTTGAACTTCCTCAGCGCGAGATGGGTGGTCAGCTGCCAGCTTATGAAGAGCTTGAAGCGATTTCGAAATATTGCAGGGAACGGGGCATTAAGCTGCATATGGATGGCGCGCGGTTGTTCGAGATTACACCGTATTATGGCCGCTCTGCTGCGGAGATTAGCTCGTTATTCGACAGCGTCTACGTTTCCTTTTACAAAGGGATTGGCGGTATTGCCGGGGCGATACTCGCAGGGGATGCGGAGTTTGTTGAAACCTCGAAAATATGGAAACGAAGACATGGCGGCGATCTGATCAGCCTGTATCCGTACATTCTCAGTGCCGATCATTATTTCGAGCAGCGCGTCGGTAAAATGCAGCAGTATCATGAAGATGCCAAGGCATTAGCAGGATTCTACAACGCCTGCCATGGGATGACGACAAGACCGGTAGAGCCGGTGTCGAACATGTTCCATGTGCACATCGATATGACGAAGGCTCAGCTCGAGCCGTTATTGATTCAATGTTACGAAGAGACGGGTGTCGGACTTACGAGTTATCTCGTGGAGACAGGGGATTCGTCTTGCGCTTATGAGGTGAGTGTTGGAGACAGGTACGCGGCTTTACCGAAAGAACGGTTGGTAGAAGCCTTACAATGGCTGGATCAGAGGATGAAGGAAGCATAGACGAGATCGATCTATGAAGGACACCGGGAAGGTGTCTTTTTCATATCCAATGAAATACATTTTTCGACAATTTTCATCTTCTCAGCGTAAGCCATTCATGATATTCTTCTACTAATACCATACAAAATATGTGTTGGAGGCGTTCTATGCTTGACTACTTCAAGGATTTTATTCTGAACATCTTCATCATATTTACCCCGCTTGTTATATATCCCTATATTTATAAAGTAAAAGAACGGAACCTGCTGTACAGATTCCTGATCTACATACTTTTTGCTCTCGCCATTGTCGTGACGATGTCTTTTCCCGTGACACTGAATGATATTGTTTATGATTTTCGATCGATTCCGCTTGCCGTAGGCTCGTTATATGGCGGATTGTCGGTCTCAGGCTTACTATACCTAACGATTATGTTCTTTCGGTTCTTGAATGAAAGTCCGTATGATATGGTGTATATCTTCTCGCTGATGTGTAGTTTCGTGCTGGTGATGGTGTCGCTTCGCATCTTTGATAAGATGAAAACGCTTTACAAAATCGTGATCGCGGTCTGCTTAAGTCTCCTGATCAAATTTCTCACGTTAACCGTGTATTTCACATGTATTGGGCAGTTGGAGATTCTGTTCATCAAGCCTTGGACGATTCTGCAGACCTACATCTTACAATCGGTCATCGTCGCCCTCTACGTGTATTTGATAGAGTTCCTGAACACGTATTTCTATATGCAGGAAGAGGTTATCAAGAGCGAGAAGATGAAGATCGTCAGCGATATGGCGGCGTCTGTCGCGCATGAGATTCGCAACCCGCTGACTGCGGTGAGGGGATTCATCCATTTATTCGGCTCAGATCATCTGGATCGGGAGAAGAAGACGATGTACCAGCAGATTTGTTTTGAGGAGCTGGACCGCACGGAGCATATTATTACGGACTACCTCGCCTTAGCGCAGCCCGATCCTGGGATTACGGAGGAACTGCATATCCAGGACGAGCTCTTGTATTTATCGAATGTCCTCACGACGTATGGGAATTATAATCAGATCAAGATTCATGTCATATCCCCTCAGGAAAAACCTTTTTATATTACAGGGGATCGGTATAAATTTCGGCAGGCTCTATTGAACATTGGCAAGTATACAATTGAGACAATGCCAGAAGGCAGTATACTGACGCTGCAAGTAAGCCACTGGAATGATTATGCGAAAATTAGCATGCGCGATACAGGGGGCGGGATGACCGCAGAGCAGATTCGACGACTTGGCACGCCGTATTATTCTACGAAGGAGAAGGGAACGGGTCTGGAGATGACCGTCGCCTTCAGCTTGATTAAGAAGATGAATGGCAAGATCGATATTCGCAGTAAAATGGGGAAAGGGACCGAGTTCGTCCTGCTGTTCCCGATCACTTGAGATGCGATGGTCACCCATATGAGGTGACTTTGGTAACCTTGATTCAATTACATATCTCACTGGTTGTGATCCTTCAAATTCGAGATACTAAGATTATCAAATCTTGAATTCGTGAGGGAGTAGATTACAAATGAGTCCAATCAATTCCATGTTTATATCAATGATCATATTTTTCTTTATTTTCCGCGGTCTGCAGCGGGGGATGAGCTCGCCGATTGCCAAGTCAGGACTTCCGTTAATTCTGCCGATACTCTATATCAGCACATCGATGCTGCAGCTTCTTGATCCGAACTTGCATATCCAGAGTGAACAGCTGCTTATTGCGGCGCTCGCAGGAATGGTCTTGTCCATCCCGCTCATTTTAACGACCAACTTCGAAGTGCGTGAAGCAGGAAGCACGTTCATCAAATGCAATAAGCTCATGTTCGTTCTGCTCATTACGATATTTGCACTGCGGTTTGTTGCGATTACAACCGTGAAGGGGATTGATCCAGGCACGCTCAGCTTCCTGCTTAATTTCATGACATTCAGTTATATCGTCTGCTGGAGAGTGGTCTGCTTCATTAAATTCCATAACGTAAGATCGAAATCGATCGCTGCTTAATTGCTGGAGGGGTGCCTAGAGGTGCCCTTTTTCTACGTCTGCAGACAGGAATAAGATCCTTCTTCGGTCGGGGTTGAATTCTAGACTACAGGATATTCTTGGAAAAAACTTCATGCGATACACTTATCCCATCAAGAAAAAAGGTGCGAGGAGTGTAGCGCGGTATGCATAAAACGAAATTTTTTGAAGGTGAGAAGTGGTTGGTCTATGTGGGGTTACTTGGCTTTCTGCTCGCGGGGATATGCGGGGGATGGACCTTGTTATTCGGAGGCGAGGTGGCACCGCACGGGGATGTGTCGAAGGCTTTTTCTTTTAATGCTGCGATAGGTATATTTTTGATCTCTACGGCAGCGTTGATCCCGTTCTCTGGAATGCCGAGAGCAGGCAGGTTCATCTTCCGATGGTCTTATATTTTGCTGGCGCTCTATTCCTATGGTGCAGAGACGATTCAGAATTTCCGCGGTGTGAATCCGCGATTCGTACAGGATGGATCAGCCTTCGATCGGATCGTTGGCAGTGGCTTTTCCTTTGTAGCGATGCTGCTTGTATTGTTCTATCTGTTCCTAGCGGCCTTCTACTTCAGGTCTAAAGTGTACAGATTGCGTCCCGAGCTTGTGCTCAGCATTCGGTATGCGATGATTGCGGTCCTTATCTCATTCGCGGCCGGCATCTGGATTTCTGTGAATAACGGTCGACTTATCGGCGCTAGCGGGAATATTATCTGGCTTCATGGGTTAGGATTCCATGCGCTTCAAGCGTTACCTTTTGTTGCGTGGCTCACAGAACAAACGCGGTGGAAAGCTTCGGCGCGAAGCGGTCTGATTCATTTCATGGGAATTACCTATATGCTCGGATTGGTTGCGATGGGCTGGCAGACGTGGCTCGGACATTCCATTCTCGAATGGTCGCTGTTCCCAATACTAGCGGGGGCATGCTTCCTCGTCTCCTTGGCTGCTGGAGTGCTTGTGCTGAGTGATGCGGCGAAGGGAACCCATGTGAACAAGAAAACAACGGTCCGTACATTGAAATAATAAAAATATTGAAATTTCTCCCATTGTCCCTCACACTGCATAGTAGATGAATGTGATCAGTCGATGAATGGATGATGGGGGAGAGCTGTTCAATATGGATAGGAAATGGATGCATTATGTTGGGCTGGCGCTAGTTGCGGCCATTTGGGGCGCGAACTTTGGGGTATCGCGGCAAGCGATGGAGACGTTCGATCCGATTCTTTTCACGTTTTTGCGCTTCGGGCTTGCTGTGCCGTTCTTCTTCTTGCTATTGAAGGTGATGGAAGGAAGTATTGGCATTCCGGTGAAGGTGGCATTACAGCTCGCTGTCATTGGGCTTCTTGGGGTGACTGGGCTTGAGATCGCTGTCATGTATTCGATCAAATATACGACACTCGCGAACGCTTCGCTCTTGAATGTAGCCCCATGGCCGATCTGTGCGGCGTTGTTCGGGCCCTTGTTCATGAAAGAACGGATTTCTTCAAGGCTCGTGACGGGCGGTGTTGCCGCAATTATTGGCGTATGCTTCATTATTCTCGGGGGCAGTGCTGGATTCGATTTGTCCTCCAGTCACATGCTCGGAAATGGTCTAGCGCTGGGTGTGAGTATATTCGGCGCGCTCTATAATCTGGCATGCATGCCGATTATGAAGCGGTATTCCGCTCTACGGGTGAGTACGTGGATGATCCTGTTCGGCGCGATCGGTATGCTCCCGTTCACGTTCGGGTCTTGGGGCAAGGTGGATTGGAGCGCCTTGTCAGCGACGCATTACACCGCGATTGGTTATAATGTGCTGATCTGCACAGTCATCGCCTTCGTCGTATGGAATGCGAGTATGTTCAAGGTCGGTGCGGCACGGGCTAATTTCTTCCGCTATGTGGTACCGGCGTCAGCCGTCACGGCAGGATATCTCTTCTTCGGTGAATCGTTCACGGGCTGGCAGCTGGCTGGTGCTGTATGTATGGCTGCGGGGCTGGTCTGGATTAGTCTGGAACGCAAGGAACCCGCAGCACCTAACCTTACTTCTTGAAGTAAGGTTTTTCCACATATAGGAAGTATAAGTTTTCGGCATTCGAAAACAGCTTTCTTATTGGCCATAAAACCTACCTCTGATCGCGGTCGCTCATCTTCGAAATAAGCCTCGATAGAGGTTTTCTCATTTGTCGCTCAGCTGCTCTTTCACATAGTCTTCGGGTGTCTTGCCGATAATCGCACGGAAATCTTTGATAAAATGCGATTGATCATAATAACCTAGCTCTGTGGAGAGTTCGGACCAATCGAGATGTGGATGATGTTCGATTGTTTCGGCGGCATTTTGCAGACGGTAGAGTTGGATCACCCATTTGGGGCTGACGCCAACATATTGGTCGAAGAGACGCTGCAGCGTTCTTTTATTCAGATGAAATAGCTCGCAAATCTCATCCACCTTCGTGAGTTCACGGTCTACCTTGACCCGGTCGATGATCTGATTGATGAACTCGATCTGGTCGTCCCATGGCGGGAGCTTTGGGCGAATGAATTGTTCGGCGAGACGGACCATGTCGGACTCCTTGGCTTGCGTGAGCAGTTCTTGCTCTAGGTGACGTTCATCTACTTCGAACGTATCTTGAATGCGCATCGGTTGCTTAGCCAGTTCAGAGATCGACTGCTTAATGAACGGATAGAATCCGCCTGGTTTGAATTTGGCGCCGAACACGCAGCCCTTGCCTTCGAGGTGATACGAATATTTCTGCTTCGCAGCACCGAAGATCGCGCTTCGATTCGGTTCGATGACGAGGTTAACACAAGGGTTCGGTACGACCTCCTGCAAGTAAGGAGCTTGTCCGGTGAGATCCCAGCTGACGATCCAGAAATGCTTCACGAACTGGCCGATATCTTCGGAAGGCTCGTGTCTTGTCAGTTGAAATTTATGTGCCCCACGGGATAAATTCAATACGCCCATACTAGGCTTGATCATTTCGGGTTTCATGGTTGACCGCTCCTTTTCCGCGCATTATGGGCGATTCGTCATTTTGTCGCGTTTTTACAATACTTGGGCATACCTGGGTTTTATAATCATATTAGCATAGTTATGCGTGTGTCAGGTATTGAAGAGAATGAAGGAGGAACATGAAGTATGCGTGAACAACCATTGAAGTATGAGTTTTATATTAATGCTACCCCAGAGCAGGTATGGGATGCGATGTTCGTACCCGAGAATAC
>Ga0209675_1002103_pt1 | contig 10555 bp, 7 predicted proteins | sample AraplaCol_mLB_r2_2_FD_184280 | JGI IMG/M metagenome (GOLD analysis project Ga0209675, IMG submission 184280) | Arabidopsis root microbial communities from North Carolina, USA - plate scrape MF_Col_mLB_r2 (SPAdes) (version 3) | ecosystem: Host-associated > Plants > Roots > Endosphere | place: USA... | reverse complement strand
TCGCCACCTTCCTGTACCCGGCGCTCTTCAAGCTCAACGAGGTGTGGAGCGTACTGCCCGGTGGGGCGGAGACCTTCGGTGTCTACATCGGATCGACGGTGCACGAGGTGGCGCAGGTGGTCGCGGCCGGCAACTCGATCAGCGCGGCCGCCGCGGACAACGCGGTGATCGCCAAGATGGTGCGCGTCATGATGCTGGCGCCCTTCCTCGTCGGTCTGACGGTCTGGCTGGCACGCCATCCCGAGCACCCGAAGGCCCAGGCGCAAGCGGGCAGCGGGCGCGGCATCACCATTCCGTGGTTCGCCGTCGGGTTCATCGCGGTCGTGCTGTTCAACTCGCCGCAACTGCTGCCGGCGCCCGTGAAGACGGCCGTGCTGGCCTTCGACGGCTATCTCCTTGCGATGGCGATGGCTTCGCTGGGACTGACCACGCACGTGGGTGCCATCAGGAGGGCCGGGGCGAAACCGCTGGTTCTCTCCATGATCCTCTTCGGCTGGCTGGTCGTCGGAGGCGCGATGCTCAATCGAGTCGTGTCGATGTGGATAGGGTGACTTTCCTTGTGGCCCTTTCGGCCTGTGCAACGTCTGAACTGCAGGGTGTCCTGTCTCAATAATTGCGACCGGCAGATGACCGCTTGCTGTTCTGAAAGGCGGAGTTCACACGCGCCGCTGAAAACTACCGCTTGTGGCCGGTACTTGCCTAACTATCGACAGGGTCATTTTGAATTGACACCGACTCAACGTCGAAGCTCACCCTGTCATTGACGTTGGCGTAGGCCACTACTGCATCCTGGAACTCATCTAGGAGCGCCAGACCGTCGTTGTCGAAGTCATTCAGCGCAGAAAGCCGGAGGACACCGTCATTCGCTTCGCATCTAACGTCCGTTTGCCAAGGGCGTTCCGCGAACTCCAACAACATATCGGGGACTGCCTCAACGAGCTGGGGTGCCGTCAATCCCCGGCAGACTACTGTGACGCGATAGAGGGGTAGCTTCAAAGTCCGCTCCTGGCCGCGATTGACCTTTGGCATCTTCGAGATTGGCTATCGCGCCCTCCCAGAGCGGTCGTAACATCGCCACGCCCGCGTCAGGCATTTCTCTTCGCCAACACATGTCGGACCTTGCGCGCAAGGTCTTCGCGCGTATAGGGTTTCGCAAGCAGTGCAACCCCCGCGTCGAGGCGTCCGGCATGGACGATGGCATTCTGGGTATAGCCAGAGGTGAACAGCACGGCGATCTCCGGTAGTAGCTCGCGCGCCTTGCGCGCCAAGTCCGGGCTTCGCAGTGGGCCGGGCATGACGACATCGGAGAAGAGCAGGTCGATGTGGATGCCGCTTTGGATGATCGCCAGCGCACTCTCCCCATCGTGCGCCTTCAGGACCCGGTAGCCCAGTTCGCTGAGCGTTTCCACCACGGTGGCACAAACCCCTTCGTCATCCTCCGCGACGAGGATCGTCTCCTTGCCGCCGACTGCGGGCGTCGGATCCGGCGGCAGCCGCACGTCTTCGGCTTCGTGGGAGCGCGGCAGGTACAACTTGACGGTCGTGCCGTGGCCCGGCTCGCTGTAGATCTTCACGTGCCCACCGGATTGCTTCACGAAGCCGTAGACCATCGACAGGCCCAGGCCGCTGCCCTTGCCCTCGGGCTTGGTCGAGAAGAATGGCTCGAAGGCCTGGGCCACCACTTCGGGGGTCATCCCGCTGCCCGTGTCGGAGACCGCCAGCAGCACGTACTGGCCGGCCGTCACATCCGCATTCATCCGCGCGTAGGGCTCGTCTAGGAAGGCGTTGTTGGCCTCGATGGTCAACTTGCCCACGCCATTCATCGCGTCACGGGCGTTGATCGCCAGGTTCAGAACGGCGTTCTCGAGCTGGGCCACGTCGACCAGGGTATTCCACAGGCCGCCCGCCACCATTAACTCGATCTGGACCGTTTCCCCCAACGTTCGCTGCAGCAGCTCGTCCAGCGAGTTGAGATTGCGGCCGAGGTTGACGACCTTGGGCTCCAAGGCCTGGCGGCGACTGAATGCCAGGAGGTGCTGGGTGAGGCGGGCCCCGCGTCTCACGCCTGCCAGGGCGCCCTGCAACCGCCGCTCGGCCCGTTCGTTGCCGGCGACATCGCGGGACAGCAACTGCAGGTTGCCTGCGATGACCTGTAGGAGGTTGTTGAAGTCGTGAGCCACGCCGCCGGTCAGTCTCCCGATCGCCTCCATCTTCTGCGCTTGCACTAGCGCCTGCTCGGCCTTCTTCAATGCGGCAGCGGCTTCCTGCCTTTCCGTTATGTCGCGGGTGATCTTTGCGAATCCGACGAATCTGCCGTCTAAGTCCCGGATAGGGTCGATCACGACATGCGCGAAGAACCTCGAGCCGTCCTTGCGGACGCGCCATCCTTCGTGCTCGAAACGACCCTGCGTGGCAGCGGTCCGCAGCGCCCTGTCCGGGAGACCGCTCGCGAGATCCTCTGGGGTGTAGAAGCGGGAGAAATGCTGGCCCAGAATCTCTTCCTTCTTGTACCCTTTGATCCGCTGGGCGCCGGCGTTCCAACTCGTAATGTGGCCCTTCTGATCCAGCATGTAAATCGCATAGTCGGTCACACCCTGCACCAGGAGGCGGAATTGCTCTTCGCTGCGCCGAAGCGCATCGGCTGCGGCTTTGCGCTCACTGATGTCGCGAGTGACCTTAGCGAAACCGACCAACTCGCCGCCCTCGGCATGAATCGGGTCGATGACGACGCTCGCCCAGAAACGGGTGCCGTCCTTGCGCACTCGCCAACCCTCCGCTTCGAACCTGCCCTTGGCAGCCGCAGTCCTGAGTGCGGCTTGGGGCACACCTGCAGCTTGATCTTCCAGCGTGTAGAAACGCGAAAAATGCTGCCCCCGAATCTCGTCTTCGGAGTACCCCTTGAAGCGCTCGGCGCCGGTATTCCAACTCACGACGTGCCCGTTGGCATCGAGCATGTAGACGGCGTAGTCGCGGATCGCCGCCACCAACAATCGGAAGCGCTGTAGGTCAGCCAGATCAGCTTCGTTTGTAAGTTCGGACTTAGGCATGTTGCTCCGCTCGAACGGCAGATTTGAAGGTCGCCGCGCGGTCGTTGCCGGCGACGCCAGGTGGCGAGTCTACGGTTTCCGGGGGCGGCAACCGGCAACGGACCTACACGACAACCCGTACGCAATCTTCCTGAGTGCTTGACCTACTTCGACGCGGACGGGTACTGCGCGGAGCGATGGCTGCGGCAACTACGTGCTGTCCGATGCACTAAGCTGACAGCGGGCCCAGCCGTGACAAATGATTCTGGGCGGCGGAAGCTCCAGATCTTGATTGGCCAGCGCCACACTGGCACCCATCAGCGCGTACGACCTCGCTATCGACAACCGGGTGCAACGCGGACGGTCTGCCCTATCGAGGTCGACTCTCCCAGAACGCAGCGTCATTGCGGCTTGCCCCTCCCACGAGGAGGGGCCTGATGCTGGACGGCGACCGTATCCTCTGTATCCCACTCGTCCCATGGTGGCAGGGGCCTGTCGAACTTTGGACGACATCGCGCTATCCTTCCGTTGGCCATCCGCTCTTTGCCGGTAGGCGACTGGTGATCGGCGTTCCTCACTATGACTTCCAGTCTGGACCACACAACTGATCCTTCCACTGCCGCCTTCCTGGACGGAGGTGGGGCAGTGGGAGCGCTTGTGCGCTCTCATGACTGGTCAAAGTCCGCGCTGGGCCCTCCGGAACTTTGGCCGCGGTCGTTGACTACCGTTGTGGGACTTATGCTTCATTCGCGTTTTCCCATGTTTGTGGCATGGGGGCCCGAACTGAGCTTTCTCTACAACGATTCCTACGCCGAAATCCTGGGCAAGAAGCACCCGGGCGCCTTGGGGGCACGGTTTCACGACATCTGGTCCGAAATCTGGACCGACATCAGCCCATTGATCGACGCGGCTCTCGCCGGCCGCTCCATCTATCGGGAAGACCTGCCACTCGTGATGAACCGCAAGGGCTTCGAAGAGCAGACATGGTTCACCTTTTCCTATTCGCCGCTACGCGACGACAGCGGCAACGTCGCGGGCATGTTCTGTGCGGTGTCCGAAACGACAAGCAGAGTGCTCGCCGAGCGACAACTGCGAGAGCTGAATGACACGCTCGAACGCCGTGTGGATGAAGCGATCGCCCAGCGCAAACTTCTTGCGGACATCATGGAGGGCACCGATGCCTTCGTCCAAGTGGCTGACCTCGACTATCGCTGGCTGGCCATCAATCGCTCAGCTGCGGATGAGTTTGAGCGCATCTTCGGCGTGCGGCCTAAGGTCGGAGACAGCATGCTTGAACTTCTGGCCTCGCAACCCGAGCATCAGGCGGCCGTTAAGGCGGTATGGAGCCGCGCGATGGGCGGGGAGGAGTTCGTGCAGATCGGGGAGTTCGGAGACCCTGCAAGGGACCGCAGGCACTACGAGATGCGATACAACATCCTGCGCGACTCGAACGGAATCCAGATCGGCGCCTACCAATTCGTGTATGACGTGACGGCGCGGATGCAGGATCAAGCGCGACTGAAACAAGCGGAAGAGGCGCTGCGTCAATCGCTCAAGCTCGAGGCGATCGGGAGGCTGACCGGCGGTGTAGCGCATGACTTCAACAATCTGCTGGCGGTCTTCGCAAATGGTCTGAACTTGCTCGAGAGGGACATGAAACCTGCGCAACGACAGCGGGTTCAGGAGGCCATGCGCCGCGCCTTGAAGCGAGGCACCGGTCTCACGCATCAACTGCTCGCGTTCACGCGTCGGCAAGCCATCAATCCCGAGTGTGTCGACCTGACTTCGCAGCTCCGCGGCATGCGGGAGATGCTCGAGCATTCGCTTCGCTCGGACATTCGCGTCGAGATGGTCTTGGCCAATGACCTCTGGCCCATTGAGATCGACACGGGCGAGTTTGAGTTGGCGATGTTGAATCTCTTCACCAACGCGCGCGACGCGATGCCCGACGGAGGTGTGATTACAGTCAGCGCCACGAATGTCGCTGCGAACGATAGAGCAAGTGTTCAAGGCGAGTTTGTTCAGATTTCCGTGGCTGACCGTGGATTTGGCATGACCCCGGAAGTCCTTGACCGCGTGATGGAGCCGTTCTTCACTACGAAGGAGATCGGGAAGGGATCGGGACTCGGATTGCCGCAGGTCTACGGCTTTACTCAGCAATCTGGAGGATCATTGAGGATCGAGAGCCAGCAGGGCCGCGGCACGGAGGTCTTCCTGCAACTGCCTCGGTCGTTGCGACTACCTACTCTAGGAAGCCGGGAAAGGACTTCGTGGGAGGGGCGCGACGCTGGTGGCCGACAGGTGCTTCTCGTCGAGGATGATGCGGAATTGGCGGAGCTCACGCGGGAGATGCTGGGACAGTTGGGATTCAACGTTATCCAATCAGCAAGCCCCACGGCCGCGCTTGGAGCTTTGGCCGATGGCAGAGCTGTTGATATTGTGTTTTCTGACATCATGATGCCCGGCGGCATGAGCGGTCTTGAACTCGCGCGTGAGATCCAGCGACGACGTCCTGGCTTGCCCGTCATCCTGACTACTGGATTCGCCGAGGCAGCCAGCAACATGGCCACCAAAGAGTTTCGATTGTTGCTCAAGCCTTATAGCCTTGAAGCGCTGGCCGAAGTCTTGGGAGTCAGATCGACAACGCATTGACTTGCAGTGCAAGCGAAACCACAGAGGCTTCGTACCTGTCGAAGGGGGTGGATCCAGGGAAGGTCCGGACTGCTGCGGCGCTGGATTGGAAAGCGAACTGGAGGCGACGTCCGCTTCAAACTCGGATGATCGGGGTCGAAGTCAACGAGCCCGCGGATCGGCGGGCAAATGCCATCGTCTATCACGGGGGTGGGTGTTCCGAAGTCTTCTCCTGATCACCAAGCCCCTTTATATCGACTACCTGACTTCCAAAGTGCGGGATTCGTTGGACGGCGGGCGTTGGGGGGCTATGTTCGCTTGGTGATTCGAAGACGCGCGAACTGAACTGGCCTGCAGTGTGTCCAGCGGCAATCGCCCCGCCGCGATGGCGGCTTGCTGTTCCTGAAGGCGACATTCTGGCGAGGCATGGGGAACTACGGCTCATGGCCGCCTACTGCCATTCTGGTTGTCGGCCGGGTCGCGTGTAGCCCCACACCCGAACGACCCTTTCCTCCAGCGAGTACGGAATGCTGTGGCGCCTGAGGACGTCACGAAGCCAGTCCGCAGAGGTAGCCCGAAGCTCCATCCATTCCAAATCAGCAACCGGGTGGACGTGATAGTAGAACTCGCCGTCCCACGCAGTGCAGAAGTCAGGGGGCGCAAACACACTGCGCGTCCGAAATTGCGGCTGCTGCTCGAAAGGCGCGGCGAGCATCTCGGTCCTAAGCTCTGCCCACTTGGTGTGATTGAGCACTGGATGGAGTTCTCCGCGCTTGACCATGCCAGTCAATCGCTTCATGTCCGTCTCACTGGGCCGGGGCATCGTCTTAGGGCCCCAGCCAAATTTGTGCTCAATGGTCGTCGTCATTTCAATGTCCGGTTTTGGCCGAGGCCGTGTGGAAACGCGCTTGGCCTCGTTGCCTGAAGTCCATATGAGCGAAGCAAGAGCGCGTTCCGTTCCACCTGGAGCCGCAGGGCTTGGGTCAGCTTGGGAAGACCGATTTGAGCGGTGTGTTGTTGGGTAAAGGGGCTCAGGCCGAACAGGTAGCGCACGGCCTCAACGACCGATTCGCACGAACTCATATGGAAGCCATATGAAATCATGTGGCATCTAAATTTGTAATATGACAGGCGCCCAGGCTTAATCCCGGCCACAAGGTAGCAGAAGGCGTTGTCCCCGGCGATGCCTCCTGCGCCCCCAATACCAGGAGACATCTGCATGCGCCGGCTTTTCCGTTCCATCCTGCTTAGCGCCACGACGCTGTTGGCCAGCCACGCCTACGCCTGGCCCGACCAGCCCATCACCCTGGTCGTCCCCTACACGCCCGGCACGGGCATCGACCTGATCGCGCGCCAGCTGTCGGCGCACCTTCCCAAGACGCTGGGACAGCCGGTCATCGTGGACAACGTACCCGGGGCCAGTGGCAACATTGGCAGCGAGCGGGTGGCACGCGCCAAACCCGACGGCTACACGCTGATGGTGCAGGTCAACACGCTGGTCATGAACAAGAGCTTGTACAAGTCGCTGGCCTACGACCCGGTGTCGGACTTCGCGCCCGTCGCGCTGACATCGTGGGGCAGCCTGCTGCTGGTGACCAACCCCGAGGCGCAGAAGGCGCGCACCCTTGCAGACATGGTGGCGGAGGCCAAGGCGGCTCCCGGCAAGCTCACGTATGCGACGCCGGGCGTCGGCACGCCGCATCACATGTCGATGGCGCTGCTGGCCCAGAACACCGGCATCGACCTGCTGCACGTGCCCTACAAGGGCACGGCCGGCGCGGTCACCGACCTGCTGGGTGGCCGCATCGACTTCATGTTCCTGCCCGTGCACGTCGCGCTGCAGCACATCAAGGCAGGCAAGCTGCGTGCGCTTGCCACGGGCAGCCCGCAGCGCCTGCCGCAACTGCCCGACGTGCCCACGCTGGCCGAAGCCGGCGCGAAGATCGACAACGTCGACATGTGGTACGGCGTGCTGGCGCCCAAGGGCACGCCGCCCGAAATCGTGCAGCGGCTCAACCGCGAGATCGGGACCGTGTTGAAGCAGCCCGAGATCGCCAAGGCTTTCGAGGCCCAGGGCATGGTGCCCGCGACCGCGACGCCGGCCGAGTTCGGCGCGCTCATCGCCAAGGACGCCGGCCGCTGGGCTGAAGTCGTGCGCCGCGGCAACATCACCGCCGAATAACGGCCTGCGGCGCCGCCGCTGACGGGCTCGGCGCCCGTCTTCTCCACTTCATGCACAAGGTGCGCCCTGCACGGGCGCCCCCGGGCGCCCGTGCGCGCCTCGCTTCTCGAGTTCAGGGAACGTCATCCCGGAGCCGCCGCCAGCCCTTAGACGCGGCCAGGGCACATAGGAGCACTACAGATGAAGACATGCAGACAATTCGCGCGGGCGATGCTGGCAATTTCCGTTGCCGCATCGTTGATGGCCTGCGGTGGTGATGGGGGTGGAAACGGAGCGGGAAGCGCAAGCGGAGGCGGCGCAGGCGATGGCGGAGGCACCGCCAATCCGCCGCCGCCCGAGGTGGTCAAGCCCGTGGCCTGCGCCACGCTGCCCAGCGAATTCCAGGCCGCCGACGTCTCGATCACGTCGTCCACGCCGGTTGCCGCCGACACCAGCAACTCGGGCGTGACCACCCCGGCGCATTGTGACGTACGCGCCACGATCCGCGGCAACATCAAGTTCGCCGTGTTCCTGCCGGAAGAGTGGAACGGCCGTTTCCAGATGGTCGGCAACGGCGGCAAGGCGGGCAGCATATCGCTGAGCGACATGTACCGTGCGCTGCGATCGGGCTACGCCGCCACCTCGACCGATACCGGACACGACAACGCGATCGCCGATCAGTCCGGCTCGCGCTTCGGCAACAACGCGCTGTTCGGCGACCAGCTGGAGATCGACTTCGGCTACCGCGCCGTGCACCTCACCGCTGTCACGGCTAAGGACCTCGTCACCATGCGCTATGGCCGCAAGGCCGACTATGCCTACTGGAACGGCTGCTCCAGCGGCGGGCGCCAGGGCCTGCAGGAGGCGCAGCGCTACCCGGACGACTTTGACGGCTATGTCGTGGGCGCACCGAACCAGGACTACACCGGCCAGCAGATGTCCGCGCCGGCCTACCTGCAGCCGCTGTACAAGCAGTTCCCGCCGCAGTCGCCGGCCGACGGCCCGGTGCTGCCGCCGGCAAAGCGCAAATTGATCGGCGAGGCGATCTACGCGCGCTGCGACGGGCTGGACGGCGTGGTCGACGGCCAGCTTCGCAACCCGCTCAAGTGCGATTTCGACCCGGCACGCGACGTGCCCGCCTGTACCGGAGGCAACACGGACGGCTGCCTGACGCCAACCGAACTGTCGGCGGTCCAGCAGATCTACGCTGGCCGCGAACCGTTCGTGCCGGGAATGCCGCTGGGCGGCGAACTGGTGCCGGGCTCGTGGGACACCTGGGTGCTGCCCGACGCGCCGAACCGGGCGCCGACCCTGCACAGCATCATGGCCGATGCATTCGAATGGCTGATGTTCGACCCCGACCGCCCTGGCTTCAAGTACCTGAGCGAGTGGGACTGGAACGTGCACCCGTTCCAGATGGCCAAGGCCGCCGAGACGTATAACGCCACCAATCCGGACCTGCGCCGCCTGCTCGACAGCGGCAAGAAGGTGTTGATGTACCACGGCTGGAACGACGCCGCCGTGAACCCGGTGCGATCCATCCGCTACCGCCAGTCGGTGATCGACCAGCTCAGCGCCAACGGCGGAAACGGCGCTGCCCGCGCCGACAGCTTCCTGAAGCTGTACCTGGTGCCCGGCATGGCCCACTGCAGCGGCGGCACTGGCCACGACAGCGTGGACTGGCTCACGCCGGCCGTCGACTGGGTCGAGAAGGGTGTCGCGCCGGCGGCGCTGGTCGGCGCGCGCGGCACGAGCACGCGTCCGCACTGCCCGTATCCGCAGGAGGCCGTCTACGACGGCACGGGTGACAAGGACAAGGCCGCCAGCTACGCGTGCCGGACCGTGAACTGAGCCGTCAGGCAGACATCGACGGCAGGTGCTGCGCGATGGCCGCGTCGAAGGCTTTCATGGCCTCGGTCTCGGCCACGCCGCGGCGCGACACGCGGAAGAAACCCAGCTTCACCTGCGGATTGACGAGCGTGTCGATGCGCACATGGTGACGCTTGCAGGCAGCCACCGCGAAGGTCGGCATCACGGCATGGCCGAAGCCGGCCTCCACCATGGAAATCTGCGTGGCCAGGAAGCTGACCGACAGGCTGGCGTCATCGTCTCGCACCACGCCCATCTTGTGCATGTGCGTGTCGATTGCCCGCTGGATGGGGTTTTCCGAAGGCAGCGTGATCAGCGGCAGTTCCCGAAGCGAAGCCCAGCTCGCACGCCCCAGGCTCTTGGGTCCCGTGGATGCAGGAGAAACCTTCATCAGTGCGAAGTTGGCAACGTGGCGCCGCACCAGCCCGGTCGCCACCTTGAAGAAGAATCCCAGGCCCAGGTCGACTGCGCCGGACTCCACCATGTCCTGCACGCCGGGCAGGTCGCTGTCGAGCAACTGGATCCGCACCTCGGGATGCTCCGCCTTGAAACGCGCCAGTAGTTGCGGCAGCAGGTGCGAAGACACGAGTGGCGTGGCGGCGATGCGCAACTGCTGGCGCGCCGAGCGGCCCAGCGCATCGACCTCGGCCGTGGCGTCGTCGAGCTGCTGCAGCACCGACTCGGCCACCAGCGCGAAGCGGCGGCCCGCATCGGTGAGCTGCACCGCGCGCGTAGTGCGGTCGAACAGCCGCGCCCCGACCTGGCGCTCGAGTTCGCGCACCAGGATGCTGAGCCCTGCCTGGGTCATGTGCGCGCGTTCGGCTGCGCGCGTGAAGCTGCCCGCACGGGCGACATAGAGAAAGGCACG
>Ga0209675_1002097_pt1 | contig 10565 bp, 7 predicted proteins | sample AraplaCol_mLB_r2_2_FD_184280 | JGI IMG/M metagenome (GOLD analysis project Ga0209675, IMG submission 184280) | Arabidopsis root microbial communities from North Carolina, USA - plate scrape MF_Col_mLB_r2 (SPAdes) (version 3) | ecosystem: Host-associated > Plants > Roots > Endosphere | place: USA... | reverse complement strand
GTCCAGGGAGCTGACGCCCGATGGCGGCAACGGTGCGGCGGGCCGCTCCAACCACCTGCTGATGGACGACACCGAGGGCCGGATCCAGGCGCAGCTCAAGAGCGACCACCAGAGCTCGAGCCTGAGCCTGGGGTTCATCACGCGCGTGGAAGACAACGCCGGGCGCAAGGACCCGCGCGGCGAGGGCTTCGAGCTGCGCACCGACGGCCATGGCGTGCTGCGCGCGCAGGACGGACTGCTCATCACTACCGAAGCCCGCGCCGGTGCTGCTCGGCACGCCAAGGACATGGGCGAGACCGTGCAACGGCTCGTGCAGGCACGTGACCAGATCGAAGGCCTCGCCAACGCGGCGCAGATCGCCGTGGCGCAGCAGAAGGAAGACGACCAGGCCACTGTCGCCAAGGCCATCGGGCAACAGAACGACGCGCTCGCAGGCAAAGGTCGAAGCAAAGGCGAAGACACGTTCCCGGAACTGGCAGAACCTCATCTGGTATTGGCCAGTCCTGCGGGCATCGCCATCACGGCAGCACAAGGCTCGCACAGCCACACCGGTGGCCACGCTCAGTTCACGAGCGGCGGCCACGCCTCCGTCAGCGCCGCAGGACGCTTCCTCGCCAGCATCGCGCATGGCGTGCGCATGTTCGCGCTCAGGAGCGGCATCAAGGCCTTTGCATCGGCAGGCGACATCCGCATCGAAGCGCAGGGCGACACCCTGGAGGCGACCGCATTGAAAGACTTCGACATCGTCAGCACCGAGGACACCGTCTACCTGACTGGCAACAAGAAGGTCACGATCAACGGCGGCACCAGCTTCAGTGAATGGAGCGATGACGGAGTCCGGCACGGCACGCTGGGCACATGGATCGAGCATGCGGCGATGCATGCCACACCAGGCCGGGACCACAAGCCAGGCCCCGCGGCACAGAAGGTGTGCTGGGAATGCATGCAGCGCGCCATGCGCCGCGCCACGGCCGCCGCTCCGCGGGAATGAACGCAATGCAGAACGAGAACCTCCTGTCGGCCGCCAGTGCCAGGCTCGATGCCATGCTGCGCCGATGCACGCGGCATCGCATCGACCAATTGCTCTTCAACGATGGCGCGAGGCCAGCCACCCACTGCTACGCGCTCGTCAGCACGGGGCAATGTGATGAGGGTGTGATCGCCAGCATGGTCGCGGCATACGGACTGTCGTTCGAGCGCCTGTTCATGCAGACGCCCGAAGCCGAGATGGCCGACATCGGCCCATGGCTGATCGAGATCCCGCTCTCCGGGTCCGAAGCCCTGCGCAGGTCGCTCGCTCGACATGCCGCGTCGCAGGCGCTGACGCTCATGTGCAGTCCGATGCGCCTGCCCCGGCTGTGCGAGCATCTGCGCGGCTTCCTGTCCGGCACCTTGGCCGATGGCTCGCCCGTGCTGCTGCGCTACTTCGATCCACGTGTCGGCTTCGACATGCTGGCGCACTGGCCCGCTTCAGTGCAGGGCCAGTTCATGCAGCCGCTCGACTGGTGGGCCGGATGGGATGGCGACGCACAACTTCGGCATGCCAACGGCGACGCCGACATCGAGACTGCGCCACGCCGCGACGCGATCGAACTGGCGCCCGAGTGGGCTCGGGCCATGGACAAGGTGGGTGAAGCCCATCTCCTCGTTGCACTGCTGGCCGAAGAGCTCGAGGCATCGAATCCGACCGATGCCCTGCTGCTGGAGCAGGTTCATCCATTGCTTTGCAGGCAGATCGCGCAGGCTGCGTTGGCCTTCATCCACCGCGCAGGTTTCGCGGGCTGGAGCAACAAGGCACAAGCCTGCCACCAGGCACTGCTCAGGCACGCCCGTTTTCACGCCCACCCTGGCTTTCTTGAAATCTTGCCAGTTGCGAACGAGTCTCTGGAGCTTCGCGAGGTCCTGGCCCGTGTACCCCGGGCGGTGCAGCAGGAGTGGGCGCAAGACCGCGACGCCATGCTCGTCCGCCTCTGCGACGCGCAGGCCGATGTCCTCCTGGCATCCCTCGATCAACCCGCCAGCTTCTCCGCTTGCCGCTCCGCAACGCTCTAGACCATGGCCAACGAACCCAAGACCGGTGCATCGCTGTGCGACTGCAGCGTCCCTGCGCAGCAGGTCGCCGTGATCCTCTACCCCAGTCTCGGCACGCCGATGCTGATCGCGCCTGCCCAGAAGAAGTGCAACCTCTTCATCGCGACGGCATCGCTCGGCGTGGCCAACAACGATGGCCGGCGGACCACGCAGGACCAACGATCGGGAGTCGTGCCGATGGATGGCGACGAGGCGAAGACCGCCGCGGCCACCGTGGCGCGCCACTTGCGCCTGGTCGGCATGAAGGGCACCAAGCCTGAAACCGATGTTCGCGTCGGCGGCCTCACCGGTGATGGCCCCGACTGTGTCAAGGCCCAAGGGGCCATCAAGGTCTGGCGCGTTGCGAAATTCGAAGCCGGCGCGCTCATCTACAACCAGAAGGGCGAGGTGTTCGCCACCCTCAGTCCACAGGCAGCCGGCGCCTATACCGCATCGGGTTTCAAGGGCGGACATGTCTACGAGGTCGAACTCGACATCGACAAGCTGGCCGTGCAGCCGAAGTCCGACGCCTTCATGAGCTTCGCGTGGATGGTCGAACCCACCGCACAACAGAAGAAGAGCCTGCCCACGCTGTGTAAAGCCGCTACCGTGCACTCGCAGGACCTGCTCGTCGAATCATTCCTCGCAGCCCAGGTCGATGACCCGCGCTACCGCCACCAACCCACGAACACCGGCCACGCGCCTCGCGGCAGCGAGACCAGCCTCATGGAATACGACGTCGTGCAGACGGCACGGAAGACCCGCTCGCTGGTGCTGGATGCTTCGCAACGCCTGGCGGCCTGGCACCCGGTCATCCGATTGCCCTCGAACACGCCATTGAAGCTCGGCCACCTGAGCGATGTGCACATCAATGTGCGACACAGCGCACTGGCCAAATCGCCCGCGCGCATCATCGAAGACGACAGCCGTTTCGACCGGCCCGCGGTCGGAGCGCGCGTTTGCAACAGCTTCAACGCGCTCAAGGAACTCTTCGATGGCATCGGTCGCGCCCGAAAGCCCGACACATTGCTTCTCTTGACCGGCGACCTGATCGATTTCACGCGCAACATCGACCCCAGGCTGGTGGGCGACACCATCGGCGAGCAGTGGAAGAAGTTCAACGTGCTGAACAACTTCAACACCCGCGGGCTGTATCCACGCGGGCAGGACGACATGCTCGCCTTCAGCCTGGTGCGCTATGCCTACAACGAACTCAAGCTGCCCGTGTTCATGACCAGCGGCAACCACGAGGCGTACACCGTGCCCTATGGCATCAGCCCGCGCATCAACGACTGGGGCGGTGCCATGGGCGTGCTCGAAGACACCACCGACACGCTGGACACACGCAGCTGGGGCAGGGAACGGGGCTTCACTCCCACGACGACCGTTCGCACACGCCACGGTGGCCAGCAATCGGTCAGCAGCATCGGCACTCCGGCCGAGCTCGGCCGGCGGGTGGTGAACAGCAACAAGGGTCTCGGCATACAGGACCTGGCAGCGACCTACAGGGACTTCGACAGCGCAAGCCAATGGCACAACAACAAGGCTAACGAAGGCATCGCGGCCGACCACAACATGACCATCTACGAGGCCACGCTGGCGTACGGCCCCACCTATGCACAGGCGCTGACAGGCAACAACTACCGCACCGAAAACTACGACTGGTTCTACACGCTCTTCACACCGCTCGAGGACGTGTTGATCGCGCTGGGCGTCGAACCCGACCGGCCCAGTCCTGCCACGCAGGTGATCGCGGCGCTCGGCTGGGGACAGGGCGAGAACTTCAAGAATCTGACGATGAGCGGCGTGGCGGTCACCACGACCGATCGGCAGGGCACGGGCATCCTGCCACGTGCCACCCAATCGTTCAGCCGCAAGCAGCTGCAGTTGCTGGGCCAGGCGCAAATCCACAAGCGTGCAAGCCCGGGCGCCAGCCTCACCGTGGCGACGCACTTCACCATCATCAACTACGACGAGCCGCTGCCCTATTCCACCGCACCGACGCAGGCACGGTTCATTCCATCGAGCAGTCCACTGGGCGCACCCTTGCGCGGACAACCCGGCTTCAACCACGTCAACACCGGCACCTGCGAAATCAACCAGGACGCCTACTTCGAACGCTTCGTCTGCGCCGACGGCGGCACGATCGCCAACGCCACTCCCGAAACGGGCGTGGACTGGCACTTCAGCGGCCACAGCCACCGCAGCGGCGTCTACGAGGTCGCATGGTGCCAACCGGCGAGCGGCGCCCGCATGATCCAGGTCACCAGCGCCGTGGACCCCGGCATCCGCAATGAGACAGTGAAGGCCCCGGCACGCCAGCGCACGCGCTTCATCGTCAGCAGTTGCGGCGGCCCGGTCGGCAAGCAGAACCTCGACGGAGAACTCGACAACTGGACCTTGCGACCGCCCTCCGGCACCTTGCTCGATCCGGCCACCGGAATCATCACCCAGGTCAAGACACAGCGTTCGAGCCGAAGCGCCGGGGCCCCATTGAACGAGAAGCCGCGCCTTGCAGTGGCGCTGGACTATATGGCGGTGATGAGCCGGCATCCCGAGAAGAAGATTGAGACGCCTTTTGCTTTCGTGCCCACAAAACTGATACAGGCGGAGTGGATAGTGCGATTGAAACTCAGCGCAACGCTGGCAAAGCTGGATTGCATCGCCGGGATCAAGATCTGGGTGTTCGAGCGATCCGGGACAGGGCCTCGAAGATCACTCGAGGTCTGGCATACGCTCGCGCCCATCTTCGAATCAGACTCCAATGGCTCGACGATCAGATTCACCGCCGAAGACTATGCAGTGCTGACCCGCGTGCTCAGCGACGGCGCAATCACGGAACAGGCCTTCTGTGAGGTTTTGCTCAAGCAACCCAAGGTCGGCAAGGACGACTGGAGCAAAGACATGCATTGCACAGACCCCTGGATTTTTCCATTGGAGATCGGCGTGTCCGCGACATACATCAAGGGATGGGGTATGAGCTCGAGGATCACGGGTTCGTCGACATGGTTTCTGCGTCGGCCTGAAAACGAACGCGGAGAAGTGCCTGACTGGAGATGGCTTGCATCGACCTTCTCTGCGAAGGGCTACATCCCCGCGAAACAATCCATCGAACGCAAAGGCATATGAGTTTCGTGGTGACGACCCGTCGCACTTTGCTTGTCGCCCTTCCATTCGGAGCCGCACAGGCGCTACTCCCCTTGCCCAGCTACAGCATGAAGATCAAACCAAGCATCAGGCACTTCGGAAAAGCACTTTCCTATCTCAAAGATCCAGCGCTGCGCTCCAAAGAGATTGGCGATGCTCATTTGAAAGTCGAGGGCGCCTTGATCAGCGGTGAGCTTTTTGAGGACATCGAATGGCGCAACATCAGCTTCGTGAACTGCGATTTCTTGGGCGGCTACGAAATCGGATTGACTGCTTGCGTTGACGTTCGCTTCGAGGACTGCAATTTCTCTGGCGTCTTGAGTTGGGGAGATACCTCGAATGTCCGATTCCTGCGCTGCGTATGGACGGGACAGTCGGTAATGTACGGAGAGAGCAAAAGCAGGAACACCATTTTCGATTCGTGCATGTTTGTTGGAGCCAGCAATGACAAGAACCAATGGGGTGCCGTTGGCACGCATGGTGAAGCTCACTTCATCAGATGCAAGGCCAAACGGTTCAACCTTGATGGCGATACGAAGCTCACCATCGAGAATTGCGAACTGGAGGACGTCATTTGCGAGCCTTCCGAAAAATATGGTGGTTCGCACGTCCTCATCGACCAATGCAAGCTCCGTGGCCTCTTTGCAATGGCAGGTCGAGGAACGCTGATGCAGTCGCTGACCATCCGCGACACCCTTCTTGAGAACCTCGATCTCACCAACGCCACGGTCAACGGAGACGTACTGGTGGAGCGAGTCAAGGGTGGATTGATCAATGCGGGTGTCAGCGCAAAAAAATTCATCATCCGCAACAGCGTGATCTACGGAAACGGTCGGGATACTTCGCTCGTGATGGCGATCGACAGTGCCGAGCAAGTCTTGCTTGAAAAGACCGACTTCGGCAATGCCCTGGCACTCCGCGTCAATCTTGGGCCGGGCCGTCCGTTACGAGACAGCGAATGGAGCGCGATGCCAATCAACGAACAGGCTGTCATTCGCGACTGCACGTTGCCCATCTTGGATGCCTCCTGGCTCGAATCGCAGCATCTGCGAATCGAGAACAACATCATCGGAAGCCTCGACCTTTCCAACGGCCGTCTCGGCAAGTTCGCAATGAGCGGCAACACGATCAGCCGATCAGTGGACTTCACCAAGACACAGGCCAGGGAAAGCAGGGTTCAGCGTCTTGCCAACGGTCAAGCCAAGCTCCAAGGCTCCAATGTTCGTGTGAACTGAAGCCGGGTCAGGACCACGATCCGCTTACCCGAACGTCCGTCCGCACTCCCGCTCAGCGCGCTGACTCGCCGCGCCCCCGGATTGCCTCCCGAGCAGTCCGCGCGTACCCTCGGTGCTCACTTCGCACGCACACATACAAGCGTGCACGAACTCCGACACCACCATGCCCCGCATCACCGACCGCCTCGCCACCCTGGGCCTCGTCCTCCCACCGCCCGTGACGCCGCCGCCCGGCGTCGTACTTCCATTCCAGTTCGTGCGCATCGCCAGCCGCCGCGCGCTCATCTCCGGGCATGGGCCGCTCAATGCCGATGGCACGATCGCCGAGCCGCTCGGCAAGCTGGGCCGCGACCTGAGCGTCGAGCAGGGCTACACCGCCGCGCGACTCACGGCGCTGGCGATGCTCGGCAGCCTGCAGCGCGCGCTCGGCGATCTCGACCGCATCACCGCATGGACGCGCGTGTTCGGCATGGTCGCCAGTGCACCTGGCTTCGACAGGCAGCCTGCGGTGATCAACGGTTTCTCCGATCTCATCCTCGAGCTCTTCGGCCCCGACGTCGGCGCTCACGCGCGCAGCGCAGTGGGCATGGCAGAGCTGCCGTTCAACATCCCCGTGGAAATCGAAGGCGAGGTGGAGTTCGAGTGATGGCGACGAATCCCGTGCACCCGTGGACCCTGCGGCGCGCCGTTGCAGCCGACACGGCGGCCGTCGCAGCCTGTGCGGCCGAGGCGTTTCGCATCTACATTCCGCGCCTGGGCGTCACGCCACGGCCGATGACGCGCGACTACGGCGAAGCGATCGCCGGCATGCAGGTGTGGGTCGCGGTGGTGGGTGGCGAGACCGTGGCAACGCTGCTGCTCGACGTGACCGACGAAGGCTTTCTCATCGACGTGATCGCGGTGCTGCCGCAGCACCAGGGCACTGGCCTCGGACGCGCACTGCTGGAGCTGGCCGAACGCGAGGCCCTGCGGCAAGGCCATGATTCGATCTACCTCTTCACCAACGAGAAGATGACCGAGAACCTGGCGCTCTACCGGCGCACCGGCTATGTCGAATACAAGCGCAAGTCGCTCGACGGCCGCGTTCGCGTGTACCTTCGCAAACCCTTGCTGTGAGGTACGGCGATGCAGCTCGAGCGCATCCATCATGTCGCGATCATCTGCGCCGACTACACGGTGTCGAAGCGCTTCTACACCGAGGTCATGGGGCTGCGGGTGATCGCCGAAAACTACCGCGCCACAAGGGATTCGCACAAGCTCGACCTGGCGTTGCCCGATGGTTCACAAATCGAGCTCTTCTCGTTTCCCGGCGCACCGCCACGTCCGACTCGGCCCGAAGCCCAGGGGCTGCGTCACCTCTCGTTCGAGGTGGATGACGTGCAGGCTGCCGCCGACGAGCTCGCGGCAAAGGGCATTGCGGTCGAGCCTTTGCGCACCGATGAATTCACCGGCCGCCGCTTCACCTTCCTTGCCGATCCCGACGGCCTTCCTCTCGAACTCTACGAATCGGTGCCGGACGAAGACCTCGATGCGTTGCTGTTGAAGCTCGAAGGCGCGCTGCACCTGCGCGAAGTGCGCGCAAGCGCCGTGCGGCTCGAGGAACTGCTCGACGCGGACTTCCACGAGCTCGGTGTCTCCGGCGCCGTGTGGACACGTGCGGCGATCATCGAAGCGTTGCGCGACGAAGCTTTCTCCCCGCGCACGATGTCGGACTTTCGCGTGCTGCGCATGGCGGGCGACGTGGCGCTCGTCACCTATCGCGCCCACCGCGAGGCCACGCCTGAACGGCCGGCCGCGGATTCGCTGCGCAGTTCGCTGTGGAAACGCCGGCAAGGCCGGTGGCGCATGGTGTTTCATCAAGGTACGGCGCTGTAGCGTTCCCTCGTTTCTCTCTTTTCGACGAGGACGGAAGCGATGGATGGCACGACGGCGTCCAATCGCGGCGCACCGTCTTGTCGAAGGCGTGTCCCATCCGACGTTCCCCAGGAGGGGAAGGAGCAAGCCGCCGACCTACGCCGCCTGCCCGAACGCCACGCTCACGCGCAAGCCCGTCGGCTCCGCGGCTTCCAGCCTCAGCTCCGCGCCGAGCAACTCCGCATAGCGCGACACGATCGACAGCCCCAGCCCCGCGCCCTGCCCCAGCTTCTGCCCTTCCGGACCTTGCGCCCAACGTTGCATCAGCGCACGGCGCGCCTCGATCGGAATACCGGGCCCGTCGTCGATCACGCTCAGCGTGCGGCCCGACAGTTCGACGGTGATGGTGCGTCCGCCATAGCGCAGCGCGTTGTCGATCAGGTTGTCGAGGATGCCCTCGACCAGCGCCTCGTTGGCCAGCACGACCACGCCTTCGTCGAGACCGCGCGCACCGAGGTCGACCCCGCGCGCATCGGCCTTCGCGAGATGCCGCAGCACGGTCTGCTCGGCCAGCACGTCGAGCTGAACCGGCACGCGTTCCAGTCCCGTGCGCGCTTCCTCGGCGAGCGCCAGCGCCAGCAGCTGGTCGATCAGGTGGCTCGCGCGGGCCTGCCGCTCCGACACGCGCGCAAGCTGCTCGCGCCACACGGACGTGTCGTGCTGTGCCAGCCCGTACTCGGCCAGTGCACGGATGCCGGCGAGCGGCGTGCGCAGCTCGTGTGCCACGTTGCCCACGAACTCGCGCTGCGCCTGCACGCTCTGGCCGAGGCGCTCGAACAGCGAATTGACCGCATTGCCCAGGCGCTGCAGTTCACGCGAGGTCTCGACCACGGCCACCGGCGACAGGTCGTGCACGTCGCGCCGGTCGAGCGCGCGCTGCAGTTCGCCGAGCGGCCGCAGGTCGCTGCGGATGCCGTACCAGAGCCAGACCGCCAGCAGGATCAGCAGCACGATCTGCGGTGCCAGCGCATAGCCCAGCAACTGGCGCACCAGCGCGGTCCGGCTCAGGGTGGTCTGCGCGATGATCACGCGGTAGGGCATGCTGATGTCGGGCTCGGCGTCATGCTCGAGCACCACGGCACGCAGCGCGCTGCCCTCGTAATTGATGTCTGCGAAGCGGTAGCGCGCACCGTCCGCAGGCAGCGGCGCCTGCAGGCCGGACTGGCCCGAGATGAGCGTGCCATCGAGCCGCTGCACCGCGAAGTACACCTTGTCGACCTGGTCGAACAGCACCGTCGCCACTTCGCGCGGCGTCAGCAGGAGCTCGATGCCGCGCTCGCCCGCCTGCACGTTGGCCGACAGCGCATACGCGTCGTCGAGCATGCCGCGGTCGAAGGCCTGCTCGGAAAAGTAGTTGGCGATGACCAGCGCGATGACGGCGCCCACCATCCACGTGAGCGCCAGGGGCACCAGCACGTTGCGCAGCACGCGCCGCGTGAGCGACGGTGCCTGTCGCAGCTTCGGCGGCTGCTGGAGCGGTTCTTTCGTCTGATCGGTCACGCGCGGATCACACCTCGGCTTCGAGCAGGTAGCCGATGCCGCGCAACGTGCGGATGCTCGCGCCCGAGCCCTGCAGCTTCTTGCGCAGGCGAGAGATGAAGGCCTCGAGCGCGTTGTCGCCCAGCGATTCGTCGAAGCTCGAGAGCTTGTCGGACAGCGCCCGCTTGCTCACCGTGCGCCCCGGCGGGCTCATGAGTTCCCACAGCACCTCGAACTCGCGCGCGGGCAGGTCGAGCGGGCCGCTCGCCGTGGAGAAACGGCGTGCCTTGCGGTCGAGCTTGAGCTGGCCGAGCAGCACGATGTCCTCGGTGCCCTTGGCACGGCGCACCAGCGCGCGCAGGCGCGCCTCCACCTCGGCCAGGTCGAAGGGTTTGCCCAGGTAGTCGTCGGCGCCCGCGTCGAGGCCGGCGATGCGCTCCTCGGTGCGGCCGCGCGCGGTGAGCACGAGCACCGGCGTGCGGTCGCCGCGCGCACGGGCCTGGCGCAACGCGGTGAGGCCGCTGGCCAGTCCGCTGGTGGGGCTGGCGGTGGCGGGAAGGTTGAGGTCGAGCAGCACGGCATCGAAGGGTTGCACGCGCCACAGGTGGTCGGCGTCCTCGACGTTGGTCGACACGTCGACGCGATGGCCGGCATCCGCAAGGCTGCGCAGCATCACGTCGCGCAGCACGGCGTCGTCTTCGACAAGCAGGATTCGCATGG
>Ga0209675_1002096_pt1 | contig 10568 bp, 10 predicted proteins | sample AraplaCol_mLB_r2_2_FD_184280 | JGI IMG/M metagenome (GOLD analysis project Ga0209675, IMG submission 184280) | Arabidopsis root microbial communities from North Carolina, USA - plate scrape MF_Col_mLB_r2 (SPAdes) (version 3) | ecosystem: Host-associated > Plants > Roots > Endosphere | place... | reverse complement strand
CGGCTGGAACTTTGCGGTATTGATCATAAAATTATCATTAACCCAGCAGGTCATAGAAGAGTTTATTTTAAAGATTCGGAGAATAATGTGATTGAACTTTATACTCTTAATATGTATGAAGATTATTTAATGAGGCTTCGAGAAGGCTTATTAAAGACAGTCGGAGATTAGAAAATGCAATCCAAGGAATGTTTAATCGATTACAAAAGCAAATGACATTGAACTAACGGGACACGTTAGTTCAATAGCAACAAGAAGGCAGCCGATTATCGATCGGTTGCTTTTTTCGTTCAAATGCTTCCGGAATTGGCCTCTATCATAACAAACTTTATCCTAAAATCTATGCCTGATAACCAGCCGTAGTAGCTAAACTAAGCAACAAATTGAATATCGGAAGCGTCTATTCATCATACAGAGAACAGCAACAGGGGTGGAACAGATGCACATAAAACTAATGACGATATTCGGTACCGTTCTCACTTCTTTGCTCTTATGGGCAGGAAGTGCGGCTGCAGAAGAAAGGTTTGTCGATCTGCAACATTCGAAGTGGGCAGAAGACAGCATTACCTACATGGCAAAACGGGGAACAGTAGCCGGATATGGCAACGGGATATTTATGCCCGAGGGGCATGTAACAAGGGGACAAGCCGTCACTTTCATGGTGCGAGAGCTTTATCCGCAACACCTGCAGCAAGCAGTGGAAGTCGCGACATATACGGATGTTCCGACAACACATCCCTTTTATCGAGAAATCGCTATAGCGGCAAAAAAAGGGCTGGCCAGCGGATTCCCTGACGGCACTTTCCATCCGGATGCACCGATTAGCCGCGCAGAGACTGCTGCATTCCTTTCACGCGCATATTCACTCGTGGAAGGCAAGCAACCCGTAAGTTTGACGGATACACAAAAGCATTGGGCGGCAGCACCAATTCTCATCATGAGCTCCAACGGATTGATCAGTGGATATTCGGATGGCACCTATCGTCCGGATCGACCTGTCACGCGGGCGGAGTTTGCCGTATTTATGACGCGAGTGATTCGGTTCGAACGCGAAGCAGCCATTCGGGCACATGATTGGGATAGGCTGCTGTCTTATATGACCGTAAGCGAGCAAGTCGGCCAAATGCTGATGCCTGACATTAGACAATGGAACGGGCAAGTGACAACGACCGTCAATGAAGGACTAAAGCGCAGCATCCATGATCAAGATTTAGGCGGTCTTATTCTTTTCGACAAAAATATTGTAGACGTAAGGCAGGTCACAACGCTTACACATAATCTGCAAATGGAAGCAGGGGACATTCCCTTGTTTCTTGGCATTGACCAAGAAGGAGGCGTTATTAAGCGAATCCCAGGTGGAACAAATCTGCCGGGTCAAATGGCGCTTGGCGCAACCGGAGATACAACGCTGGCCGAAGAAGCCGGACAGTTGACAGGGGAGGAACTGAAAGCACTTGGGATACAGGTCAATTTTGCGCCGGTGCTCGACATTAACAGCAATCCAGACAATCCGATCATCGGTATGCGGTCGTTTGGCTCGGAGACGGATTTAGTCACGACGCTTGGTCTCGCAACGATAAAAGGGCTGCGGCATTCGGGGGTGATCGCGGCAGTCAAGCATTTTCCGGGGCATGGTGACACGACGCTAGACTCCCATCTGGGTATGCCAGTGCTGACACATAACCGTGAACGACTCGATACGGTGGAACTGAAACCGTTTCGGGCTGCGATCGACAATGGGGTGGAAATGATCATGACCGCGCATATTGCCTTCCCAGCGGTAGATAACGAACACGTCACATCGCTCAAGGACGGAAACAGTGTGCCGATCCCTGCCACGTTATCCAAGAAGGTGTTGACCGGACTGCTTCGGGGAGAACTGGGATATAAAGGAGTCATCATTTCCGATGCCTTCACCATGAATGCAATTGCGGAGCATTTTGGGGAAAATAAAGCGGTGGAACGTGCAGTTTCCGCAGGTGTTGATATCATCCTTATGCCGCAAGATCCGGCAGCTGCACATCAAACGCTGCTGAATGCGGTTAAGAGTGGGACGATCCCGATCGACACCATCCATGCGTCCGTGAAGCGCATTTTGGAGCTGAAATCGAAATATGGTTTGTTTGACCGCAGCGAAAGCCTTGCGCATAAGCTAGCCGAGCTTAACCATGTCATCGGATCCGAGGAGCATCGCACGGTGGAGCGGGAAATCGCAGAGCGAGCGGTCACATTATTAGCCGGCCGCGACGGTGCGCATCTGGATCAAATTCATAAAGGCGACCGAGTCGTTATTGCTGCAGCCGAGGAGGAGCAGGCGAAGCAGCTCGAGAGGCAGCTGATGCAAGCCGCACATAACCTATCGCTAAAGACGGAAGTTTTCGTTATCGGCCAAGGAAAAACAAATGAAGCGCTTCTGGCGATTGATAAGGCGGATTACGTCATCCTGGCCTCTTACCAGTTCCGTAACGTGGCCAGTCAATTCGAATGGGACGATTATCAAACCTTGATCGATGAGATGAACAGGCGTAATAAGCGATACGTACTGCTATCACTCGGCAACCCGTATGAGAAGATCTATTTGCAGAACGTAAGCTCGGGGCTTGCGGTTTACGGAAAGCAGGAACCAAATACAGCTGCTGGGATCAAAGTGCTGCTCGGCCGATTGGAAGCCGACGGCGTATTGCCTGTGACAACGGATCAACACGGTTAGTGATAATTAACTTTGCACTGCGATAAAGAATTAGTAGAAAGCTAACTTTTAAAAACAATGATTTAAAACCAAGTCGTACTAATCAGTGGGTTTTAGATTTACAAAACAGAATGCAAGTGAAGGGAAGAGAAAAGAATCGAAACACATTGTTGGCAACTGGCAACTGATGTCCAATGACACAAAAGTACCAACATAACTTACTGATGAAAAGCTTGATAAATCAAGCTTTTTTTTTGTGTATGAACATTTGTGTCACGCAAAAATTTATAAATATCCCAAAACAATCATTTGGTTACATAAATTTACTGTTATGTTGCAGATGTTGGTTTAGAAAATGAACAATCATGTTTATGCATATTTTTAGTCGGACTTCATTAAGCTAACGGGCAGGTTACTTGAAAGGATTTGATAACTTTTTCGCGAATAAAGCTGTATAAACGGGTTTAAGGGGTAGTGGCGGGTGGCAATAGAAAAAGTTATCGGAGCTGTGCTGTACTCTGTGACATTTATTCGAGATTATATTCAATTTGGTTTTCATTGCGAATCAAATGATGCATGTCTAACTGCTTATGCTTCACCATCGGTAACGTTGAACTGTGTGGAGTACAGTTACGAGAATAATGGCTACCGAGATGCCCTGTGCGGCTTAATCAACCAAATAGTTAAAGATGTTCACACGGGGGATGATGATTCAATTAAAGTAATTTTTGAAGGAAATGATAAGCTCTCAATTAGTCCTACAGATAAAGAGCGAGAAATACTTATTGAATATGCGGTGTTTTATTACGGTGATATCTATATAGTTTGGAATTAGATTGATTGGTCTAACGGGACACGATAACTAAATACAATAACTAAAACGCGGCTGCCGCATAAATCGGCAGCCGCGTTTCGCTAACGGGCAGTATAGTTTGAGATCATTTGCGGTGAACCCTACCATAAGTAACGGCGAAAAATAGGGGGTGTACAGGCATCCCTTTGTGCTAACATTGTTTGTTATCAAATGTCTATTTTACAATATACCAATAAGGCGAACGAACAAAATGCTTATTTTCGGAGCGAGGCATTATATCGGTGAGTGTATACAAACCATGTAATGCTTGCTGTTAATAATGCCGACGAAATCAAAGCTGTAAGAACACTATATGTTTGCCAAATAAGTATCGTTGACCAATCTAATACACAGCACATTATACACATGGCAATCGTAGCAATCAGCAAAATAGCTGTTACGATTATCCGCTTTTTTGTCATTGGCTGCCGCTCATTCGTTTTCCATCTGCGTAATCCTAAGAGAAAGAACAGAACGGTCAATAGGCAAAGAATAATTGTTGTAGACGATAAAATGATGTCCAAAAGCTGTGTGCCGCTTATTTCATATGACTGCGTTAGATTGCCGTCTAATATATCTTTAACTTTTAGTACCATGCTTCTATTGATATTTGCGCCGTTGGTCAGCAAGCAGACGGCTGTTCGTTCAATTGGCATTATGGCCACTTCGGTTCCGAAATTGGGATTGCCCCCTGGGTGCTCTATAATCGTTTGGTTGGCGTTTACCGACCAGCCCGCCGCATAATACATTTCGTTGACAGAGGGAACAGACATATCACCCTGATGTGATTTTTCGATAACCGTATGGAATATTTCGGGTATGTCCTGCACAACACCCATCTGTATGCCCATCCAACGCGCCATATCTTTTGTACAAGAAATGATGTAGCCTGCGGGTTTATTCCCAGAATAATCCGGCGCGTTATATGGAGTTGTCATAAAAAAGGAATATCGGTAGCCCTGTGCCAACTGTCCGGTGGCTTGAGCATCTTCTTTATAAACATACGTCTGGTGAAGACCTAACGGCTGAAATACCTGTTCCCTCATAAAGTCTTCATAGCTTTGTCCCGACACAATCTCAATAACCAAACCCAATACGTCATAATTAACGGTTCCATAGTTATACTGTTCACCGGGAGGGAACGCCAACTCAGCATCTACCAGCATTTCCACAGTCTTTTGCAGCAAATCTGGCGTATTGCCTTGTGGAATATTTTGAGAATGCCTACCATTTGTTATGCCGCTAGTATGGTGAAGAAAGTTATTGAGTGTAAGGCTTTGCATATCAACAGGTTTCCCTTGATACTTTAACGTAAACCAAGGTAAATATTTTTGGACAGTGTCAGTCATTGACAGCAGCCCTTGCTCTTCCAACAGCAGAATACCCATGCCGGTAAAAGCTTTACTGACCGAGGCCAACTCATATAGTGTATTTTCACTTGCAGACAACCCACTTTCACGGTCTGCATACCCGGAAGAAAAGTAGAACACTTCATCATCAGCAAGTATTGAGATTGACATTCCCGGCACACCTGATATACGACGGGCATCATCCAGCAACGCCTGTATTGCCGCAGATTGCGTATCTGACAACGACGCATAACTTTGTGTTGCGAATCCTGAGAATAATATAAGTATCGTTAATACAAAAACAATAGTTTTTTTCATAAACTCTCCATTTCGAAAAAATTATGCGAGGATAATATAAACAACCCGTAGTACGCCTTATCCGCCAGATGTGTCATTTCAATATATTTAATACTAGATGTTCAATGATCAAATTACTATGTAAACTTAGAAGCTGACACAAAGTTGCCTAAATTGTCGCAGATAGAGATTTAAAGGGAAATTTCATGTGTAAGCTAAGTTTTAAACGCAGATTCATTGAGTTAACGGGCAGGATAGTTCAAAAGTTTCGCGAATACCCTACATATGGAATTATTTATGAAGTTAATAAATAAGACGTTATACAAAAGACCCTTAAGAGCGAGGAATACAAATGACCAATTCTTTTTTGAATCATTTTACAAACGAAATTACTTTTGAATCAACAATAGATATGAAAGCTATCGCTGAGATCGAAACTAAATTAGGTTTTTATTTACCCGATGATTATAAAGAGATAGTCCAAGTACTAAACGGATTCGAAGGGGATGTATCGAATTCATACATAATGTTCTGGCCGGTAAATGAATTAATTGAACTTAATGAGGGGTACGGAGTTAGTGAATTCGCTCCTGGAATCTTTTTATTTGGAAGTGATGGTGGAAATCAAGCTTTTGGATATGATTTAAGAGACAATGAAATGAACATAATAACAATTCCGTTTATTGTTATGGATTTAGATGATATCGAAATGTGTGGAAAGGACATGAATGATTTTTTCAAATGCCTTTTAAATGATTAATCAGGGAGAAGAGTCCTTCGTATAACACCATGTTTACGCTTCGGGGCATTCGCCCCACGGTCAGGTAGAAGTCAGAAGTGGATTAGAGAAGTAATTGGAAGCAACAGGGAAGCGAATTCAGCCGAAACACATCCGCACCGACTAACCGCATCTGCCGGCGACTTCGTAGTCGGTGAAACATTCATGAAGTCCTTTGGACCTGGCGCTAATGTTGGTTAAGCTAATGGGAAACGATAGTTTAATAAATAATTAAAACGCGGCTGCTGGCATGGATCGGCAGCCGCGTTGCGCTAACGGGCAGGATAATTTAACCACTTAGCGAATTCTTTTAAAGCATTGTAAATTGTAAGATTTCAACAAGAAGGAGATTTCTCAATGACAACACTTGAAACGAATGACACTAAGGTTGTACTTTACACAATGTGTTTAGTGAAGGACAACGATAAAATCCTATTATTGAACCGCCCCAATAAACTCGGTTTTCCTGGTTGGATTGGTCCTGGGGGAAAAGTAGATTTCCCAGAGAGTTTAACTGAGGGTGCAATACGAGAAGTTTGGGAAGAAACAGGATTAAGAATAAACGATTTAGTTTATAAAGGATTAGATGAGTATGTAGATCCGAAACAGAACTTTAGATATATGGTATTTAATTATCTGGCTACTTCATTTGAAGGTGAATTACTACAAAACCCTCCTGAAGGAGAATTAAAATGGGTGCCGATTAAAGAAGCATTAAATTATCCAATGCAATCATGGTTCAAGAGAAGATTCCCATTATTTTTTGAAGAAGGTACTTTTGAGATTTATGAAATATATGATCAAGACGAAAAAATAACAATAAAGGAATCAGTAAAAAGAACTTAATTAAACAAACGGGATACTATAGCTTAATAAATAACTAAAACGCGGCTGCCGGCATATATCGGCAGCCGCGTTTCAGTGGAATGATAATATATTTTTTAAATACAAAAATAAGCGCTTTTGTTATATTGATAGAGTAGGTAATAATTGTTAAAAGGAGGAATAACTATGCGTATCGAAAATGTCAGAGAAACGCTCACCATCGTGAATGCGGACATTAGTGGTTCTAGCATCAAGAATGTTGGGGCGGAGGGGGTAAGCTTCCAATGCTGTAACTTGGCTGGCGCTACGTTCAACGACATCAACTTGACCGGTATGGCGATATCCGACGCAAATCTGACAGGAATGTTTATTGACGGGGCGCAATGGGGTGGAGCGCAATTTAAGCATATCGGTTACGGCGACAAGGATCGGCCTGAGGACGGGCATACCACGGCGAAACCTCCGGTACGAATCACTTCATGCAACTTAGAGGACGCCGTCGTGCGTGAAACTAATTTACGAGGAGTCAGTATCGAAGGTTGCGATATCGAAGGATTGACGATAGACGGCGTCGATATTGCTACATTGTTGCGGCAGCACAAGATGGCCCTTAATCAATAATAAGAAGAGATGGCAGCCATTATTTGGACTGCCATTTTCTCAACAAACGGGACACTATAGCTTAATAAATAAAAATACGCGGCTGCCGGCATAGATCGGCTGCCGCGTTGTGCTAATGGGCAGGATAGTTAAACTCAAGGAACAAAAGTCAGAACAAACGTTCTTTACATATAAGTTGTTAATGGATAAAATTAACTTATTTCCATATCAGAAATGGAGGTTAATAAATGAGTAATAAAGCAGCTTTGAATTATGGTCAGACAGCAGAAGAAATACTGAAGTATAAAGAATTCGGTGAACAACGCCTACTTGAGCCAATAAGTGAGGGTAAGTGGTCAGTCAAGGAAATCATAGGACATCTATATTATTGGGATAAGTTCATTTTAGGGAATCATGTCCCATATATGAATGAGGGTACAAACTTGAACGCTTTCCCTAATCATGACTTACATAATAGAGAAGCCATCGAATTCATAAGTGTATTTACAACAACAGGTTCTTTAATAGATGAGTTTGTCCTGAATAGAAGACTTTTAATTGAATCTATATCTGGAATCGACAGTAATGCTAAGTTCACAATTGGTTCCGGAAAACGTCAATTTACAGTTGATAAATACTTGAAGATATTCATTGACCACGATATCCATCACCTTAAACAAATGAATAAACGATTAAGCTAAGACACGATAGTTGAATAAGGATACCACGGCAACCGACCAAGGAATCGGCTGCCGATTAAACTAAAGGGCAGCAGACAACCGAAGGGAGAGTAAAAATGAAAAGAGGGATCCAATTAGAGATACCGAACAAATGGGGGAGCCATCTTGGAGAGGTACTGGTGCCTTTCAACATAGATCATTTCGATTGGTACATTGGCGGAGAAGAAGCATATCAAGACACTGAGGGAGGAAATTTTAAACCCTTGTTCCAAGGTGAGATATATGGAATGAAGGGGCAAGACCTCAGCGAAATTCTGAAATCAAGCAGATATTATATAATTTTCGCAAATTTTAAGGCATATCCAAAAGGTGAAAGCATTGAAGATGTACTCACCTATGAAGAATTCTTAAAAAGCCAATGTCAGTTGGTTCTGATAGTCATCGATTCCTCATATGTCACAGTTTATTGTAAGGACAACAAAATGCTTGATGATTTATATCTGAATGCTATCAGAAAAGGCTTTGAGAAAGTTGAGTATATTACCGACGAAAATGATTTTAGAACAAAGCTATCTGTGTGGTAAGCATATACGTTCTGTTGAACTGACGGGACACGATAGTCCCATAATTAGGGGGTAAATTACTGTGACCATGTTCTATCTAATCCGTCACGGAGAGCCGAATTGGACATTTAAGGAGCAACGAAATTTGAATGGAGCTCTAAGAGACTTTGTTCCTTTAACAGATGTCGGCGTGTATCAGGCTCAGGAGGTGATAGCAAACCATAATCACTTGTCAGATTGCGATTTGATTCTTTCGTCACCGTACACACGTTCTTTACAAACCGCCGCCATTATAAACAGGAATATAGGATTGCCGATTAAAGTTGAATTTGATTTACATGAATGGACCCCGGATAATTGGCAAGCAACATGTGTTCAGCAAATCACAGAACTATGGAACGACTACATGAAACATGATGGAGTACACCCTCCAGGTGAACATAAAATATGGGAATCAAAGGAAAGTGTCATTGAACGGGTAAGGAATGTTTTAAACCAATATCTTGATAAGTCAAAGGTAATTGTCGTTTGTCACGGTATGGTCATTGCAACGTTATTAGAACTTATCTCGGAAGAAGTACAGCTATGCGGGGTATATGAATATGAAATTACTTAGTAGAAGCGAATAGGTTGTTAAACTAACGAAACACTATAGCTTAATAAATTACTAAAACGCGGCTGCCGGCATATATCGGCAGCCGCGTTTCACTAACGGGCAGGATAGTTCAATAAAGACCTTTGAAGGTACCAAACAGTTTGTTCCGACTCCTTTCCTTAACTAAACAGGCGGATTAGTGCTAATTATGATAAAATATGGTTATTAATAACTAGAGGTGAGTTTATGTTCAATCCAAAGGTCTTCTTCTATTAGTTGTGTCGAAATAATGGCTTGCAAAGCCAAAATCTAACCCGGCACAACGGGGATGAAGATGCATACGCAGGAAGAGATACGATCCTGGGAAGATCAGAAACAACTTAATTGGAAATTCAATAAAAAGTACAAAGACCCTAGAAAAGAAAAGCTTAAGGATTATCGAAAAGGTATAAAAAGTGTTTATTTCAACAAGGAAAGTAAGTCAGCGAGAAAAGATGATTATCGAAAATATAGAACACAAATGAAGCGATTGATGCGTAGTGAACAATACGAACTCCTACGCAACTACCAACGAACAAGCGGTTGGATTACTTGGTAAGAATAAATAGCACTGTGAAGAACGGCATCCTTTAAAGGGGATGCCGTTCTCAATATGCTAACGAAAGTCGATAGCTCAATAATTTCGCGAATACTCTACATTATTTACGAAGTTTGTGAATAAGACGTTAGCTGAAATCATTGCAATAATAAAATATAATGGAGGCGGAACAATTGATCCTTTGGATTAACGGAGCATTTGGATCAGGAAAGACAACAACAGCTTACGAATTGAATAGAAGAATTCCAAATTCGTATGTCTATGATCCCGAAAATGTAGGATATTTCATTAGAAAGAATGCTCCGAAACAAATTTTGAAAGATGATTTTCAAGATCATGCTATGTGGAGAGAGATTAACTTTTCAATTCTTCATACAATAAGCAATGAATTTCCCGGAATTGTAATTGTTCCTATGACAATTATTAATCCTCAATACTTTAACGAAATTATTAGTAAGTTAAGATCAGATGGAGTAGAGGTCAATCATTTCACTTTACTTGCAAACCGTGAAACTTTATTAAAGCGTTTGAAAAGCAGAGGAGATTATAAGAACTCATGGCCTGCAAAGCAAATTGACAGATGCAGTTCTAGCTTATCTCAGGACATGTTTAAAATACATATTCATACGGATAACTTAACACTAGATGAAATAATTGATCGAATTGCACGAGAATGTAAGGTTGAGTTACAACCAGACAATAGAGGAATCATAAAAAGAAAAATTGATCGATTAATAACGC
>Ga0209675_1002091_pt1 | contig 10603 bp, 11 predicted proteins | sample AraplaCol_mLB_r2_2_FD_184280 | JGI IMG/M metagenome (GOLD analysis project Ga0209675, IMG submission 184280) | Arabidopsis root microbial communities from North Carolina, USA - plate scrape MF_Col_mLB_r2 (SPAdes) (version 3) | ecosystem: Host-associated > Plants > Roots > Endosphere | place... | reverse complement strand
CGCAGGTAGTTGATGTCGTAGCGGTTGTTCGGCGAGACGAGGTGGACCACCATCGTCAGGTCGGGTGCGCTCTTGACGGTCGTGATGCCCAGGCGCCGCACTTCCTCGGGCAGGCGCGGCTCGGCTTGCGAGACGCGGTTCTGCACCAGCTGCTGCGCCTTGTCGGGATCGGTGCCCAGGCGGAAGGTGACGGTGAGCGTGAGCACGCCGTCGGTGGTGGCCTGGCTGCCCATGTAGAGCATGCCTTCGACGCCGTTGATCTGCTCTTCCAGCGGCGTGGCCACGGTTTCGGCGATCACCTTGGGGTTGGCGCCGGGGTACTGGGCGCGCACCACCACCGAGGGCGGCGCGACTTCCGGGTACTCCGAGATCGGCAGACCGCGCAAGGCGATCAGGCCCGCTATCAGCATCAATAGCGACAGCACGCCGGCAAAGATCGGCCGGTCGATGAAGAATTTTGAGAGATTCATGTTCGTTTACTCCACCGCGTCGTGCGCGGTCCACGCCGCATGCAAGCAAGCGGCATCAAAGTGGCTCCCATTTCAAGGAACACCGCGGAACCGGCTTTGCCGGACCGCTGGTGTTGCCCCCGCGAGGGGGTTGGCGGCTACACGAAGTGAGCTCAGCCTGGGGGTGGTCAGGATTTGGCGGCTTCGGCCACGCGTTCCGGTTGCGGCTTGATGTCGGCCTTGGCGTCCATCGTCACTTGCTGCGGCGCCACCAGCGCACCCGGGCGGATGTGCTGCAGGCCGTTGACCACCACGCGGTCGCCCGCCTTCAGGCCCTTGCTCACGACACGCAGGCCGTTGATGGAGGCGCCCAGCGCCACTTCGCGGTAGACGGCCTTGTTGTCCTCGCCCACGACCATCACGAACTTCTTGTTCTGGTCGGTGCCGATGGCGCGTTCGCTCACGAGCAGTGCGCTGTCGCTGCGTGCCTGGCCCATGCGGATGCGGGCGAACTGGCCCGGAATGAGCGCGCCGTCCTTGTTGTCGAACGAGGCGCGCACGCGCACGGTGCCGCTCCTGGCGTCGACCTGGTTGTCGATCAGCTGCAGCTTGCCGGTGAAGGGCGTGCCGTCCAGGCCGGCGGTGCCCATCTGCACGGGAATCGACTCGATCTGGCCGCGGGCGCTGGAGCCGCTGGGCAGGTCCTTCAGGGCGCGGGTGATGACCTGCTCGTCGGCATCGAAGCTCGCGTAGATCGGGCTCACCGACACCAGCGTGGTCAGCACCGGCGCGCCGGGGCCGGCCGCCACCAGGTTGCCCACCGTGACCTCGATCTTGCCGATGCGGCCCGACACGGGCGCCCGCACCTGCGTGTAGCCGAGGCTCAGGCGCGCTGTCTGCAGCTGAGCCTGCGCAGCGCGCAGGTTGGCGTTGGCCTCGCTGCCGGCGTTCACGCGCTCGTCGTATTCACGCTGGGCGATGGCCTTGTCGTCCCACAGGCGCTTGGCGCGCTCCTGCTCGCTGCGGCTGAACGACTGGCGGGCCTGGGCCGAAGCGACCTGCGCTTCGGCGCGCTCGACTTCGGCCGCGTACGGCGCGGGGTCGATGGTGACCAGCAGGTCGCCCTGCTTCACCAGCGCGCCCTCGCGGAAGTGCACCGCCTGCACGGCGCCCGCCACCCTGGACCGCACGTCGACGCGCTCGACCGCTTCGAGCCGGCCGGAGAACTCGTCCCAGGCGTTGATCTCGCTCGAGGCAACGGTGGCGACCGACACCGGCGTGGCCTGGGGTGCGGCGGGGCCGTTGTTGGCCTCGGCCTTGAAGCTGTGCATGCCCAGCACGGCGGCTGCGACGGCCAGCACCGCGGTCAGGCCGGTGACGGCGGGCCAGAGGCCCTTGCGGGCGGCGGAAGACAGATTTTTCTCGTTGTTCGACATGATGTTCAGTCCTTCTCGATGACTTTGGGATGCAACAGGCCACCCCGGTGCCTTGAAGCACCAGGAGGCGGATTTCGGAAAAAAAGGGGCCCCGCACGCTGCCGCACCGGCAGCGTGTCAGTCAGGGGGCCGGGGTCGGCCGGGAACTAGCTGGGGTGGTTCGTCCCCGCGGGCGGCGGGGTGGTGGCGCTGAAGAACTCGCGGAAGTGCCGCTGCACCGTGGCCTCGCAGGCCACACAGCCCGTGTTCTCGGTGTCGTACAGCGCCTTCGGCCAGTTGGCGGCGCTGGGCAGCACGCTGCTCGTCACCTCGATGCCGGCGCCGCGCAGGCGGTTGGCGAAGGCCATGGCCTCGTCGTGCATCGCGTCGTCCGCGCCCACCAGCACCAGGGCCGGTGCCAGCGCGGCGAGCCGCAGCGAACCGCTCGGCACCGCGTAGGGGTGCGTGGCGTTCGACGGGCAGCTCAGGTATTTCTCCCAGCCGCTGGCCCAGCGGCACTCGGGGGCGTCGTTGGTGGCCTTGCGCAGCGACGCGGTGCCTGCGCACGGATCGAGCATGGGCGACAGCAGGATCTGGCCCGCGATCGGCGGATGCGCCCGGTCACGGGCAATGAGGGCCACTGCGGCGGCCAGGTTGCCGCCGGCTTCCTCGCCGGCCAGATACACCTGGGCACCCTTGCCGCCGAGCCTGGTTCGCTGCTTGTAGAGCCATTCGAGGGCGGCGTAGCCCACCTCGATGGGTTCGGGAAACGGCGATTCGGGCGCCAGCGGATAGGCCAGCGAGATCACCACCGCACCCGCGCCGGACAGCAGCCGGGCCACGTTGCGGCCGTTGTCCAAGCCGCCGCACACGAAGGTGCCGCCATGGAAATGCAGCACCAGCGGCACCACTTCGCCCTTGGCGCGCTGCCCGTACACACGGGCGCCGACCGGCGCGCGGCCGGGCAGCTCGATCGACAGATCGGCTTCCACGCCTTGCGTGGCGGCACGGACGGCAGCTTCGGCAGAAAGGGACGATGGAGCGGGTGACATGGGCGACCTCGGGGAATTGGGCGATGGATGAAATATAAGGTGCGGGATCAGACGTTGAAACAGGGTTGCCGGCCCTACTCTGTTTCCAATCCGCTAACAATCGGATGGTCACCAGGGAATTGCGCTGCCTGTGTAAGAATCCGCCTCCCCCGGTGTGGGCCGGGTACCCAGAACAGGCATTCGATGGATCAAATCCAGGCCATGCGCATCTTCGTCCGCGTCGTGGAGGCGGGCACTTTCACCCGGGCCGCGGACTCGCTCGCCCTGCCCAAGGGCACCGTCACCAAGCAGATCCAGGCGCTGGAATCGCGCCTGCGCGTGAAGCTGCTCAACCGCACCACGCGCCGCGTCACGGTCACGCCCGACGGCGCGGCGTACTTCGAGCGCGCCGCGCGGCTGCTGAACGACTTCGACGACATGGAAGCCAGCATGACCAACGCGCAGGCCAATCCCACGGGGCGGCTGCGCATCGACGTCGGCACCTCGGTGGCGCGGCTGGTGATCCTGCCGCATCTGGCCAGCTTCTGCGACCGCTACCCCGACATCCAGGTCGACCTGGGCGTGAGCGACCGCACCGTCGACCTGATCAGCGACAACGTCGACTGCGTGATCCGCGCCGGCGAGCTCAGCGACCAGTCGCTGGTGGCGCGGCGCATCGGCACCCTGCATTTCGTCACCGTGGCGTCGCCGGCCTACGTCAAGCGCTACGGCATGCCGCAGCATCCGAACGACATCGAGAAGCGCCACGTGGTGGTGAGCTATTTCTCGGGCACCACGCGGCGCGTTTACCCGCACGAGTTCAAGAAGGGCGACGAGCACATCGAGCTCAACGGCCATTACCGCGTGTCGGTCAACGAGAGCAACGCGCACATCACGGCGGTGCTGGGCGGCTTCGGCATCTCGCAGTGCATCACCTTCATGGCGCAGCCGCTGCTCGACAGCGGCGAGCTGGTCGAGGTGCTGCCCGACTGGGAGCGCGACCCGCTGCCGATCCACGTGGTGTACCCGCCCAACCGGCACCTGAGCGCGAAGGTGCGGGCGTTCGTGGACTGGGCCGCCGAACTGTTCGCCAAGAACCCGCGGCTGCAGCGGCGCTGAACGGCACCCGTCGGGCGTGCACATGCGGCAGGAACGGGCCTGCCGCACACAAATATTTCATCGCCCGCCCCTAAACTTTGGCCGCCCGCTGCCGCTAATCAATGAGAACCCCTGCCGGAGGGCCATGCCCTCTCCGGCCGAACCACGGGCCGCGGCTTCGATGACGAAGTCCGCGCCCGCCAGAACACGTACACCGGCAAGCCAAGCCCATGGATATGAACCTGTCGACCGGCCAGTCCGAAGAGTCCGGCCATCCGGCCACCCAGCCAGACGAAAGCACCAGCGAATTCGGTCGCCGCAACCCGCTGGAGATCGGCGCGCGGCTGCGCAATCTCGTCAACGGCAGCGATTTCCTGACCGTGCAGTACGCGGGCGGACAGCTCGTGACCCAGCTGCTCGACGTGGACGTGCAAGGACGCACCTTCACCTTCGACTGGGGCTCGTCCGCCGAGCAGAACCAGGGACTGCTGGCGGCGTCGCGCTGCCATTTCAGCGCCCAGCCCGATGGCGTGCGCATCGAATTCGCCTCGACCTCGCCGCGCGAGACCCGCTATGAAGGGCTGCCCGCGTTCGAGGCCGACTTCCCCGAAGTGCTCGTCTACCTGCAGCGCCGCGAATATTTCCGGGTCGACACGCCGGTGGTCGATGCATTCACCTGCACGGGCCGCTGGCCCAAGGGCGATGCGTTCCGCTTCGAGGTGCACGACCTTTCGCTCGGCGGCGTCGGCATGCGCACCACGGACGAGCGCGTGGCCAACCTGTCGATCGGCATGTTCTTCCGCAACTGCGAACTGTCGCTCGGCACGCTGGGACGCATCTCGCTCGACCTCGAACTCGTGTCGCAGCGCCCGACCATGCAGCCGAACGGCAAGCCGCGCTACCAGTTGGGCTTCCGTTTCCTCGCGCTGCCGGGCAACGTCGAGGGCCGGCTGCAGCGGCTGATCACGCAGCTCGAGATGAAACGCAACGCGCTGGTGCGCTGACGCTCCAGCGCCCGCCGGTCAGTACACCGGCTCGCAGCGCACCTCGGTCTTCACCGAGTTCGCGATGAAGCACTCGTCGTGCGCGCGATGGTGCATCTGCTCGACCTGCTCGCGCGTGGGCAGGTTGTCGCCCGAGAAACTCACCTCGGGACGCAGCGTGACCACGGTCATCGCCATCCGGCCTTCCGCGTTCTTCTCCATCACGCCGACGGCCGCGTCGACATAGCGGTCCACCACGAACCTGCGCTTCACCGCCATGGTGAGGAACCACAGCATGTGGCAGCTCGACAGCGACGCCACGAACATCTCCTCGGGGTCGACCGCCGAAGCATCGGACATCGGCAGCGGCACCACGTGCGGCGACGACGAGCCCGGCACCTGCGCGCCGCCGTCGAAGCCCAGCGTGTGCCTGCGGCTGTAGCCGTTGGCCAGAAAGTCCTGGTCGCCGCGCTCCCACAGGATTCGTGCGGTGTATTCGGACATGTCGGTGGTTCTCCGTGATGGGGTGGTGACGATCGAAAGACATTCAGCCTCGCGGCTGCGCAGACGCGCGGATCTGCGCGGCCGTTGCCGCCCAGGCCCGGCCGAGCATGCGAGAGAGGTACGAGCCCGACGCCCACCCCACCTGCTGCCGCGAGAGTCGATGCCGTGCGGCAAAGGCGTCGAGCGACAGCGGGCGGGCCACATTCGCGACCATCGCCGCCTTGTGGGCGAGCCTGTCGGTGAACGGCGAAATCCGAAGCCCGGAGCGGGCGTCCTTCGGTGGCATGGCGGCATTGTCGCCAAAGTCGCCCGGATGCCGCATGTCGGATTCGTGCGCGCAGGTGTCGCGATCCGTCGCACGCCTGCGGCAGCGCTCGGCAAAACTGGACCGCGTCGACGCCGCCCAGCGTTTTCCGCAATGACCACCCGACGCTTCCGGCGCTCCGGACTGAAACTGGCGGCCGCCAGCGCCTGCGCGCCGGCGCAACGGCGGCTTCAGAGATCGATGAAGTAGCGGTACTTGATGAGGCTGCCCTGGCTCGGCAGCGTGGTGAAGCTCCCGGCCAGCACGCCGCCGTTGGCCGCGATCACCTTCTGCGATGCGAGGTTGTCGGGGCTGGTCGTGATCTCGACGCGGCCGAGGCCCTCGCCCGCGGCCAGCATCAGCATCGCGCCGAGCGCGCGCGTGGCGTAGCCCTTGCGCTGCTTCCAGGGCACCACGCTGTAGCCGATGTGGCCCAGACAGTAGGCCGGCAGCTCGACCGTGCCGGGTTGCCAGCGCAGATCGATACTGCCGCAGAACTCTCCGTCCCACATCCAGCACTTGTAGCCCGGCAGGCGCGGCACCTGCGTGCCGTCCGGCATGGTGACCGGGTCGCCCTTGCCCTCGCGATCGACCAGGCCCGCGAGAAAGCGCCGGGTGTCCGCCTCGATGGCGGCACGCTCCTCGGCGCCGGACTCGGGGCGCGACTCGTCGCGCGACCAGCCCCGGTTCAGGGCCGACACGTAGCTGGCCAGGTAGGCCTTCCCCGGCCAGACGAGTTCCATCGGGCGCGATGACGCAGCGGGTACCGGCATCTGGCCTAGGCCCCGATCAGCCTGACGAGCAAGGGCACGAGCAGCGCCGTCGCGATGCCGTTCAGGCCCATCGCCAGCGCCGAAAAGGCACCGGCCGTTTCGTTCACCTGGATCGCGCGCGCCGTGCCGATGCCGTGCGCCGCCATGCCGACCGCGAAGCCGCGCACCGCGGGCTCCCTGATGCGCAGCAGGTTCAGCAGGCCGGTCGCCATGATCGCGCCCGAGATGCCTGCGATGGCCGCGGCCACCGCCGCGAGCGAGGGCAGCCCGCCGATCTTCTCGGCCACGCCCATCGCGATGGGCATGGTGGCCGACTTCGGCGCGAGCGACATCGTCAGTTCGTGCGAGCCGCCGAGCGCCCATGCGATGGCAATGGCCGACACGATGGCCGCGACCGAGCCCACGATCAGCGCCACGCCGATGGGCAGCCAGAGCCGCCGCAGCCGTCCCACCTGGCTGTACAGCGGCACGGCCAGCGCCACGGTGGCGGGCCCGATCAGGAAGTGGACGAACTTCGCCCCCTCGAAATAGGTGTCGTAGGGCGTGCGCGTGAGCAGCAGCACGGTGACGATGACGATCACCGACACCAGCACCGGATTGACGATCGGATTGCGCCCGCTTCGCGTGTGCAGCCAGAGCGCGCCCAGGTAGGCCAGCAGCGTGAGCGACAGCCACAGCAGCGGCGACTGCGCAAGGAACACCCAGATCTCGGAGAGCCTGGCGGGCGCGGTCATTCGGCGTCCTTGCCGGTGAGGCGGATCATCCAGCGGAAGGTCAGCGCGGTCACCGTCATGGTGACGGCCGCGCCGACGATGCCGGCCGCCAGGAACGGCAGCCATTCGCGCCCGACGCGCTCGAAATGCAGCATCACGCCGGTCACCGCCGGAATGAACAGCAGCATCAGGTTGCGCAACAGGTGGCCGGAGGTGTCGGTCAGTGCCTGCGGCACGCCGCCGCGCACGAGCAGGCCGATGAACAGCAGCACCATGCCGATCAGCGGACCGGGAATGGGCAGGCCGAGCCATTGGACAAGGAGTTCGCCAGCGAGCTGGCAGAGAAAGAGCGTGGTGATCGCGTAGAGCATGGTCGTTGCGGGGTGGCCTTCAATGTTCGGCGCAAGCGGCGGCGCGTGTCCAGCCCTCTTTCAGGGCCTGCTGGCTGGCCGGCGGCAGCACGCCCAGGCGCACATGGCCCGGCAGCCCGAAGGAGGCGCAGTCGCGCAGCTTGATGCCTTGCGCGCGCAGCGCGGCGGCCAATGCGGGGTAAGGCCGCTCAGGCTGCGCGCAGAAGAAGTTGGCGTTGCCGGGCAGGCATTGCCACCCCAGGGAAGTGCAGAGGGCCTGCTGGCGGGCTTTCCAGTCCTTCAGCGTCTCGAGGCTGCCGGCGAGCCAGCGCTGTGCGGCGTCGCCGGTCCATGCCTCGAGCAGCGCGACGCCATGCGCACCGATGGGCCATGAGGGGGCCAGGCTCTCGATGCGCCGCAGCAGGCCGGCTTCGGCGCCTGCCGGTGCGATCGCATAGGCCGCACGGAGACCTGTCAGGCCCATCGCCTTGTTCGGTGTCCACATCTGCCAGACGCGGTCGAGGTGCGCGGATTCCAGCGACGGCCGGCCTTCCAGGCGCAGCGGCGCATAGGCGAGGTCGAGCACGCAGGCGCCCTCTTCCATGGCCGCCTGCTGCGGCAGGCCGGCCTGCGGCTGGCCCAGCGGACTCGACGGCTCGCAGCACCAGCGCAGCGCGGCGTCGGCGTGCGGCTGCGGTTCGCGCGCGACCTGCAGGCCCCACGCCTGCGCGGCGCGTTCGTAGTCGCCGTAGCTGTGCGCGGGCAGCCATACCTTGCGGCCGCCCTGCAGCATCACGGCGGCGCTGATGCGGTGGATGAACTCGCTCGTGCTGGCAGCCACCACGATGCGATCCGCCGCCACGCCGTGAAAAGCCGCCAGCCGCTCGCGCAACGCGGTGTAGTGCGGATCGGGGTAGTGCGCCGCATCGACCTCACGCAACGCGTCGCGCACCGCCGGGCATGGACCGACCGCATTGCCGTTGGTCGAGAAATCGTGCGGTGCGGCGCCGGAGGCGTCCGGGCCGCCGTGCAGCGCGATGCTCATGCCCACCTCCAGCCGGCGGTCGCCACGATGGCCAGCGACGCGAACAGGCCCAGTGCCAGCGCGGCGCGTTCGCCCAGCTGCGCGGTGCGCTGCATGTCGGCGGCGGACGGGGCGCGCCCTTCGGCATTCAGCGCATACACGCCAGGCTTCGCCAGCCGCACGCCCAGCAGCAGCGCCATCGTCGCCATCGGCCAGCCGCTGTTGGGCGACGGCGTGCGGCGCGCCTCGAGCGCGAGGCCCTGCGGCCAGCGCCATGCGGCCAGCGCGAGCAGCAGCACGGTGATGCGCGCCGGGATCCACGACAGCAAATCGTCCGCGCGCGCGGCCCATTTGCCAAACCAGGTCCAGTCTTGGCCGTTGCGCTCGCCGCGATAGCCCCACATCGCATCCGCGGTGTTGGCGAAACGGTAGAGCGCTGCGCCCGGCAGGCCGAGCAGCACGAACCAGAACACGGGCGCCACGAGCGAGTCGTTGAGGTTCTCGGCGAGCGACTCGATGGCGCTTTCGCGCACCTCGCGCTCACCGAGTCGTGTGACATCACGGCTCACCAGCCGCGCCAGTTGCTGGCGTCCCGCTTCGAGCGAAACGCCCAGCGCCGCCTCGACCGCGAGCACTTCGTCGCGCAGCATGCGCCAGGCGAAGAGCGGCTTGAGCAGCAGCCCGACCCCCAGCGCCACGGCCCACAGCGGGAGCCACTGCGCCACGAGCGTCTGCAAGGCCATGGCCACGCCCCACACGCAGGCCGCGCCCACGCACCACGTCAACGCGCCGATGAAGAACATCGGCAGGTCCGTGCGCGGCGCCCGGCCAGGCGAGGGCGCGACCCGCGAGCCGATCCAGCCGAGGTAGTGGCCCATCCAAACGACGGGGTGCAGCGGCGCGGGCGGTTCGCCGAGCCAGCGGTCGACGGCCAGTGCGAGCCACAGCGCCGCGGCGACCGCGATGCCGTATTCGGGATTCAGGTGAGGCATGAGACCCGCCATTCTCGCGAATCAGGCCGCCACGCGGCCCCGGCGCCACTGCACCAGCGCGCCGAAGGCCACGAGCAGCGCGGCACCGAACGCGACCCAGAGCCGCAGGACGACGCTCCGCGTCTCGGGCTGTGCCTCGACGGGCGTGGGCTCGAGCTTGAGGCCGGTAACTGGCTGTAGGCCGTCCGGCGACGGTTCGGCCGCGGGCGTGGCCTCTGCCGTGGGTGCGGGCGCAGATGCCGCGACCACCACGGGCACGACCGCCGGACGCGCCCTGCTCGCGGGTGCGGCCGGTGCCAGCTCCGCCCGGACGAAGCGCTCCACGCCCGCATTCCGTTCGCGCAGCCCGGTCGCGCCCGCCGCCTGCGCATAGGCCTTCGCCAGTTCGCGCCGCGTGGCGGCATCGGGCTTCCAGTAGTTCAGGCGCACCGCGTCGAGCATGCGCTCCAGCGTCTGCGCGAAGGCCGCGCGGTTGTCGCCTTCGAGCCATTCGCGCGTGCCCAGCCTGTACCTGTCGCGCACGTACACGTCGTGCAGCGACTGCCACTGGTCCTGCCGCACCGCCTGCGGCGCGGTGACCTGCCAGCCCCACAGGAACTGCGCGGTCTTCAGCACCTGCAGCGTGCCGCTGTACCCCTCGGCCTTCTGCGCCTCGATCCACTGCGGATGCAGGTAGCGGGTCTGCATCTCGCGCGCAATGGCGCCGGCCGCGGTGTCGGTGCGCACGTCGGTGCCGTCGCGCAGGTTCTGTACATACAGCGCGGGGTCCTTGCCGGTGAGCTGGCGCACCGCCTGCGCGATGCCGCCGAGGTACTGGAACGGGTCGTCGTTGGTCAGCACGCCGTACAGGTTGGAGCTGCGCGTCATCAGCGCCGCATCGACCTGCACGAGGTTGCCCGCAAGGGCGCCGGGCCGTGCCGCGCCGTCGAGGCCCTTGCCGTAGGCGTGGCCCATGCGATCCATGTAC
>Ga0209675_1002086_pt1 | contig 10622 bp, 9 predicted proteins | sample AraplaCol_mLB_r2_2_FD_184280 | JGI IMG/M metagenome (GOLD analysis project Ga0209675, IMG submission 184280) | Arabidopsis root microbial communities from North Carolina, USA - plate scrape MF_Col_mLB_r2 (SPAdes) (version 3) | ecosystem: Host-associated > Plants > Roots > Endosphere | place: USA... | reverse complement strand
AAGGCCGTGCTGCCCGCCATGCGCGCGCGCCGGCGCGGCCACATCGTCAATATCACCTCGATGGGCGGCTTCATCACGATGCCGGGCATCACCTACTACTGCGGCAGCAAGTTTGCGCTGGAGGGTATCTCCGAGGCGCTCGGCAAGGAAGTGGCGCCCTTCGGCATTGCAGTGACGGCCGTGGCGCCCGGTTCGTTTCGCACCGACTGGGCGGGCCGCTCGATGACGCGCACGCCCCGCTCGATTGCCGACTACGACGACATCTTCTACCCCGTCCGCAAGGCCCGCGAGGAAAAAAGCGGCAGGCAGCTCGGCGATCCACGCAAAGCGGCACGCGCCATGCTGGCCGCGATTGCCGCCGACCACCCGCCAGCCCACCTGCTGCTAGGCAGCGACGCGCTCGGTCTGGTGCGCGGCAAGCTGGCGGCGCTGCAGAAGGAAATCGAGGCGTGGGAGGCGGTTACGGTGTCGACGGATGGGTGAAGGAGCTAGTGACTTTGATTAGTTAGTCCGACGCCTAAGAAAGTTAGTCCGACATTTCCAGAAATCCCCGCTGATTCAAGGGCTTGAAGTGTCCGACTAACTAATGCAAGTGCTGCTTTGGTCACTTTTTCTCGGTGGCATTTTCGCGCTTTTCGGAGGCGTGGCCGAGATGCCCGATGTCGGCCGTGGCGTTCCCTGCACCAGAACGAAATAGCCCGCCTAGACAGCGCTAGTCGTAGCCTTACCTCGGCGCTGCTGCTTGATGACGGGAAGAGATTCAAAAAGCCGTTCCGCGTACGTGTACGCAATGCGCTTCACGTGGTCTTCGGTGAAATACATCCATGAGGCGAAAACCACAATGGACACAACCAGAGTGATGCCGCCGGCAGCGCCTGGGCTCGCAACTTTGTCCGCGTGAATCTGGAAGGGCGAGAGCTGGACCATCCCACTTATCATGACCCCGAACAGCATACCGACGAGGCTGGTGATGACACCCAGAGGCTTCATCGCCAGCATGTTCCGGTGGAACCCATATGCGATGTTTTCCTTGAGCAGTAACGCGTGCTCTTTGCCTCGCGTCAGTTCGCGGACGTGTCGCGTTACGCCGTCATACATTTGGTCAGCGACATCTGGTTCCGCGTCTTCCTCTTCAACTGTTGGCAGTTTCACTCCTAACTTCGCTTCAATTACGCTGCGGTATCGCGCCTTTGAGTAGTCGTCCAAATGACGGTCCCGGTGGCGCAAGATGATGGTCGTTGGTAGGCCGCCCCATTTGGCCACGAGTCGCCCTTCCAGACGTTTTCCGAGGCCGCGTGCAACGCTCGCCAAGCCGTAGATTGCCCCGCAGGACGTCACGAGGCCCAACAAGGCGGTCAAAATTGGATTCTTCGGACCAAGAATCCATAGAAGTGGCACGAGAATGGGAAGCGCGGTGAGAAGGCCGGGGAAGACCCTGGCCTTCTGCTGGTATGGGTCGCGAACCAACTCAAGAAGCCCGTTGAGCGCCATAGCAGTCAGTCCTCTTGCTCTGTGGGGTAGTCCGCTTGTCCATGCCTGTCCATCCTGCTCGGCTGATGCCATGCGCGAGCAAGATTCCATTGCCCTCTGTTGCCCCAAACCAGGCTCCGCGATGCATCATCGCGCGCTTTACGGACTTGCGCGGGTGGTCTTCGTCCGCTTTCGCTGAGCTGCATACGGCGCGCCACGAGGTTTCCTGCGGAATCTCGGGAAGACGCTGGCCGAGCAATCGGTCCAAGATTGCAGTGTCGACGTTGTGTCGGCCTCCGTGATGCGGCACCTGGAAGTCGTCAATTCCTGGCAGCGCCAAGCCGACGAACGGCGCGTAGTCAGCAGCCTCCGCCAATGCTTCCCTCCCCGCATCCCCAGTGAGGAGAATTCGACGCTTATTAATAAGCGCGTACTGGACGACGCTCATCTCGTTCTCGCTGCTCGTCCCATCGGCAGGAAACGTCTCAGCACCCCACGCCGCCTTGACCAGATTTGAGGCCGTCTTCATTGCCTTCCGAAGCTCCTCTAACAAGCTGTTGAACGCGCTGTCCTCAGCGGCCTCGGGCGTCTTTTCTGACGCGACAATGAGGTCCGCATAGCGTTGTATGGATGGAGCAAGAACCACAAACGGGCCAATTTCGGCGCCTTGAAGGGGACTCTTCATGGGGATACCCTTCTCGGTGGCAAGGTCCTCGAGCGCGGCGGTTGCTGAGTAGATGGACCGTAGCTTCCTGCGCAGCGCGTCGACCGACTCATAGGTCTCGAAGCGGTCTATGAGCGCTTCAGCATAGAGCCAAGGACGATTTATCCAAAGCGTGCCGACAGTGCACGACTCAAGCACCTTACGAAGCCCATTGGCGTGGTCTTGGTCAGGGTGCGTAAGCACGACGTTGTCAATATGGGTGGTGCCGTAGTGGGTCCTGAGGTGTTCGACGACGGCTTCCCCTGTTTCCAGATAGCCTCCGTCAACCACGTGGACGCCAGTAATCCCGCCGATACGGTAGCGAATGGCAATTGCGTCTCCGCTTTTACTCGTTTCCACCGGTAGGAAGTCGACTTCATAGAAATCAAACATCGGTCCCTATCCCTTCGCTTTGTGAGTATTCTTTTGCCGCGTGAACAATGCTTCATAACGCGGGGGCTGTAACGGCCCGGCGAGTACCGTCTTCCGCAATTGAGACCGGGTAGGCAAGCTCTGGTGTCTTAGCGGGCCGCATAGGCGTCCGCTTAATTTAGGCGGACACCTATGAAGACACTCCCCGATCCCGTTTCGGAGAGGCGCATCCAGAGGCGCCGGTTCTCCGAAGCGTTCAAGCGCGATATCGTCGCGCAGTGTATGCAGCCCAATGCGTCTGTGTCGGCGATTGCGCTGGCCAACGGCCTCAATACGAATCAGGTCTTCAAGTGGCGCCGCATGGCTCTCGATGGCGAGCACGAGTCTTCGTCCACGATGCTGCCGGTGACCGTCGAGGACATCTCCTCCATGCCTGTCGTTCCGGCGTTGCGGCACGAAGGTGCCGTGGAGATCCGACTTGAGCGCGGCACGATCCGCCTCACCGGTCCCATCGACATTGCTATATTGAATGCGCTGATGGCGTCGCTAACAGCATGATTGGATTGCCTGCCGGAACACGGGTGTGGTTGGCTGCGGGGATTACCGATATGCGCTGCGGCTTTAATGGCCTGGCTGCGAAGGCACACACCACGCTGTCTGAGAACCCGTACAGCGGTCACGTCTTTGTCTTCCGCGGTCGGCGCGGCGACCTGATCAAGGTGCTGTGGTGGAGCGGTGACGGTCTCTGCCTGCTGGCCAAGCGTCTGGAGCGAGGCCGCTTCGTCTGGCCCCAGGCTGACAGCGGCAAGGTCCACCTAACGCCGGCGCAACTCTCGATGCTGCTCGAGGGCATCGACTGGCGCAAGCCAGAACGGACCTGGCGCCCGACACTGGCCTTGTAAACTGCTGCGCCGCTTCCTACACTGCGGGACATGCAAACCGATCCCGCCACGCTTCCCGATGACATCGCCGCCCTCAAGGCGATGATCATCGCGCGTGACAGCGCACTGCGCGACCATGCGATCGAGATCGAACACCTCAAGCTACTGATTGCCAAGCTCAAGCGCCAGCAGTTCGGTCACCGGTCCGAGAAGCTGGACCGGCAGATCGAGCAACTCGAACTAAAGCTCGAAGAACTGCAGACCGATGAAGGCGTCGTTGCGGCAAGTGCACCTCGCTCGCGCACGGCCCATAGCAACGGTGGACGCAACCCGCTACCGGCGCACCTGGAACGCGAAGACGTCATTCACTCGCCGACGGAGACCACGTGCTGCGATTGTGGTGGCACCTTCGAAGTCCTCGGCGAAGACGTCTCCGAGCAGCTCGAACTCGTCCCCGCACGATTACGTGTCATCCGATATCGGCGCGTGAAGCTTGCTTGTACGGGCTGCGATCGCATCGTGCAATCACCGGCACCCAGCCGTCCCATCGATCGAGGCATCCCCGGCCCGGGCTTGCTGGCCAACGTGCTGGTCTCGAAGTTCTGCGACCACCAGCCGCTGTATCGTCAGCGCGTTCGCTGGGAACGTGAAGGGGTCGATCTGCCAGAATCCACGCTGGGTGACTGGGTCGGTGGCTGCTCGGCGTTGCTCAGCCCGCTGGTCGCAGCGGTGGAGCGTTACGTGATGGGTGGCAACAAGGTGCACGGCGACGATACGCCGATTCCGGTGCTGGCGCCGGGCAATGGCAAGACAAAGACGGCACGGCTGTGGACCTACGTGCGTGACGATCGACCATCGGGCAACGCCGCGCCGCCTGCAGTGTGGTTCGCCTACTCGCCCGATCGTAAGGGTGAACACCCACAGCACCATCTGCGATCCTTCGGCGGGACCTTGCAAGCCGATGCGTATGCTGGCTTCAACGCGGTCTATGAAACTGGCCGAGTGCAAGAAGCCGCGTGCTGGGCGCACGCGAGACGCAAGTTCTACGAGCTGCATGCGGTACGCCCCAATGCCGTCACCGAACAGGCGCTGGCGCGCATCGGCGAACTTTATGACATCGAGCGCGAGATTCGAGGGCAGCCGCCAGACCTGCGCCAGGAGATCCGGCAGCGAGAGGCTGTTCCGCGACTAACAGCGCTCAAAGCTTGGCTGGAAGAGACGATGGCCAAGCTCTCCCGCAAGTCCGATACCACGGCAGCCATCCTCTACACGCTCAAGCGCTGGGAAGCGTTCGTGCGCTATGCCGGCGATGGGCGACTGGAGATCGACAACAACAGCGCCGAACGCGCGCTGCGCGCCGTCGCATTGGGACGCAAGAATTTCCTCTTCGCAGGCGCGGACAGTGGCGGGGAACGGGCCGCGGCGATGTACACGCTCATCGGAACGGCCAAGCTCAATGACCTCAACCCAGAGGCGTATCTGCGTCACGTGTTGAGCCGCATCGCCGATCATCCGATCAACCGGATCGATGAACTGCTGCCCTGGGCCGTCGCAGCTGAATTGCAGCCCATCGACGCCGCCCGCGCCTGACCGTCAGAGCCCCAAACGTATTGCTTCACGCGTCAAGGACGGTGCTCATCGGGCCGTTACCGGGGGCTTTGTAGCTGTTCAACTGCTACTGAGATATCGCAGTTCTGCGCTGGCGATGAATATCGGCGACGACCCACTTGGGTGATGTCCGCCATGCTAGTGAGGCGTGCGATGTGATTGCCAACGTAGCACCGAAGAAGTACGGAAACTAGTCGGGAAATAGGCAGGTGTTACCGTGGAACGACAGGTCCGATGCGCAGAAGAGGCTGGACGTGATTCTTGATGCAGCTCAATATCAAAAAGCAGGTACGCAGAGAAAAATCAAATGCCAGCAGTAGACCGAAATGAAGTGGCTCAAGGTAATGTAGAACTGACCATGGAAGACCGCTTCCATATGCTGTTAGGTCGTCTCGTTCATTCCGTGGCGAGACTCGACCTGTATGTGGGTCTACAGCTTCGCTACTGGGGTCACCCCGAGGACGCGAAGATTCAAGACTTGCTTAGACCCCGAATCGCCCGGCTGGAGGAGCGGCTCAAGGCGTTGGAGAAGCTGTTGGAACGAGCATGGGGAGCGAGCAACTCGAAAGGATGGCAGGAGATGGACCTATGGTTTCGCCGTGCTCACAAAGCAAGGGCATTTCGAAATGAATATGCCCACGGGAGATGGGCAGCGCCCGGGAAGCACCGTTTTACCGAATCCGGCAGGATAAGTGACGCCGCACCGCTGCTAGTGTTTGTCCCACTCGATTGGGACATGTCGGAAGACCGCGAGGACCAGTCCATCGAAATGACACTCGACGAGTTCGCTTTACAGGTTCGCGAGGCAGAACAACTATCACAGATGCATTGGGACCTGACAAAGAGATACGGTGGCCAAGCGTACACGGGGCATTGGCTTAGCCGGTGACGAGTCCCCTCCTAAGGGGGAGACTCCACAGCACAATATGCCGATGTAAACTGCGTTCGAGCGGCAATCAAGATATTAATATCAATTACATCTGGTCTAAGTTTCGTTGTGCCGGGGGCGTAGGGTCGTCTGGCGCCGGTTCAGAGGTGGTGTTACCTAATGCAAGATGAGCCTTTCCCGACGGGGTCCCGAGCGGGCAGAATAAGCAGTATTGTCGATTCGCACATCGTCGATGTACGCATCAGACGCGTTGACTTCACGTCTACGACTCTGCCTTGCGTGAATGCGCACTTCCTTTATCCAGTCTTCAAAGACCGCCGACCGACAATGGAAGAGTTGGCGAAGATGTTGGTTAAGGAGATTACGAAGTTCTGCGCAACGCGGGCGGACCGCCGTAAAGCCAAGCGTCTCGACAACGAAGCCGGTGACTTGGAGACCGGCGCGGTTGAAGAACTCGCCGCGAAAGCCCGGAGGCTTTTCATGGCGCCCGACGCGGACGACCGTTCCGGGGAAGCCGGAGAACTGCTCCTGTATGCGCTCATCGAGCACTATCTCCGCGCCCCATTGATTGTCTCGAAGATGCGGCTGAAGACCAGTACTAACATGCCGGTCCATGGGGCTGATGGTCTCCATGCGGGATGGTGCGAAAAAACTGATGCACTGATTCTCTATTTCGGAGAGTCAAAGATGCATCAACAGTTCGCTAGTGCCATGCAAGATGCGGCGGAGTCCGTGGCGGCCCTTGTGACGAACAAGGGCGGGCGCCTGGAGCGCGAGCTCGACTTGGTGTCGAACTTCCACGACTTAGGAAACTTCCCTGAGCAAGGTATTGAATACCTGCTGCGCTTCCTCAACCCGTTCGAGACCGAGGAAGGCAATCGACGAATTGACCGCTTCGCAATACTTGTCGGCTTCGACTATCACGCTTACGCGAAGGTCGCTGACGTGCCGTTAGCCGAAGTCGAGGAAACGTTCCTCAATTACTACAAGCGGGCGATGAATCAAAAAATCGGTACGGCTCGGAGCCATCTTAAGCACAACGGGATTGAGCTTGAAAACGTCGATTTGTTCATCTTCCCTGTGCCATCAGTGGACTTGTTTCGAGCCAAGTTTCAGGAGGCGATGAATGGCTGAATTCGCTTTCAGGCTAGCAGAGCGCATTGAGTCCAGCCCCTTGTTCCAGGAAGCGCTAGCGGACCTGCAGAAGCAAAGTCTGATTCCGTTGGTCGGCGGTCAATCTAGCTTAGAAACGGCTCGGGCAGCCAGGTTGAGTGAGGCGGCAATTGCTTTGGCGCGCTCGGCGGAGCCGAGGCACCAGGGTCTCGCTCAGGAGATTGCGTACTCCTTGGTCGCCTGCGATGCAGATTCTAGGCTCCGCGGCGTATGGCGCCACATTCTGGCTGAGACAGGCAACTTTCCTGCCGGTGATTATGTCTCCGACCGACCACTTATCGAGCAAGAGCTACCGTGGACGTTGAAGGTCCGCGAAGCGGCCCGCCGCGACCAGAACACGGTCAATGTGCTCGGGCGGGAGATTGTTTTCACAGATTTCCAAGCGGACGTTTGGTCGCAGTTGCACGGACACCAGTTCGTGAATGTGTCCGCACCTACTTCCGCAGGAAAGTCCTTTCTGGTCCAGATGTACCTGCTGGATGAACTGGCAAACACCCAGGCAACCAGAAACATTGTCTACCTCGTACCTTCTCGTTCGCTCATTTTTGAGGTGCAGGCCAGCCTCACTCACGCGCTGAAGCCGTTGGCAGACAGGGTGGTAGTTAGCAGCGTTCCGCAGGTTCATGACGACTTGCATGCGGGGAAGAGTCTGGTCTTTGTGCTTACGCAAGAGCGCCTACAGACCATTCTGAACGAGTCCACGATTGAGTTCGATGTCGTAATCGTGGACGAAGCGCAGCAAATAGGTGACGCGGATAGAGGAATTTTGCTACTTGGGTGCTTGGAAGACGCGCTTGCTCGACACCCCGAGAGCAAGATGCTGTTCATCACCCCAAGTTCCAAAGACGCGCGAACCATCGCACCGTTGCTCGGAGCAAAAGAGGTGCAGACAGTTCGGAGCGCCGTTCGACCAGTACGTCAGAATCTTCTGTTCGTTACTTGCAGTGGCCGGAAACCAAGTCGGATGGTCTCAGTTCAGTTGCATAGGCAAGGCCAAGACAATCTGAACGTCGGTAGCATCCTAACGGAGCGAAGCACCGCCAAGGACGATAGGCTCGTGACAGCCGCCTTAGAGCTTGGGAAGGATGGGCAGAGCATTGTCTACGCGTGGGCGCCTTCGACTGCTGACAAGGCTGCGTCAGATTTGGCTGACGGCTTGCCTAAACTTGAAAACCTCGTTGATTCGCCGCTGGAAAAGCTCTCCAGTTTCGTTGCGGAGCACATCCATCCAGAGTTCAAGCTTGCAAAGGTACTCAGAAAGGGCGTCGGCGTGCACTACGGACGCCTACCGACGACGATATCGAAAGCGGTCGAAGAATACTTTGACGAGGGGCATATCAAGTATTTGGTCTGCACGTCCACGCTGCTCCAGGGAGTGAACCTTCCCGCGCGCAACATCTTTCTGAAGAATCCTAAGAAGGGCACAAAAGGACCGCTGGAGGCCAATGAGTTCTGGAATCTTGCGGGCCGCGCCGGGAGGCTGAAGCGTGATACACACGGCAACGTGTTTCTGGTCGATTACGAGGATTGGGAATCTCAACCTGTCTCAGACCAGCAAACGACGGACGTAGAGCCTTCCATTTGCGACGCGCTTGGCACCAAACAAGAGCTGGTGTTGACTTACGCGCAAGACCTTCACCACAAGTCTGGTGTCAAAAAGGAGGCGCTCGCTGAAAGCGTATTCACGCGGTTGTTCCTGGACGCTCGAGACGGCACAATCGACCAGACCATTGAACGCGCACTGGCGCGGTATCCGACCGTAAGCGCCTCGGCTTTGAAGGATGCCGTGATGGCCGCACAAGACCGTGTGTCCTTGCCCACGTTGCTGCTCCGGCGCAACAACCTGATATCGCCACTGCGCCAGCAAGCGCTGTACGACCACTTCACAGAGCGTGCGTCCGACAGGATGCTTAGTAGCATGATACTTGTGCATCCTCGTAGCAAGTACCCGGACGCAAAGACGCAATTGGAGACGGCCCTTCGGGCAATTCATACTCATCTTGAAGGCAAGCTGACCAACGAGGAATTCTTCTATGGCTGGTTTGCGCTCGCCTGGATGCGTGGTGACTCGCTGCGCTCGTTGATTGATAACCGAGTTGCATGGGAACTCCGGAAAGCCAAACTGGAAGCTTTTGAGCCCGAAAAAATTGGGTCATTCGCTAGAACGGTCATGGAGCAAGTAGAGACGAAGCTGCGCTACCACTACGTCAAGTACCTACGGTGCTACATGGATATCCTCACGCACAAGCTCTTTGAAATCGGCCGCAGTGACGAAGCAGAAATGCCGCCCATTCCATTGTTTTTGGAGCTTGGTGCGTGTGAGAGAACGCTGGTCTCCGCGATGGAGCTCGGCATGTCTCGAATCGCGGCCCTGGAAGTATCCAAATTCCTTCCGAAGGACAAGGATGCGGGGTTCATTCGGCAGGAACTGAAAGCGAAGTGGTTCTGGCGCGGAGAGCTCTCGCCTTTCGTTGTTCGAGAACTAGAAAGACTCGGATTGTTGGACTAAGGCTCTATGGTCTGACGTTGCAGGTGACGTCTCCCTCCAGTGTCCGTACACGCAAAAATTCACACACGAAATTTCATGAGCAATCCCCCCATCAGCGGCGACATCATCGCCCAGTTTATTGGGCGCTACCGCCGCGAATTTGATTTTTTCGTTTTTTCGAGCAGGCAGGACGTATCGTCGCCCAATCGATGGGTGAGGAGCTAGCGTCCATGCTTGGTCAACTGCAGAACGATAGCCGTGATGACGTCAGGGGCGCTGCGGAGAGGGCCATGGCCAAAAGGGAAAATCTGTCTGACACTACCCACACCATCCCAGGTATGGCCCTCCGCGTCCCGATATAGCGCAACGTTGGGAGGACATTCGCGAGTAGCGTTGGTCTTGGTCTCGTCAAAGCACCCAAGGTTCCTCAGGTCATCAATGCTTATTCGGTGGCGAGCCATTTGAGACTTTAACCCAGAGGAGGAGGAGTCGTCAGACTCAGTGCGTCAGGCAGAGCCGCCAAAGACGAAGAAGCCGCCGGCTCCGCCGAAGCCCAAGCCGAAAGCTGAAGAAAGTGATGTAGAGGCTACGCCACGCAATCCTGCGGTGTGGAATAGCGACCCAGCGCTAGCGGCCAGACTCGCCGAGTTCTAGCAGCGGACTCGATGTCGGACTAACTAATCAAAAAGAGGCGCCCCCAAGCATCAAGCTGAAATTGCTTGGCGTTTGGGGGCCGAGCGCTGAAGGCTGGTTTGGCTAGCCTCCGCCGTTTCCGGGCGATGTCGGACTAACTAGACCGCATGTCGGACTAACTAATCAAAGTCGCTAGAGGAAGGCTGGGGCCCATGCCGCCCCCTCACTCCACCGTCACCGATTTCGCCAGGTTGCGGGGCTTGTCGATGTCGGTTCCTCGGGCCAGTGCCGTGTGGTAGGCCAGCAGCTGCATCGGAATGGTATGCAGGATCGGCGACAGCAGGCCGTAGTGTTCGGTCAGCCGGATGATCTCGATGCCGTCGTCGGCTTGCAGCGGGCAGTCGA
>Ga0209675_1002082_pt1 | contig 10635 bp, 8 predicted proteins | sample AraplaCol_mLB_r2_2_FD_184280 | JGI IMG/M metagenome (GOLD analysis project Ga0209675, IMG submission 184280) | Arabidopsis root microbial communities from North Carolina, USA - plate scrape MF_Col_mLB_r2 (SPAdes) (version 3) | ecosystem: Host-associated > Plants > Roots > Endosphere | place: USA... | reverse complement strand
CGTCGCCTGCGGCCAGACCTGCGCCAGACCCTGCGCAATGGCTTCTGCAACGCCTTGGGCACTCAGGCTGTCCTTGAACGAATCGGGGGCGATGACGATTTTCATGCGAATTCTCCAGTTCCAATGCCCCTCATGCTGCCAGTCGCCTTGCCCGTTGACGCCTGTCCGCTGCACAAGTTGGATTGGCGTTTATTGTTCATTTTCACAAAGGCTCTGGAATGGATGCTGAATGTCCCGGCCCTATCGCTGGCAAGCCAGCTCCCACAGGGTACTGCGTCGTTCACATAATTTTGTGCCCACCTGATGACCCTGTGGGAGCTGGCTTGCCAGCGATGGCGCCCTCGAGAACACCTCATGCAGTCGATTCAGTCTGCGGCAGCAATTGCACACCCAGATACAACGCCAGCATCCCGTCGAGCTTCAACGGATCGACCCCGCTCAACTCGGCAATCCGCTCCATCCGGTAACGCAGGCTGTTGCGGTGAATGCCCAATGCATCGGCGCAGGCCTGGCTCTGCCCGTCGTGATCGCACCAACTGCGCAGGGTTGCGAGCAACTGGCCGTTGCTGTCCTTGGCGATCACTTTGCGCAATGGTTTGAGCAGTTCATCCAGCGCATCGTCGTTGCGATGGCGCCAGAGCATCACCGGCAAGCGATAGCGATTGAGCGTCAGCAGCCGTGAATGCGGCAGCACTTCACGGCCATAAGCGAGCAGATCGCCGACCCGCCGATAGCAACGGCGCAACCCTGCCAGCCCATCGGCCTGCCCGCCAACCGCGATACGCAGAATGTTCCAGCCCAGACCATCGAGTTTTTCCAGCAGGCGATCATGCTCGACATTCTGACTCGCCGGCCGGCACCAGAGCAGTGACGACTTGGCCGAGCTCACACACCAACTGTCGGGATAGCGCGACATCAGCCAGGCACTCAGCGCCTCGACGGTTTGCCCCGGTCCGTGCTCCAGACCCAGCTCGAACAGATACGGCACCCGCGTCAGTTGCGGTTTGAGCCCTAGCTGCTGGGCTTCATCCACCAAACGCGGCGAATCCCCCGCTTCACTCAACAGCAGCGCGAGCAAGTCATCGCAACGCTGCCGCCGCCATTGCTGCTCGGATTGCTGGTTGCGCTGGCCGACCAGCATTTCAGCGGTCATGCGCACCAGTTCGGCGTAAGTGCGCAGCTGCTCCGGCTCACCGGTGATGCCGAGCACACCGATCAAACGCTGATCAAGCAACAACGGCAGATTTATCCCCGGCTGCACGCCTTTGAGATGCACCGCCGTCTGCGCGTCGATTTCGACCACCCGCCCGTTGGCCAGCACCAGTTGCGCGCCCTCGTGGCGGGTGTTGATGCGCTCCGGCTCACCACTGCCGAGGATCAGCCCCTGGCTGTCCATGACGTTGACGTTGTACGGCAAAATGGCCATGGCCCGGTCGACGATGTCCTGGGCGAGGTCGTGATCGAGTTCGAACATAGGGGCTGGAATCCTTGAAAACAGGCGCGGACGGTTGTTCACCCGCACAGGGTCTGGCGGCAAACCCTGTGCTCAGGCACAAAGACAATCCGGCCAAAGGTGGCCGAGACTCTCAGGGCGATCAACGTTACCCTTTGCATCGCAAAAAATCATAATAAAGAGAGAGCCGCCATGTCGCAGAGCGCCGCTGCCGCCCAGACCATCGTTGACGATAAAAATGCCGTCTACAAACGCATCACCCTGCGTTTGATCCCCTTCATCTTCATCTGCTACCTGTTCAACTACCTCGACCGGGTCAACGTTGGATTTGCCAAACTGCAGATGCTCGACGCGCTGAAATTCAGCGAAACCGTGTACGGCCTCGGTGCCGGTATCTTCTTCATTGGCTACGTGCTGTGCGGCGTACCGAGCAACCTGGCGCTGACCAAATTCGGGCCACGGCGCTGGATCGCGCTGATGATGATCACCTGGGGCACGCTGTCGACCTGCCTGCTGTTCGTCACCACGCCAACCCAGTTCTACACCCTGCGCCTGTTCACTGGCGCCGCCGAAGCCGGGTTCTTCCCGGGTGTTGTGCTCTATCTCTCGCAATGGTTCCCGACCTTCCGCCGTGGCCGGATCATGGCGCTGTTCATGTCGGCGATCCCGGTGTCCGGCCTGCTCGGCAGCCCGTTTTCCGGCTGGATCCTCAATCACTTCGCCGCCGGCCAGGGTGGTTTGGCCGGCTGGCAGTGGATGTTCCTGCTGCAGGGCATTCCAACCGTGGTGCTGGGCGCACTCGCCTACTTCCTGCTCAGCGACAACTTCGCCAACGCCAAATGGCTGACCCCTTACGAGCGTTCGGTGCTGGAAGCGGATCAGGCCGAAGACCTGGCGAAAAAACCGAAAACCACCTCCGATTCGCTGATCGCCGTATTCAAGAACCCGGCCATCTGGGCGTTTGGCTTGATCTACTTCTGCATCCAGAGCGGCGTGTACGCGATCAACTTCTGGCTGCCGTCGATCATCAAGAACCTCGGCTTCAGCGACAACCTGGTGATCGGCTGGTTGAGTGCGATTCCGTATCTGCTGGCGGCGGTATTCATGCTGGTAGTCGGGCGTTCGGCGGACTTGCGTAAAGAACGCCGCTGGCATTTGGTGGTGCCGATGTTGATGGGCGCTGTCGGCCTGCTGATCGCGGTGAACTTCGCGGCGAATCCGGCGATTGCGATCCTCGGCCTGACCATTGCGACCATGGGTGCGTTGACTGGTTTGCCGATGTTCTGGCCAGTGCCGACTGCGATGTTGAGCGCGGGCGCTGCGGCGGGCGGGTTGGCGTTGATCAACTCGATGGGACAGATGGCCGGGTTCCTCAGCCCTTACCTCGTGGGTTGGGTCAAGGACAGCACCGGGTCGACCGATGCGGCGCTTTATCTGCTGGCGGGTGTGATTGTTGGCGGGAGTCTGCTGGCGTTGCGGATGACGCGGACGTTGCGGGCTTAAGCATTAGAGAAATACAGAAACGGCCCTTTTCGGGCCGTTTCTTATCTACTCTGCATTGCCGAGTCGCCCAGGTATCCATTCCAGATCGCGCCGTTTAATTAATACGTCCACTTTTTCTATTGGTCACACATACCGGAAAGCTTCACCATTAATCGGTTTCCGGGGTATATCCGACGTGGCCTTCGAGTAGCCTTCCGTAGCATCAGCAGCACTCACCGCCCCTTGATCAAGTGCAATGACTTGCACTGTGTTCGAGTCGGGGCAAGGCACATAGGCTCGAACTCCATCATGACTGAGCGCCATGTCATAAGCTCGCGAGCCTACACCCGTGTAACGAATCAGAGTTCCTGACGAAGCGTCGATGGAAGCCACCGCATAGACATTATCGTGGCAGAAGTGAACAAGTGTCCCGGAAGGATTGGTGCAAACACCTTTTGGAAGGCCTTCGACCGGAAAGGTTTTGAGCACAGTGCCATCTCGGGCACTAAGTTGCACGATGGCACCTTTGTGTTGCTGTTGATTCATCCAGACACCAACGAACATAAACTGTCCATCTGCACTGGCTGCCACGCCGTACGGCGATCCTTGCAATGCCGTTGTTCCACTTACGCTCAGCGTTTGAGTGTCAATCACTGACACCGACCCAGTGGATGATTTATCGCTGAAGTTGCACACGAAAACACGGGCACCATCAGGAGTGATCGCCATCCCCCTGGGGTTCTGTCCCACGGTAATAGCCTTAACAGACCGGTACGTCTGGGTATTGGTTACATAAACGGTATTCCCGCGCCAGTCACTCGAGAACACCAACTGCTCATCCTTGCTCAAGACCACTCCGATCGGAAACCCCTCGACGGAAATATCTTTATCCAAGATTAAATGCTTCGTATCGAGCACCCCGATTGCTCCATTCACCCCCGCCGATGAACTCCCCTTACACTCATAGACCCTTGTTCCCTCAATATTGATTGCAAGATCCCACGACACGACAGGCCCTGCACCGTCGATCTGCCCAATTACCAATGAGCGGGCGGTATCGATAACCGTCATCAGGCTGCTTTGAGTGTCGGAAACATAAACCCGAGTACCATCACTGCTTATGACGGCCGCCAACGGTCCCGTCCCCAGCGATATCGCGCCCAACGGACCGTGCGCGTTGATCGTCAGCACAGCGGTTGATGTACTGGTTCCGCTGGTCGCCGTCAGCGGGAACGAACCGGCCGATATCGCCCCTTTCACATTGGTGATCTTGAGCAGTCCGTCCACTTGCGTCGTGAAGCTGCCCACACTTGTTCCGTCTGCAAACGTTGTCCCAGGCGGCAATACAAGCGTGACAACGCCCTCAATCGGTTGCCCCATCTGAGTCAGTCCCAGCTCGATATCCTTCACCCTCCCGCCCGGAGCGATGGTGTAAGGCCCATTGAGAAACTGGACCGCGACCTGTGACTGATTGGCACGAATATCAATAGAGGTCGTTGGCGATACATTAAGGTTGCCCAGTTGGTCGACCACCCTGACACTCACCGGGTGGATGCCGTCACCAATCTGCTGAATGTCAGTGGTCGCCAGGGTGTAAGTAACCGGGTTGGTCGGAGGGGTGTATGGGATTTTCTTGCTCCACGTCCCGACGGTCAGTGTCAACTCGTCATATGCTCGTGGGTAGCTGACGTTGAACGTGAACGTGGCCAGCTGTCCCGGGACGACGCTGGCCGGATGACCGGCTGTGACGCTCGGGCCCGGAGAGTGGAATAACACATCCAGTATCGGCTGAGAGTCGGCGGTATTGCCGGCAAGCCGGGTCACCCGGTAAAACAGTTTATTGGCACCATTGACCAGCCATCCCCACGGCAACTCGATTCCAATGCGGTCGTTCTCTTCACCCTTCTTGACTATCTTGATCACGCCTGTCGGTTGGCCGTTGGCAAAAAGTTCTACAGAATCACCTGCAGCCATTGCGGTGGCGAACGCCGTGAACGGATCAATCACCACGTACAAGGGAATGGACGGGGAATGGATGCTGAGGGGAATGCCACCGTGGAACGCCCCGGCCGGAAGCACCGGCGTTTTCCAGCCCGGAATGAACATTGGTGCCAGTAAAAGTCCCGAAGTAACTTGCGGGGAATAAAGATTGATCTTCATTGTTTGCACCTTGGGTGTTGGCCTTATCACGACAAGACTCATCACACCGCAAAAGGAGAATGTCGTCACCTGTCAGATCTGACAGGTGAGTTAGGTTCCAAGACGAATGGTCATCGGTGAATGGATTTCCTGCAGATCCAAATACGGCCCCGCAAAGGGGCCGTTTCGGTTTCAGCATTCAGGGCCTAGATTCTGCCGCCACGTCCCTATTATCCAGCACCCGATTTACTGCCAGTTCAGCCAGCATGATCAACTGTGCAATGCCCTGCAGCACATGCCGCTGCGGCGCATCGATGATTCCGGCGAAATCGCTGGCCATGGTTTTGGCGGAGGTCAGGGTTTCGCAGGCGTCGGCCAATAGTTCTTCGCTTGGGATGCCGGGGGCGATGAGGTAGCGATGTTGGGTTTGAGCAGCGGCTTTCTGGGGGGAGCGGATTGAGGTAGTGATCGAGGACGCGTTCGGCGGCTTCGTGGAATTTCTCTGAGTCGAGGGTTCCGTAGGGCGAGGTGGTGGCCATACACGGGTTGGTAGACCGGTGACTTGGAGAACCGGCGCGCTCGAAAGCGCCCCGCGCATGGCCACCATAAAAGCACGGACGGATGAGCGTCAGAATACGGTGAATTGCGCAACAAATCAGATCCGGGCTACCAAACCCGATCGCTGTTTTTTCAGCGACGGGACAACGATAAAACCCGGCCCTTGAGCGCACAAGCCGGCGGATTCTGGCTTAGTCGTAGGCAACGGCGCAAGGCTGTGTAGCCTGGGTGCGTGTCTGTAAATGTCCTTTAAACGCATGGCTTAAACACTGCGGTGTACTTTCCAGATCGTTCCCACGCTCCGCGTGGGAATGCAGCCCGGGACGCTCCGCGTCCCTTCCAAAGCCGAACGCGGAGCGTCCGTGGAGGCATTCCCACGCAGAGCGTGGGAACGAGCGTCACACACTGTTTTTTGCATCCAGCTCAAGCACCAACCCACCCGGCATCTGCACAAAAATCTGCCAGACCCCATCCTCCGGCACCTGCGCCACCTGATATGGCAACCCACTCCCCTGCACCCGCTTCAAAACCACCGCCGCGTCTTCATCCGTACGAAACGCAATATGGCTCAAAGCTGCTTCCTCAAACGTAGGCTGCTCAATCACATGCACCAACGCCTCCTCATCCTGATACAACCACCGCCCGGGAAACGGAAACGGCGGCCGGCGCCCCGGCGTCAATCCCAATAACCCGCCGAAAGCGTCCTGCAGCGCCTGGCCGTCAGCAGTGTTGAAAGCCAGATGATCAAATGTCCACGTCATGTCTGTCTCCTGCGGATATTCAGGATTCAAGTATCTGCGCTTGCCAATCCCGGAAAAATCCCGCAAAACGCCAAGGATCTTCAACGGATTTTTACTAATGAGCTCAATCCTCGATCTGGAAATCTTCGTCCGCACCGCCGACTCCGGCAGCATTTCCGCCGCTGCCCGCGCGCTGGAGTTGACCCCGGCCGCCGCCAGCATCGCGCTGAAACGCCTGGAGACCCGCCTCGGGATCCGCCTGTTCGCCCGCTCCACCCGCAGCATGCGTCTGACCGAAGAAGGCCGGCGCTATCTGGAAAGCGTGCGTCTGGCGCTGGCCACCCTGGCCGAGGGCGAACAGGCGCTGAAGCAGCAGACCGAAGGCCTGAGCGGCGTGCTGCAATTGGCGGCGCCGTCGGATTTCGGGCGCAATGTGTTGCTGCCGTGGCTGGACGATTTCAAGCGCGAGCACCCGCACATTCAGCTGCAATTGCTGCTGAACGACCGGCATGCGGATCTGTTTCGCGAGACGGTGGATGTCGCGCTGCGCTTTGGCGTGCCGAGTGAATCGACGCTGGTGGCGTTGCCGATTCTGCCTGAGCATCGGCGTGTGGCCTGCGCCAGCCCTGCGTATCTGGAACGCCACGGCACGCCGCAAAATCCTGCTGAATTGAGCGAGCACAGTGCCCTGCTCTATCTGCGCAACGGCCGGCCTTACAACACCTGGCGCTTCCATCGCGAGGACGAAACCGTCGAGGTCGAGGTACGCGGCGACTACCTCAGCGACGACGGCGAAGTTGCCCGCCGCTGGGCGCTCGCCGGGCACGGCATAGCCTACAAAGCCTGGCTCGACGTCGCCGAAGACGTGCGCTCCGGGCGGCTGCTGACGCTGTTCGATGACTGGCATGGCGAGAGCGTGCCGTTCAATCTGTTGTGCCCGCACCGGGTGCAGGTGTCGGAACGGGTCAAGGTGTTGCAGGCGTTTTTGCGCCAGCGCTGCGAGGCGTTGCGCCGATAAATTCACTTTGCCGCGCCGGGCGCTTCTGGTATTTGATGGAAGCTTTCCCACCGACAAAAGGATTTCGGCATGAGCTATCGCACACTGGGTCACTCGGGGTTGCAGGTTTCCACTCTCACCCTTGGCACGATGATGTTCGGCGAGCAGACCAGCGCGGAAGACTCGCTGCGCATCATCGACAAGGCCTGGGATCAGGGCATCAATTTCATCGACACGGCTGACGTCTACACCAATGGCCGCTCGGAAGAGATCGTCGGCGAGGCCATTGCCCGTCATCGGCATGAATGGGTGCTGGCGACCAAGGTAGGTTTCGGCCCGGTCGATGGTGTGCCGAATCGCAGCGGTCTGAGCCGCAAGCACATTTTCAATGGTCTGGAGGCCAGCCTGACCCGACTCGGCACCGACTACCTCGACATCTATTACCTGCATCGCGAAGACCACAACACCCCGCTGGAAGTGACGATCTCGGCGATTGGCGATCTGATTCGTCAGGGCAAGATCCGTTATTGGGGCCTGTCGAACTATCGCGGCTGGCGGATTGCCGAGGTGATTCGCGTGGCGGACAAACTCGGCGTTGATCGCCCGGTCATCAGTCAGCCGCTGTACAACATCGTCAACCGTCAGGCCGAAACCGAGCAGATCACCGCCGCCCAGACCTACGGCCTCGGCGTGGTGCCTTACAGCCCGCTGGCCCGTGGCGTGCTCAGCGGCAAGTACGCACCGGACGTGACACCGGATGCCAACAGCCGCGCCGGGCGCCAGGACAAACGCATTCTGGAGACTGAATGGCGGGTGGAATCGTTGCGTATTGCCCAGCAGATTCAGCAATACACCCAGGAGCGTGGAGTCGGGATTGTCGAGTTTGCGATTGCCTGGGTGTTGAACAACGGCGCGGTGACCTCGGCGATTGTCGGGCCGCGCACTGAAGAACAGTGGGACGCGTACACCAAGGCGCAGGCGGTGAAGATTACGGCGCAGGATGAGGCGTTTATCGACTCGCTGGTGACGCCGGGGCATGCGTCTACGCCGGGGTTTAATGATGTGAGTCATTTTGTGTCGGGCCGGAAATCGCGTTCGGCTTGAGACCGCTGCCCTCACCCTAACCCTCTCCCGGAGGGAGAGGGAACCGATTGGGGGATATTGAAGCTAAGCTTTTGCCTGAAGCTCTCGTGGTGAATCCATAATCGACTCGGACTTTCACGTCGCTGAAACTCCTGAGACACCTCGGTCAGTCCCCTCTCCCTCCGGGAGAGGGTTAGGGTGAGGGCTTCTTTTGGATTTGTAGAAAATATTGACCACCCCGACCAATATTCACCACAAAAACCACGTATCCTGCGCGCCCCGTTTCACCATCACCCCCGCGAGGACAGTTTGTCTAAAGGTATCGCTCTATCGGTGACAGCATCGACGCTGTTTGCCGTCATGTATTACTACACCTCGTTGCTCACCCCGTTGAGCGGCGTGGAAATCTTCGGTTGGCGGATGCTGCTGACCGTGCCCTGCATGACCGTGTTCATGCTGCTGTCCGGCGAATGGCGGCGAGTGCTGGAGCTGCTGCGCCGGATTCCTGCGCTGCCCAAGTTGATCGGTGGCCTGATCCTCTCGTCAGCGTTGCTCGGCGTGCAGTTGTGGCTGTTCATGTGGGCGCCGCTCAACGGCTACAGCCTTGATGTGTCGCTGGGCTATTTCCTGTTGCCGCTGGCCATGGTCCTGACCGGCCGCATCGCTTATGGCGAAAGCCTGTCGTACCTGCAAAAAGTCGCAGTGTTTTTTGCCAGCCTCGGCGTGTTGAACGAGTTGTATCAGGTCGGCGGTTTTTCCTGGGCGACGCTGGTCGTAGTCGTCGGTTACCCGTTGTATTTCGTGCTGCGCAAATACCTCAAGACCGACAACCTCGGCGGTTTGTGGGTCGACATGACTTTGATGCTGCCGGTGGCGTACTGGTTCGTGCGCGGCGGTGAACAGGGTTTCGGCGTGTTCGATCAGTACCCGGCGCTGACGTGGCTTATACCGCTGCTCGGTCTGATCAGTGCCTCGGCGCTGGTGGTCTACATCATCGCCAGCCGTTTGTTGCCGTTCAGCCTGTTTGGTTTGTTGAGTTACGTTGAGCCGGTGTTGCTGCTCGGTGTTGCGCTGCTGCTGGGCGAAAGCATCAAGCCCGGCGAATGGCTGACCTACATCCCGATCTGGCTCGCGGTGGTGGTGCTGGTGTTTGAAGGGTTCAAGCACCTGATGCGCCAACGGCGCCCATAAGACGCGCAATAAAAAGCCCGGCCTGCACAATTGCAGGCCGGGCTTTTTTACATCTGATGCGGATTACTCGGTAGCGAGTACGCCACGACGCACCTGGTCACGTTCGATCGATTCGAACAGTGCCTTGAAGTTGCCTTCACCGAAACCATCGTCGCCCTTGCGCTGGATGAATTCGAAGAACACCGGGCCCATCAGGGTTTCCGAGAAGATCTGCAGCAGCAGACGCTTGTCTTCTTTATCCGAGGCGCCGTCGAGCAGAATGCCGCGCGATTGCAACTGATCAACAGGCTCACCGTGGTTCGGCAGGCGGCCTTCGAGCATTTCGTAGTAGGTGTCCGGCGGCGCGGTCATGAAGCGCATGCCGATCTTCTTCAACTGATCCCAGGTCTTGACCAGGTCGTCGGTGAGGAACGCCACGTGCTGGATGCCTTCGCCGTTGAACTGCATCAGGAACTCTTCAATCTGCCCGGCACCCTTCGACGACTCTTCGTTGAGCGGGATGCGGATCATGCCGTCCGGCGCGGTCATCGCTTTCGAGGTCAGGCCGGTGTATTCGCCCTTGATATCGAAGTAGCGGATTTCGCGGAAGTTGAACAGCTTCTCGTAGAAGTTCGCCCAGTAGGCCATGCGGCCGCGGTACACGTTGTGGGTCAGGTGGTCGATGATCTTCAGGCCGGCACCGACCGGGTTGCGGTCAACGCCTTCCAGAAACACGAAGTCGATGTCATAGATCGAGCTGCCTTCGCCGAAACGGTCGATCAGGTACAGCGGCGCGCCGCCAATGCCTTTGATCGCCGGCAGGTTCAGTTCCATCGGACCGGTTTCGATGTGGATCGGCTGGGCGCCGAGTTCCAGTGCGCGGTTGTAGGCCTTCTGCGAGTCCTTGACCCGGAACGCCATGCCGCAAACGGACGGGCCGTGCTCGGCCGCGAAGTACGAAGCAACGCTGTGGGGTTCGTTGTTGAGGATCAGGTTGATCGCGCCCTGGCGAT
>Ga0209675_1002080_pt1 | contig 10638 bp, 7 predicted proteins | sample AraplaCol_mLB_r2_2_FD_184280 | JGI IMG/M metagenome (GOLD analysis project Ga0209675, IMG submission 184280) | Arabidopsis root microbial communities from North Carolina, USA - plate scrape MF_Col_mLB_r2 (SPAdes) (version 3) | ecosystem: Host-associated > Plants > Roots > Endosphere | place: USA... | reverse complement strand
GACTGCACACCCCATTTGGTGGTGAACCGCGCGCGGATGGTGTCTGCATAACGGCCATCGTCGAGCTCGGCCAGACAGGCCTGAAACAGCTCGGCGCGACGGAACTGGAAGTCCTCGTTGAGCAGATCCACCGGCCCGCGCTGGAACGGGTGAAAGAACGCGCCCGGCAGCGGCGCGAAGATCGCCGGCCAGCACAGCAGGCCGAACAATGAATTGATCAGGCTGTTTTCCACGTAATGCACCGGGCCCGTTTCGTCGTGCAAGTGCGCTTGAACGTGATATTCCACCGACAATGCCGGATCGATACGCGGCAGGTGCAGATCCAGCCGCTCCACCAGGCTAGGCGCCGTGCGTTTGATCGGTGGCCCGCCGAGCTTGCGTCGCAAACGCGGCAACACCCGTTGCAGGCCCTGCTGTTCGGTAGCGGTTTCCGGCGCCTGCTCGGCAATGACCGCCAGTTCCAGAGCCAACGCATATTCGGCGCTGCGCTCAAGCACGCGGATCATCCGCAATCGCGCGCCGGGATAGGCGCAGTCGCGATAGATCTTCAGCGCCAGGGCGAATTCGCCGAGGCGCTCGCAGTATTGGCCGATCTGGAACAACAGCTTGCCGCGTCGGCGTTGCAGCCAAGGGTTGTCGAAATGCAGCACCGCGACTTGTTCGACGATCGGCTCCAGCGGCTCGCCGGCTTCGAAATACAGCTGGCAATCGTGCAGAAACAGGCAGGCATCGACGTCGGCACGGCTGCGCAAGCCCCGGGAATCGGCGCAGAATTCGACTTTTTCATAAGTGAAGATGCCAAGATCGGCGAGCACGAATTCCGACCAGTCCTGATAGAGATTGCCGAAGAACATCAGGCGAAAACGGTCGCACAGGTCCATCAGCGTCAGGCTGAACAGCCGATCCGCCAGCGCCGGGCACCATTGCACGAAACTGCGGGGCTCGGGGAATTGTTCGTGCAGTTGCGGCAACCAGTCGACTTTCTTGCCTCGGGGCTGGTCGATGGCCGGGCCGAAGGCTTGCAGGATCTCGGCCTTGAGCAACACCTCGAACAGTTCCGCCATCGACAACGGCGCCTGTTCATGGAGCCAGCCATGCTCCAGCAGCGGTTGCGCCGCCTCGGCGATGTCGCCGATTTCCGGATAATTCAGCTTGCTGGCCCGGAAATGTACACCCTTGCGCATCACCATACGCACCAGCAGGCCCTGGGACGGACGCGGCAGCGCCTTGAACTCGCGAATGAAGGCATGTTCCGTTTCGCTCATGACATCGGCATAGCGAAGCTCAAGCCAATCAAGCACCTGGCGGAAGTTGTTGAGGTAATAGAACGGATCGTCGAGGGGATTGGCAGTCACGGTAGATTCGGGGGCCATGGCAAGCGAGTACTGGTTATGCGTACAGATACCAGTCTGCCCCGGCGGGCGCAAACGGAAAAAGATCAGTGGCACCTTCATTGCAGATTTTTTCAGGTGGCCATCGAACTTTTCCCGGCGTAATGGCACCAACCGCGTTAGAGGCCGACAATGGTCGAAATGAACAGGAATGCTGCTTATGAAAATCAAGACTCTCGGGATCCCGTTGGCTGTTGCGGCCCTGCTGACCCTGGCCGGTTGCTCGACCCCGACGGTGGTTACCCTGCAGAACGGCACCCAGTACCTGACCGAAGACATGCCCGATACCAAAACCGAGGATGGCTTTTACGAGTTCAAGGATATTTCCGGCGCCAAAGTCCGCGTGCGTGCTGACGAAGTAGCCACGGTGCGCAAAGAAGACTGACAGATAAAACATCAAAAAAGGCTGCGAACCCTATGGGATCGCAGCCTTTTGCATTCATCAGCGTGGTAACGCCATGCCCGGGAGGGAGCCGTCGCAACTGAAGGGACGCTCGCCGCGGCGAACCAGTTCTTCCTGCAAGCGCTGGCAGCGCTGACGCTCCTGTTGCGCCATGCGGTCGATGCTCAGATTTCCGGTCATTTCCGGCTCATGGTCTTCGCCGATGCGAATCGTCACGAACGGTTGTTCAGGCTGGATATGAAAGCGGTTTTTTTCTTCGACGGGTTTGGCGTCTTCGCTTTTGGCCGGCTCTGGCAGTTGATCGGGTGTCACGCCATAGCGGCTCAGAATCGAGCTGTGAGGCAGATCGGCCCAGGCATTGGCCGACAGCAGCACAAGCCCCGCAACACCGATATACCCCTTGAAACCTTTCACGTGTGAATCTCCTGTACTCGTTGGCAGCCCTTGAATGACGAACGTCGACGTCATGGCTTTAGGCCGCATTTCCTGTTGGTGCAGGGATTGGAGTCAGGGAATGGTTGGTGAGTCACTTCCTGCCCATCTCCGTTGAGGCGACACCCTCAACCCTGTTTATGGTTTTGTTTGATCGACGTTCCTCCAGCAACGTCCTCGGCAACACAAATCCTTCAAAACTGCGTTGGGTAACCGGGTTGTTGGCCTTCTCCGCCCCAATCCGATAGCGCATCAAGCCATCGGCGACGGCAAAGGTCAGGTCCACGCTGGTGTCGGTCCTGCCATTAAGATGCCCACGGCTGAGCAGCCGGAACAACGACCACGGCCCGCGATAGCTCAGGCTGGCGGTGTTGCCGCTGCTGTGCACCAGCGTCAGTTGGCTGCCATTGGTGTTGCCCAGACTGTTGGGCCACACCAACCCCGTGCGTTGCGGCGCGCCGTGCTGGTAAGGGATCAGTTGGCCGTCGACGCTGAGCATGCTGCTCAGGCGGGTCGCGCTCAGGGCCAAGGGTTCGATGGTGAGTTGCACGGCCAGGTGGCCGCGGTGGTTGAAGAAAGTGTCGCGGATGCGCTCGACCTTCTTGAGCTGTTCCAGCACGTCACTGCGTACCAGGTAGCCGCCAAGGTTTTCGGAGTACAGAGCATCGAGGTTGTCCTTGAGGAACACGTTCAGGTATTGATCGTGGAACTGCTGCAGACGCCCCTGCGGGCTGAAGAAGGCTTCGAAATCTTCCAGCGAGGCGTCCTCGCCGCTGGCCTTGAACGGGTAGCGGCTCGCCAGCCGGTCGCGGTAGAAGCTGTAGATATCACTGTCCCAACGTTTTTCCAGTTCGCGTAAGGCGGCAATCACCAGTACCTGCGAGGTCTGGTCGGCGAGCTTTTTGATTTGCTGGTTGAGTGGTTCAGGCAGGCCGACGGCGACACGTTGCAGGTTGGCAATCGGATCGGCACCGCCGAGGGAAAAACGATTGAGCACGGTTTTCAGCGCCGCTTTGCCGGGGTCGGGATTGTCGTGCACGGCTTTGGCGTAGTCGTAGACGGCGCTGACGGAACGTAGCGTTTCTTCGTAATAGGACGGCTGCTCGCCGCGCGTGGTGGTCAGTTCCGTCAGGCTGGAAAACGCGCGCCGGATACCCGCAGCTTGTTGCTGGCCGTCCGACACCTTGTCCAACGTCAGTGGTGCCTGCCCTTCGACCAAGGGCGCCGACGGGTAAATCACGCTATTGTCGCGCAAGGTTTCCAGCAAACGCCGCAGAGGGGCGGCCGGGCCAGTGACCTGCTCCAGCACGGCCACGCCGTGACTGAGGTCGTCGAAGTCGGTGATCGCGAACTGATTCAGCGCACGTCGCCAGCTGTCGACATAATCGGCGCTGTATAACGCGCGGACCCGCTGGGTCAGTACTTTGCGGTCTTCGTCGGAATAGTCCAGGCGTTGCCGCTCGCCGAGCACCCACTGGTCGATCATTGCCAGCTCGATGATGCCCTCGGTGCCAGGCTCAAAGTAGTCCCTGAAGCCCTCGGCCGTGAGCAGCGGTGCCAGCATCAGGCCGCTACCCTCTTGATCGGTGTTCAATGGACTGTAGACGATGTCGAACGCCGGACCGACCTCGGCGCGCAGGTCCAGCGGGCGGTGCAAACGCTCTTGGGCATCCTGTTTCAGGTTCATGTAGACCCGTTCAGCCATAGGCAACTGGCGCAACTGTTGTTGCACTTGGGCAATGCGCTCACGGTAGTGCGGCAAATCGGCGTCGGCGTATTTCAGGGCGTAGCCCAAGTGTCTCATCAAGTCGGCCTGCAACTGGCCCTGCCCGGGATAGGCCCTCTGCCACTGTTTGGCGACCCACTCCTCGACGATGGCCGGGCGGCGGTTTTGCCGTTCTTCAAGCATGCGGTAAACGCGCAAGGCCGCCAGTTGCTGATTACTACCGGCGGGCGCGGCATTGATGGCATCCAGCACACCGCTGGCAATCGCCGGCAGAAAGCGTTTGGACAGTAGATTCAGATAGGCCTCATCCACCGTCGGACCAATCGCCCTCCCCTGATACAACCCCATATCCGCCAGCAGCGGCCATGCCTCGCGATAGTCACCGTACACCAGCACCGCATCGCGAATCTGATCCAGCGGCACCAGCAGATTGCGCCCGGTCGTGTCGACCTTGGTGTCGATGTCCCGTTCACTGAACTCCTGACTCTTGGCCAGGACGCTCGCAGCCTTGTCGCGGTTGATGTTGAAGTAAAACTGCCAGGTTCCGATGACCACCAAAACGCCCAAGGACGCGACGCTGAAGCCAGCGATCAGCAGTCGTCGCTTGTTACGGGCCACCTTGATGTTGTCACCCGCCAGACCTGCTTCCGGGTAAATCACTCGCTGGAAAAGCTGCTGGGCAAAATAGATCGCAGTGCCACCAGCAGGCTTGACCTCGGGGGGCGGTGGCGGCAGTTGATACGCTTGCCCTGCCTCTTTGACGAAGGCATTGCTCAAGGTGCCCTGCTGAAATACCGAGGAGAAATACAGCCCGCGCACCAGCGCAGGGGTGGTGAAACGATCACTGCCGAGCATCTCGCTCAGGAAACCCGACAGTGCCGGGCGCAGGCCCGCCATCTGACGCAACAGGCCCTGCAGTCGATCGCGCTCGGTCAGCCCACGCGACTCCTTGACGCTGTCGAAGATCTGTTCACTCAGGTACGTGACAAAGGTCTGGTACTGGCGGGTCAGCTCCGCCGACCAGGCATCGAAATCATCCACCGCGTCCAGGCTGAAGGTGAAGCCCAGCAGGTCTTCGCGCCCACTATGCGACAACCGGGCGAAGAACTCTTCGAAGCCTTCCAGCAGGTCGAACTTGCTCAGCGTCACGTACACCGGCAAGCGCGTACCCAATTGCCGCGTCAGCTCAAACAGCCGGGTGCGCAGCAGGTTGGCGTGAGCCTTGCGTTGTTCAGGACGATGTGCCAACAAGGCCTGCACATCGATCACCAACACCACGCCGTTCAATGCGCGACGGCTACGGTTGCGCGTCAGCCAGTCGAGCAGGTGCCGCCATAGACGTGGGTGAGTGCCAGCGGGCAATACCGGTTTGACCTTGCCTTGGATCGCGCCCTGCTGCTTGACGCTATCAGCCGCTGGCTCCGGATGACTGAGGAATTCACCCGGCGGGTCAATCAACACCGCCTCGTCACCGATCCACCAATCCACCGGATAGGCCAGTTGTTCTTCCTGGTGCGCCCTGACCCCGGCCTTGGTCACATGGGACAAGGCAAAGCTCTGATTGGAACGTGTGATCAGGCTGGTCTTGCCGGCATTTTCCTCGCCCAGCACCAGATACCATGGCAATTGATAGAGCGAACGGCGGCGCTCCATATTGTTGAGCAAGTTGCCCAGGCTGCGGTCCAGTGCTCGCTCCTGCGCCTCGATGTAAGGCAGGCACGGGTCGGCCTGCACCGCTGCCTCGTGCTGGCGTTCAAGCTGCAACCGGTGATAACGACTACGCACCCGCCATGCCCAGATCAGCAGCGGCACCACCAGCACCACAACGCTGGCCGAGACGCGCATCGCCAACTCGCTCAGCGGCTGATGTTCACGCCAGGCCCACTGCGGGCCCAGCCACCAGATAGCGATCAATAAAAACACCACGCCCAGCAGCACCAGTATCGGCAATGCCTGGTTGAACTGACGCAGTACCGGCAGGCCCCAACGTTTGACGTATCCCCAGAACATCCCCATAAATCGCTCCTACTCCTTAACCGCTTTAATCAAATGACTGTCGTCGATGGGCTGCGCCACTTTCCGGTACAACTCCGGCTCCCACCCCTGCGCCGTGGTATCGCGCATCAAACGCGCAACGCTGGCGTACAGGTCGTCCGCCAGCCACGACAGGCCACGCGATGCCAACAGGTCGGCAGCAATAACCGTGGCGTAGCTGCGCTGGCGCGGGGCGTCATGAGAGGCGTGCAGGTCCTGCAAGCGCAGCAGCACCACTTCGACGCCTTCGGTGTTGAGTTGGGTGGTCAGTTCGTCGCGCAGGCCGGCGTATTCCTGCACGGGGCTGCCGGTGGTTCGCGCCTCATCGGCGGCGGTGATCCATGCGTGGGTTTGTGCGTCCACGAACGGTGTGCCATCGCTGAAACACAACTCCAGCAGGGCCGGCAGGCGGCAGACGAAACGTTCGCAGGTCTGGCGAATGGCAGCGGCCACTTCTTCCATCGCCAGGCGCGAGGCGACTTGGGCGGCCAAGTAGCTGCCGCGCAACCAGTACGGTGAGGCGCAGACGCTTTTTTCGAGACGCGGCAGCAGGTTCGGGTCCAGCGTATTGTGGTTCAGCGCGTCCTGGTAACCGTCGACTATGTCCTTGGGCACGGCGGTCAATTCGGTTCGACGATCGCGGGTGACGGGGGGCGCGGTGCGCAAATGCGACCACAGGCCGAAGCGTCGTAATTGATAACCGGTGGGGTCGTAGGGATCTTGTTGATTGATCTGCTCGGCCATGCTCAACACGGCGCGGCGCTGTTCACGCTCGTTGCCTGGCGCCTGCAGCTTGGGGCTGGTGAAAAATGCTGAATCCAGAGCGCCGCTGGAGGTGACTGCATGGGACGCTTCAGCGGCAACGACCGGCTCACTGTATTTGCTCAACTGGCGTTGCAACGCCTCCAACGGGGCGGGATCGAACCTGGCGGTTTCCACGCATCTTTGCAGGGTAGCCATGGCCAATTCCGCAGCCGCCTGGCAAGCCGGGGTAAAGCTACTGCGATCAAGGGACGGCAACACCTGCACCAGGTTCTCCAACAGGCGCTGCACCTGCTTACGCTTGTTCAGATAGCCCGTCGGGCCGGGCTTGGGATAAGCATTGTCCCAATACAGGTCGACCATACCGGCCACCAAGCCCAACGCATCCGCCCAGCGCGCCCATTGCCGGGTCCGCAGCCACACTACTTGCAGATGACCGAGGATGCGCCAGTGCTTGCACTGGGTGGCCAGGTATTCGCGGGACGCTTCGTCGATATACGGCCAATCGATGTCGCTTTCGCGCAGGCCGCCGAGCTTGACCATTTCCTGATCGATGGCCTGATAGGTTTCGTCCTCCACATCGAAATGGCCGGCGAGTTGTTCTGGGTCGATGGGGGTCAGCAGTCGCTTGACGGTATCCGCCGGAACGTCGATCACCAGCGACATACCTTGCGCTCCTGCTCTATCAGTTCGCCCAGCCCTTCAGCGTCGAACACCAGCCCGTTCAGCCGCAGGTAGTCACTCTCCAGTCGCAGGCGCTGGCCGCCGCCCATGTTGCGTAACAAGGCAATGGCCTGCAGCCCGCGTCCCGCATCCACCACCAACCCGGCATCGTCCAGCACTTGCCACCGATAGGCCTCGGAAACCGGTCGGTCGTCCTTGAACAGCTGGATGCGAATTTTGTTGGGTTTGGCTGGCTCATCCAGTACCAGTTGCAGGCGGGAAATTTTCGATTCGCAACTGATAACCAGGTGAGGTCGAGGTGGCAACGCGCCCAGGGCCGGGGCGGAGATCACCAGCCGTTGTTGCCGCTCATCGTCCGGCTCTGGAAACGACGACAGCAGAAAACGCTGATCCTCGGGTGGACGCTTGACTTCATTGCGTTGCACCAGATCGATAATCGGCAGTACCTGCCCAACGGCGCGTGGCGCCGCTGGCGCGTGATGGATGGGCGTGCCAGCGGCCAAATCAAAACACTCCAGGCGCTTCAAGGGCGAGACAATTGAGGGGCAGTCTTGTGTTGCCGCCTGCACATCCATTACGGCCACGACCGTCAGACAAAGCCCCCATTTCCATCCTTGCCCGTGCATCAACGCCTCCTGAGTATGTCTCGTCGAAATCAGAATCCGATGTTCTCAGCATCTTTAAAATCAACATGACTTATTTGAAAGTTCAACAAATTAACTTACAGAGCCTCACCAGAACTCAATGAATAAGCAAGTAGAAAACAAACAGTGCCTTGCAAAAGTCCCAACAAAAAGACACGCCCTTCAGATGTATCCGTGGAAGTTGTAGGAAAACCAGTAACGATCCGCAAGGTATTATTTCCTACATTAAAAGCCCACGAATCGCGTCCACAACGTCCTACAAGACAAACGTTGCAACAACTGTTTCTAATACGCCGACCTTATGAAAAGGATTCTTCCCATGTCGAAAAATCACGGCTCTGTCGCGCCCAAAGAGCGCATCAACATCAAGTACGTCCCGGCCACGGGCGATCAACAGGCCGAAGTTGAGTTGCCGCTGAAGTTGCTGATCACCGGTGACTTCAAAGGCCACGGCGAACTTACTGCCCTGGAAGATCGGCAAGCTGTACGCATCGACAAAGATACGTTTAATGAAGTTCTGACCAAGGCCGAAGTTGCCCTGGATATGGCGGTTCCGTCCGTTTTAAGCAAAGACTGCGATACCGATTTGAACGTACGGCTTCAATTCAAAAACATTCATGACTTCGGCCCTGACGCCGTCGCCCGACAAATTCCCGAATTGAACAAGTTGCTGGAACTTCGCGAAGCCCTCGTTGCACTCAAAGGTCCGATGGGCAACGTTCCGGCCTTTCGCAAACACCTGCAAAACCTGCTGACCGATGCAACCGCCCGCCAACGCCTGGCCAGTGAACTGGACCTGGTGCTCGACGCGCCCAACGACTGAATTGAACGCCCTTCTCAACGGAGTACTCCCCATGTCTATGGAAAGCGCCGCCACCCAAGTGTTGGTGGCTGACGAACAGCCGTCGTTGCTTGATCAACTGCTGGCCAACACCACCATGCGCCCGTCTCAGGAAGGCTACGCGGTAGCTCGCCAAGGCGTGGCTGCGTTCATCAGCGAGATCCTGCAAAGCGGCGATCATCAACAGCCGGTCAACAAGCATCGGGTCGACCAGATGATCGCCGAGATTGATCATGCCCTGAGCAAGCAGATGGACGTGATTGTGCATCAGCCGCAGTTCCAACAACTGGAGTCGTCGTGGCGTGGGCTGAAGCTGCTGGTGGATCGCACGGATTTTCGCGAGAACATCAAGCTGGAAATGCTGCATGTCACCAAAGAAGAGCTGCTGGACGACTTCGACAACGCCGGTGACATCACCCGCAGCGGCTTGTACAAGCACGTCTATACCGCCGGCTACGGCCAGTTTGGTGGTGAGCCCGTTGGTGCCATCGTCGGCAACTACACCTTTGGCCCTGGTTCGTCAGACATCAAATTGCTCAGTTACGTGGCTTCCATCGGCGCCATGTCCCATGCGCCGTTCGTCTCGGCGGCAGGCCCAGAGTTGTTCAATCTGGAAGGTTTCCAGGGGCTGCCCGACCTCAAGGAAATCAGCGACATTTTCGACGGCCCACGCCACACCAAATGGCGCAGCCTGCGTGAGTCCGAAGATGCCCGTCATCTGGCCCTGACCCTGCCACGTTTCCTGCTGCGCACGCCGTACAGCACCGACGACAACACCACTCGCAGCTTCGGCTATGACGAAACCGTCGACGGTGACCACGACAATTACCTGTGGGGTAACACTGCGTTCCTCATGGCTTCGCGGATTACCGACAGCTTCGCCCGCTACCGCTGGTGCCCGAACATCATCGGTCCGCAATCCGGCGGCGCGGTGGATGATCTGCCCGTGCATCTGTACGAATCTCTCGGCCAATTACAGGCCAAGATCCCCACCGAAGTACTGATTTCCGACCGCAAGGAATTTGAACTGGCCGAAGCCGGGTTCATTCCGCTGACCATGCGTAAGGACAGCGACAATGCGGCGTTCTTTTCCGCCAACTCGGTGCAAAAGCCCAAGAGCTTCCCCAAGACCCGCGAAGGCCAGGAAGCCCAGACGAACTACAAGCTCGGCACCCAGTTGCCGTACCTGTTTATCGTCAATCGCCTGGCCCACTACATCAAGGTGCTGCAACGCGAGCAGATCGGCAGTTGGAAAGAACGCCAGGACCTGGAACGCGAGCTGAACATGTGGCTCAAGCAGTACATCGCCGACCAGGAAAACCCTTCGAGTGACGTACGCAGCCGTCGCCCCTTGCGTGCCGCGAAAATTGAAGTTCAGGACGTGGCCGGGAATCCGGGCTGGTACCAAGTGTCGCTGTCGGTAAGACCACACTTCAAGTACATGGGCGCCAACTTCGAGATCTCGCTGGTCGGTCGACTGGATACGCAATAAGTGGGCGGCAGCCTGTTTGAACGTCTCGAGCCCGACGCACCGCGCTACCGCCCGGGCAGCGCGGATGAACAGGCCCGCCAGCGTGTCGAGGCGATAAAACACCACTTGGAACAGGTGCTCAACTCTCGCCAGGGCTGCTCGCAAAGCAGCCCTGAACTGGGCCTGCGCGACTTCAATGGGGTCACCCAGGCCAGCAGTGATCTGGTGGTCGCCATCAGCACCGACATCC
>Ga0209675_1002077_pt1 | contig 10645 bp, 7 predicted proteins | sample AraplaCol_mLB_r2_2_FD_184280 | JGI IMG/M metagenome (GOLD analysis project Ga0209675, IMG submission 184280) | Arabidopsis root microbial communities from North Carolina, USA - plate scrape MF_Col_mLB_r2 (SPAdes) (version 3) | ecosystem: Host-associated > Plants > Roots > Endosphere | place: USA... | reverse complement strand
CGTGGAAGGGCCATCGCTCAACGGATAAAAGGTACGCCGGGGATAACAGGCTGATGATTCCCAAGAGTCCATATCGACGGAATCGTTTGGCACCTCGATGTCGGCTCATCACATCCTGGGGCTGGAGCAGGTCCCAAGGGTTCGGCTGTTCGCCGATTAAAGTGGTACGTGAGCTGGGTTCAGAACGTCGTGAGACAGTTCGGTCCCTATCTGCCATGGGTGTAGGATACTTGAGAGGAGCTGACCTTAGTACGAGAGGACCGGGTTGGACGTACCTCTGGTGTGCCGGTTGTGACGCCAGTCGCATTGCCGGGTAGCTATGTACGGACGGGATAACCGCTGAAAGCATCTAAGCGGGAAGCCCCCCTCAAAACCAGGTATCCCTGAGAGTCGTGGAAGACCACCACGTTGATAGGCTGGGTGTGTAAGCGCAGCAATGTGTTGAGCTAACCAGTACTAATCACTCGATCGGCTTGATTTCAGCATAAGCCAGTCATGTGCAGCGGTCAGACGCCGCACAGCTCTTCGGAGCGAAATGACAAGATCACTCTCTCGATTGATACAGATCCAGGATACATACAGATTGTTCGGCCGCCGTGTTTTATTGGCTTGGTGGCCTTAGCGAGGACGCAACACCCGATCCCATCCCGAACTCGGCCGTGAAAGTCCCCAGCGCCGATGGTACTTCGTCTTAAGACGCGGAAGAGTAGGTCGCTGCCAAGCCTATAAAGCACGGAGCCCGAACAATCGCTTCACGAACCAACAGCAATCAAGGGCGTCCATTCGGCGCCCTTGAACTTTTTAGAGCTCATCGCGGGGTGGAGCAGCCCGGTAGCTCGTCAGGCTCATAACCTGAAGGTCAGAGGTTCAAATCCTCTCCCCGCAACCAACTCAAAAAAAGCCCGCCGGCATCGCCCGGCGGGCTTTTTTGTTGTGCATCCTGGCGCGTCGGATGTTGGCGCGCGCAGCCGTCACGTCCGGAGCGGCATGGTCATCGCGGTGGCCTCGAAAGCACTGCGGCCGCGTGTCAGGCTGTACGATTGGCGGGCGTGCCTTCCAGGTCATACGCCGTCGCCTTGGTGATCGTGACCTTGACCATATCGCCCACCTGAAGGCCGGCAGCCTGTTTGATCTTGACGATGCCATCGATCTCCGGCGCATCGGCAAACGACCGCCCCGTCGCCGTCGTGCGTTTGGTCTCGTCCACGAGGATATCGAGGCTGCGGCCAACAAACCGCTTGAGCCGGCGAGCGCTGATCTTCTGCTGCACCGCCATGAATCTCTCCCAGCGCTCCTGCTTCACCGTGTCGTCGACATGGCCCGGCAGGTCGTTGGCGCTGGCGCCGCCGACATTCTCGTATTTGAAGCAGCCGACCCGGTCGAGTTGCGCTTCCTCCATCCAGTCCAGGAGGAACTGGAAGTCCGCCTCGGTCTCGCCGGGGAAACCGACGATGAAGGTGGAGCGGATGGCCAGGTCGGGGCAGATCTCGCGCCAGGCCCGGATCCGCTGCAGCACCTTTTCCTGGTTGCCGGGGCGCCGCATGCTCTTCAGTACCCGCGGGTCCGCATGCTGGAAGGGGATGTCGAGATACGGCAGGATTTTGCCGGCGGCCATCAGCGGGATGATCTCGTCGACATGCGGATAGGGATAGACGTAATGCAGGCGGACCCAGGCGCCGAGGCTGCCCATGGCGTCGCAGAGTTCCGTCAGCCTCGCTTTGACCTTGCGGTCGCGCCACTGACTTTCCGCATGCTTGAGGTCGACGCCATAGGCGGAGGTGTCCTGCGAGATGACCAGCAGTTCCTTGACGCCGGCCTTCACCAGGCGCTCGGCTTCATAGAGCACGTCGTTGGACTGCCGGCTGGCGAGCTTGCCGCGCATCGACGGGATGATGCAGAAGCTGCAGCTGTGGTTGCAGCCTTCTGAAATCTTCAGATAGGCATAGTGCCGCGGGGTCAGCTTGATGCCCTGCGGAGGCACCAGGTCGAGGAAGGGGTCGTGCGCCGGCGGCGCCGCGTCATGGACGGCATTGACCACGGCCTCATACTGCTGGGGCCCGGTGACGGCGAGCACGTCGGGGAAGATGTCGCGGATCTTGTCGGCTTCGGCGCCCATGCAGCCGGTGACGATGACGCGGCCATTTTCCCGCATCGCCTCGCCGATCGCTTCCAGCGATTCCTGCTTGGCGCTGTCGAGGAAGCCGCAGGTATTCACCAGCACGACATCGGCCGCGTCATAGGAACCGGAAATGCTGTAACCCTCCGAGCGCAGCTTGGTGATGATTCGTTCGGAATCAACAAGCGCTTTCGGGCAGCCGAGGCTGACGATGCCGACTTTGGGGGCGGGGCTGGTCATGAAGGCTCCTGTCGCGCCATGGGGCGGCGCGAATCAGCGCAGCAAGTACCGCGTTTGCCGGCCCCGATCAAGCGAGTCGGGGAGATGGCATAAGATGCTGTAATTTATAGGATTTATGCCGCTTTCAGGGCGATGCGCCGGGTGTGGCTTTCCAGCCAGGCCTGAGCCATGAGCACATCCCAGAGCAGATACTGCCAGTTGCGCCGGCCAGACAGGTGTTCCGCCCATTTGGCGCGGATCGGCACCGGATCGAACAGGCCGTCACGCTTGAGCCGCTCGGCCGAGAGCAGGCTTTCGGCCCAGTCCCGCAGAGGGCCGCGCAGCCAGCTGTCGATCGGCACGCCGAAGCCCATCTTGGGCCGCTCGATCAGTTCGCGCGGCACGTGGCGGTACAGTACCTGCCGCAGCAGCCATTTGCTCTGGCCGTCGCGCAGCTTGAAATGCTGCGGCAGGCGCCAGGAGAACTCCACGACACGGTGATCGATCAGCGGGACGCGGGCCTCCAGCGCCACCGCCATGCTGGCGCGGTCCACCTTCACCAGGATGTCGTCCGGCAGATAGGTGGCCATGTCGAGATACTGCATGCGGTCGAGGAAATCGGGCGCCAACCGCTGAGTCGCCGGATCGTCCAGCAGGCCGGCGGGCTCGTGACCGCCGATCACCACGCTGTCGGGCTGGTCCCAATGGCTTACCAGCCGCTTGTAGATGCCGTCGTCGGTCTCGCCCAGGATAGAGGCCAGCTTCCAGACCTTGTCGCCAGGATGGCTGGGGCGGGAGCCGGCGGGGATCAGGGAAAAGATCTTGTCCCAGCTGGCCGGCGGCAGGCTGCGCATCATGCCGGCCATCGCGTTGCGCAGGCCCAGCGGCAGGCTGCCGATGCGGCGCCATAGCTTCATGGCCAGCATGTAGCGGGTATAGCCGGCGAAGAGTTCATCGCCGCCATCGCCGGACAGGGCCACGGTGACGTGGTTGCGTGTCAGCTTCGATACCAGGAATGTCGGAATCTGCGACGAATCCGCAAACGGCTCGTCGAACCACTGCGGCAGGTCCGGAATGACATCCAGGGTCTGGCGGGAGTCGACATAGAGATCGAGATGGTCGGTGCCCAGATGACGTGCGACGGCGCGGGCATGCGGTGCCTCGTCGAATGCGCCCTCATGGAAGCCGATCGAGAAAGTCTTGATGGGGCGGTCGCTCTGCGCCTGCATCAGCGCCACGACGGTGGACGAGTCGACGCCGCCGGACAGGAAGGCGCCCAGTGGCACATCGGCGATCATGCGACGCCCGACGGCATCGCGCAGCAAGGCTTCCAGCTGGTCGGTGGCGTCCTTGTCACTGAGATTCTGCAGCAGATTGCTTTTGCCGGTGGCGACCGTTTCTTCCAGCGACCAGAATGGCTCCTCGCGCGGCGCTTCGCCAGGCGCAATAGTCAGGATGTGTCCCTGGCGCAGCTTCCGCACGCCGCGATAGATGCTGTACGGCGCCGGGACATAGTTGTGGCGCATGAAGGCGGCCAGCGCGTTGCGGTCGATCTCGGGCGTCCAGCCGGGATGGACCAGCAGGGCTTTCAGTTCAGAGCCGAACAGCACCAGGTCGCCGAACATGCCCCAGTACACCGGCTTGATGCCCATGCGGTCGCGCGCGAGCCACAGGGTGCGGCTCTCCCGATCCCACAGGGCGATGGCGAACATGCCAATCAGGCGCTTGACCGTGGCGGCGATACCCCACTGCTCGCAGCCCTCGAGAATGACCTCGGTATCCGAATGGCCACGGAAGGTCTTGCCCAGCCCTTCGAGCTCACGGCGCATCTCGGCGAAGTTATAGACTTCACCATTGTAGTTGATGATGAAGCGGCCCGAGCGGGACACCATCGGCTGGTGGCCCATGGGCGAGAGGTCAACGACCGCCAGGCGGCGCTGGGCGAAGGCGAGGCCGGCCGGCGCATCGGTCCATACGCCGCCATCGTCAGGCCCGCGGTGGAGCAGGCTGTCGCCCATGGCCTGCGCGAGGCGCTGCAGGGTGTCTGCACTCCCTCTGCCCTGCCGATCCAGGAAACCAGCAATTCCGCACATTCGATAACCCTTTATCTGTTCCGCAATTTTCGCTGCGGGTAGGTGCTGTGCCCTTACGGCTGCAGGGACAAGAATACGTTTTCGGTGCGGCTCGCCAGCGCGGCCACGCTGTAGCGCCGGATGATGCTCTCGCGCCGCTCGGCCTTCTGCCCTTCGGCATCGGGGTGCTGCATGACGTGTAAAATGGCTGCGGCCAGCTGGGTCGGCTGCAGCGGCGGCACGATCCGTTCGGGTGCGCCGATGATGTCGGCGGCTTCTCCAGTATCGGTGGAAACGCAGGCCGTGCCGCAGGCCAAGGCTTCAATCAGGACATTGGGAAAGCCTTCGCCGAAAGCGGAGGAGAGCACAAGCAGGTCGAGGGCATTATACACAGCCGGCATGTCCTGGCTCGGGCCGGCCCATATGATGCGGTCGGCGATCCCCAGGTCTTCGGCCTGCTGCTTGCGGGCCGCGAGGATACGGTCATCGCCGCCGCCGACCACGGCGAAGATCGCCTGCGGCTGCACTGCGGCCACCCGTGCGGCGGCTGCGATGAAGGTCGCATGGTCCTTCATCGGATCGAGCCGAGCGACAATACCGATGACGAAGGCGTCCGCGCCGACGTTCCAGCTGGCCCTGAGCCGCTGGCGCGCCTCGGGAAGCGGCCGGAAGCGGTTCGTGTCCACGCCGTTCGGAATCACGGCGGCATGCGCTTCCGGATAGCCGTCGGACACATAGGGTGCCAGTCCGGCATGGGAATTCGAGATGATCCGGTTTGCCAGCCGGGCCAGCTTGCGTTCGATGGCGTATGTAATGCGAGTGACGCGGTCATACTGGGAGAGGTCCGGGAATGAACTGCGAATTCCCCAGACGATGGCAAGGCCCGGCAGGGCCAGTTTGGCGGCGAGCGTCATCAGATTTGCTGTCGGCATGAAACCGTACAGCAGTGTCGGGCGCTCAGCCCTCAGCCAACGCAGCAGCCGCAGAGTGAAACCTGCCAGACCCCAGCGACCGGATTTTCCCAAGGAAACGATCGTCACGCCTGCCGCCTGCAACTCGGCCGCCATCCGTCCGCCATCATAGAAGGTGAGGATGCTGACCTCATGTCCGCGTTCTTGCAGACCCGCAGCAAGCAGGCCGATCTGGCGCTCCGCGCCGCCCAGTTCGAGCGACCGGATCAGGAGTGCAACTTTCACGATAGGGCCATTGGTTGCATTGCAAAGGGTTGAAATCTATACTCGTACGCCTTGGGGGATGCCATGAAAATTGCATACCGCGCGTTGGCAGCCGGCGTACTTAGCTATGTTTTACCGCGTTACAGGGGCATCCAGCATCATCCCCATGATGCCCGTTACTTCTACTCGGTTTTTTTGCGCCACCTGGTTTCTCTCCATGATGCGGGCGCCATGCCTCATCGCGGCACGGTGGCCGAACTGGGGCCGGGCAATGCCCTTGGTTTCGGCCTGGCGGCGCTGCTGAGCGGCTGGCAGACTTACCAGGCTTTCGACGTTGCGGCTTTCGCCTCCGCGGAAGAGAACCGTGGTGTCCTGGCCGGGCTGATCGAACTGTTTACGCAGCGCGCGCCGATCCCCGATGACGGCGAGATGCCTAACGTCTATCCGAAACTGCAGGGCTATGCCTTCCCGTCGCATGTTCTGGCGGATGAGCAACTGACGGCGGCCCTTGCGCCGGCACGGATCGAAGCGCTGCAGCGGTCGCTGGCCGAAGGCAGTGGCATCATCAAATATTCCGCACCATGGCTGGATGCGAGCGTACTGCAGGCGAATACGATTGACTGGGTGGCGTCGCAAGCCGTTCTGGAACATGTCGACGCTCCGGTCGCGGCCTGGAATGCGATTGCGGCATGGCTCAAGCCCGGTGGCGTCACCACCCACAGCATCGATTTCCGCAGCCACGGCTTCACCCCGCAATGGAACGGCCACTGGGCCTGCTCTGATCTTGAGTGGCGGCTGCTGGTTGGCAAGCGCATCTATTCCCTAAACCGGGCTTCGGTTTCCGATCATCGCCAGATGATCGCGGATGCCGGGTTGGACGTCTTGCAGTGGAACCCGGATTTCACGAGCGGCGGCGTTGCGCGCAGTGACCTAGCCGCGCGATTCCGCAAACTCAGCGATGACGACATCCGCACCTCGGGCGTTTTTGTCATCGCACGGAAATCAGCCTGACCGGCGGTTGTCCGGGAGAATGCGGGGTTTTTCCTGACGGTGATAAAGGGCGATCGTATCGGTGACCATGCGGCCGAGGCTGAAGCGATCGCGAATGAAGTCCGGTGCGCGCCGGCTCGCCTGATGACGCCAGTCCGCATTGTCCAGGCAGTCGATCACCTTGGCCGCAAGGGCCGCCGCATCGCGGCTGTCCAGGGCCCAGCCCGTCTGGCCCTGCTCGAGTGCCTCGGATGCACCGCCGACGGCCGTGGTCACGACCGGTACGCCGAGGGCCTGGGCTTCCAGAAGCGTGTTCGGCAAGCCTTCCTGGCGGGATGTCATCAGCAGGCAATCCATGGCCGATAACGGCAGCGCGGGCTTTTTCGTCACGCCCGGCATGTGGAGTTTGCCGGCGATGCCAAGTTGATCGGCCGTCGCCTGCATATCCGCGCGCATCTCGCCATCGCCCAGGAGCAGAAAATGCGTTTCCGGCAGGCTGCTGGCGACATGGGCGGCGATCTGCAGCCACAGGATCGGGTCTTTGACCGCCGTGAAGCGTAACAGGTTGCCGACAACGGGGGCGTCCGCCGGGATGCCCAGGGAAGCGCGGTAGGCCAACGAGGCTTCCCGGCCCACTGCCGCTACGCGTTCGGGCTGCAAGCCATGATAGACCACGGCGATGCTACCTGTCGGCAGATCAAGCCAGCGTTCATATTCGCGGGCGCCGGCAGCGGAATTGGCCACGATGGACACGGCGGGATGCAATGCCAGCGCCCGGTAGATGGCGCGCATTTCGTGGCGATAGAAGTTGAAGTGCAGGGGCGAGACGCTGACCAGCCCCAGAACGACACGCGGGACGCCGGCGAGCACGGCGGCCAGGCCTGCCGTGATGTTCGTGTGGTCCTGCCAGGCATGCACCAGATGCGGTTGGTGCTGCGTGAACCAGCCCAGGCATTGCAGGACATCGCTGGCCGTCGACGCCGGCAGCGCGGCCAGAAGCCCGGCATGGGTTTCCGCAAGCGCGGCGATGCGGTCTTTCTCGATCCCGCCGATAGCGGGTTGCAGGACATGGATCGGTGCGCCCGGGGCTTTATAGATCTGCGGGCCAGTTGTTTCGCGGAAGCACAGGATCTCGGCCGGCAGTCCCTTCTCGCGAAGTCCGAGGAAGGTATAGAAGGCATTGCCTTCGGCACCGCCCGCCGACAGATCGGCGCTGACGATGACCATGCGGTCCGTCGGCGTGTAAGCCCCAGTGCGTCCCGAGCGCAGGCTTTGCATCAGTCTGTCGCTCAAGCCCGGCCGCGCGGCGCGCGACAGAAGATCGGTCAGCGCCACAGCCAGGCGGCTGCGCATCAGGGCAGGTGCCAGCCATCGGTTCGGCCATAGGAGGCAGCGATCCCATATCAGAGATGGCGCATGCTCAAGAACTGTACGGGCGATCATGGACAACGGAGAGCCATGCGCCCAGCCGGTGAGCGTTGGGTGAATGATTGTCCGGCAGCCGCTTTTCCGGGCCGCCCAGGCCAGAGCCACGTGGCGGGGCAGGAAGGTCTCGGTGAGCAGGAGACTGGGCGGGTCCCGCGAAAGAGACGCGGCGCCGCTCATCGCGTTGGCGACGGCGGCCAGTTCCGGTCGATTAAAGCTGGGGGACAACCTGACGGAAACCGGCATGAGGCCGTGTTGCCGGGCATAGTCGATGCCGTTGCCAAGCAGGGCGGTGAACGCTTCCGTAGCAGAGGGCATGGAGCCTAAATCGCCTTGTCCGCGTCATTCTGCCCCGTGACCGCGGCGAGAACGGCGGCCAGACCCGTGTCGAAGCCGATCGGAGCGGGCATGCCGAGAATCTGGCGCGCCAGATCGGTGCTGCCGATGCTTTTTGCCACTTCAATGCCGGTCCGATGCGGCGGCAGGGGGCGATGTGCGACGGGGGAGGAGGATTTCGTGACGGCGGTGATTTTCTCCGCAATGCTGCGGATGCTGTGACCCATGCCGCTGGCGGCATTGATGATATGGCTGCCGGCTGGAAGGGTGGAACTGCGAAGCATCGCTTCAACCACGTCATCGATATAAACGAAATCACGGATTTGCAGGCCATCTCCGTTGATCTCGAGCGGCGCACCTTCCATGGCGCGCGCCACGAAGCGCGGGATCACCATGTGGTGGTGCTGGTGGGGACCGTAGACATTGAAGATGCGCAGGGCAGTCGACGATATCCTGTTCTGGCGGAACTGGGCCTCGAGATACAGCTCGTTAAAGCGCTTCACCACCGCATAGCTTGATTGCGGCGCGGCGGGAATGGATTCAGACAGCGGCCTGTCGAAATCCTGGTTTCCATAGATGGCGCTGCTGGACGGATAGACGATCGTGGCCTTGCCAGTCGCGAGCGCGGCATGACAGATGTTGCGCAGGCCGATGACTTCGATGTCCATCGTATCGGCGGGGCGGGTCGCATAGACGTCCGAGCCTACCAGGGCGGCGCAATGGAACAGCGTGTCCACCCCCTGGGCGGCGGCCGTCAGCTTTTTCTCGTCTTCGATCTGCCCTTCCACCAGGGCGGCACAGGCCCGGGCGACGGGCATGGAGACGCGCGAGAGATTCCTGCCATACAGGACGACCGTCCAGCCGTCGCGCAGCAGGCGGCGAACCAGGTGGCTTCCAATGAAGCCGGTCGGGCCGGTAACCAGGGCTTTGCGCGACATATCAGGCACGGATGATTTTACTGAAATAGGGGCGGATGCGTCGCTGCAGGACGACGCGCGAGAGGGCGACAGGATGGACTGCAATCAGCGACAGGATTTGCAGCAGGCCTTGCTGCTTGCGTCCGGAGTACATGAGTATCCGGATATATTGGATTTTGGCTTCAACCAAAGTCGCGGCATGGCGTCGCTCGGCATCCGGCGTCCGGGCGAACAGTGGCCCGGCGGTTTTCAGCAGCCGAATCACGTCTCCATAGACGACGAGCTGGAAATCGTTGCGGCGCGTAAGGCTCTGCGGTAGCTGCCGGATGCCGGCCAGGCAGAGAGGCAGGATATGCACGTCGCCGCGCTGGGCCAGTGCGATCCACAGGGCATAATCCTGTGCATAGGCGTAATCTGCCGAATACCCGCCTGCCGCGATGGCCGCAGTGCGCCGGTACATGGCGGACGAATGTGCGACGGGATTGGACCAGGCCAGGCTTTCCACCGTACTGACGCGCTGGTCGTAATGTACTGCTTCGATGACGGCGCCCGCAGAATCTATGAGGTCATAGTCGGACCCGATCGCAACGACGCCCGGATTGTCTTCCAGGTGACGAACGCCATATTCCAGGCGCTGCTGATAGGCGATGTCGTCGGCGTCCAGCACGGCGGCATACTCTCCCCGTGCCATCGACAGCGCCTTGATGAGGGCCGGCGTGCGGCCGATATTGGCGGCTAATTCCACGGTGCGGATGCGGCTGTCCCTGTCGGCAAATCCTTGCAGGACCTCTGCGCTCCCATCGCTGGAGCCATTCTCGATGGCGACCAGTTCCCAGTCGGTGAAGGTCTGGTCAAGCAGGCTTTGCAGGGCCGGCGCCAGATAAGGGCCTGCATTGTACACGGTCATCAGGACCGAAACGCGCGGTGTCATGATGCGATACCCGCCTGGGCAATCTGCGACAGCGTCTGGTCGATTGCCTCCTCCAGGGAGGAGCGGGCGGTGAAGCCGGTCGCTTCAAGGCGTGCGATGCCCAGCGAAAGCGGCGCTTTCACTGCCGCTGGCTGGTCTGACAGGGTTTCGACGGTCACAGGCTGGCGCAGTATCGCTGCGGCGCGGTCCGCCACCTGCCGGGCAAGGTCCAGTATGGTGCAGGAGGTTGCGCCGCCCAGGTGGAACAGGCCGTCTCCCAGGCGGGCGGTGTCGATCGCCACGGCATGGAGGATTGCCGCGACGGCATCCTCCATGGGAAGCCAGTTGCGCCACTGCAGTCCGCTGCTCTTGATGACGATCTGTCGCTTGAGCAGGGCCTGGCGGCAGAAGTCATTGCCGATCAGCTGCCAGACGGCCGGGCCGGCGGCAGCGGGCGGCGGGCCAACAACGTTGCTGAGCCGCAG
>Ga0209675_1002072_pt1 | contig 10658 bp, 8 predicted proteins | sample AraplaCol_mLB_r2_2_FD_184280 | JGI IMG/M metagenome (GOLD analysis project Ga0209675, IMG submission 184280) | Arabidopsis root microbial communities from North Carolina, USA - plate scrape MF_Col_mLB_r2 (SPAdes) (version 3) | ecosystem: Host-associated > Plants > Roots > Endosphere | place: USA... | reverse complement strand
TCAAGAACCTGCCGATCCTCGCCATCCTTCTGATCCTCTACACGGAGCAACCATCATGGAATACCTAGCCATCAAGGTCGTTCACATCATTTCGTCGGTGCTGCTGGTCGGTACGGGATTCGGCACGGCGTTCTACCTGTTCTTTGCCAACCGCTCGCGATCCGTGGAAGCCATTGCCGTCGTCTCACGGCTCGTGGTGCGGGCCGACTGGTGGTTCACCACGCCGGCCGTCATCATCCAGCCGCTGTCCGGTGCCTACATGCTTCATCTGGCCGGGTATCCACTGAACGCGTTCTGGATCGTGGCTTCAGCCGCACTGTATGCACTGGCTGGCATCTGCTGGCTGCCCGTGGTCTGGTATCAGATCCGCATGCATCGCATGGCTGTCGAGGCGCACGCGCAGGGTACCGCACTGCCCGATCTGTACTGGCGCTACGCGCGCCGCTGGGAACTGCTGGGCTATCCGGCCTTCATCGCCATGGTGGTTGTCTTTGCGTTGATGGTGATGAAGCCGATGTAAGGGGCGCGAGTTAGAATGTTTGCCTGCCGCAACAACCTGACATGCCGCCTCCAATGTCATCTACCCTGATGGGCCTCGACCAGGCCATTGAAACCGCCGGTGTCGGTAAATTCCAGCGCCGCCTCTTCGTGATCTTCGGACTCGTCTGGGCGGCGGACGCCATGCAGGTGCTTTCCATCGGCTTCAGCGCGCCGTCGATCGCCAAGACATTCGGCATCACGGTGCCGCAGGCGCTTCAGACTGGCACGTTCTTCTTTATCGGCATGGTGCTGGGCGCCTTTGCGTTCGGGCGACTGGCCGATCGCGTGGGTCGCCGGCCTGCGCTGCTGCTTGCGGTTTGCATCGACGCGGTAAGTGGCGTGGCATCGGCCTTCGCGCCGGATCTCACCTGGCTGCTGGCGCTGCGGTTGCTGACCGGCATTGGCGTGGGCGGCACGCTGCCGGTGGACTACACGATGATGGCCGAGTTTCTGCCGAAGGATCGGCGCGGACGCTGGCTGGTGTTGCTGGAGGCATTCTGGGCACTTGGCACGATCTGTCTCGCCGTCCTCGCCCTGGTGGCCAGCGACTATGGCAACGATGCGTGGCGCATCATTTTCTTCGTGACCGGGATTCCCGCGCTGATCGGCATCGTGCTGCGCATTCACGTGCCGGAATCGCCGCTGTTCCTGAATCGCAATGGGCAACCGGACAAGGCGCGCAGCGTGCTCGAACGCGTGGCCCGCGAGAACGGACGCACGGTAGACATCCCGGCACTGCAGGCTGATACGAGCGTCAAACAATCGGTATTCGCGCTGTTCACCACGACGCTGCGCCGCCGCACCATTGCGCTCGCGCTGGCGTGGCTGCTGATTTCCATCGCGTATTACGGCGTATTCGTCTATCTGCCGATCCGACTGAGCACGCAGGGCTTTGCCTTCATGCGCGGACAGGTCTTCCTGGTGGTGCTGGCGCTGGCGCAACTGCCGGGCTACGCGCTGGCCGCGTATGGCGTGGAACGCTGGGGACGCAAGCCCACACTGATCGGATTCCTGCTGCTCAGTGCGCTGGGCTGCCTGCTGTACAGCCTCGGTACATCGCCCGTGGTGGTCATCGGCTCCACGCTGCTGATGAGCTTTGCGCTGCTGGGCACCTGGGGCGGGCTCTACGCATTCACGCCCGAGGTATTTCCCACATCCTTGCGCGCAACCGGCATGGGCACGGCGGGCGCGGTCGCGCGGTTTGGCGGGCTGTTCGCACCGTCGATCATCGCGCCTGTGATGGCGACCCACTTCACGCTGGCACTGGCGATGATCTCGGCAATGTTGCTGGCGGCAGCCGTTGCGGTGGCAGCGGTCAATGTGGAATCGCGAAACCGGGCGCTGGACTGAAGCGCATGCGCACAGCAAGCTGCGTGGCATGAACTTGCCTGATTTCCTGCCTTCTGCCTCTGCCGTGATGTTGCAAGGGCTCGTATTGAGCCTTGGCCTGATCATCGCCATCGGTGCACAGAACGCCTTCGTCCTGCGCCAGGGACTGCGCCGCGAACATGTGGGAAGCGTTGTGCTCTGGTGTGCCGTGGCCGATGCCTTGCTGATCGCAGCTGGGGTGATGGGGATGGCGACAGCTCTTGGAGAGCGGCCCGGGCTGGCGCGGGCACTGGCGTTCGCGGGCGCGGCATTTCTCGCGTTCTATGGATGGCAGGCACTCCGGCGCGCGCGTCGGCCACAGGCGATGCAGGCCGCTGCGGATTCCGGCGCCAAGCGGATCGGCCGTGGCGCAGCGCTGGCACAGGCGGCGGCCTTCACGCTACTGAATCCCCACGTCTATCTCGATACCGTGCTACTCATGGGCAGCATCGGCGCGCAGCAGCCCGCTGCAATGCGCGGCTGGTTCATCGCGGGCGCGAGCAGCGGCAGTGTGCTGTGGTTCACTGCACTGGGATATGGCGCACGCTGGATGGCGCCCTGGTTTGCGCGTCCCGCTGCATGGCGAGTGCTGGATGGACTGATCGGCGTGACGATGCTGGTGCTTGCGGGGATGATGGTGCGATTGGGGTTGGGCTCCCCTCTTCCATGAAATGGGAGAGGGGCTGGGGGAGAGGGCCGGAGGCTCTGCTTGCCAAAATCGTCGCAACTTGCACTGCTGGCCCTCTCCCCCGCCCCTCTCCCGCAAGCGGGAGAGGGGAGAAAAACAAGCCCAACAATTAAGGCGCTGCCACGCCCTGCGTCTTCGCCGAGTACGGCGTGTAGAAACTCGAACCCGCCCACGCTGCCGTTGCCACGTTGTACAGCGGCGCTGCAGACGCATAGTTCGCACCATCGTGCCAATCGCCTGACCCCTTGTACCTGGCCACGGCCGGATACGGGTACACCGGGCGCGATGCGGTGACAACGTTCGTCGCATCGGTCTGGTACGTCATCACATCGCTCGGTGCGGTACCCTGCTCCACCCATGCCGTGATGCGCGATACCAGGTCGATGTTCGGATGCCCTTCGCCGCCGCCACAGTGGCTGACGCCCGGCACGAGATACAGCCGCGTGAACGCGTCCACCGTCGACGTGCCCATGGCGCCCTGCATCGCCTCGTAGTAGGCAATCGTGAACAGCGGCGAGATGTGCTGGTCTGCCCAGCCGTGCCACAAGATCAGCTTGCCGCCCGCCTGCTTGAATGCCGAGAGGTCCGGATTGGTGGCATCGTTGAGCGAGTGGTTCGCCTGCAGGTAGTCGAGGAAGAAATTCCCGTCGTGATAGCCGAAGGTGTTGATGTTCGGCATCGTCGGCGAACCCGTGAAGATCAGGTTGTACGCACCCGCCACGATCATGTTGCTGAACAGGCCGGTCACCGGTACGGCTGCGGCAGTCGAATTGGAGTTCGGCACTTCCACGCCGATCCAGTTCGCCTCCGAGCCGAACTGCGGCGAGCCCGCCAGCATGCGCTTGCCCGTGGTGGTGTCAAGCGGACCGCTATAGATGCGGCTGGCCGTCGTGACTTCCGCCGCGGTCAGGCAGTTGCTGGTATCCGTTGCACCCGCCGCGCACTGGATCGAGACGGGGTTGAAGTTGCAGACGCGCGGGTCTGCCAGCAGACCGTCCGGCGCACCGCTCGTGCCGCCACACGCTGCCACCACTGCCTGGTGCAGCACCTTGGCCTTGTCGGCATACAGCACCACATTACCGGTGTTGTCGCCGGTCGTGCTATTCGAGATCACGTTCCAGCCGTGATAGAGCGAGTTCTGCGTCTGGAAGTGGGCGGCCGGCGCACCGGCGATGATGCCGTTGTAATCGGACGGATAACGTTGCGCAGCCATCAGTGCCTCGCGACCGCCATCGGAGCAACCCACAAAGTACGCGTATTTCTGCACCTGGCCGTAGTACGCCTGAATCAGCTTCTTGGCCGCAAGCGTGGTGACGTGTTGTCCGCGATAGGCGAAATCCGCCTGCTTCTGCGGATCGGACGACCAAGTTGCATCGGACGAGGTATGCCCCATATCGGTCGCCGCCGTCACGAAGCCGCCCTGCTGCACCAGCGGGCACTTGTAGCTGAAGCTGAACGACGTATCCTTGCTCGGATCGCTGACGCTGCCGCACAGGCCGCCGCAGCCCAGCGCCGCAAATCGTTGTGTCCACGTACTGACCGGCAGTGCCACCTGGAAGGTGTTCGCAGGGGCCAGCGTGCCCTTCACCATGCAGTACTGCACCGCCGCACCGTTGATCGTGGCCGTGGTGACCGTGGCCGACGTGATCGTGCTGCCCACACCACCGATTCCTGTGAGATCGACGCCAGCAAGCTGCGAGCAGTCCATTACGGGCTTGACCACTCCCAGCATCGTGGCTGTCGTCGTGGTGCCGGCAGAATCCGATCCCGTCGAAGTACTGGTGCCCGATGTGCTACTGCTATTGTCATCGCCGCCACATGCGCTGACCGCGACGGTCAGCACGCAAATCGCGAAATACGCGAGCAGCGGGCGCACGCGGGAACTGGCGCGCGCACGTAGCCCGCAACCATGTCGGTCTCTCATGGATGTCTCCTTGAATGTTCGACCCGGATCGATGGCAGGGGCAATGCGCCCACTTCCATGCGGTGGTCGTTATGGGTATGCGTCGGCGAGGGGGCCAACGCTTCAAGGATGCGCGGACGAGGCGCCAGGCGGGTTGCAAACTGGCAAGCGTTCCGTTGCCGTTCGCTTATTGGGCCGTGGATAGCAAAACGGCCCGCCCCGGTTCAACCGGAACGGGCCGCCAACAGTCAGACTCGATCTTACGAACCGACCGTCACGAACACAGGGTTCGAGTAGAACCACAGGTCGTTGTAGTTACGCGCGTTGATCGCGTTGAAGCGTGCGGGATCTTCGGCCACCGTTACCTTGGCATCGGGCAGCGGGTTGCCGTTGAGCGTTTCACCGGCCACGTTCATGCCCAGGTTCGTGCCGCGCAGGCGGAAGTACTGATTCCTGGCTGCCTTGAAGGTGTACGTGACCGTGTTGTACCCCTCGCTATCGAGTTTCCAGTCGGCAGACGTGAAGGTGGCAATGACCTTGGTCGAATCATTGGTCTCCTTGCTGTAGCCTGGCGTGCCCACTGCCGCGCGCGGCGTGACATCGCCGGCGATCAGGTCGACGTGGTCTACCGTGGGCTTCACGTTGACATTGATGCCGCTGTCGATCGGATACTGGTAGTTGTTGCGGTCGGGGCTCTTGAAGCGGATGGTGATGGTGACCGTCTCGCCAGCCTTGGCCTTCAGTTCACCGCCCATCTCGGACTTGCCTGCAGCACCCGAAGCGTTGAAGTCCAGCGCATTGATCAGGTCACCGTAGACGGAGAACATGCGGCCCGAGCGCACGCCTTCCAACACAGCCTGCACGCCCGAATACTTGTTTTCCAGCCACACATAGGTCTTGGAGTACTCGCCCGGGAAATAGCCGCTGCTGTTGGTGCCAACGGTCTTGAAGTGGTGGTCCGAATTGCCGACGTTCCAGAAACGGCGGCCATCGCCCAGCAGGGCATCCCAGATGCCGCCGACCTGCGCCACCACGTAATCGACGCCACCGTAGACGCGATTCTTGAGATTGGCATCGACATAGGCCGTGGTGTAGCCACCGCGATCCGGTTCCATCTGGTTACCGACCATGCCTTCCACGGCAAATGCCACGCGCGGCGCCGCATCGTTGAAATCCCGATAGTCCGCCACCGTGTACTTGCCGCTATTGCGCGACGGGTGGTTGATCAGCGCGTAGCTGGTGTCCGGATAGTTGTCGCGCAGCCAGGCCACGGCCTTCACCGCATCCGCATGGGTGGTGTAGGCACGCGTGCCGGCGGCATCCCAGGCGGCGACATCAGCGGCATTGAAGAACGAAGCGGCACGATTCGTGAAGTAGTACTCGAACTGGTTGGCGGCCTTCGTGGCGGTGGCCAGCGGCGCGCCCGTGAAGATGCCCACGTTCATATGGTCGTGCGTGGGCATGTCCCATTCGAACGCCGAGAAAATCAGCTTGTTCGGATAGCTGCCGTTGGCCTGCAACTGTTTCACCGCGGGAATCTCGATATCGGCCATTGCCTTCGAGAACGCCACCGGGCCGCCTACGATGGCCACGTCGTTGTCGTCGCGCAGCGCCGTGCGCAGGTGATTGGTGATTGCGGTCCAGTCCAGGCTGTTCTTCACCAGCGCCTCGTCCAGCACGGTGACGAGCTTGCTGCGCGCATCGTCGGACTGGGTGGTGTGCACGTGCAGGTCACCCGTGGTCCAGCGGCCCGTCACTTCGGGCGTGGGCGCCGGATTGGTCGGCTGGGTGGGCGTGGTGGTTGCAGGCGGCGTGGTGGTGCCGCTGTTGCTGCTGGTGTTGTCGTCGCTGCCATTGCAGCCATAAAACGCAAAGGCGACGGTCATGGCTGCTGCCATGCCGATTGCAGACTTGAGGTAACGCATTGAGACTTCCCTGATGCTTGAGTTCTGATTGACCCGTAGTGCCGCGCGTCTTCGGCCAGGGGGTCCCTCGCATCAGTCGCCCGCCGGTCCTGCCGCGCTGGCAAGGCTGGTTCTACGGGCGCACATGGTGAACGACTTAGATGACAGGAGAGTGATGACGGCGGAATTCGTCAGCCGCCGTCATCGTTGAAGGCTCGATGCCAGTCCCTCAATGGGCGCCGGCCGCCGCTTCCGCGGGCACGAAACGTCCCAGCACATGGCTGGTCATGCCTTTGGCGAGTTCTTCCTCGCCATAGAACACCGCGCCGAGATTCTCCTTGCGCAGCAGCTCCGATTCATCCTCGCTGTGCGTGCGCAGCACGATCTCGATACCAGGGTTCAGCGTGCGCGCCGTCTCCACCATCGCCCGCACATAGAGCGGCTCGGGCACGGCCACCACCAGCATGGCGGCATTGGCGATGTGAGCCTGGATCAGCACGGCAGGGTCCGCCGCATTGCCCGATACTGCCGCAAACCCGGCCTTGCGCAGGCCCTCCACGCGTTCGCGGTTCTCATCGGCGATCACGAACGGAATGCCCCGCTCCTGCATGGCCTTGGCGATGCGCTTGCCTACGCGGCCATAGCCCACCAGCACAACCTGACCTTCCAGGAACCGGCGCTCGGTTGTCATCGGCAGTTCAGCGTACGGGTCTTCGCGCTGCTCGAGGTCGCGCGCCAGGGCCGAGCGCGAGAGAATCCAGTTCCGTACCGGCTCGATCGCCGCGAACAGCAGCGGATTCAGTGCAATCGAAATCAGCGCACCGGCCAGGATCAGGCTCATGGCGTCTGGCGGCATCAGCTTGAGCGCCACGCCGAGGCCGGCCAGGATGAAGGAGAACTCGCCGATTTGCGCCAGGCTGGCCGATACGGTCAGCGCCGTATTCAGCGGATAGCGGAAGGCCAGCACCAGACCGAACGCGGCCAGCGACTTGCCCACGATGATCACGGCCACCACGGCCAGCACATGCAGCGGCTGCTCCAGCAGGATCGCCGGCTTGAACAGCATGCCGACCGATACGAAGAACAGCACCGAGAATGCGTCACGCAGCGGCAGAGATTCCTCGGCGGCCCGATGGCTGAACTCCGATTCGCGCATCACCATGCCCGCGAAGAATGCACCTAGCGCAAACGACACGCTGAAAATCTGCGCCGCGCCGAAGGCAATGCCGATGGCGGCCGCCACAACCGACAGCGTGAACAGCTCGCGCGAGCCCGTCTTGGCGATCTGCCACAGCAGCCACGGCAATACGCGTCGGCCAGCAATCAGCGCGATAAAGGCCACCACCTGCAGCAGCGTGAGCACGATCGTCATGCCGATCCCGTGCGTGCTCTGCGCATGCCCTTCCGTCGATCCGCCCAGCAATCCCGCCAGCGGCGGCAGCAACACCAGCACCAGCACCGTGGCCAGATCCTCCACCACGAGCCAGCCCACCGCAATGCGCCCGTTCATCGTTTCGAGCACACCGCGGGTTTCCAACGCCTTGAGCAGCACCACGGTACTGGCGCACGACAGCGACAGGCCGAAGATCAGCCCGGTGCCCCAGCTCCAGCCCCACGCCCAGGCAATCAGCATGCCCAGCGCGGTGGCGATACCCATCTGCACCACGGCACCCGGAATCGCAATACGCTTCACGGCCAGCAGGTCACGCAACGAGAAATGCAGGCCCACGCCGAACATCAGCAGCATCACGCCGATTTCGGAAAGTTGGGAAGCGAGGTCGACATCGGCGACAAAACCGGGCGTGCCGGGGCCGATGATGATGCCGGACACAAGATAGCCGACCAGGGCCGGAATCTTCATGCGCTCGGCGAGAAATCCCAGGACGAGTGCAATACCGAAGCCGGCAGCGAGGGTGGTGATGAGGCTTAGGTTGTGATCCATGTGTCAGCGGGGGCAGGTAAGGCGAGAGGCGGCGAGATAACAATGCATCGCCAAATTGTAACTGCCACACGCGTGACGCTCGGCGCGATCACGTAAAAAAACTGTCGACCCGAACGATTGGACCTGACTATCGGCCGGTATTGTTGTTATCGATGATGGGCCGCAGCAAGGTGAAATCGTTGGGATAGAACGGGGGCACGGCCTGAGGGTCCTTCTGGCGCGCGATCTCCACGAACTTGCGGTCCGCCTCGATGGCCAGCATGACATCGAAGCGCTTGACACCCGCTGCCTTGGCGCGCTGCAACTCCCGCTCGCTCTTGGCGCGATAGGCAATCGTCCGCATAAGCAGGTCATAGAGCAGGCGGGGCCGACGCTCCAGCGCGGCATCGGCCTCCTCGCGTCTTTTCGCCAGCACCGCCTGCCAGAGCGCAGAGTCCGCCAGCGCCGGCGTCAGTTCCACGATAGCGACAAGCTGTTCCTTCTTTGCCGTCGGCAGGTACTGCACGCCCTCGGCATCCAGGAAGGCCCGGATATCCGCCGTACGCTGCCCGAGCAGTTCCTCGGCACGGGTCTTGGGCTTGCGTGGTTTGTCGATATCCGTCCAGGTGGAGGGAAACTGGCCCATCTGGGCAAAGATGCGCGCCCAGTCGTCGTACTCGGTCCAGGTCCACGCGCGGCCCTTGAAATAGCGCGCATAGACCTGCTCGAAGTAGCCGGCAAGGTTCAGGCCGTCGGAACCGCTACTCTTCACGAACGCCAGGATTTCCTGCGACTCGGCCTCGGAGATGCCCTCCACCGTGGCCATGACCCGCGCAAAGACGCGGTCATAAGAGCCTGCCGTGTCCTGGAAATCCCGGGAACGGCTCTCCGTCCCAGCAGCCGGCACGATTGCAGGTCTGGGCTTGGACACGGGTGCAGGCTTGGATCGCTTCCTGCGGAAAAAACGAAATACTTCCACGAACGCCTCTCTCAATCGCCCGGAGGCAATGCTCCAGCGCCAGGACGCGCACATTCTCGCACACTGGCGCGGCGATCGAGGATGGATCAGCGGAGCCGCTCCTTAATCCAGCGTGATCCCCTCCTTCTGGATCACGGCGCCCCAACTGGCTTCCTCCTGCTCCACGCGTTTTGCAAAGCGGGCGGGATCGATCATCACCACTTCGCCCTGCTGGCTCAAGGCCGCGCGGGCCTTTTCATCCTCCAGAATGCCCTGCATTGAGGAGTAAAGCTTCTGCACGATCTGCGGCGGCGTGCCGGCCGGGGCCAGCAGTCCGATCCAGAACGTGGCGTCGAAGGGCTTGTAGCCCGCTTCCTCCACGGTGGGCACGTCCGGAAGCTGCGCCATACGTTTCACGCCGCTGACCGCAATGGGCTTCAGCTTGCCGGCCTTGATCTGCGGCAGCGCGCTCCAGGTATCGAAGGCGGTGTCCAGTTCGCCACTGATCACCGCCATCTGTGCCTGCGCCGCCGATTTGTATGGAATGTGCGTGGTCTGGATCTTCGCGCGGTTGTTGAGCATGGCAAAGCTCAGATGCGCGATGTTGCCGGGCCCCGCCGAGCCGTAGCTGATCTTGCCGGGCTGCTGCGCCGCGTATCGGGCCAGGTCCTGCACCGTGTTCACCCCATGCTTCTGCGCCCAGTCCGGGTTGGTGACCAGGATGAACGGCGCTTCGAGGATCAGCGTGACCGGTGCAAAGTCCTTTGGCTTGTAGCCGCCCTTCTTGTACACCTGCGGATTGATCGTGACGCTGCTCGAATTGGTCACCATCACCGTGTACCCGTCCGGCGCCGAACGGGCCACCTCGGTGGCGCCGATCAGTCCGTTGGCGCCCGCCTTGTTCTCCACCACCACGGGCTGGCCAAGCGATTTCGTCAGCCGCTCCGACACCACGCGCGCCACGGTGTCCGTGAACGACCCCGCAGGAAACGGCACAATCAGGCGGATCGGCTTGCCGGGCCAGGCGGCTTGCTGCGCCATGACTGCCCCCGGCATCATCCCGCCGAGCATCAGTGCCGATGCCATCGCCATGCCCCACTTCCGTGCCAGTGCTTTCTCGCTCATCTTTTGTCTCCTTCGTTGTTATGTGCAATACGGATATCAAGCGTTACGGGCGCCCTTGGGCCGCGCGGCCGTGCCTGTGATGCCCTTTGCGTCGAGTGCCGCCAATTGGTCCGGACTCAGGCCAAGCACGCGTGCCAGCACCTCGACGGAGTGTTCGCCCAGCGTCGGCGCCGGATTCCGCACGGGCATGGCCTCGGTCGTCTCGCGAAACCATGCGGTGCTGGCCGCATAGGGGCCGCCGTATCGGCGTT
>Ga0209675_1002070_pt1 | contig 10665 bp, 10 predicted proteins | sample AraplaCol_mLB_r2_2_FD_184280 | JGI IMG/M metagenome (GOLD analysis project Ga0209675, IMG submission 184280) | Arabidopsis root microbial communities from North Carolina, USA - plate scrape MF_Col_mLB_r2 (SPAdes) (version 3) | ecosystem: Host-associated > Plants > Roots > Endosphere | place... | reverse complement strand
GAAGAACACGACCGCCGCCACGGCCAACGACGTGCTCTCGAAGATGCAAGACGGCGGCACGGTCGCAGTCGGCACAGCCACCTACACGTACAGCGCTTCGTCGAAGAGCTACACGCTCGCTGAAACGGGCCGCACCGGCGCCCCACTCACCGCCTCGCTGACGGCACCGGCCGGCCAGACCCTGTCGGCCACCGTGACCCTGGGCGGCAAGGCAACGGACGTCAAGATCGACAGCTCGGGCGGCATCACCGCTGCCGACGGCTCGGCCCTGTTCGTCGACGGCACGGGCAACCTGACCCCGACCGACAACGGCGGCACCGCCGTTGCAGCAACCGTCTCGTCGCTGACCGGCGCGATGGCCACCGCTGGCGACACGATCAAGATCAACAACACCGGCGCGGTGTTCACGGCCACGGCTACCGCCGGCACGATGAACGTCACGAAGGAACCCGTTGCTGCCGACACCGTCAAGGCCCTGGTGAACACGTTCGCCGCCGCCGCCACGATCGACATCGACGGCGCTGCAGGCAGCACCGCTGCCTACACCGTGGCTGCAACGACCGGTGCAGTGACCAACGGCGGCGCTCAGTTCGTCGACCTCAGCGGCGCGCTCACGACCGCCACGACCGAAACCGTCACGATGCATGAAAACGGCGTCGTCACCGACAGCAAGGCCAACACCGTGTACGCCGATGCGGCCAACGTCGGCAAGCTGACGACCAAGGCTGTCAGCAACACGACCGCCACGGTCGACCCGCTGAAGGCACTCGACGCCGCTCTGTCGAAGGTCGACAAGCTGCGCAGCTCGCTGGGTGCGGTGCAGAACCGTTTCGACTCGGTGATCGCCAACCTGGGCACCACCGTGACCAACCTGTCGTCGTCGCGCTCGCGCATCGAAGACGCTGACTACGCGGTCGAAGTGTCGAACATGACGCGCGCCCAGATCCTGCAGCAAGCCGGTACCTCGGTGCTGTCGCAAGCCAACCAGACGACGCAAGGCGTGCTGTCCCTCCTGCGTTAATCCACAACCCTCAACTAGCAAAGGAAAGCCGGCCCCCGCAAGGGGGTCCGGCAGGCGCAGGCCCCGGGAGCAAGCCCGGAACCGCCTGCGCTGTGCCCAGCGGCCACGCCCGAAGCGAGGCCGCTGGGCACAGCGAGAACCGCCAGACAACAAGGTAGAAAAATGTCGAACCCCGTGCCGACCATTCCCGTGAAGGACAGTCCCTGGACGCAGCTGCTCGCCGGCCGCGCCGCGGGTGCCGGCGCCGGTGCGGCGACTGCCGCCGCCGCGGCCGAAGGCGCCGTGGACGAGGCCACGCCGGTGCAGGTGGAGCACGCGGTGCGCGAGGTGAATGCGGCGCTCGCGGTGCGCGAGGTCGGCCTCCGCTTCGAGGTCGACAAGGACACCGACAAGCTCATCGTGAAGGTGGTCGACCGCGCCAGCGGCGAGGTCATCCGCCAGATCCCGAACGAAGAGGTCGTGCGCATCGCCAGGCTCATGAGCGAAGGCAACGGCCTGCTGGTCGACCAGGCCGCCTGAGCGCGCCTGGAGACCAACGCGCCCCCTCTCTTTGAAGAACAAGCAACACAGGAATTCATTCAAATGGCAACGATCAGCAGCCTTGGTGTCGGCTCCAACCTGAATCTCGCGGACCTGCTCACGCAGCTGCAGACCGCCGAGAGCCAGCCGCTGGTGGCGCTGCAGGCGAAGGCCAAGAGCTACACGAGCAAGCTCTCCGCCTACGGCACCATCCAGAGCGCGCTCAGCGTGCTGCAGACGGCAGCCAAGAAGCTCGCCGACCCGACGCTGTTCCAGAGCGTGACGGGCACCCCGACCGTGAGCGGCATCCTGTCCGCATCGGCCACCGATTCGAGCGCCGCCGGCAACTTCACCATCGACGTGCAGCAGCTCGCGCAGGCGCAGACCGTGGTCAGCGCGGGCCAGGTGGACAGCAAGACCGCCATCGGCAACGGCAAGATCACCATCGACTTCGGCCAGATCAGCGGCGGCACGCTCAACGCCGCCACCGGCCAGTACACCGGCGCCACCTTCACCGCGGACCCGAGCCAGCCCGCCAAGTCGATCACGATCGACCCGACCAACAATACGCTCGAAGGCATCCGCAACGCGATCAACGGTGCCAATGCCGGTGTGACCGCGTCCATCGTGAACGACGGCAGCGGCACGCCCAACCGCCTGGTGCTGACGTCCTCGACGACCGGCGAGAAGTCGAGCATGCGCATCTCGGTCGACGGCGACGCGGCGCTGCAGAACCTGGTGGGCAACGACCCGGCCGGCACGCAGAACCTGAAGCAGACCTCGGTGGCGCAGAACGCCAAGCTGAACGTGAACGGCATCGACGTCACCAGCTCGACGAACACCGTCAAGGAAGCCATCCAGGGCGCGACGCTCACGCTGGTCAACACCGGCAAGACCGGCCTGTCGATGAAGGAAAACACGGCGGGCGCGAAGTCGGCGATCACCGACTTCGTGAATGCCTACAACGCGCTGCAGAGCACCGCCAAGACCCTGACCGCCTACGACGCCGACACCAACACGGGTGCCGCGCTGGTCGGCGACACCACGCTGCGCAACCTGCAGACGCGCATCCGCCAGGCGCTCACCACGCCGCAGGCCGGCGGTGCCAACGACATGAAGGTGCTCGCCGAGATCGGCGTCGGCTTCCAGAAGGACGGCACCCTCGCCGTCGACGCCACCAAGCTCGACAAGGCCCTGGCCAACAACCTCAAGGGCGTGGCGGGCCTGTTCTCCAGCGCCACCGGCAGCACGAGCGGCTACGGCAAGCAGATCGACGCGATCGTGACCGACCTGAACACCGGCGCACTGAAGGTGGCCAGCGACGGCGTGACCTCCACCATCAAGCAGCTCGACGACCAGTACGACGCCATGCAGACGCGCGTGGACGCCACCGTCGCCCGCTACAAGGCCCAGTTCACGCAGCTCGACGTGTTGATCAACAGCATGAACAACACCAAGACCTACCTCACGCAGCAGTTCGAATCGATGTCGAACAGCTCCAAGTAAACAGGCAAGAGCCAAGCACAGCGACACGGAGCAGCCGATGTACACACCCCACAACCTTCGCACGGGTGCCGGCGCGTATGCGCGCGTCGGCGTGGAAACGAGCGTGATGAGCGCTTCGCCGCACCAGCTCATCGTGATGCTGTTCGATGGCGCGAAGTCCGCCATCGGCATGGCGCGCTTTCACATGACGGCCGGCGAGACGGAGGCCAAGGGCCGTGCGATCTCCAAGGCCATCGGCATCGTGGACAACGGCCTGAAGGCCGGCCTCGACGCCACGGCGGCCGGCGAAGCCGGCGCCGAACTCGTGGGCAATCTCTCGGCGCTGTACGACTACGTCGTGCGGCGGCTCTTCCACGCGAACCTGCACAACGACGTGCAGGCGCTGGACGAGGCCGGGCAACTGCTCGAGAACATCGCTTCCGCATGGCGGGAGATCGATGACAGAAGCCGCGGCTGATCCGCGGCTGCATCCAGATGACAACAGGGACAGGGAACAACATGGCAGTCAGGAGTGAGGTCGTTCATTGCTACGAGGAGCTCGCAGCCCACATCGCGCAGATGCTGGTGCTGGCGCGCGCCAAGGAATGGGGCGTGCTGCCCGAACTGGAGGCGCGCTGCGCCGCACTGGTCGACCGGCTGCGCGCCATCGAACCGCTGGAGACGCTCGACACGATCCAGATCGAGCGCGTGCTCGGCCTGCTGGACCGCATCCGCGTCGACCAGGCCGAGGTGTCGGGCCTGATCAAGCCGCAGATCGAGGATCTCGTGATGCGCATGGGCAGCCTGCACAAGCAGAAGAGCCTCGGCCGCGCCTACGGATCGACGCACTGAGCCGCACGCCGCGGACCGCACCGACCCCACCTGACCTTTCACCCCTGAAGACACGCCCATGACTGGACTTGCCGGACTCATCGACGCACTGCTGGCCGCCAGGCTCGCGCCGCGCCTCGACGTGCTCGGCATCAAGGGCGAGGCCGCCATCGGCGCGCCGGGAAAAGCGCTGCCGGTGGGCAAGGTCGAGAACGATGTGCGGCTGCCTTCCAATGCCGCGCTCGATCGCCAGATTCCGGGCGCGCTGGTCGGCGGCGCCGCCCACCTCGGCGGCGGCGCGCCGGCATCGATGACCGCGCGGCTGTCGGTGGCGGCACGCGTCATCGGCGCCGTGCTGGCCGACCTGCAGGCGGAGCCCGGCCCGGTGCGCGGCGCGGCACCGCTGCTGGCTTCGCGCCAGCAGCCCGCCGATGCGGCGGCGCTGGCCGGCACGCTGGCACGCACGGTGTCCGACAGCGGTCTCTTCTATGAATCGCACCTGGCCGAGTTCGCAGCAGGAGGCCGCACGCTCGCTCAGATGGCCGCCGAGCCGCAGGCGCGCTGGGGCGGCCCCGTGGTTGCGAAGCCGGTGGCGGCAAATGCAGCGGTTGTGCCGGTCGTGCCCGGCGCGGCAGACGCGCCGCAGCCCTCCGCCGCGGCACCGGCGACGAACGCCGCCGCCACAGGGGCCGCTGTGTCGCAAGCCGATGCGGCGCTTGCCGCAATGCCTGGCACCGGGGCGCTCACGGGCAACGCCAACCAGGGCGGCACTCCTGCGAACGCATCTGCCACTCAGGCAGCGCACGCGAACAGCGGCGTGCCGAATGGCGCCGCTGCCGATTCCGCGCTGCCGGCGCCCGCACCGGCGGTCGAGGCTTCCAGACTCCAGGCCGCCTATCGGCCGGCGGAAGCCGCGCAGGCAGGCAGCACTTTCGACAGTGCGGTGCCCGCGCACCGCGCCGGCGAGGCGGCGCGCCAATCCGAAACTTCCGCCGTGGCGCAGGCCGCGCGGGGAACCGAAGTCATTCATCCGCAAGCCGTCACGCTCGTGCACCAGCAGCTCGACCTACTCGCCGGCGCCGTGTTCCGCTGGAGCGGCCAGGCCTGGCCCGACGTGCCGATGACCTGGTCGATCCAGGAAGAACAGGAACAGGCCGAGGCCGAAGCGCGCGAAGGCGCTGTCGTGGACGAAGATCCGGCGCGCCGCTGGTCGACCACCGTGTCGCTGCAACTGCCGCGCCTGGGCGACGTCGACCTGCGCCTGAGCGTGGCCGGCCCTGCCGTTCAGGCGCACCTGACGGCGCGCGAGGCGCCCACCGCCGAACGGCTGCGCGGCGACGCGGGCCAGCTCGTGCGCCGCTTCGAGGCCGCCGGCCTCCAGCTGCAGCAGCTGCAGGTCGTGGCCAAGGCGGCCGCGCCTGCGGAAGCGGAGGTCGCATGACGGTCGCAATGAACGAGGGCATGGAAAACCGCAACAGCGCGGTCGCCCTGTCGTATGCCGACAAGGGCAAGGCGCCGGTCGTCGTGGCCAAGGGCTACGGCGTGGTTGCCGAATCGATCATGCGCGAGGCGCGCGAGAACGGGCTGTACGTGCACTCGTCCGCGGACCTTGTGAAGCTGCTGATGCAGGTCGATCTCGACCAGCAGATCCCGCCGCAGCTGTACCTGGCGGTGGCCGAGGTGATGGCGTGGATCCACGGATTGGAAGGCCATGAAACGAATTAATTCTTCAATTCGTCAATGCAAAGTCATGAGCTTTTCATTTGAATGCGGAAATTTCCGGTTCATTGAATCCATGATTGTTCATAGTCTTTATTGATGGAAATTCGACTATGAATAGATTATTGCCTTTAAGCGATTTCTGTAACGCGTGGTTGCATCTTTGCGACGGCGTTGTTACATCCACGGAACAGGGCTTTCTCGAGGGAGAGAGTCGCGTTGGTGTCAGACGTTTCCTACTTTTTTTGTCGCCCTCTCTTACAAAGTTCTTCAAAGTGTAAAACTTTGTGTATATAATGTATACACGATTGATTAGAACCAAAGTGGACTGGGAATCGGAAATGGAACAAGACGTGGAAAACCTCAATTTCAATACCGGCGGCGTCATGTCGAAGGAAATCGGCGAGATTAATCTGGCCTATATGCTGCTTGCGCAGAAGATGGTGAAGCAGGACAGGGCGGAAGCCATGTTCCGCCTCGGCGTGGGACGCGAACTCGCGGACCTGCTGGCGAACATGTCGCTCAGCCAGATCGTGAAGCTGGCGGCATCCAACTTCCTGCTGTGCAGCTTCCGTCTGGACGACCGCCCGATGTTCGCGGTGGTCGGCGAAGGCAAGGAGCCCGCATTGCAGCAGGCTCACATGTCGATCCTGATGGCGGCACGCCAGGCTCAGGCGCAGGTCCAGATGCGTGACGCGGGCTCGGCGGCAGCATGATCCGCAAGAGCGTCCTGGGCGAGGTCCGTGAAGTGCAGCTCGCTGTCGAGCTGATCGGACTCGGCGCGCGCCTGCAGTTTCTCGAGGCGGCGGTCGCGCTGAGCCGGGAACGGCTGATCCGCCTGTACAAGGAACTCAAGGGCGTGTCCCCGCCCAAGGGCCTGCTGCCGTTTTCTACCGACTGGTACATGACGTGGCTGGCCAACATCCACTCGTCGATGTTCTACAACATCTATCGCTTCATGCTCGATGAAGCCGACGAGAACGAACTGCCCGCGCTCATCAAGGCTTACCGGCTCTACGTGGAGCAGGTCGGGTCGCAAGGCGGCGAGGCGGTGCTCGATTTCACGCGTGCCGAGACGATGGTGCGCTTCTTCGACAGCGACATGCTGCAGCTCAGTACCTGCAGCCGGTGCGGCGGCCACTTCGTGGCGCACGCCCATGACAACAAGAACGGATATGTGTGTGTTCTGTGCCGTCCGCCCTCGCGCGCGGGCAAGGCGCGCAAGCCCAAGACCGCGGATGTGCGGCGGGCCGGCCTGGTGGCTGTCGCGCCTGTGATGGATATCGGCGGCGCAGTCTAGGAAAAGTGCCCCGCATCCGCATGCGGACGTTCGGGGTTTGTTGATTTGTAGCCTGCGGGCGATGAGGGGTAGCGCGTGCTGATTCTGGCCGGATATATCGTGGTGATCGGTTGCGTGTTCGGGGGCTATGCCCTCATGGGCGGGCACTTCGGCGTCCTCTTCCAGCCGGTGGAGCTGCTCATGATCGGCGGCTCCGCGCTGGGAGCCTTCATCGCGGGCAACAACGGCAAGACCATCAAGGCGACCATCAAGGAACTGCCGCTGCTGCTGCGCTCTTCCAAGCACAACCGCCAGCTCTACATGGACCTGCTGGCGCTGCTCTACGAGCTGCTCGCCAAGGCCCGCAAGGAAGGCATGATGAAGCTGGAGTCCGACGTGGAGGACCCCAGCAAGAGCGAGATCTTCGCGCGCTATCCCAACATCCTCGGACACGAGGGCATCACCGTGTTCCTGAGCGACTACCTGCGCCTGGTCATCAGCGGAAACACCGATGCGCACGAGATCGAGGCGCTGATGGACCACGAGATCGAGACCATCCGCCACGAGGCCGAAGTGCCCGGCCACAGCCTGTCGCGCGTGGCCGATGCGCTGCCCGCGCTGGGCATCGTTGCCGCCGTGATGGGCGTGGTGCACGCGCTCGCCTCGGCCGACCTGCCGCCTTCGGAGATGGGCGCGCTGATCGCCCACGCGATGGTCGGAACCTTCCTGGGCGTGCTGCTGGCGTACGGCTTCGTGTCGCCGCTGGCCTCGGTGATCGAGCAGAAGGTGGAAGAGGGCATGAAGATCTACCAGTGCGCCAAGGTGACGCTGCTGGCCAACCTGAACGGCTACGCGCCGCAGCTCGCGGTGGAGTTCGGCCGCAAGGTGCTGTTCTCGACCGAGCGTCCTTCGTTCACCGAGCTGGACGACCACGTCCGCGAGGTCAAGGCGCGCTGACGCCCGCAACGGCGATCCAGTTGAACGAGCAGCGACCATGAACGACGGCAAGCCCCAGATCATCATCAAGCACGTCCACAAGGGCGGGGGCGGCGGCCATCATGGTGGCGGCTGGAAGATCGCTTACGCCGACTTCATGACGGCGATGATGGCCTTCTTCCTGGTGATGTGGCTGCTGTCCATCTCGAGCCCGAAGCAGCGCGAGGGCATCGCCGAGCATTTCCGCATGCCGTTGCGGGTGGCGATGCACGGCGGCGACAAGGCCAGCCTGAGCGCCAGCATGATCCCGGGCGGCGGCGCCGATCCGATGCATGTCGAGGGCGAAGTCAAGTTCACCGAGACCACCAGCGAGGACGAGGCCGACGCCAGCAGGCTTGCCGAGATGAAGCGCCAGCTCGAGGCGCTGATCGAGAAGAGCCCGGTGTTCCAGCAGTTCCGCTCGCAGATCCTGATCGACATCACCACCGAAGGCCTGCGTTTGCAGATCGTCGATACCGAGAACCGCCCGATGTTCGAGCTGGCCAGCGCCCGCGTGGTGCCGCACATGCGCTCGATCCTTCGCGAACTCGGACCGGCGCTCAACGGGCTGCCCAACAAGATCACCCTGTCGGGCCACACCGACGCCATCGTCTACACCAACGGCGACCGCTCCTATGGCAACTGGGAGCTTTCGGCAGACCGTGCCAACGCATCCCGCCGCGAACTGGTGATCGGCGGCATGACCGAGGGCAAGGTGCTTCGCGTGATCGGGCTGGCCGACAGCATGCACCTGGACAAGGCCGATCCGCGCAACCCGATCAACCGCCGCATCAGCATCATCCTGCTCAACCATCGGACGCAGGAGCGCATCGAACGCGAGAACAGTGTCGAGCCCGTGGGCACGCGCATCGGCAAGGTCCCGTCGGCGAGTGCCGCGGCGACGGGTGCCCGTTCGCCCGATGCGGTTGCCGGTGCCAGCCTCGTGGCGGCCAAGGCGAGCGTCGTGGCGCGATAGCGGCGGCCCGGATCTCGAAGCGCGAAGACAAAAAAAGGAACCCAAGCGGCCGGTGCGAGAACACCGGCCCGGAGCACAACAGATGGACCTCAGTCAATTCACCCAAGCATTCTTCGTCGAAGCCATCGAGCTTCTCGCCGAGATGGAGCAACTGCTGCTGGAACTCGACGTCGCGTCGCCAGACAGCGAACAGCTCAACGCCGTCTTCCGCGCAGCCCACTCCATCAAGGGTGGTGCCGCGACGTTCGGTTTCACTGCCTTGACCAACACCACGCACGTACTCGAATCGCTGCTGGATCGCGCCCGCCACGGGCAACTGACCCTGAGCGCTCCGATGATCGATGCCTTTCTGGAAACGAAGGACGCCTTGCAAGAACAACTCACCGCCTACCAGGCCGGCAAGGAGCCGGATCCCGACATGGTCGCGCACATCTGCGGCGTGCTCCAGCAGCTTGCGCTGGAGAACGGCGGCGACGGCGCCGCACCTGCCGCAGTGGCAGCCGCCCCGGCGCCTGCACCGGCTCCGGCCCCTGCGCCCGCACCTGTCGCTGCCGCGAGCGCGCCGGCTGCTGCCGCCGGCGACGGCGTGCTGCGCGTGCGCTTCGCCCGCCTGTCCGACAGCGAATGCGACCTGCTCGCCGGCGAGCTCGCCAACCTCGGCAAGGTGCTCTCGCGCACCCGCACCAACGACCAGCTCACCGTGCTGCTCGAGACCACCTGCGATCCCGACGACATCGTGGCCGTGTGCTGCTTCGTGATCGACGAATCGCAGATCGACATCTCGCGCGAAGCTGCCGGCGCCGAAGCCCCGGCAGCCGTGGCCGAGCCCGTCGCTGCAGAACCCGCCAAGGTGGAAGCGGCCGCCGCACCGGCGCCCGCTCCCGCCCCGGCACCGGTGGCGGCAAGCGCTGCTGCAGCCCCGGCCGCGGCCGGCGCTGCAGCAGGCGCGAAGGAGTCCAGCTCCATCCGCGTCGACGTCGAGAAGGTCGACCAGCTCATCAACCTCGTGGGCGAGCTCGTCATCACGCAGTCGATGCTCACGCAGGCCGCGACCATGCTCGACCCCGTGGCCTACGAACGCTTCCTGAGCGGCCTGGGCCACCTCGAGCGCAACGCGCGCGACCTGCAGGAATCGGTGATGTCCATCCGCATGATGCCGATGGACTACGTGTTCAGCCGCTTCCCGCGCGTGATCCGCGACGTGAGCGCCAAGCTGGGCAAGCAGGTTCGCCTGGACACCTACGGCAAGGAAACCGAGCTCGACAAGGGCCTCATCGAACGCATCGTCGACCCGCTCACGCACCTGGTGCGCAACAGCCTCGACCACGGCATCGAGACGCCCGAAGTGCGCCTGGCCAAGGGCAAGGACGCCACCGGCCAGCTGCTGCTGTCGGCACAGCATCACGGCGGCAACATCGTGATCGAGGTCAGCGACGACGGCGCCGGCCTCAACCGCGAACGCATCCTGGCCAAGGCCATGCAGCAGGGCCTGCCGGTCAGCGAGACCATGCCCGACGAGGAGGTCTGGCAGCTCATCTTCGCGCCCGGCTTCTCCACCGCCGAGCAGGTCACCGACATCTCGGGCCGCGGCGTGGGCATGGACGTGGTCAAGCGCAACATCCAGGAAATGGGCGGCCACGTGGAGATCCACTCGCGCGGCGGCCAGGGCACCACCACCCGCATCGTGCTGCCGCTGACGCTGGCCATCCTGAACGGCATGTCCGTGAAGGTGGGCACCGAGGCCTACATCCTGCCGCTGAGCTACGTCATCGAGTCGCTGCAGCCGCTGCCGGAGCACCTGCATTCGATCACCGCCGACGGCCACGTGATCCGCGTGCGCGGCGAATACCTGCCGCTCAT
>Ga0209675_1002060_pt1 | contig 10724 bp, 11 predicted proteins | sample AraplaCol_mLB_r2_2_FD_184280 | JGI IMG/M metagenome (GOLD analysis project Ga0209675, IMG submission 184280) | Arabidopsis root microbial communities from North Carolina, USA - plate scrape MF_Col_mLB_r2 (SPAdes) (version 3) | ecosystem: Host-associated > Plants > Roots > Endosphere | place... | reverse complement strand
CGGTTGCACCGGCCACCATCAGTTCTTCTTGGGGGTTCGACCTGCAGGGTCATCGCGGTGCGCGCGGGCTCGCCCCGGAAAACACTCTGCCCGCCTTCGCCACGGCCTTGTCGCTCGGCGTCAGCACCCTGGAATTCGACGTCAACCTGACCAGGGACGGCTATCTGCTGGTCGGTCACGATCCCGTACTGCTACCGCATCTCGCGCGGCTGGATGGCCAGTGGATCAAGACGCCTGGTCCGGCGATCTGGCAGACGCCGCTGGCCGAGTTGCAGCGTTACGACGTCGGCCGGCTGGATCCCTCCACGCGTTACGGTCAGACCTATCCTGAGCAGAAGGCCGTCGACGGCACGCGCATGCCGCTGCTCGACCAGGTCTTCGCGCTGGTGGCGAAAAGCGGTAACACCGCCGTGCGCTTCAATATCGAGACCAAGCTCAACCCGGCCAAGCCTGACGAGAGCGCGCCGCCGGAGCAGTTCGCCACGGCTCTGGTGCTGGCAATCCGCAATGCCGGCCTCAGCAGCCGTGCCAGCATCCAGTCCTTCGACTGGCGCACTCTGAAGGAAGTCGGCCGGCTGGCGCCTGAAATCCCTCGCGCCCATCTGACCATCGAAGGCGGCAATTCCGACAACGTGCAGCGCGGCCAGCCCGGCGCCAGCCCCTGGCTTGGCGGCCTCGATGCCGATGACCATCCGTCCACTCCGGCGCTCGTGAAGGCTGCGGGCGGCCAGATCTGGTCGCCCTTCTGGCGCAACGTGACACCCGACCTGGTGACCGAGACGCACAAGCTGGGCCTGCAGGTGATCCCCTGGACCGTGAATGAACCGGCCGAGATGGAGCGCCTGATCGCCATGGGGGTCGACGGCCTGATCTCGGATTATCCGGACCGCCTGCGCACGGCTATGCAGGCTCGCGGCCTGTCCCTGCCGGCCCCGACACCGGTCACGCCATAAAACCGCCGTACAGCCGTGACAGCATGACCCTGCGGTAATTTTGCCGCAGGCGTGTTTCAGGGCTTCCCAGGTCCGGAATCCGAGGCTACAAGGGCGCCGCGCTGCACCGCCGGGACAGCGCCGGAACCACAGGGACGGCCAGCATGATTACTGCCTACCTGCCGCTTGGCGGCCAATTGCAAAAGATCGACCTGACCCCTGACTCGACGCTGCCCGACGGCGCCGTGTGGATCGACCTGCTCGACCCGAGCCAGGCCGAGGAGAAGGCGATCGAACGCCTGCTCGGCATCGAAGTCCCTACCCGTGAAGAGATGCAGGAGATCGAAATCTCCAGCCGCCTCTATCGCGAGGGCGATGCCAGCTTCATGACCGCGAACATTCTCTATCACGCGGAAACCCCTCAGCCGCAGACCACGGCCGTCACCTTCATGCGCACACCGCGCGCGACCGTGACCCTGCGCTATGCCGACCCGCAGGCCTTCCGCCAGTTCGTCGCCCGCGCACTGCGCCAGCCCTCGCTGCTCGCCTCGCCGGATGCGGCGCTGTGCGGCATCCTGGATGCCATCGTCGACCGTGCCGCCGACGTGCTGGAGATGGGCAGCAAGGATCTCGACACCATCTCACGCAACATCTTCGGCTATGACCGCAAGCCAGATGAACAGCCGGATGATGAGTCCGACCTCGAAGACGTGGTCCGCAAGCTGGGCCATATCGAGGACCTGAATTCGCGCATCCGCGACAGCCTGCTGTCGCTGACCCGTCTGATCGCCTTCCTGACGTTGACCATGGCGGAGCAGCGCGGCACCAAGGAAAGCCGCACCTGGCTGAAGACGCTGGCGCGCGACGTGCAGTCGCTGAATGAACAGGCCGCCTTCCTGGCGCATAAGGGCAACTTCCTGCTCGATGCGACGCTGGGTCTGATCAACATCCAGCAGACCAAGATCATCAAGATCTTCTCGGTCGCCGCCACCGTCTTCCTGCCGCCGACGCTGATCGCCAGCATCTACGGCATGAACTTCCAGCATATCCCCGAACTGGGCTGGGACTTCGGCTATCCGCTCGCGATCGTGCTGATGATCGCCTCGGCCGTGCTGCCCTACTGGTGGTTCAAGCGGAAGGGCTGGCTCTGATGCCCATGTCGCTCGACGATCTGGTCGAGCGACCGACAGGTCAGGCGATGCTGCGCGGCTGGCGCAAGCGCTGTCCGCAATGTGGCACCGGCGCGCTCTATGGCCGCTACCTCAAGGTCAACGATCACTGCTCGTCCTGTAGCCTCGAACTCGCCGGCCATCGCGCCGATGATGCACCGCCCTATTTCACCATCCTGATCGTGGCGCATATCGTCGTGCCCGGCATGCTGATGCTGGAACAGCATATGCAGCCGCCCGAATGGGTGCATATGGTGTTGTGGCTGCCGCTGACCGTGCTGCTGAGCCTGTGGCTGCTGCCGCAGATCAAGGGCGCACTGATCGGCCTGCAATGGGCGCGCCGCATGCACGGCTTCGGCAGCGAGCCGCACTGACTTATACTTCGACGATGGGAAACGCCGACTCGCAGCCGATCCGTGACGCTGCCACCTTGCTGCTCTGGCGTCGCCGCGGCGACCAGTTTGAAGTGCTGATGGGCGAGCGCCATGGCGCCAGCGCCTTCATGCCCAACCGCTATGTCTTTCCCGGCGGCCGGCTCGACCAAGCCGACTATCGCATCCGTCCGGCGCAGCCGCTCAATCCGGTCAGCGTCGCCCGCATGGCCCGCAGCAAGGCAACCGGGCCGCGCAAGGCCGTCGCGCTGGCCCTGGCCGCGATCCGCGAGACGTTTGAAGAATCCGGTCTGCGCATCGCCGCTCCGGTGCAAACCCCGGGTGTGGCCCCGGAAACCTGGGCCGACTTCTGTGCCGGTGGCCTAGCTCCCGATCCGTCGCAACTCCTCTATATCTGCCGCGCCATCACGCCACCGGGCCGGCCGCGCCGGTTCGACGCGCGATTCTTCGCCGCCCCGGCCGACCGGGCGCTGGGCGAGCTGCGCCCCTCGCCCGAGCTCGACAAGCTGAGCTGGCTCACCCGGGCCGAGACCGAGGCCCTGCCGTTGCCTGGCATCACCCAGTTCGTGCTGGCCTCGCTGGAGGCCTGCCTGGCGCCGGCCGCCATGGTCGATCCGGAACAGCGCATGCCCTTCCACCACATGCTGCGGGGCCAGCGGCAGCTGGACTGGGAATGAGCCAGCCGGTGGTCCCAAAGCCGGCGGCCAGCCTGGTCCTGGTCCGCTGCAGCCCTGCTGGCCCTGAGATCCTGATGGGCCGTCGGGCCGGCAAGCACCGCTTCCTGCCCGACGTCTACGCCTTTCCGGGTGGCCGGGTCGATGCATCCGACAGGTCAGATATTCCGGATAAACCATTATCTATTAATGGAGATATGGATACACAGGCCTTAGGCGTCGCGGCCGTGCGCGAAACCTGGGAGGAGACCGGCATCCTGCTCGGCCGCCTGGACGGCGGCCGGCTGCGCGCCGACCTCTCGGGCCTGCGCTACCTCTGCCGTGCGATTACCCCGGCCGACAGCCCGATCCGCTTCCGTGCCTGGTTTTTCCTGCAGGACGTCACCGGCCGGGACCTGGCCCTGGCAGGGTCCGGCGAGCTGCTGGACCTGGCTTTCCGGCCCGTCCAGGCCTGTCTGCGGCTGCCGCTGGCCGACATCACCGAATTCGTGCTCGGCCAGGTGGCCGAACTGGGGCCCGGCCTGCAGCCCCGACGGACCGCTTTCTGGCGCTATCGGCAGGGTAAACCCATGATCCGCTGGGATATTCCTTAGGCGTTGACATCGTGGGGCGAATCCCTATGCTGCGCCGCCAATCCTAGCCGCACCGCTATTTGTGGAATCCGAGTCATGGCCAAGCCGACTACCCTGAAGATCAAGCTGCTGAGCACCGCCGATACCGGCTTCTTCTATGTGACGAAGAAGAACCCGCGTACCAAGACCGAGAAGCTGTCGTTCAAGAAGTACGACCCGGTCGCGCGCAAGCACGTCGAGTTCAAGGAAACCAAGATCAAGTAAGGTTTCCGCCCGCAGGCGCGTGTTTCGCTGCGCCGGGCCGATCCGATCAAAGCCCCGCCTCACGGCGGGGCTTTTCGTTTGCCTGGAGTCCAGGGCCCCGCCTCACGGCGGGGCTTTTCGTTTGCCTGGGGTCACGCAACGACCGCCGGGCAGACAGCACCGAATCCCTCCCCGCACTATTGTGGGTTGATATGCCCTCGCAGCGATGAAGCTGCATGATTGCGTTTGTCGCATTTCAGCGGCCGCCTACGCCACAAGTGCTATTGCCAAGCGTCGCGCAGCCCGCATACTTCACGCCCATCTGCAGGGGCCGCGAGAGATCGCGGCAAAGCGTAAACGAGTTGGCGGACACAGCCGGCCGGGGACGAGGTTTAGTGATGGCATCATTCTGGATGATTCTGGCGTTCTTCCTGATCGGCGTGCCTGGCGGCGCGTTCGTGGTGCTGCAGCTTCGCGCCGCGCACAAACGCCACAGCCTTGCGGTCGGCTGGAATGCCGCCGAGCTGATGCGTCGCGGCCGTCGCATCCAGGAACTGGAACAGCAGAGCGTGGCCGAACGTCAGGCCATCGCCGAGCTAATGCTGAAGACCTCAAGCCTGCGCATGAATGCCGAACGACTCGAAAAGCTGATCGGCAAAAGCACTGAAGCCGCAGCGGCAAAACGCTGATCATATTTTCAGCAGCACGACATCGCATGTCGTGGCTTTGTTTCTGCTTCATGTCTGACTGAAACACAGCAAGCAACATTGTCGCCATACAATGCATGCTGATTCCATGCGGCTTTTTGAACTGTTCCAGACAACTTGCAGAAAAGAATATCTGACGCTGTCGTGAAGCGAAAAAGCGTTGGAGTCCGCGCCCGTTCCGACTATACAGCCCGCCGCAACGCCTCGCTGAGGCGAGCTTAAGACGGGGTCCGTGTCATGGGTCACATCTCGACAGAGCAGCAATCGCGGCTGCTGGCGCATCTCTATTCCGGCACCATCGAATATGGGCAGTGGACCGACTTCCTGCGCGTGCTGGCCGGCGCTTTCGATGGCGTGAATGCATCGCTCGCCACCATCGACACCGCAAGCGGAAAGCCCGTCGTACAATATACCAGCCGCGCCTTCGACCGCCGCTGGTACGACCGTTATGCCAGCCACTATGCGCAGGTCAGCCCGCTGCGGCGCGCGATGTTCCGCCCGGAAAATATCGGCCGCGCGCTCGCCTGCCAGCAGATCATGGCGCCGCAGGATTTCGAGAACAGCGAATTCTACCGCGACTACCTGGCCGACTACGGCATCCGCTACGTGCTGGGCTCGGTCTTCCGCATGGATGAAAATACCGCAGGCTATGTTGCCCTGCATCGCGCCCGCGAGGCAGGCGCCTTCGATGCCGCACAGATCGATGCCGTGCAGACCCTGCTGCCGCATCTCGCGCTCGCCTACCGCATCCGCACGCAGTTCATCGGCATGGGCCGCTACGAGGATGTCAGCCAGCAATATCTCGATGCCAAGAACAAGGGCCTGATCTGCATTGACCGGCAGGGCCGCATCGTTTCCATGAACCGCGAGGCCGAACGCATCCTGGCCCAGAATGACGGCCTGTCCTATGCGCAGGGCCGCTTCCTCACCACCGACCGCGAGGATGAGCTGCGGCTGCAGTCCCTGCTGATGCGCTGCTGCCGGCAGGACGCCGGCGCTGGCGCGACGGTGGTTCTGCCGCGCGACGGCAAGCCATCTTACAGCCTCTGGGTCTTCCCCGTGCTTGGCCGCGGCGCGCATTTCGAGCAGAACCAGATCGCCGCGGCGATCGAGATCACCGATCCCCTGTCGCGCCCGGACCAGCCGGCGCGCACGACGCTTGCCGGCTATGGGCTGACGCCGGCGGAAATGCGGCTGGCCGAGGCGCTAATCCGGGGCGGGCAGCTCAAGGATATCGCGCTGCGCTTCAATGTGAGCGTCAATACGCTGAAGGTGCAGCGCCGCTCGCTGTATCGCAAGATCGGCGCGACGCGTCACTTCGACCTGCTCAGCCTGGCCCGCTACGATGCCTGAAGCAGCCCTGGCGCGCGCCGCCCCGACCAACGCTGTCCTGGCAAATCCGCAGCCGGCACAGCCGCCGCAGCGGCACGGCTGGCCCATGACGGTGGCCGACATCGCCATGGTGCGCGCCGGCTTTGCCCTGCTGATGCAGGATATGGATCGCTGCGCCGAGATGTTCTATGCGCGGCTGGTCGCCCTAGATCCCGATATCCGGCCGCGACAGGCCACCATCACGATGTCGCAGCAGCGCCGCCGCCTGATGCAGGACCTGAGCAGCCTGGTCGAACTGCTGGACCGCCCCGCCGACCTGCAGCGCCATCTGATGGCGCTGGCTCGCCACTACGGCATCTACGGCGCCCACGACCGGAAGTTCCAGACCGCCCGCGCCGCACTGGCCTGGACCGTCGACCGGCTGCTGGAACCGACGGCGGAGATGCAGCGCACGGCCTGGACCGCCGCGCTGGACATGGCCGAAGCCCTGCTGGGCGGGGCAAAACCACGAGTTTAGCAGCGTCCTCCACGGGTTGACGGAAACGCCGCCCGGCCCTATCACCGGCCCGCTGGACAGGTGGCCGAGTGGTTTAAGGCAGCGGTCTTGAAAACCGCCGTACCTGCAAGGGTACCGTGAGTTCGAATCTCACCCTGTCCGCCAAGACTGTAATACAATTAAATACTTATGATGAAATTCTGCTAAAATCATCCTTTCAACCATCTCCTCAGCGGCTACTGCGAATTGCGTCCGCATGGTCGGACGCGGCGCACCCGCTACCACTTAATATCCAAACACTTTAACCTCGTCCGCCCTACTGTGCGGCCGCTAGGCGGGTGGCACCGCCCGTCGTGGCGGCAATGTCGCCCACGACCCGCGCGCGGACACGCAAAGCACCGCCCGGCAGATAGGCCAGCGGCAAATCCTCGATCTCCACAAGTTTCAGCGTCTTGCCATCGGCGCCGCCATGCACGGCCTTCTCCTCGGCCTGCGTCTTGGCGCGCGACAGCGCCTCATCGCGGCTGAGCCCGCTGAACACCTGATCGACCTCGCCCGAAACCTGCGCGATCGCGGCGCCGACGGCATTGGCGACGGACGAATGCTCGACATGCAGCACCTTGCCGACGCCTTGTAGCTTTTCCGGAATCAGGAAGGCGCCGCCGCCGGCGGCGATCAGCGTCACGTCGTCGGCCTGGGTCTTCATGCGATCCACGCCTTCTTCCAGCATCTCGCTCATGCGCTTGAGCGTGGCATCGACCAGGCTTTTCGACAGATGCTTGACCCGGCCTTTGTCGCCGATATCGATCAGGCCGGCAGCCACGCCGATATCGGTACTGGTCAGGGTGTCCCCACCGAAGACCAGCGCCTTTTCAGGCAGGCGGAAACCGACGCTGCGCGGGCCGACGGTGAGCGGGTTTTCCGCGATCATCGTGCCGCCGCCAAGGCCGAGCGACAGCAGGTCGGGCATGCGGAACAGCGTGCGCACGCCTCCGATCTCGACCACGTTGTTGGCCTCGCGCGGGAAGCCATGCACCAGGCAGCCGATATCGCTGGTCGTACCACCCACGTCGACAACCATGGCGTCTTCCAGCCGGGTCAGGAAGGCCGCGCCACGCATCGAATTGGTCGGACCTGAGGCAAAGCTGTAGACTGGGAATTCGGCCGCCACATCGGCCAGCATCACCGTGCCGTCGTTTTGCGTCAGATAGAACGGCGCGCGAATGCCGGCATTGGCCAGCGCAGCCTTGAAGGCATCGGTGGTCTTGCGGCCCAATTCGACCAGGCAGGCATTGAGCAGCGTGACGTTCTCACGCTCCAGCAGGCCGATCCGGCCCAGCGTATGCGACAGCGTCACGGCGGCTTCGGGATATTCCTCGCGCACCAGTTCCGCTGCCCGCAGCTCATGCTCGGCGGTCAGCGGCGAGAAGGTGGCGGAAATACCGACCGATCGGATGCCGGCGTCGCGTATCTTGCGCGCCGCCTGGCGCACCGCCGCCTCGTCCAGCGGCATGAAGATGCGGCCGTCATATTCATGGCCGCCCTCGACCATGAAGATCATCGGATCGACCGTCTGACGCAGATCGTCCGGCCAGTCGATCATCGGCTCCAGCGACTGCGAGGCCGGCAGGCTGATGCGGATGGCGGCCGCGCGGATCAGTTCGCGCCGCTGCACCACCGCGTTGACGAAATGCGTGGTACCGATCATCACTGCGTCGATGCCGTTGGCGCGGCCACCCGCCTTTTCCAACAGGTTCTTCAGGCTGCTGACCACGCCGGACATCACATCCTGGGTCGTGCCGGTCTTGACGGCCGCGACGACCGAATTGTCTTCCACCAGGACGGCATCCGTATTGGTGCCGCCGACATCAATGCCAATGCGCTTCATGCTGCAAATACCGATTTGAAATCTAGGTCATATCCAAATGCACGTGGCCCAACATGCTGCAGGCCCTTGCTGGTGGTCAGCACTGCCGGCGCCGGCAGAGCAATCACGGTGACGCGCTGGCCATAGCGCAAGGTCTCGGTGCCGATGGCATCGCCCGACACGGTATCGAGCACGCAGATCAGGTCGGGCGTCATCACTTCGGCCTTGCCATTCACGGTGCCAACAGTGAACTCGTTTTGGAAATCCAGCACCATGGTCTTGCTGCGATAGGCATCCAGGCCCTCGATGGTAGCCTTGCCGCGCAGAAATCCTTCGGTGGCGCGACGCTGCATGTCGGAAATCTTACCCTTGAAGACCTCCTTGCCGTTTTCCAAGGCCAGCACCGCGGCAATCGGATCGCTATGCGCCTTGCGCGCCTTCAGCACCGCCTCGCCGATGCGGATTGCCTTGGTCGTCGTGTAGTGGATGCCCCAGTCCTTGACTTCCTTACCGGTGCGCGGCGCCTTGCAGGTCGAGGCAATCGAGCCGACCTCGACGCAGATCTTGCGGCTGATCCGCTCCATCCACTTCCAACTCGTCACCTTGGACACGAAAGCCTCGTGTCCGCGCACGTCGCACAGGCTGAGCGGATACATCGGCAGATCGCCGATGGCGAAGCTGGTCATCTGCGCTTCCGGATAGGCGCGCCCCATGGCATCGGCATCTACCACTGGGATGCGCAGCTGGGCTGCGACCAGTAAAGGCTGCAATCCATTGCCGCCGCCGATTTCCACGCTCATCACGGCACGGAACTTGCGGCCGAGATATTCCTCCATCATCGCCACGGCACGGGCGGCGGTCGCTGGATCGTTCAGTCGTTCCTGGCCGACCAGCGGCGCGCCCATGTTGGAGACAACGGCAACCGCATCATCGTCCTTCAGGTCCATGGGATCCATCAGCGACACGCGATGGCCCTGGGCATAAAGCTTCCGGATGTTGAGGTAGTTCAGGTAGGGGCTGCCGCCACCGCCGGTACCCAGGATCCACGCGCCGATGGCGAGCGGTTCGATCTCGTGTTCGCCGATTTCGCGCAACATGCGCCCCATCCTTCTGCTGACTTCTGTCGAATCCGACGGGTGCCACGCTACGCCGCAAATCCCCTGTTCGGGTATCAGGGTGGATACGTATGAAAGGCTTGTTCCCCCGGCTCCGAGACGCTTAGATGACAGTATGTTAGCTGAGCGCGGGACGGCATTTTTGCCCACGAATTCATCATCGCTACGCCGTGTGGCCAGCCTGACCGTAGGTCAGACGCCCCGGGTCGATGTGCTGCCCGATATCCTGGCTCACATGACCCTGCCGGTGGAAGTTGAGGAATTCGGTGCACTGGACGGGTTGAACGATGCAGAGGTCGCCGCCCTGGCCCCACGCGCGGACGAACTCTGCCTGATCACCCGCCTGCGCGATGGCCGCGAAGTACTGGTCTCCAAACCGCGCGTGGCCGAGCGATTGGAAGCGATCTGTCGTTCACTGGACAGCCAGCGTTTCGACCTGGTGGTGATCCTATCCACCGGCCTGTTCCGCGAATTTGAAAGCCCCTGCCCCATGGTGAACGCCCAGCGCGCCATGGAAGCCTCGATCGATGCTATCGCCGCCGCCGGCCAGACGGTGGGCGTGATCTATCCGCTGCACCGCCAGGTGGCTGAGAATGCAGGATATTCAATGCCCGGCGTGTCGTTGCGCTTCAGCTATGCGGAAAGCGGCGTGGCCGACAGCCTGCGCGATGCGGCCACCGATCTCGATTCCTGCGACCTGATCGTGCTGAACTCGGTCAGCTTTACCGAGGCTGACCGCGTCGTCGTCACCAAACATACCGGCAAGCAGGTGATCCTGGCCCGCCGCATGGTGGCCGGCGCCATCCGTCTGCTGCTCGATCCCGGCATGCGGGCCATGTCTCAGCCGGCCCAGCAGCCACAGGCCGTCCCTGCCAACAGCGATGTGAACGAGCGTATCGGCAGGCTGACCCCGCGTGAGCGCCAGGTGATGTCGCTGGTCTCGGAAGGGCTGTCGAACAAGGCCATTGCGCGGCAGCTGGATATCAGCCCGCGCACGGTGGAAATCCATCGCGCCAAGATGATGGAAAAGATGGGTGCCAGTTCGGTCGGCGCCCTGATCCGGCTGGTTCTCGCCTCGCAGCACGCGGATCATTGAGCCCTGCCGGGGCCCAAATTTTACCGCAGCGCACAAAAAACGCGCACCATTCCCGCCCGCCGAACGACCCGCCGTAGGTGTTCACCCGTATTTTGCCGTGGACGGCCCTTCGCATAGCCTTTCCTCCTC
>Ga0209675_1002059_pt1 | contig 10733 bp, 9 predicted proteins | sample AraplaCol_mLB_r2_2_FD_184280 | JGI IMG/M metagenome (GOLD analysis project Ga0209675, IMG submission 184280) | Arabidopsis root microbial communities from North Carolina, USA - plate scrape MF_Col_mLB_r2 (SPAdes) (version 3) | ecosystem: Host-associated > Plants > Roots > Endosphere | place: USA... | reverse complement strand
GTGCCTGGAAGGCCGCGGCATCATGCTGCGCAGCCTGTGGGACATCGCGCCACAGCTGGCCTCGGGCCAGCTGGTGCGTGTTTTGCCAGCCTATTCGATGCCCGATGCCGACATCCACTGGCTGGCGCCCTACCGCACCGACCAGCCCCGGCGCATACGCCTTCTGATAGACCACCTGGCCGCGCAATTCCAGGACACGCCCTGGAAAACTACAGGGCCGGCGGCGGCTTCACGGGCCGCACCACGAGGCTCACGCCCAGCGCCGTGAGCGCCGTGCCCAGGATGGTGGTCGTGGTGATGGACTCGCCAAACAGCGCCCAGGCCATCAGGGCCGTGGTGGGCGGCACGAGGTAAAGCAGGCTGGTCACGGCAGTCGCCGCGCCGCGCTGGATCAGCAGGTAAAGCAGCGAACTGCCGCCCAGCGTCAGCGCCAGTACCGACCAGGCCATGGCGCCCAGGAAATGAACGTTCCAGTTGATCGCCTCGGTTTCAAACAAGGCCAGCGGCAGCGTCACCACCAAGGCCGCCGCCAGCTGGATGGCATTGGCCGTGCGCACATCGGTGGGCTGGACAAAACGCTTTTGATACAGCGTGCCGGCGGTGATGCAGAACAGGGCGAAGACAGTGCAGGCCAGCGTCAGCGCGCTGACCTCCTGGCCGGTACCGAATTTGCGCGACACCACCAGCAACAGGCCGCCTAGCCCGAATGCCAGGCCGGCCCACTGACGCGGGCTGACCCGGGCCTGCGCGTTGCCGGCATCGCCCGAGGACATCCACGACACCCACAGCGCCGTGAGCACGGGCTGAAGCCCGACGATGAGCGCCGTCAGGCCCGAACCCATGCCGGCCTTCATCGCGCTCCAGATGCCACCCAGGTAACCCGCATGCATCAGCAAACCGGTGACCGCCAGGTGGCCCCACTGCGCGCGCGTCCTGGGCCAGGCGGCCCGGGCCAGGACTATCCAGACCAGGAAACAAACAATGGACAGGAAGTAGCGTATGGCCAGGAAGGTCAGCGGCGGGGCGTAAGGCAGGCCGTATTTGGCGACGATGAAGCCGGTGCTCCAGATCACGACAAACACGGCGGGCATGGCCCGGATCAAGGCACCCGGGGAGGAAGAGGCAGAACTCAAGGAGGGCAGCTTTAGGGGGACGGCGGGGCTATTTGGCGCGCGCGCGGATTTCCGGGATGGCTTTTTGCAGGTAATAAATCATGGACCAGACCGTGAGGATGGCGGAGATCCAGATCAGCCAGGTGCCCCAGACATGCGTGTTGACCACGCCGAAGAGCACACCGTCGAACAGCAAAAAGGGAATGGCGATCATCTGCACCGTGGTCTTGACCTTGCCCAGCATGTGCACGGCCACGCTTTTGGTCGCCCCTATCAGGGCCATCCATTCGCGCAGCGCCGAAATGGCGATTTCGCGGCCAATGATGATGAGGGCCACGAACACATCGGCGCGCTGCAGGTGCACCAGCACCAGCAAGGAGGCGCAGACCAGGAATTTATCGGCCACCGGGTCCAGGAAGGCGCCGAAGGAGGAGGTCTGGTTCAGCTTGCGCGCCAGAAAGCCGTCCAGCCAGTCGGTCGCGGCGAACACCACAAACATCACGGTGGCGATCAGGTTGCGCTCAGTGGGCGCCAGGTTCAGGTAGAACACCCCCACGATCAGCGGAATCGCAACAATGCGGGTCCAGGTCATCAGCGTGGGGATGGTCAGAAACATGACCCGATTTTGGCATGAGCCGCACCAAGCCCGCCGGGCACCGGGCCAAAGCGCACCAAAACGGTGGTTTCCGTTGCTCAAATACGTCTGGCGCCCAATGGCGCATCAATGCAGCGCGCGGTAGATTTCCTCGGCCAGGTCCCTGGAAATGCCGTCCACCGTGGCGATATCTTCCGCGCTCGCAGAGGCAATGCCGCGAATACCGCCAAAACGCTGCAGCAGGCTGGCGCGCCGCTTGGGGCCTATGCCCGCGATGTCTTCCAGCTTGCTGCCCCCCACCCTGACCTTGGCGCGCTTGGCCCGCATGCCGGTGATGGCAAAGCGGTGGGCCTCGTCGCGGATCTGCGCGATCAGCATCAGCGCGGCCGAATCCCGTCCTAAATACACCTTGTCGCGTCCGTCGGCAAACACCAGCTCTTCCAGGCCGACCTTGCGGCCCTCGCCTTTTTCCACGCCGGCGATCAGCCCCAGGTCCAGGCCCAGTTCCTCGAACACCTCGCGCGCCATGGACACCTGACCCTTGCCGCCGTCGACCAGCACAAGGTCGGGCAGCTTGGCCTCGCCGTTGCGCGCGGCTTCGGCCAGGCGGGTGTAGCGGCGCGTCAGCACCTGGCGCATGGCGGCGTAGTCGTCGCCGGGCGTGATGCCCTCGATGTTGTAGCGGCGGTATTCGCTGTTGACCATCTTGTGGTCCTGGAACACCACGCAGGAGGCCTGCGTCGATTCGCCGGCCGTGTGCGAGATGTCGAAGCACTCGATGCGCAGCGTGTCCAGGTTGTCCAGCGGCAAATCGAGCGCCTCGGCCAGCGCGCGCGTGCGCGCCTGCTGCGAGCCCTGCTCGGCCAGCAGCCGGGCCAGCTGCAGGCCGGCATTTTTCTGCGCCATCTCCAGCCAGATACGGCGCTGCTCGCGCGGCTGGTGGATGGCCGTGACCTTGGTGCCGGTCTGGGTACTCAGAGCCTCCATCAATTCCTTGTCCACGGGCTCGCTGCAGACCAGCGTGGGCGGAACCGGCACGTCGATGTAGTGCTGCGCGATAAAGGCTTCCAGCACCAGGGCTTCCAGCGGCTTGGCCGCGGGCGCCGAAACCGGCGCGGCCTCCGTGCCGGTCTCGGCATCGAGCGCCGCGACGTCGGCCGCGTTCTCCACATGGCTCGGAAAGTAAGCCCTGTCGCCCAGGTGGCGCCCGCCGCGCACCATGGCGAGGTTGACGCAGGCCTTGCCGCCCTGCACTTTCACCGCCAGGATGTCGACGTCCTTGTCGCCGCCGATTTCCATGGACTGCTGGTGCAGCACCTTGGACAGCGCCGACATCTGGTTGCGCAGTTCGGCGGCCTGCTCGAACTCCAGCCTCTCGGCATGGGCCAGCATTTTTTTCTCGAGTTCGGTCAGGATGTCCTGGGCCTGGCCCTGCAGGAAGCGTTCGGCGTTGGCGGTGTCCAGCGCGTACTGCTCGGGCGACACATGGCCCACACAGGGCGCCGAGCAGCGCTTGATCTGGTACAGCAGGCAGGGCCGCGTGCGGTTGTTGAACACCGTGTCTTCGCAGGTGCGCAACCGGAACACCTTTTGCAGCAGCAAGATGGTGTCCTTGACGGCCCAGGCACTCGGGTAAGGCCCGAAGTAGCGGTGCTTTTTCTCGACCGCGCCGCGGTAATAGGCAATGCGCGGGAACACCGCGGCCGCCGGCGCCTCGCCCTCCACGGGCGGTCGCGCGCCGGTGAGCTTGAGGTAGGGGTAGCTCTTGTCGTCCCGAAACAGGATGTTGTATTTCGGGTTGAGCGTCTTGATCAGGTTGTTTTCCAGCAGCAGCGCTTCCGCCTCGGAACGCACCACCGTAGTCTCCATGCGGACGATCTTGGTCACCATGTGGCCTATGCGCGTGCCGCCGTGGTTCTTCTGGAAGTAATTGGAGACCCGCTTCTTGAGGTTGCGCGCCTTGCCGACATAAAGCACGCCGCCTTCCGCATCGAAGTAGCGGTAGACGCCGGGCAAGGCGGGCAGCGCGGCCACTTCGGCCAGCAGCTCGGGCGCATGCCCGGAGCTTGGCTTTTCAACGGAGGGATGTTCAGGCATTCCCCTATTTTGCCGTGTAGCGGCGCTTTGAGGCTGCAGCACCCGCTGCATCACAATACCCGCCATGGCTACCGCGCGCATTTGGGACATTTTTTGCAAAGTCATCGACAACTTCGGGGACATTGGCATCTGCTGGCGCCTGGCCGCTGACCTGGCCTCGCGGGGCCACACGGTGCGGCTCTGGGTGGACGATGCCTCGGCCCTGCGCTGGATGGCGCCGGCCGGATGCAATGGGGTTCGCGTGCTGCCCTGGCCGCAGGATGGCAAGCCGCTGGACCTGCAGGCCGCCGGGCTTGCGCAGCAGCCGACCGAGGTGCTGGTCGAGGCTTTCGGCTGTGAAATAGCGCCCGAGTTTTTGGCCGCCTGCGCCCATGCCGCGCAGGCAGGCGGCCGCAAGCCCGTCTGGATCAACCTCGAATACCTGTCCGCCGAGGACTATGTCGAGCGTTCCCATACCCTGCCCTCGCCCGTGCAAAACGGCCCGGCGGCCGGCTGGACCAAGTGGTTTTTCTACCCCGGTTTCACCGACAACACCGGCGGGCTGCTGCGGGAGCCCGGCTTGCTGGAACGACAGGCGCAGTTTGACCGCGCCAGGTGGCTTCAAGCCCATGGAATCCCCAGCGAGGGACAAACCCTGGTATCCCTGTTCTGCTACGAACCCCCGGCGCTGCAAGGCCTGCTCGCGCAGTTCTCGCGGCAGGGCCTGCAAGGCCGGCCGGTGCGCCTGCTGGTGGCCGCCGGGCGCGCGGCCGCCGCGGTACGGGCCCTTGCCGGCGATAACCCTGGCCAAACCGGAGACACGCAGCTTTCGATTTCCTACCTGCCGCTACTGGCGCAGACGGAGTTTGACCACCTGCTCTGGGCCTGCGACCTGAATTTCGTGCGCGGCGAAGATTCGGTGGTGCGCGCGCTCTGGGCCGGCCGGCCTTTTGTCTGGCAGATTTACCCCCAGCATGACGACGCCCACCAGGGCAAGCTCCAGTCCTTTCTGGACTGGCTGCAGGCGCCGCCCTCCCTGCGCGCGTTTCATGCCGCCTGGAACCGCCGGGAGGCGCCCCAAGGCACGGCGGCGGGCCCGTTGCTCCCAGCTGCCGACCTGCCCGCCTGGCAGGCCGCTACCCGGGCGGGGCTAGCCCGCCTGGCGGCCCAGGACGACCTGGCGACCCGGTTGCTCGGCTTTGTGGCAAAAAAACGTTAAAATCATGGGCTTTGCAGACCAGCCCGAAGACCAACCAGGTCTTGGCGTCCTGCACAACCCGCCGCGGAACCTGCACACCGGTGCAAGCGTTTAGCGGCCTACCTCAGTGAAACTGCTATGAAAATCGCTCAAGAAATCCGCGCCGGCAACGTCATCATGCACGGCAAGGACCCGATGGTGGTGCTCAAGACCGAATACAGCCGCGGTGGGCGCAATTCCGCCACCGTGCGCATGAAGCTCAAAAGCCTGGTCGCCAACTTCAACACCGAAGTCGTGTTCAAGGCCGACGACAAGATGGACCAGATCGTCCTCGACAAGAAGGACTGCACCTATTCCTACTTCGCCGACCCGCTGTATGTCTGCATGGACTCCGAGTACAACCAGTACGAAGTCGAAGCCGAAAACATGGGCGACTCGCTCAACTACCTGCAAGACGGCATGGAGCTGGAAGTCGTGTTCTATGACGGCAAGGCCATCTCGGTGGAACTGCCCACCAGCGTGCAGCGCGAAATCACCTGGACCGAACCCGCCGTCAAGGGCGACACCTCCGGCAAGGTCCTGAAACCCGCCAAGATCGCCACCGGTTTTGAAATCGGCGTGCCCATCTTCGTGGCCCAAGGCGACGTGGTCGAAATCGACACCCGCACCGGCGAATACCGCAAACGCGTGTAAACCCCCACTCGGCACAAAAAAGGCTCCTCAGGGAGCCTTTTTGCTTTCTGCGTCCCGCGCCAGTGCGGGGAAAAGCGGCCGCCCTCCCTGATCGTTGACAATAAGCCCATGGAACAAAAACAGGATCTATCCGTCAGCCGCCTGGCCAATGCCTGGGCGGCACTGCAAGCCCACGCCAGCGAAGGCAACCCGCTCGAAGCCGACGCCTCCCGCCTGGCTTTTGCCGACCCGGAATTCCTGCTGCGGCGTGAAACCCGCGGCATACGCTTTCAGCTGGAGCTGCTCAAGCCGGACCTGGAACAGCAGGCCCACGGCATTGAAAACACCGTGGTGGTGTTCGGCAGCGCCCGCTTTCGCAGCGAGGAGGATTCCGCCCTGATGGTGGCCGAGGCCGAGGCCGGCGGCGACCCCGAGGTAATAGACCGCGCGAAAAAGCTGGCACGCAACGCCCACTATTACGAAAGCGCCCGCGCCTTCGGCAAGCTGGTGGCGCAGTACAGCAGCGACAAGCCGCCGGAAACCAAGCTCTTCATTTGCACCGGCGGCGGCCCGGGCATCATGCAGGCGGCCAACCGCGGCGCGCACGAGGCCGGCGGCCTCAGCGTGGGCTTGGCCATCGTACTGCCCATGGAAGAGGCGGCCAACCCCTACGTGCCGCCCGAACTCTCCTTCAAGTTCCACTACTTCGCGCTGCGCAAGATGCATTTCATGATGCGCGCCAAGGCCCTGGTGGTGTTTCCGGGCGGCTTCGGCACGCTGGACGAACTGTTCGAGGTCATCACCCTGGTGCAGACCCGCAAGGCCAAGCCGGTGCCCATCATCCTGTTCGGCAGCAGCTACTGGAAGCGCCTGCTCAATACCGAGATGCTGGTGGAAGAAGGCGTGATCTCGGCGAACGACCTCAAGCTGTTCCAGTACGTGGACGACCCGCAGGTCGCCTGGGACCTGATCAAGGACTTTTACCGTCTTTGATGTCGCCGTGCCCGCCGTGGGCCGGCATGCTGTCCTTCAGCAGCCAGGCCGCGCGTGAGCCCGCGCCCACCATCGCGCCGGTGGTCCAGAACACCCCGGCGATCCCGATCAGCGCACCGGCTGAGCCGAACAGCATGGGCATGACCACGCTCGAGGCATTGATGGCCATCAGCCGCAAGCCCAGTGCCTCGCCGTGGCGCGCCTCCGGCGTGATCTGGTGCAGCATGCTCATGACCATGGGCTGCACCATGCCCAGCGCCAAGCCCAGCAGGATGGAGCACAGGCCCATGCCGATGGCAGAGCGCATCAGCGGGTAGATGCCGAACAGCAGCGCTGTCACCAGCATGGACACCGCCAACACTTTCCATTCGCGCAAATGGGCCGCCACCAGCGGCATCACCATGCGGATCAGCGCCGCGGCCACCGCGAACGAACCCAGGATAGTGCCTATCACCGAGGCGCTGATGCCGCGCTCAAAACCGAGCACGGGCACCACAAAAGTATGGACGTCCCAGCAGGACGACAAAAACCAGTTCACCAGCATCAGGCGGCGGAAGGTGGCCTGGCGCAGCAAGTCCCAGGCCCTGGGCTGCGGGCCGCCGCTGGCGGCGATTACCGGCGGTAGCTCGCGCGTCTTGCGCACCAGGAACCAGCAGGCCAGCGGCAGTATCGCCATCAGCAAGAACGCCGCGCGGTAGCCCGAGGTGCTGCCGGGCACGGCGCCCACATGGTCGATCAGCAAGCCGGCCGAAAACGGCCCGATGAAATTGGACACCGCCGGGCCTATAGCCAGCCAGCTGAACACCTGGCGCAGCTCCAGCGCCCCGACCGCCGCGCGGCCCACGTGGCGCTGCAGCGAAATCACCGCCGCGCCGGTGGCGCCGCCCGTGAGCAGCGCCGCCAGGCACAGCACCGGGAACACCGGAAAAGCCACCGCCGCCCCGGCCCCCAGCACCGCGGCGAACACGCTGTAGCGTATGGGGCGCCGCAGGCCGTGCCGGTCGGCAAAACGGCCGGCGGGCAGCGCCAGGAAAACCTGTGTCAAGGCAAACAGCGCGAGCAGCACACCAACCGCCGCGGGGCTGTAGCCTTCGCGCAGCGCCAGCAAAGGCGCCGCCATGCGTGTGCCGGCCATGCAGGCATGCAGGCAGATCTGCGCCAGGATCAGGCGCGCGAGTTCAGGCGTCATGCGGCGCAGCTCATGCGCGGTGCATCAGGGGTTGTCCAGGTCTTTGTCAAGGGGGTCCAATGGAAGCAGGCGGGCGGATTCGATTTCGGGCAGCGCTTCGACGTTGCGCAAGGCCTTGCCCATGACGCGGCTGCGCTGCTCGGCGCTGCTCAGCGTGTTGAGCACGGTTTCGGTCTGGGATTTGACCTTGGCCAGCACGTCGCCGAACTTGCCGAACTCGGTCTTGACCGCGCCCAGCACCTGCCAGACTTCGCTGGAGCGTTTTTCCAGCGCCAGCGTGCGAAAGCCCATTTGCAGGGAGTTGAGCATGGCCAGCAGCGTGGTCGGGCCGGCCAGCGTGACACGGTGGTCGCGCTGCAGGAACTCCATCAAACCTGGTCGGCGCAGCACTTCGGCATACAGGCCCTCGGTCGGCAGGAACAGGATGGCGAAATCGGTGGTGTAAGGCGGGTCTATGTACTTGTCGGAAATCGATTTGGCTTCCAGGCGTATGCGCGCTTCCAGCGCCTTGCCGGCGATTTCCGCGCCCAGCACGTCGGCGCGCTGCTGCGCGTCCAGCAGGCGTTCGTAATCTTCGTTCGGGAATTTCGCGTCTATCGGCAGCCACAGCGGCTCACCCGAATCGGAGCGGCCCGGCAGCTTGATCGCGAAGTCGACCGGGTTCTTGCCGCCGCGGCGCGTGATGACCTGGGCCGCGTACTGGTCGACGGTAAACACCTGCTCCAGCAGGGCCGAGAGCTGCGCTTCGCCGAAAATGCCACGCGTCTTCACATTGGTCAGCAAATGCTTGAGGTCGCCCACGCCCTGGGCCAGCGTCTGCATCTCGCCCAGGCCCTTGTGCACCTGCTCGAGCCGGTCGGCCACCTGCTTGAAGCTTTCGCCCAGGCGGGTTTCCAGCGTGGTCTGCAGCTTTTCGTCGACCGTCTTGCGCATCTCGTCGAGCTTGGCCGAATTGGTCTGCTGCAGCTGCGCGAGCTGCTTTTCCAGCGTCTCGCGCACTTCACCCATGCGCCTGGCATTCGACTCGCTGACCGATTGCAGTTGCGTGCTCAGGGTGTCGGACAGCGTTTTTTGCAGCAGGGTGAGCTGCTGCGCGAACGCGTCGATCTGGGTGTTCTGCGTGCGGGTGGCTTCGGCGCTTTGCTGCACCAGGGTCTGCTGGAAGGTGGCGAAAGTTTTCGCCAGCTCCTCTCGGCCGCTGCGCGCGTTGTCGCCGATCTCGCGGCGCAGCTCGCGCTCCAGCTTGTCGTGGCCCGCCGCGATGTTCGTGAGCAACTCGGTGCCGGCGCCCGTTGGCTGGCCGGGCTTGCGCAGCAGCAGCCACACCAGCAGCAGCAGGTTGGCCGCCAGCAAGGCGATGATCAGCCAGTTTTCCATCATGTGTCTATTGTCCGCTTGCCGCCAGTACCGCGGGATTGAGCGGAGTCAGCGGCTTCTTGCCGCCGAAAAACGCGATCAGGTTGTCGGCGGCCAGGCTGGCCATGGCCATGCGCGTGGGAATGGTGGCGCTGGCGATGTGCGGGGTCAACACCACATTGGGTACCGTCAGCAGGTCCGGATGCACCTTGGGCTCGCCCTCGAACACGTCCAGCCCGGCGGCCGCGATGCGCTTGTCACGCAGGGCCGCGGCCAGCGCGGCATCGTCCACGATGCCGCCGCGCGCGATGTTGATCAGCGTGGCGGTCGGCTTCATCAGCGCCAGTTCGGCCGCGGCGATGCTGTGGTGGGAGGCCGGCGAATACGGCAGCACCAGCACCAGGTGGTCGGCCGTCTTCAGAAGCTCTTCCTTGCCGACGTAACTGGCCTTGCATTCGGCTTCCAGCGCCGCGTCCAGGCGCGAACGGTTGTGGTAAATCACCTTCATGCCGAAACCGTGGGCGCCGCGTTTGGCAATGCCCTGCCCTATGCGGCCCATGCCCAGGATGCCCAGCGTGGCGCCATGGATGTCGGAGCCGGCGAACATGTCGTAGCTCCATTTGGTCCATTTGCCGGCACGCAGATAGTGTTCGCTCTCGGTCACGCGACGCGCCGTAGCCATCAGCAGCGCAAAACCGAAATCAGCGGTGGTTTCGGTCAGCACGTCGGGCGCATTGGTGGCCAGCACACCGGCCGCCGTCATCGCATCGATGTCGAAGTTGTTGTAGCCCACGGCCATGTTGGCGCAGATCTTCAGGCCCGGGCAGGCGGCCAGCACCTCCGCGTCAATTTTGTCGCCGCCAGTAGTGAAGGCCCCGTCCTTGCCCTTGAGGCGCTCGGTCAGCTGGGCCTTGGACCAGGTCTCGTCGGCCTGGTTGGATTCGACGTCGAAATGCTGCTCCAGGCGGGCGATGACTTCGGGGAAGACGGCGCGTGCGACGAGGATTTTGGGCTTGCTCATGATGGTTCAGGATGAGGTGAAAGACGATGCTACCGGTTCAGCGGACAAACCAATAACCGAGGTAAAAGGAGAAGTGCCCGCAGCTTGCCGGACCCGGGGCGCGTCGGGGTGCCAGCCCAGCACGGCCAGCAGCACGAAGAAGCCGAGCACATAGCCCAGCGCCACATGCCAGCCGCCCTTGAGCCAGGCGGCTACGGACCTGGCCTCGGGGTACATATTGGCCAGCGCCACGCCGGCCGAGGAGCCGAACCACAGCATGCTGCCGCCGAAGCCGACGGCATAGGCCAGAAAACCCCAGTCGTAGCCGCCCTGGCGCAGGGCCAGCGCCGTGAGCGGGATATTGTCGAACACCGCGCTCACAAAACCCAGGCCGAAAGCGGTTTGCCAGCTGGCGGCCGGCAGGTGCTGCACCGGCATCATGGAAGCGCACAGCACCAGCGACAGCAGGAAGACGCTGCCGCGCGTGGCCTCGGGCAACAGGCCCCAGTTGGAACGGCGCCAGGGCGTGGTCAGCGCGATCG
>Ga0209675_1002058_pt1 | contig 10736 bp, 9 predicted proteins | sample AraplaCol_mLB_r2_2_FD_184280 | JGI IMG/M metagenome (GOLD analysis project Ga0209675, IMG submission 184280) | Arabidopsis root microbial communities from North Carolina, USA - plate scrape MF_Col_mLB_r2 (SPAdes) (version 3) | ecosystem: Host-associated > Plants > Roots > Endosphere | place: USA... | reverse complement strand
CCGCTTGAGCCGCAAATGATGCCGCCGTATGATAGCGGTATGAACGTCTCTCCTCCTGTGAATATTGCGTATCCAGGTGTCACTCAGGCTATGCATGACGTGCAACCGCAATATGATAACATGCCGATGGGTGGCGTGAATTATCCGCATTACCAAGCGCATCAGCCGGTATATACGATGCCGACGAACAATTGCGGCTGCAATACATTATCTACACATATGCCTTATGACATGTACAAAGGTCACTCAGGGGACGGTATGTCTGAAGACTTATTTGCACAATTCCAAGTTCCTGCAACAGAAGCGTTATCGCTCTATGATTTGCCACAAGTGCCTCAGGCGAATACATCTGCGAATTGGGGCGGCATGCCGCAAGGCGGCTTCGATGGATATCCAATGTCGTATGGCATGAATCCTTATGGAATGATGGACCCTTATGGCATGCAGATGAACCCGTACGGCATGCAGATGAATCCGTATGGTTACCCAGGCTCGGGGTATGGAATGCCTGGTATGCCGTTCAATCCTTACGGCATGCCTTACGGACACGATATGTATGGTCCACAAGTTCAACCGCCTGGTCCGATTGACCATACGACAGGGAACTGTGGCTGTCATCCTCGGGAGAACGAGGGTTCTACGACGGAAGCTTCCGCTTCGGCAGTAGCTCCAGCTGCGGCGAAGACGGAACCTGCGAAAAGCAGCAGTACCAAAACATCGTCGTCCAAACCGAAGGCACGCACTTCTTCGAAGAAATCGAGCAGCAGCTCTCGCCGGCAAGTGAAGCCTCGGAAGTCACGCAGTATGCCGTGGATTAACGGCTAACACACGTAATAAACAAGTCAAACGAGTCACCCTTAGCTCGAATAAGGGTGACTTTTCTATTTTATCCTACGCATTCGTATAAATCGATGGTTCCATGGCTAAACTAGGGGAAAATTAGGATAGAAGGGGATTATCGTGAATTTGATGAATAGTTGGAAAAAAATCAAAAAACGTCTGCGTCGAATCAAACGTCCCTTATTATCACTCGGTGTGCTGGTATTGCTGATTATGCTGCTTGCTATTGGTTATCATACATCTGCTACGGGATCGTCAGATCCTGTTATTGCGAAGCTGCGAGAAGAAGGGGTGGACCGTGAAGTTCATCTGACCCGCACGTATGTATGCGGCCAAGAAGAGCTTAACCTTGGAACGATGAGTGCGAATGCGATTATTGAATTGATGCTGCGCCACCCGGAATGGAGCGGGAAGACGGATGAAGCAGGCAATGTATGGATAACGGAAGAAATTGAAGATTTATCGGCAACGTGCAAGAAGAATGGATATATTAGCGTGGATAAGGATGGGAACTTGACGCTGTATGATGGTCCGCCAAAGGAAGAAAAAGTGATGCGAACTTTTTTCCAGGTCGATATTGAGTCGATGGAGAGTTCTCTTCCTAAGTCGGTTCTAGATCAACTGCACCAAGGGATTCGTGTGAGTGATGTGGATGAATATCATAGTGTTCTGTCTACTTTTAGCGACTATGCCATGGAGCAATCTGAGAAAGTTATGAAACGAAAATCATAGTTGTACGTATTACCGATCAGATGGGCGTGAATAACGTCCTTCTTTTTTTTGGAATGATAAGGATATCGCATGATGTTCTGGCAGCTAGATTATGATTGGAGGATGATCGGATGGAATTGGTGTTACAATTGGTTATTATTCTCGTGTGTACGAAGTTAGCGGGGGATTTAACGGTTAAGCTGGGCCAGCCTGCGGTGCTCGGGAAATTAATCGTGGGTATTATTATTGGACCTGCGATTCTGGGCTGGATCCAGAATGGGGACTTGATTAAAGAGTTGGCACAAATCGGTGTACTCTTATTGATGTTTATCGCGGGACTGGAGACGGATCTGGTTCAGCTGCGCAAAAATTGGAAGTCTGCCTTCGCGGTTGCGCTTGGTGGTATCATATTGCCGTTCATCGGCGGATATAGTGCAAGTCTGTTCTTCGGACTAAGCAATAATTATGCTTTGTTCATGGGGCTCTTGCTCTGTGCGACTTCGGTGAGTATTTCCGTACAGACGTTGAAAGATATGAACCAACTGAGTACGCGTGAAGGGACGACGATTCTTGGCGCGGCTGTAGTTGACGATGTATTGGTCGTTATTTTGCTTGCCTTCATGATGAGCTTGCTCGGTGGTGGAGGCGATGTTAGCCTTGGCATGGTGATCGGTAAAAAAGTATTGTTCTTTGCCGGCGCAGCTGTGATAGGAATATTCGTTGTGCCATGGATTATGAAAATATTCGCGCCGCTTCGGGTAACGGAAGCGCTCATCAGCGGTGCATTGATTATATGCTTTGGATTTTCTTGGTTGGCAGAGTGGCTAGGCGTTGCAGGGATTATCGGTGCGTTTGCAGCGGGAATCGCGATTTCGCAGACGCCATACAAACATGACGTGGAACATCGCCTTGAACCGATTGCGTATGCGATTTTTGTTCCGATCTTCTTCGTTAGCGTTGGGCTGGATGTCACATTTGATGGCGTCGGCAGCCAGATTTGGTTCATTGTTGTCTTCACGATTGTGGCAATCATCACCAAATTGATTGGTTCGGGACTCGGAGCACGTCTAACTGGATTTGATCTGCGTTCATCGATTGGGATCGGATCCGGGATGGTATCTCGCGGTGAAGTGGCGCTCATTATTGCGACGACTGGATTATCTTCGGGCTTGCTCGCACAAGAGTACTTCACACCGCTTGTTATTGTGGTGATTCTGACGACATTGGTGACGCCGCCAATGCTCAAAATGTCGTTCCAGTCGAAGTCGAACTAGTGCGAGAACGTGTTCGACTGAACGGTTGAATAAATATATAAGTTCTCTTCCTCATCAACATTTGATATAATGAAGTGGATACATATGTTCGCTTCATTGGGTGAGGGAGAGATTTTTTTTGCGTATTTTGGGAATTGACCCGGGGATTGCGATCGTCGGATTTGGATTTATTGATAAAGAGGGGAGCAAATTGACTCCCGTTCAGTATGGATGTATACAGACTGAGGCGCACACACCTACGGAAGAGCGTCTGCTGCAGGTCTATGAGGCAACATTGCAGTTGCTCGACAAATATAAACCGGATGCGATGGCGCTCGAGAAATTGTTCTTCAATCGGAATGTCACGACGGCCTTTACCGTGGGACAGGCGCGTGGAGTTCAGATCCTCGCTGCTGTACAGCGCGGCATTCCTGTTGCGGAGTATACGCCGCTGCAAGTGAAACAAGCCGTCGTTGGATACGGTAAGGCGGAGAAGAAGCAGGTGCAGGAGATGGTTCGCATGTTCCTGAAGCTGAAGGCCATTCCGAAACCGGATGACGTGGCGGATGCGCTTGCGGTTGCCGTATGTCACGCCCATTCAAGTACACTAAATCAAAAAATAGCCGAGGTATTGCGATATGATTGATTATTTACGTGGCCAAGTTGCTCATTTAGAGACAGAATATATTGTGCTGGATGTACAAGGTGTAGGATATCGGGTGTTCTGTCCGAATCCGTATTTTTTTGCGAAGAGCGATCAGGCGGTGACGGTCTATATTCATCACCACGTGCGTGAAGATGCGATTCTATTGTTCGGGTTCAGTTCGCGTGAAGAGCAGAAGCTGTTCCGCCGTCTGTTAGACGTGTCGGGGATTGGACCGAAGGTCGCTTTAGGCGTGCTCGCTGGCGGACGTCCTGAGACGCTTGTGGCAGCGATTCAGCAAGAAAATCTAGCGTTCCTTACGAAGCTGCCGGGCATTGGGAAGAAGACGGCGCAGCGTATGGTGCTCGATTTGAAGGACAAGCTGGATCATATCGGGCTCGGGCTCGACGTCACGGCAGGCGGTTTATTGATGGGAACAGCGACCGATACAGCACTGGGCGGCGGGGCATGGCCTGAAGCCAAAGAAGCGCTGAAGGCGCTCGGTTACACGGAAGCCGAGTTGGATCGCGTATGGCATACGATGAAGGACAACGCAAGCGACAAGGATGGCGTTGACACACTCATGAAACGCGCGCTTCAATTGTTGTTCAAGGGATAATACGACGTGAAATGCAACGTTTCGAGTGCTGCTGACGTCAGAATAAATAGTGATCGAGAGGAGCGAATGGAACTGTAATGGATGATCGAATCATATCGGCCAATTTAATGATGGAAGATCAAGCGGTGGAGCTGAGCCTTCGCCCTCGTTATTTATCCGAATATATCGGACAGAACCAAGTGAAAGAGAATTTGAAAGTATTCATCGAAGCCGCGAAGATGCGTAAGGAAGCGCTGGATCATGTACTATTGTACGGCCCTCCGGGTCTTGGCAAGACGACATTGTCGAACATTATTGCTAATGAGCTAGGCGTCAACCTGCGCACGACGTCAGGTCCTGCGATTGAACGTCCCGGTGATCTAGCTGCGTTACTAACGAATTTGCAGGAGAATGATGTGCTGTTCATTGATGAAATTCATCGCCTGCATCGTACGGTCGAAGAAGTCCTCTATCCTGCGATGGAGGATTTCGCGCTTGATATTATGATTGGCAAAGGGCCGAGCGCGCGCTCGGTACGGTTAGATCTACCGCCATTCACCTTGATTGGCGCGACGACTCGTGCAGGACTCTTGTCCGCGCCTTTGCGCGATCGCTTCGGCGTTGTAAGTCGACTGGAGTTCTACACCGTGGATGAATTAACATTCATTGTGTCGCGTGCTTCGGATATTCTAGGCGTTCAAATTGTGGGGAATGCGGCGGAGGAAATCGCACTGCGGTCTCGTGGGACACCGCGGATAGCGAATCGACTCTTGAAGCGGGTGCGGGATTTCGCGCAAGTGCGCGGAGACGGCATTATTACTGCATCGATCGCAAATGAAGCCTTGCGCATGATTCAAGTCGATGAAGCAGGGCTCGATCAAATCGATCATAAAATGTTGACGGCGATGATTCGCAATTTTCGAGGGGGTCCGGTAGGGCTCGATACGATCGCAGCAACCATTGGGGAAGAGAGTCAGACCATTGAAGATGTCTATGAACCTTATCTGCTGCAAATCGGGTTCTTGCAACGCTCACCGCGCGGTCGAATTGTTACAGAACTAGGATACAGGCACCTTGGCATTCCGATGCCGACAGATCACAACAAGTAAATCGCTAAGGAGGAACTCATGTACTTACTAGGGAGAGGTAGAACACGTTCTTTCATGGGAAAAGTAGGCTTAGCGGCCACACTCACACTATCTGTTGCTGCAACACCAATGATGATGAATTCGATATCGGCGAAGGAGGCTACTGCATCGGATCAAGGAGATTCGATCCGCGTTGTCCTTTTTGCCGATCTAGGCAGTCAGTACAAAGCTATTCAATCTACGGTGACGCTCACTTCAAGCAGCGGATTCCAATTCGGGGTTCAAGGGGACCCTTGGCTAAATGCAAGTACGAATCAGTCTGTCAAATTCGGCTTAGATGCGTATGCCGTGAAGGTGCTTGAGACGACGGACACGCGAGAAGTAAGCAGTGTCGTGAATCGGCTCCAAGCGATGAAGGAAGCACCATCAGTCATGATGGTTCGTCGCCAAGGCGCAGCAACCTATCAAATTGTTCTAGGGGACTATGTCAGTGCTACTGAAGCAGGCAGGGTTCGTGATCGTGTGACGACAGATGCGAATTTAGCTGCATATTACAAGAAGGATAAGCCAGTTGTTACGGGTAATATGCATCTGTCGGCAGGCAGCTATGGTTCGGAACAACAAGCGGCTGCTGTTCAGCAGAGAATCCTCGATGCGGGAATGGATGCGTTTATCGCCATTACGAAGAACGGAGGAGGCTTGCAATTCGCGGTATGGGTTGGACAAGCTGCGGATCAGGCTGAATTGAATACACTTCGTAATCAAGCGTCACAGAAGCTTCCAGGGATGACGCTTCAACCTGTTGATGCTTCGCAAATGGGGCTGCTTGCACGCGATAATGTAACCGCAGGTTATGCGAATGGCAACGAGCCGATTCCCCATTATTCAATGAGTGGAGCTGCAGGCTCGAAATTGTGGGTTAACGGTTCATCTGCTGGGATCAAGTTAACGGAGCGCAGCAATCGGACCTACCGAGGCAGCTTCGAGATCAGCGCCTACAATAATCGACTTGCGCTTGTGAATGAATTGCCGCTTGAACAATATTTGTATTCCGTCGTTGCGATGGAAGTCTCACCATCTTGGCCAGCAGAGTCGCTCAAGGCGCAAGCTGTTGCTGCTCGTACGTATGCTCTCTTCCAGGGCAACAAATTCAAGATTGGTCAAGTGGTCGATACGACACTGAGTCAAGCGTATTATGGTATGGACAAGGAGCATCCGAACACGAACGCTGCCGTCGAGGCGACAGCGGGGCTCGTCATGAAGGTTGGCGGCAAACTGATCGAACCGGTCTATTCGTCGAATAGCGGTGGGAAGACAGCAGATAGCTCCGAGATTTGGGGCAATAAGACTTCCTACCTGGTGAGTGTCGACAGTCCGGATGATGTTGCCGAGAAGGGATTACCTTATTGGTATCGTGTGATGATGAGTGATAACACGACAGGTTATGTAAGAGAAGACCTCGTGAAGGATTCCGGCAGAAAGACGGATGCAGGCTTACCGATTTATACGATTACAACCGATGGGACGAATATTCGAGAGATTCCGCTTATTCAAGCCGATGCGAAACCGGTGGCAATCGTAAATCTCGGTACGGAAGTCGTCATCTTGGACAAGACGATTCAATCGAATACGATGCATTGGATCCGCGGTCCTTACACGTCAGATGAATTAGTCAAAGCCATGTCTGGCAAGTCGAAGACCCCCGTTGGAGGCGCGATTACACGGCTTGAAGTATCAGGTCGCGGCCCATCCGATCGTGTGACCGAATTGAAGGTTAATGGACAAATCTTCGACGTTAAGAATCCGGATACGCTGCGCAGTGCATTGAATGGCTTGCCAAGTACCCGATTTGATATTGAAGAAACAGGCAGTTATACTATATTAGGTGCGAATGGGGCAACCCGTACGCTAACGAGCAGTAACGGCAAGGTTCAAGCCGTAACGAGTAAAGGCAATGCTGCGCTGAATCCAGGGTCTAATCTCGTCATGGGTGGGCATGGTCAAGTCCATGTGATCACCGGAGAAGCATTGTACCGGTTCATCGGTACAGGGAATGGCCATGGGGTAGGCATGTCTCAATGGGGCGCGAAAGGCCTCGCAGATCAAGGGTATGATTACCAATCGATATTGCAATACTATTATAAAGATATTAATTTGGTTAAGGAATGAACTAACGATCATGAATGTGGATTTATATGATTTTCATCTACCAGAGCATTTGATAGCTCAGACACCGCTCTTGGATCGCACAGGATCTAAGCTGCTTACCGTACATAAAGAAACAGGTCAAATTGAACATCATGTTTTCTCAGAGCTCATCGATTATTTAGAGCCAGGTGATACGCTGGTACTAAATGATACGCGTGTCATTCCTGCCCGGATCTTCGGGGAGAAGCCTGATACAGGCGCGAAAATGGAAGTGCTCTTGCTCAAGAATCTCGGCGATGACCGCTGGGAAGGGCTTGTTAAGCCGGCGAAGCGAGCCAAGGTCGGAACCGTCATTCAGTTCGGTGATGAACTGTCTGCAACGATTGAAGCCGAAGGCGAGATGGGTGCTCGCGTTATGCGTTTTCATTATAACGGCATCTTTAATGAAATATTGGATCGACTAGGTCAAATGCCATTGCCACCTTATATTAAGGAGCAATTGGATGACCGGGAGCGTTATCAGACCGTCTATGCGAAGCACGAAGGGTCTGCGGCAGCGCCAACGGCGGGGTTACACTTCACGGAGGAGCTGCTGAAACGGATCGAGGAGAAAGGCATTCAGATCGCTTATATCACACTTCATGTGGGTCTCGGAACCTTTCGTCCAATGTCTGCGGAGCGGGTTGAAGATCATGTTATGCATGAGGAATTCTATTCGATCAGCCTGGAAACGGCAGAGCTCATTCAATCTGCACGGGCCCGCGGGGGGCGCATCGTTGCGGTTGGAACAACCTCTGCACGTACGCTGGAGACCATCGGCACACGATTTGGCGATCAGCCGATTGAAGCTTGCAGCGGTTGGACGTCGATCTTTATTTACCCTGGGTACACGTTCAAGCTCGTTAATGCGCTTGTAACGAATTTTCATCTACCCAAATCCACACTTGTCATGCTCGTAAGTGCACTAGCAGGACGAGAGACAATTTTAAAGGCATACCAAGAAGCGATTGAACATGAATATCGATTCTTTAGCTTTGGTGATGCAATGTTTATCTACTAGACGGTACAAGAGGAAGCGAGCGATAACATGGCAGCTATTACTTACGAACATATTAAGACATGTAAACAATCTGGCGCACGTCTTGGACGTGTACATACGCCGCATGGGGTCATTGAGACACCAACCTTTATGCCTGTAGGTACGCAGGCCTCCGTGAAGACGATGAGCCCGGAAGAACTGAAAGTTATGGACGCTCATATTATTCTGAGCAATACCTATCATCTATTCTTGCGCCCAGGCCACGAGATCGTTCGTGAAGCAGGCGGTTTACACAAGTTCATGAACTGGGATCGTCCGATTCTAACAGACAGCGGCGGTTTTCAGGTATTCAGCTTAGCTGAAATGCGGAAGATCACCGAAGAAGGTGTGCATTTCCGTTCACATTTAAGCGGGGATAAGCTGTTCTTATCACCGGAAGTGGCGATGGAGATTCAGAATGCACTTGGTTCCGATATTATGATGGCGTTTGATGAATGCGCACCGTTCCCGGCGGAACACTCTTATGTGAAGCTTTCCCTAGAGCGTACGACACGTTGGGCGGAACGCTGCTTGAAGAGTCATGCACGTCCGCATGATCAAGGGTTGTTCGCCATCGTACAAGGCGGTATGTTCGAGGATTTGCGTAGACAGAGCGCGGCTGATTTGACTTCGATGGATTTCCCGGGTTATGCTATTGGTGGACTGAGTGTTGGTGAGCCGAAGCATCTTATGTATGAAGTGCTTGATTATACAACACCGCTGCTTCCAGCGAACAAACCACGCTATTTGATGGGGGTTGGATCGCCGGATGCGTTGATCGAAGGTTCCATTCGCGGTGTCGATATGTTCGACTGCGTGCTGCCGACTCGGATTGCACGGAATGGAACGACGATGACGAGCCAAGGACGACTCGTAGTACGTAATGCGAAGTTCGCTCGTGATTTTGGTCCGCTTGATCCGAACTGTGATTGCTACACATGTAAGAACTACTCGCGTGCATACTTAAGACATTTGATCAAGGCAGATGAGACCTTCGGTCTACGCCTGACAACGTATCATAACTTACATTTCTTGATTAACTTGATGCGAAATGTGAGACAAGCGATTCGCGAAGATCGATTACTTGATTTCAGAGATGAATTCTTCGACCAATACGGCATGCATGAGAATGAAAGCGGGTTCTAAGAATCCGCTTGTACATATCATTGATAGTCTTTGAAAGGGGGGATAACGATGCAATATTTAGATTATGTAGCAGCAGATCCAGCAGCTGGCGGCGGTAGTATTTGGGGAATGATCTTACCATTCGTATTAATGTTCGCTGTGTTCTATTTCTTATTGATTCGTCCACAGCAGAAGAAACAGAAGACTCGCAATTCGATGCTTAGCGCACTGAAAAAGGGCGATAAAATCGTAACGATCGGCGGTCTTCACGGAACAATTCTTGAAATTACGGAAGATGTTGTTGTTCTACTTGTGAATGACGCGACGAAACTAACATTCGATCGCAGTGCAATTAGTACAATCACGAAAACTTCTGACGCATCCTAGTACATAGGCATGACAGACGCAAGAGCCCTCTTCATCGGAAGAGGGCTCTTTTTTGATATCTATTTATTGGCCAATATCTCGATTTGGTACACGTAGTGTCGCTGGCGATTGCTGAGAACCGCGATGTGCGAACCAATAACCAATGGAAGATGCTGTTACGGCCAGAATGACGCCGCCGATCATATCCGTCAACCAGTGGATGCCCAGGTAGAAAATCGAGAAGACAATGATCGCTGCGCTAGCTGTGGTGAAGATGGCCCATCGTCTGTTTCCTGAACGAATTGCCAGAATCGCGAGTGTTACAGAGATCGATGTATGCAAGCTTGGGAAACAATTGTTGAGTCCGGATAGTGCCCGGTACTGCTCTTCGAATTTCGGATAGACATCTAGCATGAAGAATTGTACCTGTGCTGGAGCATAGGACCATACTTCATTGACAGGGAAGAAGAGGTAGAATGGAATAGCAATGACATAGTTGATAATGACCGCATAGATCGTTGCATACACCATTTCATCTTTTTTCTCTGCCGTATATATGCCTAAGGAAGAGAGCAGCAGGGCTTGAAAGATAACGACATAAAAAAAGCCGACAACCGTCGTAATCCAATGATTTGCGAAAAAATTCTGAAACGATTGAACGAAATCCCCTTCAAGCTGATGAATCAGCGGTGTGAAATCCCATGTCAGATTCATAGCATTTTCGATCTGTAATTCGACATTATTGAGCAATAGAATAGCAATGAGTGCAATGATATGAAATAAATATTTACGAGAAGTGAAAAGTTGACGGACGAAAATCCCGGCAATCTTGATCGGATTCTTCATTGCTCCGAACCATATGAGCAGAATAAAAGCTGCGGCAGTA
>Ga0209675_1002051_pt1 | contig 10764 bp, 10 predicted proteins | sample AraplaCol_mLB_r2_2_FD_184280 | JGI IMG/M metagenome (GOLD analysis project Ga0209675, IMG submission 184280) | Arabidopsis root microbial communities from North Carolina, USA - plate scrape MF_Col_mLB_r2 (SPAdes) (version 3) | ecosystem: Host-associated > Plants > Roots > Endosphere | place... | reverse complement strand
TTGTCGCCGACCCAGGCGAGCGGCAGATAGGCGAGGATTTCGTCGGCCTCGTCGATGCGATCGAAGCTGATCGCCAGGTTGGCCGAGCGCACCACGTTGTCATGGCTCAGCATCACACCCTTGGGGCGGCCGGTGGTGCCCGAGGTATAGCAGATCAGCGACAGGTCGCCGCCCTTGCCCTGCCCGATCTCGGCGTCGAAAAAGCCCGGACGCTGCCGCGCATAGGCCTGGCCGTTTTCCATCACCCTGGCCAGATCGTGCAGGAAAGGCTGCGTGTAATGCCGCATGCCTCGCGGGTCGGAGAACAGGATCGTTTCCAGGACCGGCAGCCGGTCGCGCACGCCCAGCAGCTTGTCGACCTGCTCCTGGTTCTCGGCCAGCACGAAGCGCGCCTCGGCATGCTCGATGACGTACTGCACTTCGTCGGCAACGCTGTCCTGGTAGATCGGCACCGGCACGGCGCCCAGCGCCTGGATTGCGGCCAAGGTCCAATAGAGCTGCGGCCGGTTGTCGCCGATGATGGCCATCTTGTCGCCACGGCGCAGGCCCATCGCCTTCAGGCCGCCGGCGATCGCCTCGACCTGCGCGGCCACCTCGCCCCAGCTCCAGGTCTGCCAGATGCCGAGATCCTTCTCGCGCATGGCCGGCCGGTTGCGCCGATGCTGCGCATTGTAGACGAGGAATTTCGGAACGGTGTCGCGACCCAGCGGATCAACGCCGTGGGGAGCCATGCCATCGGAAACGTGACTGCGGGCATTCCGCCCCACAGCCCCGCGCCCGTCGGTGGATACCGACGTCTCGGACATATTCGCCTCCTCATCCGCGGCGCAGCCGTAGCCGTCGCCGTCGTTATTGGTTCGTTGATAAGGGCACGGACCTTCACCCGTCAAGGGGTCATGGAAACCGGTCCCCAAACGCCCTCCGCGAGCGCGTCTCATTGCCTAAATTTCGACCCCGGTTGAAGTTTCTTCCAGCCGAAAGCGCTTGGCAAAGCCATGGGTTTACGGCACTTATTGCCCCAACCGATGCGGGACCAGCCCGCCTGACCAGCCTTTCATTTTTTGACGTTTACGCTACGAAAGGATTGCCCCGTGAAAGCCGCCAAGAAGACCAAGAAGGCCGCGAAAGCGAAGCGCCCGGCCAAGGCCAAGAAGGCCGCCAAGACCGTGAAGGCGAAGAAGGTTGCCAAGGCGGTCAAGGCACCGGCGAAAACCAAGAAGGCCAAGAAAGCCGTCAAGAAGGCGGTGAAGGCCAAGAAGGCGGTCAAGGCCGCCAAGAAGGCCGTGGTCCGCAAGGCGGTGAAGAAGGCTGCCAAGAAGGCGGTCGCCGTCAAGAAAAGCGTCGTCAAGAAGAAGAGCCCGGCCAAGAAGGTCGTCGCCAAGTCCGTGAAGTCGACCGGCGCCGCCCGTTCCGTGCCGATCGTGGTGGGCCACGACACCCTGAAGACCCGCCGCACGCTCAAGGTCGGCAACAAGAGCTACGCCTATTACAGCATCAAGGCCGCCGAAAAGGCCGGCCTGGGCGACCTGTCGCGCCTGCCCTATTCGATGAAGGTGCTGCTGGAAAACCTGCTGCGCTACGAAGACGGCCGCAGCGTGACCGTGGACGACCTCAAGGCCGTCGCCCAGTGGCTGAAGGACAAGCGCTCGGACCGCGAGATCGCCTATCGTCCAGCCCGCGTGCTCATGCAGGACTTCACCGGCGTGCCGGCCGTGGTCGACCTGGCCGCGATGCGCGACGCCATGACCCATCTGGGCGGCGACACCAAGAAGATCAACCCGCTCTCTCCGGTCGATCTCGTCATCGACCACTCGGTGATGGTGGACTATTCGGCCGCCAAGGGCGCGTTCCAGAAGAACGTTGACCTGGAATACGAGCGCAACGGCGAGCGTTATGCCTTCCTGCGCTGGGGCCAGACCGCCTTTGACAACTTCCGCGTCGTGCCGCCGGGCACCGGCATCTGCCACCAGGTGAACGTTGAATACCTGGCCCAGACCGTGTGGACCGGCATGGACGGCAAGGCCGAGGTTGCTTACCCGGATACCCTGGTCGGCACCGACAGCCACACCACGATGGTGAACGGCCTGGCCGTGCTGGGCTGGGGCGTGGGCGGCATCGAGGCCGAGGCCGCGATGCTGGGCCAGCCGATCTCCATGCTGCTGCCGGAAGTCGTCGGCTTCCGCCTCTCGGGCAAGCCGAAGGAAGGCACCACGGCGACCGACCTGGTGCTGACCGTGACGCAGATGCTGCGCAAGAAGGGCGTGGTCAACAAGTTCGTCGAATTCTACGGCCCCGGCCTGGACGAGCTGTCGACCGCCGACCGCTGCACCATCGCCAACATGGCCCCGGAATACGGCGCCACCTGCGGCTTCTTCCCGGTCGATGGCGAGACCATCGCCTACCTGAAGGCCTCGGGCCGCGACCCCGAGCGCGTCAAGCTGGTCGAGGCCTATGCCAAGGCTCAGGGCTTCTGGCGCGCGCCGAAGTCGGCCGATCCGGTCTTCACCGACACGCTGGAACTCGACCTCTCGACGGTCGAGCCCTCGCTGGCCGGTCCGACTCGCCCCGAGGGCCGCGTGCCGCTGAGCCGCGCCGCCGTCGAGTTCAAGGACGCGATGACCAACTTCTACGGCAAGAAGACCGCCGTGGACTTCCGCGCCAAGGTCGAAGGCTCCAAGTTCGACCTCGGCCATGGCGACGTGGTGATCGCCGCCATTACGTCCTGCACCAACACCTCGAACCCGAGCGTGCTGCTGGGCGCCGGCCTGCTGGCCCGCAACGCCCTGAAGAAGGGCCTGACCACCAAGCCGTGGGTCAAGACCTCGCTCGCGCCGGGCAGCCAGGTTGTCACGGACTACCTGGCCCAGTCGGGTCTCCAGAAGGAGCTCGACGCCCTGGGCTTCCAGATCGTCGGCTACGGCTGCACCACCTGCATCGGCAATTCGGGCCCGCTGCCGGACAACATCTCGAAGGCGATCACCGACAATGACTTCGTCGTCGGCGCCGTCCTCTCGGGTAACCGCAACTTCGAAGGCCGCGTCCATCCGCTGACCAAGGCGAACTACCTCGCCTCGCCGATGCTGGTGGTGGCCTATGCGCTGGCCGGCAACCTGAATGTCGACGTGGCGGCCGAGCCGCTGGGGTATGACAAGAAGGGCAAGCCGGTCTACCTGAAGGATATCTGGCCCTCGAACAAGGAAATCGCCGCCACCGTGCGCAAGTACGTGACGCCCGCGATGTTCAAGAAGCGCTATGCCGACGTCTTCAAGGGCGATCCGAACTGGCGCAAGATCAAGGTCGATGGCGGCCAGACCTATGGCTGGGACAACAAGTCGACCTACGTGCAGCATCCCCCGTATTTCGAGGGCATGAGCACGACGCCGTCGGCGATCACCGACGTCAAGGGCGCCCGTCTGCTGGCGATCCTGGGCGACAAGATCACCACCGACCACATCTCGCCCGCGGGTTCGATCAAGAAGGACGGTCCGGCCGGTCACTACCTGACCGACCACACCGTCTCCTATGCCGACTTCAACTCCTATGGCGCCCGTCGCGGCAACCATGAGGTGATGATGCGCGGCACCTTTGCCAACATCCGCATCAAGAACGAGATGGTGCCGGGCACCGAGGGCGGAATCACCAAGCACATGCCGGCCGGCGAGGTCATGTCGATCTATGATGCCGCCATGAAGTACAAGGCCTCCAGCACCCCGCTGGTGATCGTGGCGGGCAAGGAATACGGCAACGGTTCCTCGCGCGACTGGGCGGCCAAGGGCACCATCCTGCTGGGCGTCAAGGCGGTGATCGCCGAGAGCTACGAGCGCATCCATCGCTCGAACCTGGTCGGCATGGGCGTGCTGCCGCTGCAGTTCCTCGATGGCATGACCCGCTTCGACCTCAAGCTCGACGGCACGGAGCGGTTCGACATCTCCGGCATCGCCACCGGCCTGAAGCCGCGTATGAAGACGCCGGTGACCATCACCCGCGCCGACAACTCGACCCAGACCATCGAAGTGCTGTGCCGCATCGATACGCTGGACGAGATCGACTACTACAAGAACGGCGGCATCCTGCATTACGTGCTGCGCAACCTGGCCAAGGCCGCCTAAGGCACAGCCTGCGCGCAATACCGCAGATCGCGTAAACGAGACGGCCGGGGGAAACCCCGGCCGTTTTGCTTTATAGAGAAGCCATGCAGACCGACGAGCAAACCGTCATCGACATCATCGCCGCCGATGCCTGGGCCATGGACGTGCTGTGGCTGGCACGCAGCCTGGGCCTGCCCGACTGGGCGATCGGCGCCGGTTTTGTTCGCGGCCTGGTCTGGGACCGGCTTTGCCGCCACACACAGCGCACGCCGCTGAACGACATCGACATCGTCTATTTCGATGCAGCCGAGACGGGACGGGCGCGGGAACAGGCCGCCGAAGCCGAACTGTCGGCGGCACGGATCGACCAGCGCTGGTCGGTACGCAACATGGCGCGCATGCATCTGAAAAACCGCGACACGCCCTATCGCGATACCGGCCATGCCATCGGCCACTGGCTGGAAACGCCAACCGCGGTGGCGGTCCGGCTCCTGGATTCAGGGGCGCTGGAGCTGCTGGCGCCGCATGGCGTGGCGGACCTGCTGGCCGGCCGAGTCAGGCCGACGCCGGCCGGCTTGCGCAAGCCGGCCGAATATCGCGCGCGGGTCGCGTCGAAGGACTGGCCCTCGCGCTGGCCCCGCGTGCGGATCGAGATGGCGGGCTAGTTACTTCAGGTCGATCAATTCGACGTCGAAGATCAGCGTCGCATTCGGCGGGATCGCCCCGCCACCGGCGCCCTGGGCGCCATAGGCGAGACCCGGCGGGATGATCAGGGTGCGGTGGCCGCCAGTCTTCATGCCGACCACGCCCTCATCCCAGCCCTTGATCACCCGGCCGCCGCCGAGCGGGAAGCTGAAGGGCTGGCCGCGGGTGCGGGAACTGTCGAACTGGCGGCCCTTTTCGCCGGCGATGTAAAGCCAGCCGGTGTAATGCACCACGGCATTCTGGCCCGGCCGCGCCGTCTCGCCATTGCCGACCTTCACGTCGACATACTTCAGGCCGCTTTGCGTGGTGACTTCCTGTTGCGCCCAAGCCTCGTTCTTGGCCGGCAGGGCGGCGATAAGGCCGGTCAGCAGGGTGGCAGCAGCAAAAGCGCGACGAGACAGCAGCATCTTCACGAAACTCCTTAAGGGCGGGACTGAAAGGGGTGGGAAAATTGCCGCAGGAATGCGGCAGCAGAATGGCGCGCAGGCTGCGTTAGCGGACGTTGACCAGTTCAATCTCGAAGAACAGCGTGGCGTTCGGTGGGATGATGCGGCCGTTGCCGCGCGCGCCATAGCCAAGATAGGGCGGAATGATCAGGGCGCGCTTGCCGCCCACCTTCATGTAGTTCACGCCCTCGTCCCAGCCCTTGATCACCTTGCCCTGGCCCAGCGCGAATTCAAACGGCTGGCCGCGCTTGTAGGAGCTGTCGAACATCCGCGTCGGCTTGTTGTTTTCCCAGATCCAGCCGGCGTAATGGACCGAGACCATCTTGCCGTTTTCGGCCTTGGTACCGGTGCCGATAACAACATCCCCCAGCCGCATTCCGGACGGTGTCTGGCGCAGGTTTACGGCTTCTTGTTTGCCGCCGAGGCCGATCGCCCCGAGGAAGGATGAGAGCACGCTCATGCCCCCAGAATATCAAGCAAATTTGCCGCTGCCCAGAGTTGTCACAGGGCAGCCCATGGCGACTCGCGATAGGTGTCCTCGCGACTCGCGGTGATCAATCCACCGTTGCGGGATGGATGGCCGGGCCGGGCACCGGGAGATCATCCGTGGGCAGATTTTCCATCGAAATGACCGCGGCGGAAGGTTCCAGCCCGTCTATCGTCAGCATCGCGCCAAGATCCTCGCGCAACTCGGCCCAGCGCAGGATTTCCAGCCGGCCATCGAAATGCTCGACCAGCGCCGTGCAGCTTTCCACCCAGTCGCCGTCGTTGCAGTACAGGATACCGTCGATCTCGCGGATCTCAGCATGGTGGATATGACCACAGACGACGCCGTCGACATGGCGGCGGCGCGCTTCCTCGGCGATCGCCTGCTCGTAGTCCGAGATGAACTCGACCGCATTCTTGACCTTGTGCTTAAGGTAGGCCGAGAGCGACCAGTAGGGCAGTCCCATGCGGCGGCGGATATGGTTGAACCAGGTGTTCAGGCCCAGCGCGAAGCCATAGGCGGCATCGCCCAGCAAGGCCAGCCATTTGGCGCAGGTGACGATGCCGTCGAAATGGTCGCCATGGGTGACCAGCAGGCGGCGGCCGTCGGCAGTCTGGTGGATCGCTTCCATCTGCACGGTGATGCCGCCGAAGGCCAGGCCGGCGGCGTCGATGAAGTCGCGCAGCGCCTCGTCGTGGTTGCCGGGCACATAGATCACGTCGGTGCCCTTGCGCGCTTTGCGCAGCAGCTTCTGCACCACGTCGTTATGGCTCTGGTTCCAGTACCAGGAGCGCTTGAGGCGCCAGCCATCGATGATGTCGCCGACCAGGTAAAGCTGGTCCGATTCAGTATGCTTGAGGAATTCCAGCAGCAGGTCGGCCTTGCAGCCACGCGTGCCCAGATGGATATCGGATATCCATATCGTGCGGTACCGGGCCGGGAAGAGCGCCATGTTCATCAGTCACCTGCGGGACGAATCACCAATTCGGGCAACGCGTTGGCCGGGAAGATGAATCGCCGCTGTGCTCAAGTCCCGTGAATTTTCGATGACCCTGATGACAGTTGAATGACACAAAGAAAAAGGGCCCGCCTTGCGGCGAGCCCTTTCGATCTCGATCCCTGACGGGATTGGATCAGACGGCTTCCTTCAGCACCTTCGAGGCGCGGAAAGCGACCTTCTTGGAGGCCTTGATCTTGATCGGCTCACCGGTCTGCGGGTTGCGGCCGATACGAGCGGCGCGCTTGCGGACCTGCAGGATGCCGATATCGCCCATGCGGACGCGCTCGCCCTTCTTCAGCGACTTGGTGATGGCAGCGAAGAAGTCCTCGAACAGAGCGAGGGTCAGCTTCTTCTGCAGCTCGTGCTTCTCGGCCAGCGTGGAAGCGATCTGCTTCGCGGTCACGGTAACCGTCTTGGTGGCGGCGGCCTTAGCCATGGTCTCTCTCCTCAGAATTGATGCGTCAGATGTTGTTTTTCAACGAATCGGGGGTTAATTCCCGAATCCTGCATAGCACCGCCCTGTGCTTTTGCCCATCAGGGAAAGCATAAAAATCCGCTAGACATGCGGTTTTCTGACACCCGGTGCGAATCGGAGCCGCCAACCATGCGGGTTTATGGCATCCGTATGCGGCGGGACCTGCCGTTCAGCCCCTGCTGGCGCGGAATTTTGCCGCGATCAAATAGCTGATGACCGCCAGAATCCCGCAGCCCAGCATGGTCCAGAGCATCGGATACTGGCTCGGATCGTGGTCCTGGCCGTAGCCGACCAGCAGGGCGGCAGCCGCGCCCGTCAGCATCTGCAGGGCGCCCGAAAGGCCGGCGGCGGCGCCGGCGGCGCGCGGATTGACCGAGATCGCGCCGGCCGTGCCGTTGGGCAGGGTGAGGCCGTTGGACAGGGCGACCACCATCATCGGCAGGAAAATACCCGGCAGGCTAAGCGCCGTGAGCCAGCTCGCCAGCGCCAGCGCGACGATGCCGATCATGCCGATCGCGGCACCCACCGCCAGCATGCGGTTGATGCCGACCCGCGCCGCATAACGGCCGGTGAAGAAATTGCCGATCAGGTAGCCGATCGAGACGATGATGAACCACAACCCGTATTCCGAAGCCGGCTGGCCCATCACCGTGACCACCACGAAAGGCGCGCCGGCGATGAAGGCGAAGAAGACGCCGGAGGTGAAGGCCGTCTGCAGGGCATAGGAACAGAAGAGCGGCGAGCGCAGCAGCATGCCGTAGCCGCGGATCAGCGACGCAGCTCCCTCGCCTTCGCCGCGCTGGGCGAGCGTTTCCGGCAGGGTCAGGATCACCCAGATGTAAACCGCCAGACCGGCCAGGCTGCAGAAGGCGAAGCTGGCGCGCCAGCCGGCCAGCGTGTCGAGATAGCCGCCCAAAGCCGGCGACAGCATCGGCGCCAGCGACATCGCCATCGTGACATAGCCGATCATCGCCGCCGAACGGTCGCGGTCATAGAGGTCGCGGATGATGGCGCGGCCGAGCACCAGCCCTGCGCAGCCGCCGATCGCCTGCAGCGCGCGCCCCAGCATCAGCAGGGTGATGGACGGCGCGAAGACGCAGGCGAGACTGCCAACGCAGTAGATGCCCAGCCCCCAGAGCAGTACCGGCCGGCGGCCATAGCGGTCGCTGAGCGGCCCGTAGACGAGCTGCGCGGCACCCAGCCCGATCAGGTAGAGCGTGAGCGTCATCTGCACCAGGCCGTAATCGACGACGAAATACTTCGCCAGTCCCGGCATCGAGGGCATGAAGATGTTGAGGGCCATCGGGCCCAGCGCCGACATGGCGACAAGAACGACGATAGAGGGCAGACGTTGTGCCGGTGAGGAAGACATCGGGATGATCTGGGCGAAACCGGAGGGAAGGACGGCTCTTCATATAGCGCCCTTTGCCGTCGCGACCAACCGCAGCAGGGTCGCCCGTGCATTAAACCGCGATAAAATCCGCGTCTTTTCTGCCGCCGGCGTCAGCGCCTGAAAGACAGGCCGCGCAAATCCCGCCGGGCAGCGTCAGCTGCCGCGACGCTTGCGCGTGGCCGCCGCCTTCCTGGCGGCCGTCTTCCGCACCGCCGATTTGCGGGCGGTGGTTTTCTTGCGGGTGGCCGCGGCTTTCTTGGCCGCTTTCTTCTTCGCTGCCTTGGGCCGGGCCGCAGCCGCCGCGCCGCCTAGTTTGCCACCCTTCTTCGAGGCACTGCGATTCTCCGGCTTGCCGCGGCCGGAGCCGCTTTTCTTGCCGCCGCCGGATTCCTTGTTCACCGTGGCCCAGGCGCGCCGCTCGGCCTCTTCCCTGCCAACGCCGCGCTTCTCGTAGCCTTCCTCGATATGCTCGGCCCTGCGTTTCTGCTTGTCCGTATAGCTCGACTTGTCGCCACGGGGCATCGTCGCCCTCCTTCGCTCAAGAGGCCGTGCGCTTCTGCAGGCGGTCGATCAGATGCCGCAGGCCGCTCGCCATCTCGTCGCGGCTGAGCGGCTGGCCGGAAATGGCGATGTCGTCCTCGACCAGCGGCGGCAGGTTCTGCAACGCCTTGGCATCCTCATAGGCCTGGTCGAGATTGCCCTCGCCCAATGCCTCCATGGCGCTGCGGAAGATCAGGGCTTCATGCGGATCAGGATCGCGGCCATCGACCTGCAGCCGGTCGATGAATTTTCCCAGAGCCTCCTGCAGGTATCGTTTCTGCTTCTTGCGGCTCAGATGCGTGAAGTCATCCGCCCTTGGCAAAGGCTCCGTATCGGCATGCGCCATCGTGTCCTCCATCGACAGACCGCGATGGGGGTTCAACGCATGCGACGGCGCTTTGTTTCGCCGCGCGCCGGATTTTATGCAGGGTTTACGTGACCGAGAGGGTCCAGCGCGAGGCCGTATCGGCGGCAAAGACGACCAGGCGGTCGCTGCCCACCGCGATCTCCTCGGGCACCTGCGAGGCGGCCTGGGTGATCGTCATGGTCGCAGCATTGACCGGCAGGCCGTAGAAGGCCGGGCCATTCAGCGAGGCAAAGGCCTCCAGCTTGTCCAGCGCGCCTTCCTCATGGAAGACCTGCGCATAGCTCTGCATCGCGGTCGGCGCGTTGAAGATGCCGGCGCAGCCGCAGGCATTCTCCTTGGTATGGGCCGCATGCGGGGCGGTATCGGTGCCAAGGAAGAAGCAGGCCTTGCCCGAGATAGCGGCCTTGCGGAGCGCCAGGCGATGCTTTTCGCGCTTAGCCACCGGCAGGCAGTAGAAATGCGGGCGCACGCCGCCTTCGAAGATGGCGTTGCGGTTGATCATCAGGTGATGCGAGGTGATGGTCGCACCCAGGCGGCCGCTGGTGTCGCTGTCCACGAAGCTTGCGGCCTCGGCCGTGGTGATATGCTCCAGCACGATCTTCAGCGCCGGGAAATCCTTGAGCAGCGGCGTCAGCACGCGGTCGATATAGACCTGTTCGCGATCAAAAATGTCGACCTCACGGTCGGTCACCTCGCCATGCAGGAGCAGCGGCATGCCGATCTTCTGCATCGTCTCCAGCACCGGGTAGGCGCGGCGGATGTCGGTGACGCCATGCTGGGAATTGGTGGTGGCGCCGGCCGGATAGAGCTTGGCGGCGGTCCAGACCTGATCGGCATGGCCGCGGGCGACCTCGGCCGGATCGATCGTGTCGGTCAGGTAGCAGGTCATCAGCGGCTGGAAGCGGCTGCCTTTGGGCAACGCGGCCAGGATACGGTTCCGGTAGTCGCTCGCCTGCGCCACGGTGGTCACCGGCGGCTTCAGGTTCGGCATCACGATGGCGCGGCCGAACTGGGCGGCGGTATGCGGCAGCACGGCCGCCAGCATGGCGCCGTCGCGCAGATGCACATGCCAGTCGTCAGGCTGGCGGATGGTGAGCGATACGGGCGCGGTCATGGGGGCCGATCCAGCTGAGAAGCAGGAAAGTGGCTGGGGGACTAGGATTCGAACCTAGACAACCAGAGTCAGAGTCTGGGGTCCTACCGTTAGACGATCCCCCAGCAGGGATCGGGGCCGGGATATAGCCCGTCTAGGGGGGCTTTGCA
>Ga0209675_1002050_pt1 | contig 10764 bp, 7 predicted proteins | sample AraplaCol_mLB_r2_2_FD_184280 | JGI IMG/M metagenome (GOLD analysis project Ga0209675, IMG submission 184280) | Arabidopsis root microbial communities from North Carolina, USA - plate scrape MF_Col_mLB_r2 (SPAdes) (version 3) | ecosystem: Host-associated > Plants > Roots > Endosphere | place: USA... | reverse complement strand
ATCAAGGATCTGTTCGCCACCCAGGGCGTGCTGACCACTGCGGCCAGCCATATCCTCGACGGCTTCCATCCGGAGTATGAGTCCACCGCTACCGCCAACCTGTGGAAGGCCGGTGCGGTGATGCTGGGCAAGCTGAACCTCGACGAATTCGCCATGGGCTCGTCGAACGAGACCAGCTATTACGGCCCGGTGGTGAATCCCTGGCGCGCAAAGGACGGCACCAAGCTGGTGCCTGGTGGTTCGTCGGGCGGCTCCGCCGCCGCCGTCGCCGCCGGCTTCGCGCTCGGCGCCACCGGCACCGATACCGGCGGCTCGATCCGCCAGCCGGCCTCGCTCTGCGGCATCACCGGCATCAAGCCGACCTATGGTCGCGTGTCGCGCTGGGGCATCGTCGCCTTCGCGTCCTCGCTGGACCAGGCCGGTCCGATGACCCGCACGGTGCGCGACAGCGCGCTGATGCTGCAGGCCATGGCCGGCTTCGATCCGAAGGACAGCACGTCCGTGGATCGTCCGGTGCCGGATTACGCCGCCAATCTCGAAGGTGGTGTGAAGGGCATGCGCATCGGCATTCCGCGTGAATACCGCATGGACGGCATGAACCCGGAGATCGTCGCGCTGTGGGAGCAGGGCAAGCAGTGGCTGAAGGATGCCGGCGCCGAGATCATCGACATTAACCTGCCTCATACCCATTACGCCCTGGCGACCTATTACATCGTCGCTCCGGCCGAAGCCTCATCGAACCTCGCCCGCTATGACGGCGTGCGTTACGGCCTTCGCGTGCCGGGCAAGGACCTGATCGAGATGTACGAGAATACCCGCGGCGCAGGGTTTGGCCGCGAGGTACAGCGTCGCATCATGATCGGCACGTATGTTCTGTCGGCCGGCTATTATGACGCCTATTATACCAAGGCGCAGAAGGTACGCACGCTGATCAAGAAGGATTTCGAGCAGGCCTTCCAGCGCGTCGACGCCATCCTGACGCCGACCGCGCCGAATGCCGCTTTCCCGATCGGCATGAAGAACGACGATCCGGTCACCATGTACCTAAACGACGTCTTCACCGTGCCGACCAGCCTGGCCGGCCTACCGGGCATGTCAGTGCCGGCTGGCTTGAGCAGCGAAGGCCTGCCGCTTGGTCTGCAACTGATCGGCAAGCCCTTCGAGGAGGCGCAGCTGCTGCGCGTCGGTCGCACGGTCGAAAAGGCCGCCAATTTCACCGCCAAACCCACCCAGTGGTGGAGGTCGTAACATGGCTGAGAAAGATTATATCCAGGGCGCCACGGGTCCGTGGGAGATCGTGATCGGCATGGAAGTTCATGCCCAGGTCTCGTCCAAGTCCAAGCTGTTCTCCGGCGCCGACACGACGTTCGGCGCCGAGCCGAATCATCAGGTCAGCCTCGTCGACGCGGCGATGCCCGGCATGCTGCCGGTGATCAACAAGTACTGCGTCGAGCAGGCGGTGCGCACCGGCCTAGGTCTGAAGGCACAGATCAACCTGCACTCGATCTTCGACCGCAAGAACTACTTCTACGCCGATCTGCCGCAGGGTTACCAGATCAGCCAGTTCAAGCAGCCGATCGTGGGCGAAGGCAAGCTGCTGCTCGACATGCCCGATGGCTCGATCCGCGAGATCGGCATCACGCGCCTGCATCTGGAACAGGATGCCGGCAAGAGCCTGCATGACCAGAGCCCGCGCGAGAGCTTCATCGACCTGAACCGGTCCGGCGTCGCGCTGATGGAGATCGTCTCCGAGCCCGACATGCGGAACTCGGAAGAGGCCGGGCTTTACCTGAAAAAGCTGCGTACCATCGTGCGTTATCTCGGCACCTGCGACGGCAATATGGACGAAGGCTCGATGCGCGCCGACGTCAACGTTTCCGTGCGTAAGCCGGGCGATCCGCTGGGCACTCGCTGCGAGATCAAGAACGTCAATTCCGTGCGGTTCGTGCAGCAGGCCATCGAATACGAGGCGCGCCGCCAGATCGAAATCCTGGAAGACGGCGGCAAGATCGACCAGGAAACCCGCTTGTTCGATACCGGCAAGGGCGTGACACGCAGCATGCGCTCGAAGGAAGAGGCGCATGACTACCGCTACTTCCCCGATCCCGACCTGTTGCCGTTGGAATTCGAGCAGAGCTGGGTCGACGGCATCAAGGCGACGCTGCCCGAACTGCCCGACGAGAAGAAGGCACGCTTCATCGAGAAGCTGGGCCTGAGCCCCTACGACGCCTCCGTGTTGGTGGCCGAGAAGGAGTCGGCCGACTTCTACGAGAAGGTCGCCAAGGGCCGCGACGGCAAGCTGGCGGCCAACTGGGTGATCGGCGACTATTTCGGTCTGCTCAACAAGTCGGGCCAGTCGATGGAAGACTTCACCATCACGGCCGAGAAGCTTGGCGGTCTGATCGATCTGATCGCCGACAACACGATCTCGAACCGTCTGGCCAAGGATGTCTTCGCTCTCATGGTGGAAACCGGCAAGGATGCCGCCACCATCGTGGAAGAGAAGGGCATGAAGCAGGTGACCGATACCGGCGCGATCGAGAAGGTGATCGACGAAGTGATGGCCGCCAACCAGGACAAGGTGGCGGAATATCGTTCGGGCAAGGACAAGCTGTTCGGCTTCTTCGTCGGCCAGACCATGAAACTCTCGGGCGGCAAGGCCAATCCGGCCGCTGTGAACGAGCTGCTGAAGAAGAAGCTGCAGGGCTAGGTCGTGTGACCAAACTGTGAGTAGCAAGCTAGACAGGGCCGGGGTGAATTGACCCCGGCCTTTTTTCTGGCAGTTTCGCGGAAATCTTTCCCGGTTTGCGGCGTTTCACTCCGCCCCAGACGAGGAGATCCGATGATCCGCCCCGCTATTCTTGTTGTCCTGCTGCTTGTGCTGTCTGCCTGTACCTCGCGGCGTGAAACCGATCCGGGCCGCTCGGCCAGCGAGATGCTGCTGTTCTCGACGGCAGCCGACCGCGCCGCCGACAAGCTGACCTTCAACCTGAAACCGGGCACCAAGGTCTTCGTCGATGCCACCTATGTCGAGGGCACCGACAGCAAGTATGTCGTCAGCTCGATCCGCGACCGTGTGATGCGCAAGGGCGGCGACCTGATGGACGACAAGGGCAAGGCCGAGCTGATCATCGAGCCGCGCATCGGCGCATTGTCGATCGACCGCGACCGCACGCTGTTCGGCCTGCCGGCGATCCCGGTGCCGCTGGTCGGCGTCGAGGTGCCCGAGATCGCCATCTTCAAGCGCAGCTACCAGCAGGGCGTGGTCAAGCTTGCAGCTACGACCTATGATCCCAAGACCGGCCTGATGGTGCAGTCGCTGGAGCCGGTCTATGCCTTCTCCAACCGGCGCGACTGGACCGCACTGATCTTCTTCTCCTGGACCACGACGGACCTGATGCCGGAAGAGGAAAAGAAGGAGTGGATCGGCGACTAGGCGGCGGGCGCAGGGCACCGTCAGCTAGTGTTTCAAACGATTCAAAGCAGTCCCAGATAGCATTTGGTTGCAGAACCGCGATCAGGGTTGCACCTGCTCAAGGCTGGGTTTATGGCAGGTTATCGTGTTGAATTTCTGCGAAAAACCAGCCGCCCTGTATCATGTTCTGTGAGACGGAAGCCGAAACCTATGCCGATCCGGCGCGCGAGCTGCTGTTCCAGGTGGCCCGCGCGTATCTGGAACGTGCCGGCCTCACCGCGACCGACCTGGTCTTCAGTCCCGAACAGCATCGTATACTGTTGAACGATGGTCCGCGTTTCCAGGAAGTGCTGCAGCGCGTGGCATTGCTGCAGGGCCAGCATACCAAGCGTCCGGTCTCCGAACGCATGCGCGAACTGACCGCCATGGCTGAGGCCGCCATCCGGCGTGTCGAGACGCAGGCCGCCGGCGTGCCGGACGGCGTCAGCCTGCAGCAGGCCCTGCAGACCGGCCTGTTCCATGGCGGCACCCTGGACGAATGGGTGCGCAGCGGCGTCGTGCTGGCGCGGCTGCTGGCTGCGCGGACCGAGTGGGACGCGCGTGCGGCGCTCTGCCTCGATCTGCTGGAGGCCGGCGCCGGCAACGAGGCGCATGCCATGGCCGACCAGACACTGTCGGAAATCCTGCGCCTCAAGCCGGCGGCGACGGCGCTGTTTGGCGACGCCAATCGCCGCCAGATGATCGAAACCTGCCTGCGGCTCGCGGGCGGAAACGATCCGGCGAGAATGACGCCGGTGCTGGAACGGCTGCGCACGGGCCTTGCCGGCGGTAGCCTGGAACGTTGCCAGATGGCGGTGCGCGAGCGGCTGGCGGAAATGCTGGACGGCACCCTGCCGCTGTACAGCACCGAGGCTTATGAGGAATTCAACGCACTGCTGATGCTGAAGCAGCGCGCGACGGCCCTGCCGATGCTGGCGTCCGATGAAACCGTGATGGGGGCGCTGACCCGACGCTTCACGCGCTTTGCCGCGCCCGACCTGCTCAATCCGCTGATCGGCCGTGATGCCGAATTCGCCCGCAAGATATTGACCCTGCTGCGGCTCTATCGCGAGATCGAGGAAGGCAATGCCCGCTTCGAGCTGCAGGGCATCATTAGTCATTATATGGAACATCGCGAATTCACGACCAAGTTTGTCGGCCCGCAATCCGGCAAGGATGATTTTGCCACGCTGTCGGCGGCGATCTCGACGGCGCTGATGCAGGCCGATATCCCCGAGCCGCGCAAGACCCGACTGCTGGACCAGTATCGTAACCAGCTTGGCAATGTGGTGAAGCCGGCTGCCTCTCGCGTGGCCCAGCGCGGCGTTGGCACATCCAGGGATGCCGTGGTGCTGCGCGGCTTACGCATGCCGCTGAAGAACTGGAGTCCGGTCGGTATACTGTTCGGCCCATGCCCGGCAAGCGCGCTGGAGAAGATGGCGGTTGGCGACAAGGTCAGGATCGGCGTTGAAATCCGCGGCAGCCTTCTGACGCTCGACTTCACCGCCGATGCTGAAGTGCTGCGCATCGCAGACGGGCTGATCGCGGCGCGCTACAGCTGCAGCGACGCCACGATCACCCAACGCATCCAGAACTATTTTACGGCCTGATCCGATCCATCCGGACTGCTCTGATCCCAAGTTGTAATGTCCGGGATCAGAGCAGGATCAGGTTTCAACGCATGCCACCCAGGCTCTGGCCGTGCTGGCCGCCCGGTTCGGACACCTTGCGCAGCGTCTCGGCCGAATGGCGCGGCTGCGCTTCCAGTGCGACATCACCCAGCGAGACGATACCGACCAGACGCTTCTGGCGGTTCACCACCGGTAGGCGGCGTACCTGCACGTCGCCCATATTCTTGGCGACATGCGCCAAGTCCTCGTCCTCGAAACAGTATTTGATATCCTTGGTCATCACATCGGCGACCTTGGTATCTGGTGCGCAGCCGCGACCGACGCCGCGCAGGGCTATATCCCGATCCGTGATCATGCCGACCAGGCGATCATCCTGGCCTACGGGCAGGCTGCCGATATCCATCTCGGCCATGATCTGTGCGGCATCCGCGATGCTCTGCTGGGGCGAGGCGATACGAACCTCGCGGCTCATGGCTTCACTCACGCGCATGTCATCCTCCTGTGGCAACTCGACGAGGGTGCTATGTGGGGAGGGTTGCCGGGCACACAACCACTCGTGCCGCAATGGCAGGCTCGGCAGGGCGGAAGCCATGGGAATGTCACAGCGTGCTGTACTGCCCTGCCTAATTTCCGGGAACATGGAGCCGCATGGCGGTTTAAGAATAATGGTGGAATTCGCCTTGGGGGCGAGGCGTGCTAAACTGTCACCGGAATCGGCCTTCCGATGCCTGGGACCTGCATGAACCTGATGGAAGCCACCATATTCGCGATCCTGATCAGCACGCCGGCCGTGGATCAGCCGCCGCCGGACAAGCCGCCGGGCTTCAGCTGCCGTCTGACCGATGACCCGAAACAGGCGCTATGCAGCAACGATCTGATGATCAAGGAATTCGAGGATGGCACGCTCGAATTCGGATCCAAATATACAGTGAAGAAGAACCGCCGCCGCGAACTGGTATTCTCGAACGGGGTGACGTCGTATTTCGACAGTTTCGGCTGGCTGCAGTTTTCCAACGGCTATGCCGTGCGTCGCATGGAAGGCGACATCTTCAAGATGACGCAGCCGGGCGGTCGGGACCTGACCTGCCGTTACACCATGCTGAACAAGCAGACGCGCTGCCTGCCGGGTTGAGGCCCGGCAGTATCTTCAGCGCTTCATGTCGATCGCGCGGGACCACATTTCATCTGACGCCGTAATGACCTGGCCGTTCATCGAATAGGCCTGCTGCGCCACGATGAGGCGTGTCATCTGGTCGGCGATATCGACGGTCGACTGCTCAAGCGCGCCGGCCGTGATGCTGCCGGCGCCGCCGGTGCCATTGGGCGCGCCATAGGCCACGATGCCGGACCGGTTGGTATCGCCGGCACGGTAGGTGGTGCCGTCGACGCGGTCGAGTTCATCCGGTTCACGGAATAGGCCGAGCAGAATCTGGCCACCGACACGGCTGCGGCCGTTGTCGTAGTTGTAGATGATCTGGCCATCTTCATCGAAGGTGACGTAATCGAATTCGCCGCCGACGCGGCCATTCTGGGCCAGGTTGACGTTCGAGGCCTCGCGATCCGCAGTCGGATATTGCGTCAGGCTGGAGCTCGCACTGACATCGAAGGTCGAGCCGAACTCGCCCAGATTCAGGGTGATGGTCTGCGCGCCGCTGCCATAGTCGACGCTCAGTGCAACGGTGGCCGCACCGGCGCCACTGACGGCCAGATTGCCGTCCGTGGTTGCCATGGTCGCTAGGGTGCTGTTGTTGAAGGTGACCGAGACCGGGCCGAAAGTGGCGGGTGTGCCGCCAGCGGTATTGATGGTCATGTCCCAGGCATCGGTGCCGGTCTTGGTCCAGACGACCTGGAAGTTGCGCTCTTCGCTCTCGGAATCGATGACGCCAATGCCGTTGGTGATCTGCTTGCCGGGCAGGGCGGTTGCGGGAAGGTTGATGGTGTAGTCGACGGTGGACGTCACAATGGGATCGATGTCGCTGGTATCGACCACGAAATCACTCGGCGTCGTGCTGCCGACCGCGGCGGCCATGAGGTAATAGCCCGCCGAGTTCACCAGACGGTTGGAATTATCCATATGGAAGTCACCCAGGCGGGTGAAGTAGGTCGTGGTTTCAAACCCGGTGGGTGCGCCGTCGATGACGCCGGTCGGCCTGGCGACAGGAACGAAGCCGTTGCCGGTAATCGCCATTGACGTGGTGCTGCTGTCGCGGATCAGGGTGCCCTGCGCGCGGTTCTGGAAGTCGGCCTGCGCCAGCACACCCATGTTACGGTTGTTGTCCAGCACCGAGCTGGCTCCCATCACCTTGTTGAAGACAAGGTCGGAGAAGTAGGTGTTGACGGTCTTGTAGCCGTTGGTCGTCGCATTGGCGACGTTATCGGAAATATTGCCAATGGCGCGGGCCTGGGCATTGATGCCCATGACGGCGGTATCGAGAGAGCCAAACCCCATGACGGGACTCCTGGTCCGTGAAAATCTCTGCTTCGGTAAAGCAAACCACGTGCCGTTCTGGCCTATTTCGCTATCTATCTGATAAATATGGTCTATGCTCGAAGGGCAGGCATGCCGGCTAGGCAATAATTGCCGGGCTGGCTTTGCGTGGCCGGCCGCCATGGTCATAATGTGCCGGGGATCGATCTACACCGATGTTGCACGCGCCCGTACCGCCGCTTCAGCCGAAAGGCCCTGACGAGCGTCAGTTGTTTGCCTGGAGCGGCGAGTTCCGCGACCACCGGGTCGAACAGGTTTTCCGCGAAAACAGCATCGAGCCGCTGCGCATCCTGCTGCAGGCCTGCGGCATAGCCGGCACCACGGTTTTCGTCCTGCTGGTCATCCGGGATTACCTGATCGTCGGACCTGGCCCCGTTTTCATGATGTTGCTGGGGGTGCGCGTCCTCGCGCTGTTCGTCGGCATCGGCTACCAGATCATGGTGCGGCGGGCGACGGGTTTCGCGACCCTGGATATCGTCGCCGCGGCCGGCATGGCGGCGCTGACCACGCTGACATTCATGACCTGGGCCATCAGCGCGCCGACCACGCTGAATTCAGGGCCGCTGTCCTTCTCCTACCTGCTGGTCTTCTACCTCCTGATGCCGATTGCGGCGCGGGCGGTGATCGGCAATGCGGCCTATCTCACCGTAGGCACCATCCTGATGGGCGCGACCTGGCTGCATAGCGGGCCGGAAGGCCTGGTGGTGATGGTGCTGTTCATGCTGGCCGGCAATGGCCTGGGCTTTGTCGGCATGCGGCAGTTTCGGCTCGAACGCCGGCGTAACTACATGGCCGCGGAAGAGGCGCGCCGGGTGACCGAGGCGCTGACGCTGGCGCGCCAGGAAAGCCGGCGGCGCAACGAATACCAGGCTTGGGCGCTGGATGCGCTGCAGGTTGGCGTCATCCTGTTCCATCCCGGCGGCATGATCCACACGATCAACCGCCGCGCCAGCGAACTGCTGGCCCTGCCGCCGGGCCGGATCAATCCCGGCGACGATTACGAGACGCTGATCCGCTTCATGATCGAGCGCCAGGATTTCGGCGATCTGGAGATCAGCGACATCCGCTACCATATCGACCGCCTGCTGCGCGGCGCCGGAACGCTGGCGGCGATCCGCCATGCCGCGACCGGCAATGTGCTGGAATTCACGCTGAACCGCCTGCCGGACCGGTCCGTCGCGGTCACGATCTTCGATGCCTCTGAACGCTATGCGCTGCATCGCCGTCTGCGTCATGCGGTCGAGGTGGCGGGCGACGGCTTCGCCATCTACGACGCCAGCGACCGCATCTCGATCTGTTCGAGCCGTTTCGCCGCGCTCTATGGCCTGACGGCCGAACAGGCGATCGGCAAGAGCTTCGAGGAACTGCTGGTTATCAGCTATGAACGCAACGTCTTCTCCAACGATGTGACCGAGGCCGGCAATACCATGACGGTCAGCCGGTCACGCCGCCATATACCCGAGCGCATGATCGAAATCCGCACCGTGGCCGGTGAATGGTTCCTGGTGCACGAACGCCTGACGCCATCGGGCGATCTGGTGGTGGTGCGCACCAACATCACGGCGCGTCGGCGCATGGAAGACGAGCTGCGCCGCGCCAAGGAAGAGGCCGAGCGTGCGCTGGCCGACCTGCGCGGCGCTCAGGCCAGCCTGATCCTGGCCGAGAAGATGGCTTCGCTCGGATCGCTGGTGGCCGGCATGAGTCACGAGATTTCCACGCCGCTGGGTATCGGCGTCTCGGCTGCCTCGCATCTTTCTGAAGAGGTCGACCAACTGATGGCGCGCTTCCGGGAGGACCAGCTGAAGCGCAGCGATCTGGAGGATTTCCTCGAAACCGCCACCGAGGCGACCCGGATCATGCAGAGCAACCTGACCCGGGCCGCTCGCCTGATCCAGGCCTTCAAGCAGGTCTCGGCCGACCAGACCACCGACGAGTTGCGCGAATTCGCCATCGGTGACTATCTGCAGGAAATCATGCTCAGCCTGCAGCCGGCCTTGCGCCACACGCCGCACAAGGTTGTGATCCAGTGCGCCGAGAACCTGATCATCCGCAATCGTCCCGGCGCGCTGGGCCAGATCGTCACCAACCTGGTGATGAATGCGTTACAGCATGGCTTTGAGGGGCGCGAGCAGCCGGGCCTGCTGGAAATCCATGTCAGCCGGCCGCGCGAGGGCCGTGTGGTGATTGATTTCCGCGACAACGGCAACGGCATTTCCGCCGATAACCTGCCGCGCGTCTTCGATCCCTTCTTCACCACCCGGCGCGGCACTGGCGGCACCGGGCTGGGGCTGCACATCGTCTACAACCTGGTCAGCCAGGTGCTGGGCGGGACCATCGCGGTGTCCAGCCGGCTGGGCGAGGGCAGCCGCTTCACGATAAGTTTCCCGCAGGATGCGGCATCCTGAGCTATATGACCCGGATGACCGATCGCAGCCTTGAACAGCCCCGCCGCACGCCCGCCGTCTGGAGCCGCGGCTGGCCCTGGCAGGACAAGGCCGGGCGCTTCGTACCCTTCAAGGCTATCGTGCTTGCCCTGCTGCCGCTGCCGGCGCTGTGGCTGCTGGGCCGCAGCGCTGCCCAGGATCTCGGCCCGCGTCCGCTCACCGAACTGATCCTGCAGACCGGCACCTGGGGCATCCGCATCCTGCTGGTGGCGCTCAGCATCACGCCACTACGGCAGGTGCTGCGCTGGAACCGGCTGGCGATGCTGCGCCGGATGACCGGCGTGGCCGCGGCGCTGTATCTGCTGGCGCATTTCATTCTCTATACCGCTAACCAGGCCTTCGACCTCGACAAGATTGTGACCGAGATCGTCAAGGCGAACTACCTGATCATCGGGCTTAGCGGCCTGGTCATGCTGCTGGCGCTGCTGGTAACCTCGACCGACGGCATGCTGCGTCGGCTTGGCGGCCGGCGCTGGCAACTGCTGCATTACCTGGTTTTTCCGGCCGCAATGTTGGCCGTGTGGCATTACTTCCTGCAGGTCAAGGCCGATGTCTTCCAGCCGCTGCTGCTGATCGGTTTCCTGGCATGGCTGTTCGGCTACCGGCTGTGGCGCCGGGCGCGGCCGCAGGGGCAGGCGCTGCCGCTCTGGTCCATGGCGGTGCTGGGCGTCGCGGCCACTCTGCTGATCGTGGCTGGCGAGGCGGGGTATTTCGGCTGGAAGATTGGTCCGGCAGTGGTTCCGCGCG
>Ga0209675_1002047_pt1 | contig 10769 bp, 10 predicted proteins | sample AraplaCol_mLB_r2_2_FD_184280 | JGI IMG/M metagenome (GOLD analysis project Ga0209675, IMG submission 184280) | Arabidopsis root microbial communities from North Carolina, USA - plate scrape MF_Col_mLB_r2 (SPAdes) (version 3) | ecosystem: Host-associated > Plants > Roots > Endosphere | place... | reverse complement strand
TCATCCAGCAGGCGGATGAACGGCCCGATGGCAGAGGACGCATTGTTGTCCTTGGCGCGGCCCAGCAGCAGGGCGCTGCGGCCCTCCACGTCGCGCAGGTTGACGTCGTTGCCCAGTGTCGCGCCGACGATCTCGCCGCGGCTGTTCAGTGCCAGCACGACTTCGGGCTCCGGGTTGTTCCAGGTCGAGTCCGGATGGATGCCGACGCTCATGCCGGTGCCGACCGAGGCCATCGGCTGACATTTGGTGAAGACCTCGGCATCGGGCCCGATGCCGACTTCCAGATACTGCGACCAGGCGCCGCGCTTGATCAGGGTTTCGCGCAGGCGCATGGCTTCCGGCGATCCCGGCTTGATGCGGGACAGTTCACCGCCCATGGCGCCGGCGATTTCGGCACGCACCGCTTCGGCACGGCTGGCATCCCCGCGGATCTGTTCCTCGATCACGCGTTCGATCAGGCTGTCGGCGAAGGTGACGCCGGCGGCTTTCACGGCCTGCAGGTCGCAGGGCGGCAGCAGATACGGTGCTTTCTGCGCGGCGGTGTTGGCCAGCAGGTCGCGCAGAGAACCGATGACGGGCGCGGAGGCCGCCGCCTTGCGCACGGCCTCGGCCGGCGTGGCGATGTCGAGCAGCTCGCTGCTGGTCGACGCCAGCGCGGAAATATCCACGACATCCTGGCCGCGCAGCGTCACCGGTACGGGACCGCCGGGCTTGCCATCAATCCAGGCACGGCCGACCAGAATGGCGCGGTCGGCATCTTCGGGCAGGCAGCTGGCAATCACGGTCTCAAGCATGGGCAACATCCTGGCGGGCGGACTGAGTGGCGGACGGGGTGGAATCAGGGCTACGAGGATCAATGATATTGGGCGGCAGCGCGAGCAGTTTCTCGATCCATGCTGCAGTGCGGAACAGCAAGGCTTCCGAGCGGGGGCGCCCGATGATCTGCACGCCGAACGGTAGACCGCTTTTCGTGAAGCCCACCGGGATGGCCAGCACGGGGCAGCCCAGCAGCGAGGTGATCGCCGTGATCGCGATCCAGTCGATATAGGTCTGTTGCTGCTGGCCGGCGATGTCGGTCAGCCAGCGCTGCTCGACCGGGAAAGGCAGTGCTGTGACGCTGGGCGTGATCAGCATGTCATGCTGGTCGAGGAAGGCGATGACGCGGCGGTACATGTCGGCGCGGTAACGTTCGGCAGCGCCAGTTTCCAGCGTCGACTGGCCCAGGCCACGGTCGATATCGCTCATCACCTCTGGCGTGAACAGATGGCGATGCTTGTCGAGGAGCGGCGCCCAGGTGGTGACGTAGCCGGCGCCGCGAAGACTCAGCAACGCGGGCAGAGCGCCTTTGAAATCCGGGCTGCCGTGATGCACGGCGACGCCATTCTTCCGAAGCGTATCGGCGAAGGCTCCGCCCAGCGTGCGGACCTCGTCTTCCACCGGCAGGCAACCGAGATCGGCCGACCAGGCGATGCGGGCCGGACGTTCAGGCCGCTGGGCATGATCTAGGAAAGGGCCGTCCGTCGATGGCGCCGAGACCGGATCGGCATCGTCGAACCCCACCATGGCGTCGAAGAACAGCGCCAGGTCGCGGATGTCGCGCGCCATCGGGCCGTCGACGAAAACCATGTCGAAGGGATTGAGCATCGTCCGGCGCGGCACGCGGCCCAGAGAGGGACGCAGGCCGGTGACGCCGCAGAAGCTGGCGGGGATGCGTAAACTGCCACCGACATCGTTGCCATGGCCGAGCCAGGTCTGGCCGGTGGCCAGCGCCACGGCCGAGCCGCCGGTGGAGCCGCCGCAGGTTAGCGCCGTGTTCCAGGGATTGCGCGTGGTGCCGAGGATGGCGTTGGTGGTATTGGCGCCGCCGAGTTCGGACAGGTTCGACTTGCCAACCGGGATGCCGCCGTTGCGTTCGATCAGGGCAAGGGTGCGATCAGATTGCGCGGCGACGCGGTCGGCAAAGATCGGCGTGCCCCCGGTGGTGCGTACACCGCCGACATCGGCATTGTCCTTTACCACCAGCGGAATGCCGCCCAGCAGGGCCGTGGCGGGATCGGTCCGGCGGGCCTGCTCCCGGGCGCGCTCGAAACAGCGGGTCGGCACGGCATTGAGCTGACCGTCGACCGCCTCGATACGGTGGATTGAAGCCTCGACCAGATCGGCAGGCGTGACGTCGCGCTTGCGCAGCAGGTCGCGGACAGCCAGGGCCGAAAGGCGGATCAGGTCATCGCTCATGGATTTATGCTACGGGGGAGGTGGAGCGGGAAACAGAAACCGGGGCGGCGCAGGATTCGCGCACGGCCAGATGCGATTCCAGGACATGCAGGCGGCCGGTGCCCTGCCGCGTACCGGTGATGCGATCCATCAGCAGGCCCACGGCCGTCTCGCCCATCCTACGCACCGGCTGGGTCACCGTGGTCAGGCGCGGACGGAAGACATCGGCCCAGGGGAAATCGTCGATGCTGATCACCGAGACGTCGTCGGGGCAGCGCAGGCCGAGTTCGCTCAGCGCCCGCATCATGCCCATCGCCATCAGGTTGTTGGCGGCGAACAGCGCGGTCGGCGGCTGGGGCAGGCGCATCAGCGTCATGGTGGCGTCGTGGCCCTGAAGTTCGCGGCCTCGCGATAGCCGCGTTGGCGGTCTGCGCCGGTGGTGACGCTGGCAGGGCCCGAGATCAGCCCGATGCGACGATGGCCGCGACGGATCAGGTGTTCGGTGGCCTGATAGGCGGCGAGACGATTGTCGAGCACCACGGCGTCGAAGCCGAAACCGTCAAAGGCGCGGTCGACCAGCACGATCGGTACCCGCATCTGCGAGAGCAGCGCGGCGCGGCTGAGCGAGGCATCGCCGGTGGTGGCCAGGATGATGCCGTCGACCCATTGCGAGCGCAGCACCTGCAGATGCTTTTCTTCCCGCGCCGGGTCTTCGTTGCTGTTGCACAGCAGGACCGAGTAGCCGCGCTGGCTGGCGATGATCTCGATCGCCTGGACCAGTTCGGTGAAGAAGGGGTTGGTGATATCGGCGACGATCAGCCCGATCAGGCCGCTCGACTGCTTGCGCAGGCTGCGCGCCGCGGCGCGCGGGGCGTATTGCAGGGCATCGACGGCTTTCAGCACGCGGCCACGCAATTCGTCGCTCACCCGGTCCGGATCGTTGAGGGCGTTGGACACCGTGGCGACCGAAACCCCGGCCAGCTTTGCCACATCGCGGATCGTTGCCATCCCGCAGCCTTGTTAAACGTTTAATAGGTGTTTTCTTATGGCAGACAGGTCCCGGCAAAACAAGCCGGACGACGTTCGCCGTTTTGAATAACCTGCATTTATTGCAATGCAAAAGCGGATATTTCGCATATGCGATATACCGCGACGGAAACTTTATGCACGGCAGGACTTGCTTGTCCGACCCGAATCCGGCATTAGTCTGTAAAACGTTTTACAAGTCGCTGCGGCGACCGAGGGAGGATGAAGGGTGCGGGCGGTGGGGCTCAATCTCAGTCTGGGCGGAGCGGTGGCATGATCGGCTATCTACTGCGCCGTGTGCTGTCGACCATCCCCGTCCTGGGGCTGGTCGCGGTCTTCGTATTCCTGCTCCTGCAGATGACGCCGGGCGATCCCGCCGTCGTCATCGCCGGCGATTACGCCACCACCCAGCAGATCGAGGCGATCCGCCAGCAGCTTGGCCTCGACCGCCCCGTGCTGGAACAGATGGTCGCCTGGTTCGGCCGGCTGGCCCAGGGCGATCTCGGCGTCTCGATCTTCTCGCGCCTGCCGGTGACGGCGCTGATCGCCCAGCGCATCGAACCCACGCTGCTGCTCACCGTCTACACCATCATTCTGTCGGTCGCCTTCGCCATTCCGCTCGGTGTGGTGGCGGCCTATCGCGCCGGCAGCTGGCTGGATCGCGCCGTGATGGGCTTCGCCGTGCTGGGCTTCTCCACGCCGGTCTTTGTCGTCGGCTTCCTGCTTGCCTATGTCTTCGCGCTCGAACTCGGCTGGTTCCCCACCCAGGGCTTCGTGCCGCTGAAGAATAGCGTGCTGGACTGCCTGGCCAGCCTGACCTTGCCGGCGATCACGCTGGCGCTGCTCTATGCAGCCCTTCTGGCCCGCGTCACCCGCGCCAGCATGCTGGAGGTGCTGGCCGAGGATTATGTGCGTACGGCGCATGCCAAGGGCCTCGCGCCACAGCCGGTTCTGGTCGGCCATGCGCTGAAAAACGCCGCGGTGCCGATTGTCACCGTCATCGGCGTCGGCATCGCCGCGCTGCTGGGCGGCGTGGTGGTGACCGAGACGGTTTTCAACATTCCCGGCCTCGGCCGGCTGACGGCCGATGCGATCATGCGGCGCGACTATCCGGTCGTGCAGGGACTGATCCTGCTGTTCGCCTCGGTCTATGTCGTGATCAACCTGCTGGTCGATCTCAGCTACATGCTGTTCGACCCCCGTATCCGGTACTGAGCCATGGCGATCAGCGATACGGAACGGGGGTCGATGATGCCGCGCTGGCTGGAGCGCAGCGCGCGCAAGCTTGCAGCTTTCGCCGGTTTCCTGCGTCGACATCCGGTGATCCTGTTCGGCCTGCTGGTGCTGCTCGCCATGCTGGGCGTGGCGCTGGTGGTGCCTTTTGTGCTGCCCGATCCCAAGGCGATCAACCCGATCTACCGCCTGCGCGTGCCGGGCGAGGACTTCTGGTTCGGCACCGATCATCTTGGCCGTTCGGTCCTGTCCCGCACCCTGCATGGCACGCGCGTCTCGCTGGCGGTGGGTGTGATGGTGGCTGTGGTGGTCACCGTGCTCGGCGTCACCATCGGGCTCCTGTCCGGCTTCCTGCGCCGGCTGGACGGCCTCGCCATGCGCGTCATGGACGGCATCATGGCTATTCCGGGCGTTCTGCTCGCCATAGCCTTGATGTCGCTGTTCGGCTCCAGCCTGCAGAATGTCATCATCGCCATCAGCATCCCGGAAATCCCGCGCATGGCGCGGCTGGTGCGCAGCGCCGTGCTCAGCATCCGCGAGCAACCCTATATTGACGCTGCCGTGACCAACGGCACGAAGCTGCCGCGCCTGCTGTTGCGCCATGTGCTGCCCAATACGGTGGCGCCGGTGCTGGTGCAGGCGACCTACGTCTTTGCCTCGGCGATGATCCTGGAAGCCGTACTGTCCTTCCTCGGCGCCGGCACGCCGCCCGAAGTGGCGAGCTGGGGCAACATGATGGCCGAGGGCCGGCAGTATCTGCAGCGTGCGCCCTGGATGGCGGCGTTCCCCGGCGTGATGCTGGCCTTCCTGGTGCTGACCGTGAATGTGGTGGGCGACGCCATGCGCGACGCCCTCGATCCGCGTCTGGTCGGGAAGGGGGCGAAATGACAGCCTCTCTGAAGACTGGGCCTCTGCTGAGTGTCGAAAATCTCAGTGTCAGCCTGACGCTACCGCATGGCACCATGCCGGTGCTGCGCGACCTGTCCTTCACGGTCAATCGCGGCGAGACGCTGGCGCTGGTCGGCGAAAGTGGCTGCGGCAAGAGCATCACGGCACTGGCCCTGTTGCGCCTGCTGCCCAAGAAGATCGGCCGGATCGCCTCGGGCCGCATCCTGTTCGACGGCACCGACCTGTCCACACTGGACGAGCCCGCGATGCGCGGCATCCGTGGCAACCGCATCGCCATGATCTTCCAGGAGCCGATGACCTCGCTCAATCCCGTGCTCACCATCGGCCGGCAGATCGGCGAGGTGCTGCGCCTGCACCAGGGCTTGACCCGGCACGAAGCCGACGAAAGGACGATCCGCCTGCTGGATCGTGTGCGTATTCCCGATGCGAAGCGTCGCCTGGGCCAGTATCCACACCAGCTATCTGGCGGCATGCGCCAGCGCGTGATGATCGCCATGGCGCTGGCCTGCAATCCGCAGCTTCTGATCGCCGACGAGCCGACCACGGCGCTGGATGTCACCATCCAGGCGCAGATTCTCGCCCTGCTGGATGAAATCCGCGCCGAGACCGGCACGGCGGTCGTCATGATCACCCATGATCTCGGCGTGGTGGCCGAAGTTGCCGACCGCGTGGTGGTGCTCTATGCCGGCCGCAGCGTCGAACAGGCAACGGTCGGCGAACTGTTCGCCAATCCGCGCCATCCCTATACACGGGGCCTGATGAATTCCGTGCCGCATCTGGCCCTGCATCGCGGCGGCCAGCCGGCGACGCGGCTGCAAGAAATCAAGGGCACGGTGCCGTCGCCCTTCGACATGCCGCCCGGCTGCGCCTTCGCGCCGCGTTGCGGTCTGGCCGATGACACTTGTGCGGCGGTTCCCGCGCTGGAGGCTGCAGACGGCCATCATGCCGTGGCCTGCTGGCATGCAGCCGTGCCGCGGCTGCTGAAGGCAGGTGCGCTGTGAACGCCATGCTGACAAGTCCCGCCCTGGAAGTGCGCGATCTGGTGAAACATTACCCGTTCCGGCGCGGCCTGTTCGGTCGCGGCGGACAGGGTGCGGTGCGTGCGGTGGATGGCGTCTCTTTCACGTTGCCACGCGGCGAGACCCTGGCGCTGGTAGGCGAGAGTGGTTGCGGCAAGTCGACCATCGCCAAGCTGATCCTGCGGCTGATCGAACCCACGGCAGGCACCGTGCTGCTGGAAGGCCGCGACCTTGCCGGCATGGACGGCGAGGCCCTGCGGCAGGCGCGGCAACGTATCCAGATGGTCTTCCAGGATCCCTTCTCCTCGCTCAACCCGCGGCTCTCTGCCGCCGATATCGTGACCGAGCCGCTGGCCAATTACGGCCTTGGTGACGCAGTCGAACGCGCGGCCAAAGTGGATGCACTGTTTGATCGCGTCGGTCTGGCGCGCTACCAGCGCGACCGCTATCCGCACCAGTTCTCCGGCGGCCAGCGCCAGCGCCTCGGCATTGCCCGCGCGCTGGCGCTCAATCCGGCGGTGGTGGTGGCCGACGAGCCGGTCTCGGCGCTGGATGTTTCGGTGCAGGCGCAGATCCTCAACCTGCTGGCCGACCTGCAGCGCGATCTCGGCCTGTCCTATCTCTTCATCAGCCACGACCTCGGCGTGGTCGAATACATCAGCACTACCGTGGCGGTGATGTATCTCGGCGCCATAGTCGAGATCGCGCCGCGCCAGCGCTTCTTCAGCGCCGCCGCGCATCCTTATGCCCGCGCCCTGTTGGAAGCGGTGCCGTCGCCCGATCCGGCGCGGCGGCGCAAGCGCAACCTGCTGCAGGGCGAGGTGCCGAGCGCCAGTGCGCTGCCCAGCGGTTGCCGCTTCCGCACCCGCTGTCCCAAAGCCACATCGCTCTGTGCCGAGGTCGCGCCAGTGCTGACCGAGATCGCGCCACAGCATCGTGTGGCCTGTCATCATGTCGAGAACGCGTAAACCACCAACAAGAATACATAAGGGAGAGGAACCATGCGTAAGCTCACAAGTATGAAACTCCTGGCGGCGGCAGCCGCCACGGCCCTGCTGCTGCAGGCGGGCATCGCGGAAGCGCAGAGCAATGTGCTGCGCATCCGCCCCTTCGGTGACCTGAAAGGTATCGATCCGGTCACCAATTCCGACTACATGGCGCGTAATCATGGCTACATGATCTACGACACGCTTTTCGCCATGGACGAGAAGCTGACTATCCAGCCGCAGATGCTGGAAAAATACGAGGCCAGCGCCGATGGCCTGACCTGGACCTTCACGTTGCGCGATGGCCTGAAATTCCATGATGGCCAGGCGGTGACCGCGAAGGACGTGGTCGCCTCGCTGAAGCGCTGGGGCCAGCGCGACGGCCTGGGCCAGCAGCTGCTGGCCAATACCGCCAGCCTGGAAGCGGTGGATGCTAAGACCACCAAGCTGGTGCTGAAGCAGAAATGGGGCCTGGTGCTGGATGCACTGGGTAAGCCCAGCTCCGGTGTGCCCTTCATCATGCCGGAACGCATCGCCAGCCTGCCGGCGACGGAATCGTTGACCGATCCGGTCGGCTCGGGCCCCTTCATCATGAGAAAGGATGAATGGGTGCCGGGTTCCAAGGTCGTCTATGTGAAGAACCCGGACTACAAGCCGCGCAGCGATGCCTCTTCGGGTCTCGCTGGTGCCAAGCAGGCGACCGTCGACCGTGTCGAATGGCTTTATATGCCCGATGCGCAGACTGCGATGAATGCGTTGCAGGCCGGCGAAATCGATATCTTCGAGGAAGTGCCACCGGACATGCTCACCATCCTGTCGAAGAACAGGAAAGTGAAAGTGGTGCCGCAGGATTCGCTCGGCGTGCAGGTTGTATTCCGCCTGAACAGCACCCAGCCACCGTTCAACAATCCGAAGATTCGCGAGGCCATACGCTACATGGTCGACCAGACTATGTTCCTGAAGGCTTATGTCGATATCCCGGCGCTGTATAAGGACTGCCCGTCCTTCTATATGTGCGGTTCGCCGTATTACACCGATGCCGGCTGGGTGAAGCAGGACCTGGCCAAGGCGCGCCAGCTGGTGAAGGACTCCGGCTATGACGGCACGCCGGTCGTGGTGCTGCACGGCACGGAAGCCGGCATTACCAACACCTTCTCGTCGGTTGCCGAACAGCTGATGCGCGACATCGGGCTGAAGGTCGATCCGCAGGCGATGGACTGGGGTACGCTGACCGCCCGCCGCACCAGCAAGAAGCCGCTGAACGAAGGTGGCTGGTCGCTGTTCATCTCGGCGCCCACGGGCGCCGACATGATGGATCCGCTCGGCCATCTCGGCCTGCGCTCCAACTGCGATGCGGCCTGGTTCGGCTGGCCGTGCGACGAGAAGATCGAGAAGCTGCGCAGCGAATTCGCACTGAATCCCGATCTGGCCAAGCGGCAGGAGATCGCCAAGGCGGTGCAGCTGCGTGCCGCCGAGACGGTGCCCTATGTGCCGCTCGGCCAGCTCCATCTGGTCCGTGGTATCTCCGCCTCGCTGACCGACATTCCGAAGGCCGCAATCCCGGTCTACTGGAACATCAAGAAGAGCAACTGAGTTGTGATCCCACCGGGCCGGTTGCGGCCCGGCGGGGTTTTTCACTGAAAGAGACATTCCATGCTGATTGGCATTCCCGCTTTGCTGCACGCCGACTTGCTGCATGTCCTGGCCAGTATGGGCCATGGCGACGAGCTGGTGCTGGCGGATGCCAATTTTCCGGCCGCCCGCCTGGCGCGCCGGCTGGTTCATATACCGGGCATCGATACCGGACGCGCCGCCGAGGCCGTGCTGAAGCTATTGCCGCTGGATGATTTCGTGGCCGCACCGCTGGCGTTGATGCAGCCAGCGCGGCCGCAGGACAAGGATGCTCCGGCGCTGAAAGACCTGACCGGGCTGCTGGCGCGGATCGCGCCGGGCAGGACGGTCGAACAGGTCGAGCGTGAGGCCTTCTACGCGCGGGCGGCCAATGCCTTCGCCATAGTCGCCACGGGTGATACACGGCCTTACGCGAACCTGATCCTCAAGAAGGGCGTGATCGCCCGGGGCATGCCTGGTCATGTCGATTGACCTGATCCAGGGCCGCAAGGCGGGACTCCAGCGCGTGCTCGGGCAGACCGGACTGGCGCTGAGCGGCCTGGGCCTGGGCGGTGCACCGCTGGGCAATCTGTATCAGTCCGTCGATGCCGATGCCGCGCAGCAAGTCGTTGTCGCCGCCTATGAACGCGGCATCCGCTATTTCGATACTGCGCCGCTCTACGGCAGCGGCCTGAGCGAGACCCGCATGGGGCAGGCGCTCAGGGCCATGCCGCGGCAGGATTATGTATTGTCCAGCAAGGCGGGCTGGCTGCTGGAAGATGATGCCAGTGTCCAGCAGGACGGGCCCTATGTGGGCCTGCCGGGCCGGCGCAAGCATTGCGACTACAGTCGCGACGGCGTGCTGCGATCCCTGGAGGCCAGCCTGCGGCGGCTTGGTCTTGATCGCATCGACATCGTCTATATCCACGATCTCGATACCGCCTGCCATGGTCCGGACCTGCCACAGCGGTTTCGCGAGGCGATGGACGGCGCCTGGCCGGCACTGGCCGACTTGCGCCGGCAGGGCGTGATCGGCGCTGTCGGCCTGGGCGTCAACGAATGGCAGGTCTGCGAACAGGCGCTGCAGCATGCCGATATGGACTGCTTCCTGCTGGCCGGCCGCTATTCGCTGCTCGACCAGTCGGCGTTGGCGAGTTTCCTGCCCACCTGCCAGCAGCGCGGCATCGGCGTGGTGATCGGCGGTCCGTATAATTCGGGCATCCTCGCCACCGGGCCGGTCGAGGGCGCGTATTACGATTACGTGCCGGCCACGCCGGCGGTCCTGCAGCGTGCCGGCGAGTTGGAAACGGTCTGCTGTCGCCATGGCGTACCGCTGGCCGCCGCCGCGATCCAGTTCCCGGCCTTTCATCCAGCCGTCATCTCGGTGGTGCCCGGTGCGCGCACCGCAGGCGAGATGGAGCTGAACATGAAGCTCTACGAACAGGCCATCCCTGCCGCGCTCTGGTCTGATTTCAAGGCCGCCGGCCTGTTGGGCGCCGATGTACCGGTGCCAGTGTGATGCTGCGCATCGACGCCCATCAGCATTACTGGACGCTCGGTCGCAGCGACTATGCCTGGATGGCAGCGCCGCATGCCGCGATCCGTCGCGACTTCATGCCGGTGGACCTCGAACCGTTGCTGCAGCGGTCGGACATCGCCGGCACGGTTCTGGTGCAGGCCGACGCCACGGCGCGCGAAACCGACTTCCTGCTTGAAGTGGCGGCAGCCGCACCCTCTGTGCTGGGTGTCGTCGGCTGGGTGGATTTCGCGG
>Ga0209675_1002035_pt1 | contig 10790 bp, 9 predicted proteins | sample AraplaCol_mLB_r2_2_FD_184280 | JGI IMG/M metagenome (GOLD analysis project Ga0209675, IMG submission 184280) | Arabidopsis root microbial communities from North Carolina, USA - plate scrape MF_Col_mLB_r2 (SPAdes) (version 3) | ecosystem: Host-associated > Plants > Roots > Endosphere | place: USA... | reverse complement strand
ACGCAGGCCGGCCAGCGTGACGACCGGCAGCAGCGCGTTGCGCAGCACATGGCGGCGCTGGATCACGCGATCATGCAGGCCTTTCGCCCGCGCCGTCTTGACGAAATCGAGCCGCGCGACCTCCAGCATGGAGGCGCGGCTCATGCGGGCATAGGTCGCCATGAAGAACAGCCCGAGCGTCACCGCCGGCAACACAAGATGCGCGGCGACGTCGAACACATGGCGGACTCCCGTATAGCCCGCGCCGACTGTCTCGTAGCCGAAGCTGGGCAGCCATTCGAGACTGACCGAAAAGAGCAGCACCAGCATCAAGGCCACCCAGAAGAGCGGTGTGGCATAGAAGATCAGCGATATCGTGGTGATGACCGTGTCGGCCCAGCTGCCGGCCCGGCGCGCCGCCATGCCACCGAGCAGCACACCGAAGCCGAGCGACAGCGCAAAGGCCGTGCCGGTCAGCAGCAGCGTCGCCGGCAGGCGATCGAGAATCAGCTTCGACACCGGCATCTGCTGGCGGAAGGAAAAGCCGAGATCGAAGCTGGCAATACCGCTGACATAGATGAACAGCTGCTCATGCATCGGCCGGTCGAGGCCGAAACGCTCGCGCAGCTGCGTCACGAACAGCTCGTCGGTGGCGCCGGCTTCGCCTGCCATCACCACGGCGGGGTCACCGGGCGCGGCGCGGATCAGGAAGAAGTTCAGCACGATGATCGCCAGCAGGACGATCACCGCCTTCACCAGGCGTTGGGCAATGAATGACAGCATTGGTTACTCGGATCGACGGGGGCGGCCGAAAGCGGGGAGGCTTCCTGCGGCGACCATGGCCGCCGCAGGACAGTCGCGCTTACTTGTCGATCCAGGCGTCGCGGAAGCCGTCATTCACGCCGATGCCGGTGGTGACGAGGTCCTTGACCTTGCACTTGGTGATGGTCGGGAATTCCAGCTCCAGCTGCCAGGCGACCGGCACATCCTCGACCAGGATTTTCACGACCTGGTCGTAGAGCTCCTGACGCTTGCTGTCCGGATAGGCGACGGCCGCTTCGGCGAACAGGCGGTCGACTTCCGGATTGGAATAGCCTTCCACGTTGTTGAAGGGCGAGCCCTTGGCGATGTTGGACGTGATGTAGTTACGGCCGACACCCAACGCCGGATCGCCATACTGGTAGAGATAGCTGAAGCCGATGTCGAAATCCCATTCCGAGAGCTTCTGATTGTAGCCCGGAACGTCAGTGGCGACGACTTCGAGATTGATGCCGACATCCTGCAGGTTCTGGCGCACCGCCTCGCCCCAGCGGGCCCAGGTCTCGCCATAGGGCAGCGGCATGAACCGCACCTTCTCGCCCTTGTAGCCGGCTTCCTTCAGCAACGCTTTCGCCTTGGCCGGGTCATACTTGTACTTGGCCAGGCTCTTGTTGAAGAAGCGCGTGGAGGACGAGACCGGACCGGCCGCCACTTCGCCCAAGCCGTTCCAGACCACGTTCTTGGCGAAATCGCGGTCCATGGCGTACATCACGGCCTGACGGAACAGCTTGTTCGAGGTCGGGCCCTGGCGGTTGTTCAGCCACATCCAGGCGAGCGGGCCGAAATATTCCCAGCCTTTGCCGGTGACGCAGACATCCTTCATCTTGCTCAGGCGCGGCACGTCGAAATTCTCGACCGAACCGCCGGGCAGGATATCGACCTTGCCGGTCTCGAAGGCCACCGAACGCGCGGCGGCATCCGGAATGATGTGCCAGTAGATCTCGTCCAGATACGGCTTGCCCTTCACATGGTAGTTCGGGTTCTTCACCAGCTTGATGAAGCTGCCCTTCTGCCATTCCTTGAACATGAAGGGACCGGTGCCGATCGGCGTGTTGTTCGCCGGCGCGGTCTTCCAGTCGATGCCGTCATAGATATGCTTGGGCACCATCGGCATCGAACCGACCTCGAAGATGCCGATGAAGGGGCCGAAGGCCTGCTTCAGCTTGAATACGACCGTGTAGTCGTCGGGCGCCGACACGCTGTCGACCTGGGCCAGGTTGGCGCGGGCGCGCGGATTGGTCTGCTTGATGAATTCGACGGTGAACACCACATCGGCCGCCGTGAACGGCTTGCCGTCATGCCAGCTGGCGTTCTTTGTCAGCTTGAAGGTGTAGGTCTTGCCTTCGTCGGTGATGGCCCAGCTTTCGGCCAGACCCGGCAGCGGCTCCAGTTTGGGGCTGTAACGCAGCAGGCCTTCGTAGATATTGCCCGCCACCATCTGGACGGGGCCGTTCTGCAGCATCGCCAGCATCAGACCCGGCGGCTCCGGCTGGATGATGGCATTGGCGACACCGCCGGTTTTCGGCTGCGCCATTGCACCCATGGAGAGGCAGGTGGCGATACCGGTGGCAACAAGAAGTCCGAACAAGCTCGATTTCAGCACAGCTAACCCCCTCTGTGTCAGTATCTGGTCAGGTGCGGTAGTCGGGATCCGTACGCTCCAACATCCGCTTGAAGGCCTCCCACTCGATGTCCGGTCTGTTGCCGGCTTCCATGCTGTCATAGCCTCTGGCGTATTGCCCGGCGGTCTTTTCCGGGATGCCGGCCGGCGGCATCTGCACCGGGGCGCCGGCGGACTGGATCGCCAGCTGAGCGCGACAGCTGCGCTCCAGGTTGAACATCAGCTTGAAGGCCTCGGCGACCGAGCGGCCGCAGGTCAGCAGGCCGTGGTTACGCAGCATGAACACAGACTTGTCGCCCAGATCGGCGATCAGCCGCTGGCGCTCGTCCAGGTCGAGCGCGATGCCTTCATAGGTGTGGTAGGCGATCTTGCCGTGAAACTGCATGGCCCACTGGTTCAGCGGCAGCAGGCCGTCCTGCTGGCACGACACCGCCACGCCGGCCACCGTATGGGTGTGCAACACGCAGACCACATCGGGCCGCGCCGAATGGATGGCGCTGTGGATGGTGAAGCCGGCCGGGTTGATATCCAGGCCCAGCGGGTCCTCGATCACCTTGCCGTCGATATCGACGGTGACGAGGTTGGAGGCCTTCACCTCCTCGAACCGCATGCCATAGGGATTGATCAGGAAGCGGTCGTGCCCGCCGGGCAGACGCGCCGAAATATGGGTGAAAATGCTGTCATCCATCCCGTGGCGATGGATCAGGCGATAGGCTGCGGCCAGGTCGACCTTGGTCTGCCAGGTCAGATCGTGGCTCTTGTCCAGGGCGCGAATGGATGCCGTCATGAGTCGTCTCCGCAAACAGGGCGACATACTGTCATGTGCTTGAAATGACTCGCAATCGAAAAGTGTCGACAGTCGACAATTTGTAAGATAGACCGATTTCCAAGGACATAATCGATGCGACTTGCCTCAAAACCAGTCGGTCTGCCCGCTATCGTGAGTCAGGATCTGGTCAGCCAGATCGCTCGCGTGCTGACCGATGCGATCATTGCGGGCCAGCTGTCGCCCGGCGCGAAAGTGGCCGAGGCCGCCGTCGCCCGCGAGCTGGGCGTCAGCCGCGCACCGGTGCGCGAGGCCGCCCGCCTGCTGGAAAGCCAGGGCCTGCTGGTGCAGATCCCCGGCCGTGGCTTTTTCGTGCGCGCCCATGCGCCGGCCGAGATCGACGATCTCTATGACCTGCGCATCTGCATCGAGAAACACGCCGCCGTGCAGGCTGCCGCGCGCCTGACGCCGGAAAGCCGCGCCGCCCTGCGCCGCCAGCTGGATGTGCTGTATGAAACCGCCGCCACCAACGATCCCGCCCGCCAGGTGGAGGAGGATTACCGCTTCCACCGCCTGATCTGCGAAATGTCGGGCAACAAGCGGCTGCTGCGGCTGTTCGACGATCTGGCCTCTGAGCTGCGCATCGTCATCGGCCTGATCGGGCGACTGTATGACGATCCCCATCGCATCGCCGAAACCCACGAGCCGCTGCTGGTCGCCATCGAAAGCGGCGAAGCGGCCAAGATCGAGGCGGCCTTTGAATACCATCTGACCGATCCCTGGCGCGGCGTGGGCCAGCTGGTGCGGTCGCTGTCGGCCAACCAGCAGTCCGAGACGGAGAAAGCCCCGTGAAAGCTGTCTATAGTGATGCGCATCAGAGTCACGATCCGCAGTTCTTTCTGGTGCGCGGCGTTATCCGCAAGACCACGGAACAGCCTGAGCGTGCGGCACGCCTGCTCGATGGCCTGAACATCGGCAAGCACAGCATCATTCCGGCGGAAAGCTTCGGCGGCGGGCCACGCGCCCGCGTGCACAGCGCCGACTACCTTGCTTTCCTGGAACATGGCTTCGCCGAATGGAAGGCGCTGGGCGATACCGGACCGGAGATGATCCCGAACATCCATGCCCATCGCGGCGAGGGCAGCAGTTATCCGACCAGCATCGTCGGCAAGCTGGGCTGGCACACCGCCGATACGGCCGCGCCGATCGGTGCCGGCACCTTTGCCGCCGCCTGCGCGGCCGCCGATGTCGCCACCACGGCGGCGCAGATGGTGCTGGACGGCGCCGATCATATCTACGGCCTGTGCCGCCCGCCGGGCCACCATGCCTATCGCGACATGGCCGGCGGCTTCTGCTTCCTGAACAACAGCGCCATCGCCGCCGCACATCTGCGCCAGAAATACGAGCGCGTCGCCATCCTCGATGTCGACGTGCATCACGGCAACGGCACCCAGGGCATCTTCTACGACCGCGCCGATGTGCTCACCGTGTCGATCCATGCCGATCCGTCGCGCTACTATCCCTTCTTCTGCGGCTATGCGCATGAGACCGGCGTGGGCGCCGGCATCGGCGCCAACCTGAATATCCCCCTGCCGCTCGGCACCGGCGATGCCGACTACATGCTGGCGCTGGATACGGCGGTTCAGCGCATCAAGGCCTTCGCTCCGGGCGCCCTGGTCGTGGCGCTGGGGCTGGATGCCTCCGAGCATGATCCGCTCGCTGGCCTGAAGATCACCACCGAGGGCTTCCGCGCCATCGGCAGTGCGATTGCCCGCATCGGCCTGCCCACGGCGCTGATCCAGGAAGGCGGCTATCTGTCCGATATCCTGGGCGTGAACCTGGCCGCCGTTCTCGCCGGCTTCGAGGCGGCGCGCTGACGGTCGCCCCTCAACGGTCGACGGCGAACAGCTCTTCCGCCCAGTGCCGCTGGCCGGCGATATAGGACGCCACCATATCCGCCGCCAGCACGCTGAAGGTGATGCCGTTGCCACCATAGCCATAGGCGGCGTAACAGTTCGCGCAGGCCGGCACGCGGCCGATCAGCGGCAGGCCATCATCTGAAATTCCGAAAAAGCCCGACCATGCCGTGGCGATGTCCAGCTCTACGCCCGGCAGCAGCTGGCGCAGCTTTTCCATCAGCCTTGCGGTCTTGGCCGGCAGCAGCGCATCGCGCTTTTTCGCATCCGTGATCGCTTCATCCTCGCCGCCACACAGGATGCTGCCATCGGCCGTGCCGCGCACATATAGATAGGGGTCGGACGCCTCCCAGATCGGCCCTGCGCCGGGCCAGGGTACGCCGCGCGGCTGCGGTGCCGTCGCCAGCGCCCAGGTCGACACGATGTCGTGTCGCGTCGCCGGCACGAAAACCGGCATCTCGAAGCCGGTGGCCAGCACCAGATGCCGCGCCTTGACCGTGACGCCACGATCCGTCTGCACTGTCACACCCTCGCGTGAGAAATCGTAGTCCAACGCTTTCAGCGGCGACATCACTTGCACTCCGCGTGCCATGGCCGCCGTCAGCAATCCACGCGCCAGCGCCACCGGATTGACGTCACAGGCGTCACGCGAGAGCAGCGCCGCCGGCCGGTCGATACCGAACCGCGCCACCAGATCGTCACGTTGCAGGAAATCCAGCGGCAGGCCGGCACGGTGCCGCAACGCGTATTCTTCGCGCAGTTGGCGGGCGTCCAGCTGATCGCCGCTGAGAAAAAGTGATGACCGCCAAGCAGCGTCGCAGGCGATGCCGAGATGATCGATGATGCGGGCAAGGTCCTGCACGCCGGCATAGGCATAACGGAACACCCGCGCCGCCAGATCAAAGCCGATCCGGGCTTCCAGTTCAGCCATGGGATTGTCGATCTCCCATTGCACAATGGCCGTGCTGGCCGCAGTGCTGCCCTGCTGCGGGCCATGCCGGTCGATCACGACGATCTGCAAACCGGCGCGGCTTAGCCGCTCGGCGATCAGGGAACCGGTGATGCCGGCGCCGATGATCGCCACATCCGCATCGCAGGAGATGAGAGGGTGTCCCGGCGGCAGGGCTGCCGGCGGCGTCCGCATCTCCCAGTATGTTGGTCCCGACCGCAGGTTCAGGGAGACGCTCTGGTCTGTCATGGAAGGAGAACGCCGGAACGACCGGCCGGTTACCCGATCAGCTTTCCCTTCCCGATCAAGGGCTTACATATATCGGCAAAGCATGAACGAGAATTAATAAAGAACATATTGCGTCCATTTCGGATCGAGAGTAGAACATAAGAACATCATCCCGGAGGCCGCCATGACCCGCCTTGCTTCGATCGAACGTCTGCGTGACCGTCTTTCCGCCCTGTCTTTCGAGAACAGCTTCCTGCGCCCCGGCGGGCATCTGCGGTTCGGCCTGTCGCAGATCGATCGCCTGCTGCCCGGTAATGGCATGTCCTGCGGCGGGCTGCATGAACTGACCGGCGACTATGCCGCCATCACCGTCTTCCTCGCCGCGCTGACCAGCCGCAACCCGCGCCAGCAGCCGGTGCTGTGGATCACGCCGGACCAGCAGCTCAGCGCGCCCGCGCTCGGCCGCCAGGGCCTCGATCATCGCCGCCTCACCATCGCCTGGACGCATCGCCATGCCGACCGCCTCTGGGCCATGGACCAGAGCCTGCGTGAACTGGGCTATGGCGCCGTGATCGGCGAATTCGACAGCATGGACGACTCCGACATGCAGCGCCTGCAGAATGCCGCCGCGCGCAGCAACGGCGTCGCCATGGTGATCCGACGCGACCGCCAGGCCTCGTCCATCGCCCAGAGCCGCTGGCATATCGAAGCGGCGCGCAGCGACGGCCGCCTCACCTGGCTGCAGGTCAGCCTGACCCGCAGCAGCAATGGCCGCAGCGGTTCCTGGCTGCTGGAATGGAATCCGGCCGAGCACAGCTTCCGCCTGCTCGCCGATCTGGCGCAGCCGCTGGCCGCGGCGGCCGAGTAAGTTTTACGAAGCTAGTGACCGGCGCCGCGGCGCGTCTGCACACGCCGCTCCAGCAGCGCCTTGACCACCAGCGCGAGCAGCGCGATCAGGGTGAGCGTGCTGGCGGCGGCGAAAGAGCCGGCGGCGTTATAGTCGTGATACAGCAGTTCGACCTGCAGCGGCAGCGTATTGGTTTCGCCGCGCACATTGCCTGACACCACCGAGACGGCGCCGAATTCACCGATGGCACGCGCCGCGCAGAGCACCGTGCCGTACATCAGCGCCCAGCGGATATTGGGCAGGGTGACGTGCCAGAAGGTCTGCCAGCCGCTGGCGCCCAGCGTCACAGCCGCTTCTTCCTGCTCGCTGCCCTGCGCTTCCATCAGCGGGATCAGTTCGCGCGCCACGAAAGGACTGGTGACGAACAGTGTGACCAGGAAGATCGCCGGCAGGGCGAACATGATGCGCAGGTCGAATTTTTCCAGCAGCGGGCCGAGCAGGCCCTGCCCGCCATAGAGCAGGATGTAGATCACGCCGGCGACGATCGGCGACACCGAGAAGGGAATCTCGATCACGGTGAGCAGCAGCTTCTTGCCGGGAAACTCGAACTTGGTGATCGCCCAGGCCGCCACAACGCCGAACAGTACATTCACCGGCACGACGAACAGCGTCACCACCACGGTCAGGATGATGGCATGCACGGTCTCGCGATGCAGGATATTGGCGATATAGGTGTCCGCGCCCTTGGAGAACGCCTGGGCGAAAATCACCAGCACCGGCATCAGGATGAACAGGATGGTCAGCACCACGCCCAGGCCTATCAGCAGGCGCGGCAGCAGGCTGGCTTTCTTTCCGGAGGATTGCACCGCGACAGTCATTGCTACTTAGCCTTGGCGCGATAGCGCATCTGCCAGGCCTGCACGGCATTGGTCAGCAGCAGGATGCCGAAAGCGGCGGCCAGCAGCACGGTGGCGATGGCGGCGGCGGTCGGATAGTCGTATTCCTCCAGCCGGATGAAGATCAGCAAGGCTGCAATCTCCGTTTTCAGCGGAAGATTTCCGGCGATGAAGATCACCGCGCCGAATTCACCCAGGCAGCGCGCGAAGGCCAGCGAACAGCCGGTGAGATAGGCCGGCAGGATCGCGGGGAAGATCACCTTGCGGAAGATGGCCCCGCGATAGGCGCCCAGCGTGGCGGCGGCCTCTTCCACATCGGGCTGGATATCCTCCAGCACCGGCTGCAGCGTGCGCACCACGAAGGGCGCGCTGGTGAAGGCCATGGCGATGGCGACGCCGGTGACGGTGTAGACCACCTTGATACCGGCCGGTTCGAGAATTTCGCCATACCAGCCATTCTTGGAGAACAGCGCGGTGAGCGCGATGCCGGCCACCGCCGTCGGCAATGCGAACGGCAGATCCATCAGCGCATCGATGAAGCGTTTGCCGGGAAAGTCGTAGCGCACCAGGATCCAGGCCATCAGCAGGCCGTAGCCGGCATTGAACACGGTCGCCAATGCGGCGGCCGAGACGGTGATCTGCAGGGAGGCCTGGGTGCGCGGGCTGGTCAGCAGCCGCCAGAATCCGTCTGGCCCGATCTCGCCCGCCTTGAGCAGCAAAGCGGCCAGCGGCAGCAGCACGATCACGGCCAGATACAGCAGCGTGGTGCCGATGGTGAGGCCGAAGCCGGGAAGTACATGCCGGGGGCGCGGCGCGGCATGGGTGGGGGCGGAAGACATGGCGGGGACTATAAAGGAAAACCGCCTGCCGGGAGAACTCCCCGGCAGGCGGTTTCATGAAACGCGGACTTAGCGGTTGACGAAGACCTGGTCGAGGATGCCGCCTTCGCTGAAGTGGTCCTTGCTGACCTTCTCCCAGCCGCCGAAGACGTCTTCCACGGTCACCAGCTTCACGGCCGGGAACTGGGCCTTGTACTTCTCGACAACCTTCGGGTTATGCACGCGGTTGAAGTTCTTGGCGAGAATGTCCTGACCTGCCTCGCTGTAGAGGAACTGCAGATAGGCGGTGGAGACTTCGCGGCTGCCGCGCTTCTCGGCCACCTTGTCGACCACGGCGACCGGGAATTCGGCCAGCACGCTCTGCGACGGGGTGACGAGGTCGAAGCCCTTGTCGCCGTATTCCTTGCGGATGCCGTTCGTTTCGGCCTCGAAGGTGATCAGCACGTCACCGATCTCGCGCTCGACGAAGGTGGTGGTCGAACCGCGCCCGCCGGTGTCGAAGACCGGCACGTTGGACAGGAACTTCTTCACGAAGGCCTGGGCCTTGGCATGGTCGCCCTTGTTCTGGTCCAGCGCGAAGGCATAGGCGGCCAGATAGGTGTAACGCGCATTGCCCGAGGTCTTCGGATTGGGAAAGACCGACTTCACGTCGTCGCGGGCCAGATCACTCCAGTCCTTGATGTTCTTCGGATTGCCCTTGCGCACCAGGAAGGCCGGCAGCGAATAGAAGGGCGACGCATTGTTGGGGAGTTTCTTCTGCCAGTCCTTGGCGACGTAATTGCCGCGGTCGGCCAGGATCTGCACGTCGGTGAACTGGTTGAAGGTCACGACGTCTGCCTGCAGGCCTTCCATGATCGAGCGGGCCTGGCGCGAGGTGCCGGCATGCGACTGCTTGATCTCGATGGTCTGGCCGGTCTTGGCCTTCCATTCGGCAGCGAAGACCGGATTGATCTGGGCGAACAGCTCGCGCGCGACGTCATAGGAGACGTTCAGGATGTCGGCCGGCTGGGCGACGGCCGGGGTGGCCGCAAGCATCAGGGCGGCCGCAAGGGTGGCGATACGCTTCATGACGGAGGTCCTTTTTCTTTTCTTGGTCTTGAGAGATCAGGCGCTGACAGCGGCGCGATTATCGGTGGCAGGCACCGGACGGGCATGCGGCGGGGTGAAGATGCGGCCACGCAGAATCTGCAGGCGCACGGTGTCGCCGCGGCGCAGCTGACGGTCGCGCACGGCCTCGCGCGGCAGTTCGACCTCGATGGTGCGGTCGATGCCCGGCAGCTCCACGTCATAACGGAAGCTCGGGCCGTTCGAGGCCGCACCGGCGATCCGGGCCTTGGCGGACGCATCGGGATGCAGGTCGATCTCGTGCGGGCGGACGAACAGCGTCACGTCGCCATCGCCGGCGGCAATGCGGTCGACGGCGCTGGCATCGGCATTGGGCAGCAGCAGACGGCCGTTCTGCAGTTCGGCCGGCAGTTCGTTCACGCCACCCAGGAAACGGGCGACGAAAGGACTGGCAGGATTCTCGTAGATTTCATCGGGCGTGCCGACCTGCTCGATCCGGCCCTCGCCCATCACTACGACGCGGTCAGCCAGTTCAAAGGCCTCTTCCTGGTCATGGGTGACGAAGATGGTGGTGGTGCCAAGCTGGTCATGCAGTTCGCGCAGCCAGCGGCGCAGGTCCTTGCGCACGCGGGCGTCCAGCGCGCCGAACGGCTCGTCGAGCAGCAGGATCTTCGGCTGGATCGCCAGCGCGCGCGCCAGCGCCACGCGCTGGCGCTGGCCGCCGGAAAGCTGCGAGGGATAGCGGTTGCCAAGGCCGGCGAGCTGCACGAGTTCCAGCAGCTGGTCGACACGGGCCTGGATTTCCGACGCTTCCGGGCGCTCGGCGCGCGGACGCACCTGCAGGCCGAAGGCGATGTTGTCGGCC
>Ga0209675_1002031_pt1 | contig 10810 bp, 9 predicted proteins | sample AraplaCol_mLB_r2_2_FD_184280 | JGI IMG/M metagenome (GOLD analysis project Ga0209675, IMG submission 184280) | Arabidopsis root microbial communities from North Carolina, USA - plate scrape MF_Col_mLB_r2 (SPAdes) (version 3) | ecosystem: Host-associated > Plants > Roots > Endosphere | place: USA... | reverse complement strand
ACAGTTGAACTCGTAACGGCTGGCACAGGCGAAATTGTTAAGCGCTTACAGTCGGAGAAGCAAAATCCATACGCTGACGTCATGTTCGGCGGATCCATGGCAGGATATCTTGAGAATGCGGACTTATACGAGCCTTACGTATCGCCTAACGATGAATTCCTACTTGAAGGACACCGCAATAAATCAGGCTTCGCTACACCTTATATTTCAGATGGAAGCGTTCTCTTAGTGAATAAGAACCTGAAAGGCAACATCAAAATCGACAGCTATGCTGACTTGTTGAATCCCGAGCTGAAAGGAAAAATTGCTTCGGCTGATCCAGCAAGCTCAAGCTCCGCATTTGCACAGCTTACCAATATGTTGAAAGCGGTGGGCGGGGATTATGAGAGTGAGAAGGGCTGGAACTATGTCAGCGAATTGATCAAAAATCTAGACGGTAAAATTGCAAGCGGTTCCGGAGCTGTTCATAAAAGTGTAGCTGACGGGGAGTATGTGGTCGGCTTGACGTACGAAGATCCAGCGAACACTTATGTAAGAAACGGCGCTCCTGTTGAAGTGGTCTATCCGAAAGAAGGCGCTGTTTTCCTAGATGCAGCATCCGGTATTATCAAAGGCGCACCGCATATGGACAATGCGAAGAAGTTTATCGACTTCATTCTATCTCAAGAAGCGCAAGATGCATTTGGCACGCAATTAACGAACCGTCCACTACGTAAAGATACGAAGCTTGGCGACTATATGACGCCTTATGACAAGATTACGATGATCGACGAAGACACGGATTATGTTAGTAAAAATAAATCTAAAATCATCGAGCACTACACAGATGTATTCACAAGCACAAAATAAAAGAAAGAAATAGGTGACAACCATGACAGTAACGATTAACATCAAAGACTTAGTCAAAAAGTATGCAGATGCGACGGTCATTCCTGCGTTGTCCCTGGAGATTAAGAAGGGTGAGTTCTTCACCCTTCTCGGTCCTTCCGGATGCGGGAAAACGACACTATTACGTATGATTGCCGGCTTTAACAGCATTGAAGGCGGGACGATCAGCTTCAATGAACGAGTTATCAATCAGGTTGAACCAGGCAAACGGAATATCGGGATGGTATTTCAGAACTATGCGATCTTCCCTCATTTGACGGTCAAAGGCAACATTGCGTTTGGTCTTGAGAATCGTAAAATTCCGAAAGAGCAGATTGCTGCGAAAGTCGACGACATTCTGAAGGTTGTGCAAATTGAGCAATATAAAGACCGGATGCCGAAAAATCTATCGGGTGGTCAGCAGCAGCGTGTTGCCCTAGCTCGTGCGATCGTCATTCGTCCTGATGTGCTTCTCATGGATGAGCCTCTATCGAACCTGGATGCGAAACTGCGGATCGATATGCGGAATGCGATCAAGGATATTCAGCGGGAAGTGGGAATCACCACCGTATATGTCACGCATGATCAAGAAGAAGCGATGGCGGTATCGGATCGAATCGCAGTCATGAAGTCCGGGATCATTCAGCATCTTGGCACACCGCAAGAGATCTACCAGCGTCCTGCGAATGTATTCGTCGCTACTTTTATCGGCCGTACGAATATTATTGAAGGTACGTTGATCCAAGAGGATGGCGGTTATAAGCTGCAAATCGGTTCTGATTACGAGGAGAGTCTCTCTAATTTACGCGCTCCTAAAGCGCAAAAGGTGCTTCCGGTGCAAGTCTCGGTTCGTCCGGAAGAGTTCATTATCACGGAGGATCAGACAGGACTCAAGGCTACCATTGTTCATAGTGTATTTTTAGGCCAGAATACGCATTATTTCGTAGATCTTGCATCGGGTCAACGCATCGAAATCACGCAGGAATCGAAGACGACACAAATTCTAGCGCCTGGTGAAGTGATCCATCTGAAAGTAAAAACAGACAAGATTAACGTGTACGATGCTGCGGGTGAATTGAACTACACAGGGAGCGGTCAGCTATGAATGATACGCGTAGACGATTTGATATCTGGACGAACATCTCGTTACTGATCTTTGTCTTCTATATTCTCTTCCTTGCTTTACCGCTATTTACAATGCTGATTAAGAGTTTCTACAACGGAACGACAGGAGATTTTTCACTCGCGTATTTTACGAAATTTTTTAGCAAACCCTACTATTTAACGGCACTATTCAACAGTATTAAAGTTACCGTCTGTGTTACCGCACTCTCTGCGCTGATTGCTACGCCGCTAGCTTACTTAATGGCTACGGTCAAAATAAAAGGGAATTCCGCGATACGTATCATGATTCTGATCTCGTCGATGTCAGCACCATTCATTGGCGCTTACTCCTGGATCCTACTGTTAGGACGAAACGGCGTAATCACTCAATTCATCAAAAATGTGTTTGGGTTCACTATGCCTGATATATATGGATTTACGGGGATTCTCGTTGTCTTAACGTTGCAGATGGTTCCGCTTATCTTTATGTATGTATCCGGTGCGCTGAAGAATGTAGACCAATCGCTCATGGAAGCGGCAGAGAGCATGGGCTACAAAGGCTTCAATAAAATGCGCAAGGTTCTTCTACCATTGATTACACCAACACTGCTTGCTGGCGGCTTGCTTGTATTCATGCGCGCGCTTGCTGACTTTGGTACGCCGATGCTGATCGGGGAAGGATTTAAAACCGTTCCTGTCCTTATCTTTAACGAATTTATTAGTGAGGTCGGCGGTGATGATGGATTTGCTGCTGCAATCAGTGTCATTGTCGTATTGTTCGCTACCGTTATCTTCCTGCTTCAGAAATATGTATCGAACCGCAAATCGTTTACGATGAGCGCTTTGCATCCGATTGAATCGAAGAAGAAATCGGGGATTGGCAACATTGCGGCGCATGTTGTGATCTATGCCTATACACTAATCGCACTCTTGCCACAGCTGTATGTCATTTATACATCTTTTCTCAAAACAAATGGCCGTATTTTTGTCGATGGGTACTCGCTTCAGAGTTATATCGACGCATTCAGCAATATCGGCGGTGTCATCGCGAATACGTTCTTCCTTGCGATCGTATCGCTTGTCGTCATTATTTTGCTCGCGATTCTGATTGCTTATGTGACGGTTCGTCGTCGCAATGCTTTAACGAATACGCTGGATATTTTCACGATGTTCCCTTATATCGTTCCTGGCTCCATCTTAGGTATCGCATTGCTCATTACCTTCAATGATAAGCCGCTCGCATTAAGCGGAACCGCACTCATTATGATTATCTCCTTCGTCATTCGTCGTCTGCCTTATACGATTCGATCGAGTGCAGCGATATTGCATCAGATCAACGGCGGGATTGAAGAAGCTGCGATCAGCTTAGGGGCATCTCAGATGCGTACCTTCTTCAAGATTACGCTCCCTATGATGGTTGCGGGTGTCGTCTCGGGAGCGATTCTAAGCTGGGTTACGATTATTACGGAATTAAGTACCTCGATTATCTTATATACGGGCAAGACCAAGACAGTTACTGTTGCGATTTATACGGAGGTTATTCGGGGCAACTATGGTGTCGCGGCAGCTTTATCTACCATATTAACCGTGATTACCGTCATCTCTCTTCTGGTCTTCCTCAAGCTTTCTGGACAGAAGGAAGTATCGCTGTAACACTCGATCATATCATGCAAGTCGGCACCTTATGGAAGAAGGGTCGGCTTGTTTTGATATTTACGTTTATTACCATGGACGAGTATCCTTCTTTTTCCTTACACTGGATAGACGAATGACAAGGTTGGAGGACAGCATGAATCGTAGAAAACATCGCAATTTCAAAGAATCGACCCGTCGCTTGTTTCGTTTATATACGATGATTCCATTTACGATATTGATGGTGTTGTTCGTAGTATTTACGATTGTGAACGGCAGAATCAACATCATGCAGAGAACGAATCAAGCTGCGCAGTCCATCAGTCATTCCATTGCAGAGGTCTATCAGCAATACGATGATGAGGTTGAGCGAATGGCGAAATCTCCTGCTGTGGTGAATTATGTGAGTACGCATTTGGGAAGTGAGAAGGTATACTCAGAATTTTATGAGTTTAATAATCATCAGAAGGTCAAGAGTATATTTCATATCCTGAACAAAGGCGGGATTTTTCTCGCTACCTCTGCACCAACCAATTTATTGGATTCTGATTTTTCTTTTCGAAATTTCATTCACCGCGTAGAACTGTATCCGAATGGGACAGTAGCTGAGATGAACAGCTTCCGTTACTCGTATGATCGGAATACGAGCTACTCATTTGGACGAGCGATTGTGAGGGATGGTCAGACAATTGGATACATCGTCTATCAGCTGTATGAAGCGGATTTTCAGAAGCTTATGTTCGAACAAAATAACGAAATAGCGTTGATCACCGATGAGTACAAGACAATTATTGCGACGACCAGCAATATTACCAAGGGGGTTCTAAACAAGTTCCAACCGACGCTAGATCAACAGGGACATGCCCAGATTAACAATGGAAGCTACTATATGTATTCCAAACCCATTCAAGGCACGCCGCTGCAAGTATTTACGCTGAATTCCTATAACTCAGAGCAGTACACGTATTATACCGTGTCGATCTTTATTCTAGCGACTTGTGTGCTGCTGTGGTTTATGCTGCAGTTCTTATCGAATAAAATGTCCTCCCGTAATTCAGAGTCGATCGACAAATTCGTAACTGCACTGGATTCGCTACGAGAAGGCAAGTTAGACGGCTATGTCGATATTCAGACAGGCGATGAATTCGAATCGTTAGGTTACGAATATAATGCGATGCTGTATCGGTTGCAGCATTTGCTGGAAAAAAATAAAGAGCTCTCGGAGCTCAGTACCATGATTGAAGTGAAGCAGTTGCAGGCGCAGTTCCACCCTCATTTTATTTTTAATGTGCTCGAGACCTTGCGTTATGCGATCAAAATCGACGCGAATCAAGCGCAAGAGATCGTAATGCTGCTATCTCGCTTGCTGCGGTATAGTATTGGACATGATCGAAGCGTCAAGCTGAAGGATGATATGAACTATGTGCGCGATTATTTGAAGCTCCAGCAAATTAGGTTCAATGAACGACTCACGTATCGCATTACCGTCTCGGACGAGACGCAAGATGTATTTATTCCGAAGCTGTTGCTACAGCCTTTTATCGAAAATGCGATCAAGTATGGGTATCAGAATCAGAGCAATATCCTGATTGAGATTCGGGTCTATACGCATGACGGCAAGTTGATGCTGGAGGTTCAAGATGATGGCCGAGGGATGGACGAAGAGACGTTAGAGGCAGTTAATCACATCTTGCAGAGCAAGACCAACATGACGCAGCATATCGGACTGTACAACGTTCATCGCCGGTTGGTGCTTCTCTATGGTGAGGCGTCTGGCATTCGCATGAATAGCATCCAAGGAGAAGGGACCTGTGTGACCGTTACAATCCCTTTTGAAAGGAGTGGATCAGATGTTTAAAGTGCTGCTTGTTGAAGATGAAGATATGATAAGGCGGGGCATTCGATTTAGTATCGACTGGTTGAAATATGATTGTATCGTGATCGAAGAAGGATTGAACGGACAAGATGGGCTGCAAAAAATCTGCGAATTCAAGCCGGATATCGTCATTACGGACATCAACATGCCCATTATGGACGGCATCTCCATGATTCGTGAGGGACTCGAGCAGCATACCTTCAGCAGTATCATCATCTCGGGCTATAATGAATTCCATTTGGCAAAACAGGCGATTCAGTTAGGTGTAACCGAATTTCTCGTGAAGCCGTTAGAGGACGATCAACTCATCGCAGCATTGGAATCGGCAAAAGCCAAAGTGGACCTTCTCCGCAAATACGAGATTATTTCCAATCATCCGCAAGAGAAAGAGGAGATTATTAATAGTCGGTTTCTGGAGAAAGAGACGAAGACTTCGAAGTACGTATCCAAGATGATCGCTTATGTGCAGGAGAACTATCCCAAAAAAATTAGCATTCATGACCTCGTAGAAGAGCTGGATTTAAGCGCTTATTATTTGAACCAGAAATTCAAAGCAGAGACCAGCTACACCTTCAATGAGTTCTTGAATCGCTACCGTATTCAGAAGTCCATCGATTTGTTAAAAGCCGGAGAGGGCAAAGTCTATACTATTGCTCAGGATATCGGCTTCAGCGACTATAAATACTTTATCAGTATCTTCAAAAAGTACGCTCATGGGACACCCAGCAAATACCTAGAATATTTCGGGGAGAAGGACATGTAGTGCGAAGAAACGTTGGAGACAACGAAAAGCGCCTTGCGGACAGGAGTGTTCCTGAACTGCAAGGCGCTATGTGTATTGATCATATCGCTAATGTCGTGTAACCTGGTTAACTTTCTTGTTCGATCATATCTTCTTCCAGCATGGCAAACATCAGATGATCTTCCCATCTTCCATTGATGTTTACATTTTTTCTGGCTAATCCTTCTTGGGTGAAACCAGCTTTTTGCATCACTTTGATGGATCCGGTATTATGCGGCATAACCCCGGCTTCGATCCGGTGAAGCTTCAGTTCCGTAAAAGCGTAGTTCACCACAAGCTTGACCGCCTCCGTCATGTATCCCTTTCCATTCTGATCTTGATCCAACGTGTAGCCAATTCCACAGCTTTCTAGATTTTCACGAACGACCTGAAATAACATCACTTCACCGATCAATTCGCCTGTAGGTCGTGAATGAATTAGAAAAAGATATCTCTTGCTGTCCTTTTGAGACTCCATCGTGTTAAGAATACGATCGACTTGCCCTTGATAGGTATAGAAACGTTCATCTCGTGTAGTAGAGAAGGCTTGGAAAAAATCTTTATTCTTCATGTGCAGTGCAAGAAGTGCCTGCGCATCAGACGCATCAACGAGTTTGATCGTGATGTTCGATCCCTGGATTAGCATTCAAATCGCTCCTTCATGTCGAATGGTCGTGTAATAAAACTCCTGTAACACAATATCTGGATATATTCATGGATACATTGATGTTGAACTCGAACTCGATGGTCTCTCCAAGGTATATGATCGTATAAGTGACCACGTAGGGTGTTTCAATATAGAACAGTGTGAGCTGTAAGGTGTTGTGATTCTGCCAAGATGCCCAGGTGACAACATTTTGCGAACAGATGGATAAGTCTTTGTTGAAGATACTTGTTGCGTGGAGGGATTTAGTTAAGTCAAAAGGCAGTACCTGATCTCTCGAATCTCCGTAGATAAAATGCACCGTTAGCGTTGTATCCTGCTGCGTGAATGCCACGTTCCGAAGCCCGGCTGGATTGCTCTGCAGGGCATACCTATGTTGATGAATATCAAGCAACTTCGAAGGAATGGACTGCGAAGAAAGCGCTGAGTGATTCATGCTGGACAGCTGTGACTGTAATGCTTGAGGGTTCGCAGGAGCAAGTGAATCAGGCTTATTCCATGCATTCAAAATATGCTCATAGATTAAATCCAACAGGGTCTGTAATTGATCCATACTTGGAAAGCTTGATGTAGCTGCAATCACAATCTTCTGTTCAGGTGCAACAAAACATAGCTGTCCAAAACCTCCGTCTCCCCGGTAACAGCCACGCCGGCATAAGTGGAATTGGTAACCATAGCCTTGTGCGGAATCGATGCGCTTTGCTCCTAGACGGTTATCGCTTTGTTCGGACGTCGCAAGCCGAATATATTGCTCGGATAGGATCTTCTTCCCTGCATGTACGCCTCGATTCAAGAGCATGTGGCCAATCTTCGCGACACTCTCCGTCGATAGGCTTAATCCCATCCCCCCAGCCGTCACACCCATCGGACAGGTCTCCCATATTGGTCGTGGGATACCAAGTGGCTCGAACAAGCGCGGCATTAGAAATTCGACTATATTCTGCCCGGTGACCCGTTCCAGGATAGCAGACAACATATAGGTAGCATGCGTGCTGTAACGGTAGTGCGTCCCAGGTTCATGGTCCACATCTAATGCGAGGAATGCTCTCACCCAGTTCTGCTCTTGCGATACAGCGGCATAGATATCCTCATGATGTCCTGCGTTCATGGATAGTAGGTGGTGGATCGTCATCTTGGCTAAATGCGGTGAGATCAGATCAGGCAGCTCATCAGGAAAGAAAGATATGACAGGATCTTGTAAGCTTAGTAGATGGTTGTCCCAAGCAATCCCCACAGCGATCGAAGTCATGCTCTTACTTAGTGAAAATAACAGCTGCGGGCAATCAAGCTGATACGGGGAGCGCGCGAATTGCGAAGTCATGTTGCCATCTTGCAGCAAAATAAATGTATTGACTGCTAAACTTTGTTTTTCGATAGCTGCGTAAAAATTGGTTAGAGCCTGTGAAGAAAGCCCATGATTCTCAGGGTTATCGTGTGGTAGGTCCAATGCTTTCGCCTCCCTTAACCTAATAATTTCGATATTCCATACGATACGACCTCCCAAGTGGCTAGAATAAATATAATCAAACTCTGCCTATGCATGCTAAATTGCTGTGGTACCATGATGTTGACGAGAATGATATGGGGGAATATCCGTGCAAGAGCCTCAGTTTGTGAAGAATTATAGAGATGATGAAGTGCTCCGGAAGAGTTTCTCGGTACTGGCCATGGGCACATTTGAGATAAGCTTTGAAGAGTGGTACCAGAAGGGCTTTTGGAATGAACGCTACATTCCGTACTCCTATGTTCAAGGAGACCAAGTGGTTGCGAATGTCTCGGTCAACTCGCTGGATCTCGTGATCGAGGGGGAGCAAAAACGTGCAATACAGATTGGAACTGTGATGACACATCCGGATTACCGAAGACGAGGGTTGTCTGCAAGCTTAATGAACAAGGTGTTAGAGGATTATGAGAACCAATATGATGTCATGTATCTATTTGCCAATGAATCGGTTCTGGATTTCTACCCGAGGTTTGGATTCCAGGCTGTTGATGAGCAGTTGTTCACGATGAACGCTACGCCAAGCCAGCTCGAGCCTACTGGTATTCGCAGACTGAATGTGAATGATGTGGATGATTTGCATTCATTTATCAATTCGTATCGGTCAGATTGCCGGTTTCACAGCGCTTAGGAACGGTTCACACGCAAGGGATTTTCATGTTCTATGCGTTGAACGTGTTCAGCGAAGAAATTTATTATTTGGAAGATGAACAAGTCATAGTCGTCTATAAGCAGGAGAATGGGCATATGGATGTTTTTGATATCGTCCACAAGCGGGAGATACATACGTCAGAGATTCTAGCGAAGATCGCAGGGCGCGACACAGCTCAAATAACGTTCCACTATACGCCAGATGATCTTGATCTTGAACTGAATAGGGCTATCGATCAGGGAGGTCTATTCGTAAGAACGAATAGCGGCAATCATTATCCGGCTCATGTTAAACATCCGATGACATCGATAGCTTAATCCGTATATGCGATACGATTAAGGAGGGGTCAAAATGAACGATGATCTCATGATAGCGAAGGAAGCATTGATGAACTACGAAATAACCTACCAATCCATAGATCTGATCGGGCACAGTGCTAATACGATTTATAAAATCTTAGATACGAATCATGAATTCTATAGTCTCCGCCTGCATAGATCCAAAAGCGAGTCGCTCGAAAGCTTCTGGACGACGCGGAAAGTAATCGAATCCGAAATGATATGGCTTGATTCCTTCAACGCATCATCTGGTGTAGTCCTGCCATCTCCTTATCAAAATATCCATGGGGAGTACATGACGGAGGTAAACGATATCGCGTGTACATTGTTGAAATGGGTGGAAGGGGAGCACAAGACCTACATTACTTCATTCGAAGAAGCAGCTTCCGTCGGGGAAATGATCGGTAAGCTGCATCTTCATGCATCGACATGGAAAGCGCCTAGTGAATTTGAAAGACCTTCGTTTGACCCTTCTCGTATTGCGCAATCCATTGAAAAGATTCATGAACAATGGATTGCTGGGCTTCTTAGGACTAGCGAGGTAGAGATGCTGGAACAAGCCGGGCAGCGTGTCATTCAGATGATGAACTCGATTAATCGCACCACAAGCAATTGGGGCATGATTCATGCAGATTTAATTCCGAGTAATTTTGTATTTTATGGTACAGAAGCAAGGCCAATCGATTTTGGTGCTTGTGGATGGGGGTTCTATCTATTTGACCTGGGGTGGACTTTTTCTTATATTCATCCTGCTTTCAGGCAGCAATTACTTGAATCGTACTCGAAGTATTACAGGTTGCCGCACAACGCCATTGAACGGCTAGAAGGCTTTTTTATAGCGGGGCAGTTGGATACAATGAATTTCTGGTGGGGATTGCCTGATGCTCATGAATGGCTTCCTAACCATATTCGTAAATTCGTAAGTAGAGAAGTTCAATCGTACTTAAATCATGAGCCGTTTTTATTTCGAGGTACACCATATTGGGAGTAATGGTAGAGAGGGGGGGGACCCCCTCTTTGTTGTGTCTGCTTGCAGATAAATTGTCAATTAAAACAATTTAGGTATGAATTATAGGTCTGTTAAGTTCAATAGATAAATAAAATGAAGGGGTATCCATAAGGAGAAAGGAGAGATATACACCTTGTTAGAGATGAGAAATAAGATCATACCCATCATCGTGCTGGGCATGATCATGCTCGCGGCCATGCTGCTGCTCGGTAAGCCGCCTGCAGCAGAGGCCAAAGGCGATCGGATAGAAGTGTATGTGGATAAGCAGCCGGTTGCGTTCACCGTTGATCCGCTCATGCGGAAGGGTACGACCTTGGTTCAGCTTCGTCCGCTGTTCGAATCGCTTGGAATTGAGATTGCCTGGGATCTCAAGACGCAGACGGTGA
>Ga0209675_1002027_pt1 | contig 10827 bp, 6 predicted proteins | sample AraplaCol_mLB_r2_2_FD_184280 | JGI IMG/M metagenome (GOLD analysis project Ga0209675, IMG submission 184280) | Arabidopsis root microbial communities from North Carolina, USA - plate scrape MF_Col_mLB_r2 (SPAdes) (version 3) | ecosystem: Host-associated > Plants > Roots > Endosphere | place: USA... | reverse complement strand
TCAAGACGCCCGATGCATCGAACCTCGATGCGTCGATGGCTGCGAACTTCGATCTCGATGCGTTCGTCGGCCGCGAGGCCTGCTGCGAGATCGCCCTGGACGACGGCGCATCGGGCGTGCGCCAGATCAACGCGCTCATCACCGATGCGGCCCTCTGGGGCGAGGAAGGCCGCCACGTCCAGTACAAGCTCACGCTGCGGCCCTGGCTGCACCTGGCCACGCTGCGCACCGACTGCAGGATCTTCCAGGACCAGACGGTCGTGCAGATCCTCGACGCGCTGCTCGCGGACTATGCATTCCCGGTGGACAAGCGCCTGGTCGAGACCTATCCCGCACGCGACTACCAGACCCAGTTCAACGAGAGCGACTTCGCCTTCTTCAGCCGGCTGTGCCAGGAGTGGGGCATCAGCTACCACTTCGAGCATTCGCACGGCAGGCACCGCCTGGTGCTGTGCGATGCGATGGGGGCTTACGGGCAGGCAGACAGCGCCATGTACCGGGAGGTCGAGTACCACGCCCCGGGCTGGAAGCTCGATGCGGAGTACATCCACAGCTTCGTGCCCGCAAGCCATCTCGCGAGCGGGCGGTATGCGACACGGGACTACGACTACACCCGGCCACGGGCCGATCTGGGTGCGAGCCGCAAGGATCCCCGCCCCACGGGCCATGCCGATGCCGAGGTCTACGAATGGCATGCGGAGGCCGGCGGCAGCCACTACGCCCAGCCCGGCGCGGGCAATGCAGCCACCCACGACCCTCGCAGCGAAGGCAACCTGCTGGCCCTGCTGCGCATGCAGGCCCTTCGAACCCACGGTGCCAGGGCCGAGGCCAGCGGCAACCTCCGGGGCATGGTGCCCGGGCGCACCTTCACGCTCAACAAGCACCCGAGGGAAGCCGCCAATGCCGGCTACCTGATCCTGTCCACCCGCTTCCTCATCGAAGACATCGGCGAGAACAGCCAGCCCCGCGAAGCCTCCGGCAGAAAGCAGCAATGGCGGGTCGAGGTCGACTTCACCGCGCATCCGGTCACCGAGCCGCTTCGCCCCGCCCTGACGCAGCGCAAGCCCCGCTGCGACGGCCCGCAGGTCGCGCGGGTCGTCGGCCCCGAAGGACAGAACCTCTGGACCGACGCGCTCGGGCGCATCAAGGTGCAGTTTCCCTGGGACCGCATCGGCGGCAGCGATGCGCACAGCAGCTGCTGGCTGCGCGTGAGCTCACCCTGGGCGGGCAACCAGCTGGGCGGCATCCACCTGCCGCGCATCGGCCAGGAGGTCGTCGTCAGCTTCATCGGTGGCGATGCGGACCTGCCCATCTGCACGGGGCGCGTGCACAACCAGGTGAACATGCCGCCGTGGGCGCTGCCCGGCCAGGGTGCGCTGAGCGGCTTCCGAAGCCGGGAGCTGACGCCCGGTGGCGGCAACAGCGCGGCGGGCCGCTCCAACCACCTGCTGATGGACGACACCGAGGGCCGGATCCAGGCGCAGCTCAAAAGCGACCACCAGAGCTCGAGCCTGAGCCTGGGGTTCATCACGCGCGTGGAAGACAACGCCGGGCGCAACGACCCGCGCGGCGAAGGCTTCGAGCTGCGCACCGACGGCCATGGCGTGCTGCGCGCGCAGGACGGACTGCTCATCACCACCGAAGCCCGCGCCGCTGCTGCTCGGCACGCCAAGGACATGGGTGAGACGACCCACCGATTGGAAGCCGCATGCGAGCAGCACGACGCACTGGCCGAAGCGGCGACGACGGCGAAGCTGCAGGACAGCGGACGGGACCAGGCCCTTGTCGCCACCGCACTCAGGGCACAGGCCGATGCCATCAAGGGCAGCGGTGGCAACGCCTCCCAGGGCCATTTCCCCGAACTGGAAGAACCGCACCTCGTGCTTGCCAGTGCGGCAGGCATGGCCGCCACCACCCCTGGCAGCCTGCATCTGCAAGCCGGAGACCACGTCGCGATCTCCAGCGAAGGCCACACGAGCTTCAGCATCGCCAGGCGTTTGCTGGTCAGCGCCAAGGATGGCATCCGGTTGTTCGGGCTCAAGAGTGGCATGAAATGGATTGCCGGCAACGGCAAGGTGCAGGTCGAGGCGCACAAGGACAGGATCGATCTGGCGGCAAGGAAGGCCGTGCGGATCACCAGCACCACCGCCGAAATCTGCATCAGCGCACCGGTGAAGGTGGTGGTCAATGGCGGGGGCAGCTTCACCGAGTGGAGCAACGCAGGCATCCTGCATGGCACGACAGGCGCGTGGGTCGAGCATGCGGCCAGCCATGTCAAGGCGGGGCCTGCCAGTTCGCCGTTGAATCCGCAGACTTACTACGGTTGCTCGCCTTCCGACAGCAAGGCCGTGGCCGGCGGCGCGGGACTGATCTGAAATGCAGGCCCCGCAGACCATCTCGGACGAAGCCTTTCCCGAATGGCCATGGAACGAGGTACCGCAGGCACTGCTGAATGCCCTCGAAACGTCGCTCCGGCAGGAATTGCACGACGGTGCCGTGTATCTTCTGATCGATCCCTTCCTGGGCGACGTGGAACCGCCGATCGACGGCCATCCACGCCATGCGGTACCGGGCGAAGGAACGCAAGTGCCTGCAGCACGATGGCCCTACGTGATCGAGCTCGAGGACGCGCAAGACCCCTTGCTGGCCCGGAGCATCGAGTGGGCAGCGCATGAACATCTGCGTGCCTGCATCAACGGCAGCGGCGCATACCGCATCGGTGGGTGGCTTCAGCCGCATTCCGGGAACGGCGGCTCAGCCCTGTCGCGACAGTTGGGGGCGCTGCTCATTGCAGATGCAAGCTCTCGCATTCGCTATCTGCGACTGGCCGATCGCCGTGTTCTCGCGTTGCTGAACCCGTTCCAACCGCCGGTCGAGACATGCGGCATCGATTGGGCGCAGCAACTGACGGGCATCGCGCGCTGGATCTATCTGGACTCCAACTTCAAGCTGCGTGTGCTGCAAGGTTGGGAGGGGCCGGTCGCCCACAAGTCCCTGCGGCTGGATGTGGCGCACCGGCGACTCGTGGCCGAAGCCGAGGTCGTCAATCGAAGCCTGATGGCATGGCAAGGGTTTCGGCATCCGCTGCCGGACGACGCGCTGGCCCAGGTGTCGGCAGTGCTCCAACGCGCCCGCTCTCGCGGCTTGCATGAGCCGGTGGATCTTGCCGCCTATGTGGTCGAGGCACTGCGGTTCCCGGCGTTCGAGCAGTTCCCCGAACTGCAGGGATGCATCGACCGGGCACACCAGACGCAGCAGCTTCTGGCCGACAGGTTGCGAGCGCTTCGCTGCCATTGGTCCTGATTCGAACGATCCATCTCTGCACGCTTTCACCAAACACCATGACCTGCAAGAAATGCCAGAAGAGCGGCCTGTCGATCCTGCTCGTGCGGCCCACAGCCGTTGCTACCGACCCCGAGATTGCACCCCAAGGCAGCGCCGCAATCCGCACCCATGCGGGCACCGTCTCGGCATTCGGCTTGCCCCCTCTCGAGGCGAAATCGAAATATGCCTTGCGCCTGCTGCGCCGCGAGGGCTATGTCTACGTCTTTTTTCCCGGCGAAAGGCCGGAGGGCCAGGTCGGACGCTGGCTTGCTTACCGGGTGCATGACAAGGCAGCGCTGATCCGTCAGGGCGAATTTGTGTTCGAAGACAGCAGCTTCGCCTGCGACAAGAAGGTGACGCACCCGCACGACATGCGAACGATCTGTATCGCGGACCCCGAGCGCATTGCCACGGTGTGGGTCGGTTTCAGCATGAACTGGTGGAGTGACGCGATCAAGGCCCGCGTGGCCAGGAACCTGAAAACGTCGGGCATGGTCGAACTGAGCCTGGGTGGCTTGCCACCGGCGCACGGCTTTGCGGCGGAGGCGCCGATGCTCAATGCGCACGTGGCCGACTATGCGGTGCAGCACCTGAAGCAAGGCGGCTTTGAAGAAGAGGCGACGCCGTTCTATCCCGCCGGCAACGTCGCAGCCATGCAGGCAGCCCGCGCGATGGCCGAAGTCATGCGCAAGCAGAACGATGGCCACCAAGGCCAGCCGATGGTGGTGGCCGTTCCCGATCCGGTTGGCCTTGCGGCCGATCTCAACGGCATCCGGCTGGCGGTCGATCGGGTCCACAAGCAGAGGCTGCTGGCGCCTGAGGTGGCCTGGCCGCTTGCCAGCAACCAGTTGCTCAAAGGCCTCAAGGAGGCATTCGAGGCAGCGGCAGCCACGAGTACGGAAGCCTATGCATACGGCAGCACTTCGGCCAAGAAATGGGATGCGGTCAAGGACAGCACCTATGTCAAGGAGATGGGGTACATCTGGGAAAGCACCGGAGGCGAAGCGGAAGACGGTAGTGCCAATGGTCGCATGCGTCAACCCGACAACCTGAGGCAGCAGGCCGGAATCCACCGAAGCCGCATTGCGAACTTCAACCGCCTTTGGCGAGAGCAGGTGTCAAGTCAGATCGACGAACCGCGACGTGCAGCGTGGGAGGCCGCGTTTCGGAAGGACCGTCATGCCGAAGCCGAAGCGCTCGCTTCCTTCGAGCGCGACTGGCTGGCCGCGATGCGTCGCCGGGATACTCTGACTTACTTCGAACATCACTTCGACGAAGACGCGCCCAACAGGCTGACGGACCCCGTGAGTCATGGCTTGATCTATGCACAGGAAAGCGATCGCATCCATGTGCCGCAGCCGTTGAGCATTCAGGCCTGCATCGATGACTATCGAGATCACACGATGACGCTGCCCATCGTCGATCCGCGTGCTGTTGCCCTGAGAGCCATGGTGGGCAACCAGAAATCGGTCATCGACCAGGTGGCGGCCATGCTCGATGGCGAGTGGGACCGCAGCAACGAAAACAACATGCGCGACAAGGTGGTGGACATCTTCAAGGGCATGCTCACGGCGTCATGGGGCCGCAAGCACAGCTGGATGGTGAATATCGTGGTGGGGCTGGCCGCGGGCCATCTTGCCGCCATGGCAGCAGCGGTGTTCCAGGGTGTGGCCGCGCTTCACAGGCAGAAGGTCCTGGATCTCCCTGGCGCGGATGAATTGCGCATGAAGAAGATCGTCAACCTGAGTGTTGTGGAGCAAACCTTGCTCCAGGCCATGAGAACAGCCGTGGACAGCGGACAGGCTTACCTGCCCGTGGTGCTCAGCGAGGTCTGGGACCTTGCCGATGTCGATGCCCACATGCATTCGACGGCGCACCGGGGCTTCTATTCCGATGCGGATCGCCGGTCACTGCTGAAGAACCGGAAGGTGAACGGCAAGGTGATGGTGAAACGTATCTGGCATATCGGTGCGCATGATGGCTTGCTCCATGAAGTACCGAGCGAGCGGGCGCATGCGCCGGGAAGCTCTCCGCGCAGCAAGGGCGGAAAGGAGCTTGCCAGGTTCGACGAGTACGCCAGGTCCGTGAATCTCCAGCAGGTCTCACCACGGAGCCGGCGCCATCTTCAAGACCACCTTGCAGCCGGACGAGCCAATGTCAAAGCCGAAATCCAGGCAGACCGCCGGCTCGGTTATGGGGTGGCAATCGTGCAGGCGGCAGGGCTGGTCTGGGCGGTGCGAGACTTCTGGAAGTCCTTCGACAGACCCGACCGGCGAGAGCGCTTTGACCAGGGGCTGAATCTTTTCAGCGGCCTGATGAGCTTCACTGCATCGCTGGTGGAACTGCGCGGTGCGGCCCACAGATCGATGCTCGCGCGCACGCCCAACGTGGTCGACCCGGCCGACCGATCAGCACGCGCCACGGTCACGGCGAAGCTCGCCAACATCCGGATCGGGCTGGCGATGGCGGGGCTGGCAACGGGAGTGATCGATGCGTACATGTCGTACCGCAGAGCAGAGAAGGCGCAGGCCCAAGGGGACGAAGTTGCTTCTTATCTGCACACTTTGTCGGCATCGGCATTCGCGACACAGATACCAGTCAACGCAGCTATTGCCGCTGATGCTGTGAGCAAAGGAGCGTCCAGCCGCCTCATCGGGGCTGGGGCACAGCGGATTGCCCAGGCATTGGTGCGAAAGGGCATCGAGCGAGGCGTGATTCTTGTCATCGCAAGCATGAGCACCGCTGCCTTGGGCGCGGCGGTCGTTGGCTTCGCTACACCGCTTGGGTGGGGATTACTCGTGGTGGGCGTAGTGACGGCTGTCAGCGCTGCAGCGTCGGAGCGCAACAAACTTCAGCGGTGGGTCAGTCGAAGCCATTTCGGGCGGGATCGTGTGCTTGCCTACAGGAGCATGACTGAGGAAATGTGGGACTACGACACCATGGGCATGGACTTCGAGGCGATGGAGGGCAACGAAACTCTTCGGAAAACGAAAATGGCAAATGCCCGCGTTCCTGCGCCGCCACCATTGCCGTCATCCATTGACTCCCTCGGGTACCCGGAGTTGCCGTGATCGGTGGCATCGAGACCAGTGGGCGCAGCACCGACAAGGACCGACCCATCGGAACGCTTTCGTCCGGATTGATACAGCGCTACAAACGGAACGTCAGCGCAGGCGGACAGGTCGATCATTGGGGTCGATTGACCGGCGTGCACGAGAACGTGATCGAGTTCCAACGCGTGCTGTTCCTTGGCGCCGGAGGATTCTGGATCACGTTTGGGTTTGTTGCGGGAGTGATCGGATCCGCCGTGATGACCGCGTTTTTTCTTCCGCTTTTCCTAAAGCAGCAGGCGTATATCACCATCGTCGTTTGCTATTTTGGGTACTGGCTCCTTTTTGCCTTTTTCGGCTATCTGGAGCTTTTTTCCCCTGCCGACCAACCACTCTACTTCGACCGCAAGCACCGCAAGGTCTACAAGGTCGTCTCCAAAGGCCAGCGGCGCTGGGGCGGCCTCGGACCGCGCAAGGCCATCCTGACGGCTTATGAATGGCGGCTGATCGACGCCGAGCACCATGTCACCGTACAGGTGTCAAGCGCGGCGGCGCAGCGCAATCACCATCTGGTCTTCCTGGTGCGCAAAAGCAGCACCGACCCCACCATCGTCGACCACTTCGAGTTCACGAACGTCGAAATCGTCCCGGCGCTGTGGGAGTACATCCGCCGCTACATGGAGGAGGAGGCCCCGCCCTTGACGGTGGGTGAGTTCCCGCCGCAGTCGACGATGGGCGTGTACCAGCCATGGAGCGACTTTGGCGCCGTCGTGCCGTTCCTCGACCAGCCGGCACGGCGATGGAAGGAGCAGCCTTGGAAGACGCTCTTGAAGTACATCGGGATGCCGGTGACCGTGCCGCTCTACATCCTCTGGCTCTTCTTCAACCGCTTGACCGTATGGACTGCGCAGAAGGTGGAGTGGCCTCAACACATCGTCGATGCGATCGGCCCCTTGGTCACAGAACTGGATCTGCGCACCGACAAGCACAGCGGATTGCGTCCAGGACCGCCTCCAGAGATTTGATGAAGGATGTTGAATTGGAAAGCAGGACGTCTACGCGAGGATCGCCATCGCCTTGGCTTCATTATTTCTGGCTGTTCGCCCAGGAGCAGCGCCGACGACGGACGGCACCGACGTCAACGGCAGGAGCACCGACAAGCATCGCGACTCAGGAAGTGTCTTTGGTCTGGTCGAGCGCGATGACAGGCGGCGTCACGCGGGGAGCATGGCCAGTCACGAAAGTTGCCTCACGGGCGTGTACCCCAACGTCATCGAATTTCAGCGGCTTTGCCTGACGGGTGCTTGGGGACGCGACATGGAAAACGGCAGCGCGCCGCTCGTGGAGGGCGGCTTCCGCCGGCGTCGAACATGGGGCCCACATGCGATGGAGCGACTTGGGTGCTGTCGTGCCGCTTCTCGATCAGCCGGCTCGCCACTGGAAAGAGCAGCCATGGCGGGCGCTCTTCAAGCACATCGGCCTGCCCATCACCGTGTCGTTGTATGTGAACTGGCTGTTCTTCAGTCGGTTGACCGTGTGGACTGCGCAGAAGGTCGAACGACCGAAGGAGATCAAAGATGCCATCGGGCGACTGATCAACGAACCGGACCTGCGCTCGGACAAGTACGGCGCGCTGCGGCCCGGGCGGCCGCCGCCACTGTGATCCGGGCGTCACGGACAGTCGAACGTTGTCGGTTCTTGGCGCTGGCGGGTGCCAGATCGCCATTTCAAAGAAGGTGGAGTGGCCGCGACACATCGTCGATGCGATCGGCCCCATGGTCACAGAGCTCGATCCGCGCACTGACGCATATCGAAAGCTGCGGTCCGGACCGCCACCTGACTTGAATCGAGCGCCATTGCGGCGGAAAGAAAGGAAGGGAAGGGAGGTCATCAGGCCAGACGCGCCGATGTGTATGGGGCGACAGAGATCGCCGAGATCAAGAAAAAGCAGAAATGGGAGTAAAAAAAATGAAGAGCTACAAGATTTTCGAGCACCCTTCGGGTGACGTGGCAGCCATCAAGGAAGAATGGAGCTGGACGGCGTTCCTTTTCGGGTGGATATGGGCGTTGTGCCATGGCGTGTGGCCGCTTGCGCTGGCGCTTCTGGCGCTTGGCATGCTGGTCGCCGGCATCGCGAAGGCAATCGGAGGGGAGGGCGAGGCCACCTTGGGCGCGATTGCCTTGTTCGGCTTCCTGAATAGCATCGTCCTCGGAAGCATCGGCAACTGGTTGCGCGCGCGATGGCAGATCCGCAAAGGGTATGCGTGCATTGGGTCTGTGGAGGCCGGCAGCGCAGCGGCCGCCTTGAAGATCCACGCGGCCGACGCCAAATTCGGGGCGCGCCAGGCGGACTCGCTTCGCGGATGATTCGGGGTGCCGCCGGAACGCTGCGCCGCCGCTCCGCCGCGCCATCGGCGCCCCTTGCACCGCACCGAACGCTCCGTCTACTCCCTTCGCCGTACCTCCTCTCCCCCTCGCCTAGGCCGTTAGCTAGGCCTTAAGGCGGATTTGCCTCCCGCTCCTGGCGCCGGAAACTTCGTGTTTCTTTCTTCCCGGCACCCTTGCCGTTGACGGAGTGCGGATGAGTTGGCGAACAAAAGTGGTCTGGAGCGAGGGGATGCTGTTGCAGCCTCAGCACCTGCAGCAAAGCGAGCGTCATGCCGACCACGCGCGGCACGTGCTGCTGCGCTCCACCACGCCTTACGCCTGGGGCTTTGCCGAACTCGAGATCGACGCGGCCGCGCTCACGCTGGGCAAGCTGGCGCTGGTGCGCGCGGTCGGCGTCTTCGGCGACGGCACCGTGTTCGACATGCCGGCGGTCGATCCGCTGCCCGATCCGATCGACATTCCTTCTTCCATGCGCGACGAGGCCGTGGTGCTGGCGCTGCCGCTGCGCCGCGCCGGCGCGCGCGAGGCCGATGCCGAGGACTATGAAGAGCTGGTGCGCCACCGCGTGCTCGAGTCCGAAGTGCCCGACTCGAACACCGCCGGCGAACGCACCGCGATGCTGCAGCTCGGCCAGCTCCACACGCGCCTGATGCGCGCCGGCGAAGCGACCGATGCCTGGACGACCGTGGGCGTGGCACGCGTGGTCGAGCGCCGCGTCGACAACCAGGTGCAGCTCGACCGCGCGATGCTGCCGCCGCTGCTCGACGTGGCGGGCCATGCGGTCATCCGCGCGTGGCTCGACGAACTGCTGGGCCTGCTGCGGCAGCGCGGCGAAGCCCTCGCAGGCCGCATGACGCAAGGCGGCACCGGCGGCGTGGCGGAGATCGCCGACTTCATGCTGCTGCAGGCCGTGAACCGCAACGAGGCCATCTTCGCGCACCTGGCGAAGAGCGCGATGCTGCACCCGCAGCATTTCTTCGAACACGCGCTCGGCCTGGCCGGCGACCTGTCGAGCTTTCGCGACTCGCGCCGCGTGGCGCGCTTCGGCCCCTACATCCACGACGACCTCGCGCTGAGTTTCCGTCCGGTGATGGACGACCTGCGCCGCAGCCTCTCGATGGTGTTCGAGCAGTCGGCCATCCGCATCGACCTGCACGACCGCAAGCACGGCGTGCGCGTGGCGGTGGTGACCGACGTGGAACTGCAGCGCAAGGCCACCTTCGTGCTCGCGGTGAACGCCAACATGCCGAGCGAGGCACTGCGCGCGCGCTTCCCCACGCAGGTGAAGATCGGCCCGGTCGAGCGCATCCGCGACCTCGTGAACCTCGCGCTGCCCGGCGTCACGCTCACGCCGATGCCGGTGGCGCCGCGCCAGATTCCGTTCCACACGGGCGCCAACTATTTCGAACTCGAAACGCGCAACAGCGACCTGTGGCGCCAGCTCGAGCGATCCGGCGGCATCGCGATGCACATCGCGGGCGACTTCCCCGGACTGGACCTGGCTTTCTGGGCGATACGCGCATGACCCCCCGTCTTCGCGCACTTCGTGTCGCCAAGCCAACCCCCTTCCAGGGGGCAACGCCAGCGGCTCGGCCAGGCCGGTTCCGCGGCATTCCACGAACCGGCACCGTCTGCGTGGAGCCATCATGAGCACGCCTCCCGATCCCTTTGCCGCCTTCGAATCCGAGCGCACTGTCATCAAGCCCAAGCCGCGCGCACCGGGCGGCATGCCGCCGGCACCGGCGCCCGCACCGTTCTTCGGCGGCGCCGATCCGGTGCCGGCCGCCGACGTCGGCGAGCTGGGCCTGCTGAACCCGCTGGTCTCGGCCGCCGGCAAGCTGCTGGTGCTGATCGGCAAACTGCGCAACCTCGCGCAGCCGCCCAATGTGCCGGCGCTGCGCGCTTCCACCGCCGAGGCGGTCAACCAGTTCGACCAGGGCGCGCGACGCGCGGGCGTGGGCAACGAGTCGGTGCTGGCCGCGCGCTACGTGCTGTGCACCGCGCTCGACGAGGCCGTGGCCAACACGCCCTGGGGCGTGCAGGCCGGCTGGAACAAGCAGAGCCT